>PPFU01001186.1_pt1 | contig 35395 bp, 29 predicted proteins | sample 1535991 | NCBI WGS metagenome assembly PPFU01 (sample SAMN04901290, study PRJNA319586) | Hypolithon metagenome, whole genome shotgun sequencing project. | isolation source: Antarctic Hypolithon | place: Antarctica: Miers Valley | collected 2014
GATGCGGCGGGCGGCGGAGGGTGGGGGCCGGTCGTCACCTCCAACCTGCTCGTCCAGGGTGCCGAGCCGAGGAAGGTGGTGGGCACGGTCAATGCGGTCGAGTTCTTCCTGACGGTAACGATCTCGGCGGCGTTCATCGTCCAGCTGGGCTTCGCCGACCTCGCCGGGGCAACGCTCGGCTTCCTCATCGGCGGCGTCGCAGCGGCGCCAATCGGCGCCTTCGCGGCCAAGCACTTCTCGACCAAGTGGATGCTGGTGCTGGTCGGCGTGGTGCTGACGCTGACCAGCGCCTACGGAATCTGGGCGGCGCTGTTCGCCTGATCCGGCGAGGACGCTAGCCCACCACTCCTGCCGCCGACAGCACCGCCAGCGTCAGCACGTCGGGGGCGATGGCGGTCATCGGGAGGATCTGCACCGGCTTCTCCATCCCGATCAGCATCGGCCCGATCACCGCATTGCCGCCCAGTTCGCGCAGCAGCTTGGCCGAGAGGTTGGCGCTTTGGAGGCCCGGCATGATGAGCACGTTCGCGGGCCCCGACAGGCGGCTGAACGGATAGAGGGCCATCACCTTGGTATTGAGCGCGGCGTCGGGCCCCATCTCGCCCTCGTATTCGAAGCCCGGCTGCTCTTCGTCGAGGATCTGCACCGCCTCGCGGATATTGCTGAGCCACTGGCCCGAGGGATTGCCGAAGGTCGAATAGGAGAGGAAGGCGACGCGCGGCTCGTGCCCCAGACGGCGCGCCACCGCCGCGGTTTCGCGCGCGATATGGGCGATCTCGGGCCCGCTCGGACGCTCGTTGATGGTGGTGTCGGCGAGGAACACGGTCGAGTTCTTGCCGATCATCATGTGGATGCCGAAGGGCAGCTCGCCGGGTTTGGGATCGAGCACCAGGCGCACCTCGCGCATGGTCTGGGCGAACGGGCGCGTGAGGCCCGAGATCATCGCCTCGCCATGCCCCAGCGCGACCAGCAGGCTGGCGAAGACGTTGCGCTCCTGGTTGACCATCCGGCGAGCGTCTCGCTCGGTATATCCGCGCCGTTGCAGGCGCTTGTAGAGAAAGTCGCCCATCGCCGGGACGAGGTCGCTGTCGGCCGAGTTTTGGATCTCGAAGCTGTCCGGATCGTCGATCCCGAGCGCCGCCAGTCGTGCGCGGACCGCCTTGGTTCGCCCGACGAGGATCGGTGTGCCGTAGCCGAAATCGCGAAACTGGATCGCGGCGCGCAGCACCACGTCTTCCTCTGCCTCGGCGAAGACCACCCGCTTGGGGTTCTCCTGCGCCTCCTCGTAAACCCGGGTGAGCACCGCGGTGGTCGGGTTGAGGCGTGCCTTGAGCGTCAGCGCATAGGCCTCGAAATCCTCGATATGCCCCTCGGCGACGCCACTCTCCATCGCCGCCCGGGCGACCGCTGACGAGACGCGCTCCATCAGCCGCGGATCAAACGGGGCGGGGATGATGTATTCGCGGCCGAACTGGTGATCGACGCCATAGGCCGCAGCCACCTCCTCGGGCACGCGCTCGCGGGCGAGCTCGGCAATGGCCTTGGCGGCGGCGATCTTCATCTCCTCGTTGATCGTTGTCGCGCGCACGTCGAGCGCGCCGCGGAAGATGAACGGGAAGCCGAGCACATTGTTGACCTGGTTGGGAAAGTCCGAGCGGCCCGTGGCGATGATTGCGTCGGGGCGCACCGCCTTGGCCTCGTGGGGCATGATCTCGGGGACGGGATTGGCCATCGCGAAGATGATCGGCTGGTCGGCCATCTTCGTTACCCATTCGGGCTTGAGCGCGCCCGCGGCAGAGAGGCCGAGGAAGATATCGGCGCCGACCAGCGCCTCCGCCAGGCTGCGCGCCTCGGTCGGCACCGCATGCGCGCTCTTCCACTGGTCGACATTCTCGCGCCCCGGATAGATCGGCCCCGCACGGTCGCAGACGATCACGCTCTCGTGGGGAACGCCCATCGCCTTGATAAGCGCGGTGCAGGCGAGCGCCGAGGCGCCCGCGCCGTTCACCACCATCCGCACGTCCTCGAGCCGGCGCCCCGTCAGGTGGCAGGCGTTGAGCAGCCCCGCCGCGGCGATGATCGCGGTGCCGTGCTGGTCGTCGTGCATGACCGGGATCTTCATCCGCTCGCGCAGCGCCTGCTCGATGACGAAGCACTCGGGCGCGGCGATGTCCTCGAGGTTGATCCCGCCGAAGCTGGGCTCCATCAGCGCGACCGCCTCGATGAACTTGTCGGGATCCTCGGTGTCGAGCTCTATATCGATCGCATCGACATCGGCGAAGCGCTTGAACAGCACCGCCTTGCCTTCCATCACCGGCTTGCTGGCCAGCGCACCCAGGTTGCCGAGGCCCAGGATTGCGGTGCCGTTCGAGATCACCGCCACCAGATTTGCGCGGGCGGTGTAGCGCGCCGCGCAGGAGGGGTCGGCGGCGATCGCCTCGACCGGCGCGGCGACGCCGGGGGAGTAGGCGAGGCTCAGATCGCGCTGGGTGGTCATCGGCTTCGAGGCGATGATCTCGATCTTCCCGGGCCGGATGGTCTCGTGATAGAACAGCGCCTCGCGCGTGGTGAAGCTGGCGTTGCGGTCGTCGTCGGCCAAGCGGTCTCTCCCCTTCGGCAAGCTGGGTCCGCCTCCTGCCTAGTGCCACCGCCGCGGCCTTCACAGCAAAATCGCGGCAGCGCGACAGGCGCCAGCAGCAGAGCGTGCCGCCGCCGCCTAGGACCGTGCGTGCCCATGTTCTGTGCGCGATTTGCCGGTTTTCCCCAGCGCGCCGAGCCGAGACGATGACCGCGCTCCTTTGAAGCGGTATCCGCCTCGTCATGCCCGCAAGCTCAGCGACCCCGATGATGGCGCAGTACCTCGCGCTGAAGGAGGAGGCGGGCGATTGCCTGTTGTTCTACCGGATGGGCGATTTCTTCGAGATGTTCTTCCAGGATGCGCGCGTGGCGGCAAGCGTGCTCGACATCGCGCTGACCGCGCGCGGCGAGCATGACGGCGCGCCGGTGCCGATGTGCGGGGTGCCGGTCCATGCGGCAGAGAGCTACCTCGCGCGGCTGATCCGTGCCGGCTGCCGGGTGGCGATCGCCGAACAGGTCGAGAGCCCCGAGGAGGCGAAGAAGCGCGGCGGCTCCAAGGCGCTGGTGGCGCGCGAGATCGTCCGCTTCGTCACCGCGGGGACGCTGACCGAGGAGGCACTGCTCGATCCGCGGGCCGCCAACGTGCTGGCCGCGGTGTGCGAGCTGCGCGGGATCTGCGGGGTCGCGTCCTGCGACGTCTCGACCGGACGGATGGAGCTGGAGGAATGCGCGCCCGGCGGGCTCGAGGCGGTGCTGGCGCGGGTGGCGTCCAGCGAAACCGTGGCGCCGGAAGGCTGGGACGCGGTGCCGGCGGACGCGATCGTGCGGCCGCGCGGGGAGTTCGCGAGCGAGCGGGGCGAAGAACGGTTGAAGGCGCTGCACAAGGTCGGCGCGCTCGACGGCTTCGGGCATTTCTCGCGGGCAATGCTGGCGGCCGCGGGGGGCCTGCTCGCCTATCTCGACCATGCCGGGCGTGGAACGCTGCCGCTGCTGCTGCCGCCGGTGGCGCGCGATGCAGGCGAGCGGCTGGCGATCGACCAGGCGACGCGCGCCAGCCTCGAGCTGGTAGAGGCGCAAGGCGGCGGGCGCGAAGGGAGCCTCATCGCGGCGATCGACCGCTGCGTAACCGGCGCGGGGGCGCGGCTGCTGGCCGAGGACCTGGCGGCGCCGCTCGCAAGACGTGATGCAATCGAGGAGCGGCTTGCGCTGGTAAGCCACTGGCATGACGATCCGCTCGCGCGCGCCGATCTGCGCGCGCTGCTGCGGACCCTGCCCGATCTGGGACGCGCGCTCGGACGCCTCTTCGCCGGGCGAGGAAGCCCGCGCGATCTGGGCCAGGTGCGCGACGGTCTCGCGCGAGCGGGCGAACTCGGCACGATGCTGGCGAGGCGCGCCGATCGCCCGACCCTGCTCGATGTGCTGCTCCCCGATCTAGGCGGACACGAGGACCTGACCGACCTGTTGATCCGCGCATTGGTCCCCTCGCCGCCGACCGAGCGTGTGGGGGGCGGCTTCATCGCGCCGGGCTATGACGATGCGCTCGACGAGCTGCGGGAGGTTTCGAAGAACGCCCGCCGGGCGATCGCCGCGCTCGAGGCGCGCTATCGCGAGGAGACCGGCATCGCGGCGCTCAGGATCAAGCACAACAATGTGCTCGGCTATTTCGTCGAGGTGCCCGCGCGCCATGGCGAGGCGCTGATGGGGGCGGGATCGGGCTTCACTCACCGGCAGACGATGGCTAATGCGATGCGGTTCAATGCGCTCGACCTGCACGAGGAGGCCGCGCGGATCGCCGAGGCCGGCGGCCGCGCGCTGGTTGCCGAGGAGGCGCATTTCGAGGAGTTGTCCGCGCGGGTGAACGAGGCGCGCCTGGCGATCACGGCGACCGCGGCGGCCTGCGCGCGGCTCGATGTCGCGGCGAGCCAGGCGGAACGGGCGGGCGAAGGCGGCTGGTGCCGGCCGGAGATCGTCGACGAAGCCTGTCTCGAGATCACCGGCGGGAGGCATCCGGTGGTCGAGGCGGCGCTGGCGGGGAGCGGTGCGCGGTTTGTCGCCAATGATTGCGCGCTTGGCAAGGCGGACCGGTTGTGGCTGATCGGCGGCCCCAACATGGGCGGCAAGTCGACTTTCCTGAGGCAGAACGCGCTTATCGTACTGCTGGCCCAGGCCGGCGGCTACGTGCCTGCTTCCAAGGCCCGGATCGGCCTGATCGATCGCCTTTTCAGCCGCGTGGGGGCGGCCGACAACCTCGCACGCGGGCGCTCGACCTTCATGGTCGAGATGGTCGAGACCGCGGCCATCCTGCGCCAGGCGACCGAGCGCAGTTTCGTGATCCTCGACGAGGTCGGCCGCGGCACTTCGACCTATGACGGCCTCGCGCTCGCCTGGGCGGTGGCTGAGGCGATCCACGAGGACACGCGCTGCCGCTGCCTGTTCGCAACGCACAACCACGAGCTCGCTCTCCTCGCCGAGACCTGCCCCGCGCTCTCGCTCCACCACGTCCGCGCGAAGGAGTGGAAGGGCGATCTGGTCCTGCTGCACGAGGTGGCACAGGGCGCGGCGGACCGCTCCTACGGGCTCGATGTCGCCCGCCTTGCAGGGGTGCCGCCGGCGGTGATCGCCCGCGCGCGGCAGGTTCTGGGCAAGCTTGAAAAAGGCCGCGCCGAGACGGGCGGGCTCGCCGCGGGCCTCGGGGAATTGCCGCTGTTCGCCGCCGCGGCCGAGGCCGTCGAGGAGCAATGCGACACCTTGCGCGAGCGGCTCGACGTGCTCGATATTGACGCGCTCACCCCTCGCGAAGCGCTCGACCTGCTCTACGAATTCAAGCGCGAGGCGGGAACGCGCTAAGCTTCGGACGCATTTGCCATGGATGAGCGATTCGGCGAGGAACGACAATCACGCCTATGACGAGGCCGAGAAGGCGGATTGCGACGATACCCGCAACGAGCTCGCGGTCGATCGCACCGACATGGCCGAGGACCGCACGATCATGGCGGTGGAGCGGACCTTCGCCGGCTGGATCCGCACGGCCTTCGCCTCGATCGGCATAGGCCTGGGGTTTCGCGCCATCTTTGGAGATCTGGATCCGACCTGGCTGCCGAAGGGGATCGCCTCGATGTTCATCGCCTTCGCGATCTTCCTCGCCATTGCTGCACAGCGCCGGGCCTCGGCCTCGCTGGAGCGAATGAACACCCACGCGGTCGATAAACCAAACACGCCGCAGTACAAATTGCTCGCCTATGGCGTGAGCTTCGGGGCGCTCCTGCTGATTGCGGGCCTGTGGTTCTTCAACGACGGCCAATTGGGGGACGGATAGCCCAAGTCCAGAACGGCCGCCTGCCGCGGATACGGCCCGTTATGTGCCGTCGCCGCGCAGACCGTCGGGCTTGGCGGGCTTGCCGTATTTGTCAACGTTGTCGTCGTGATTGGGCTCGCCGCGATAGGCGTCCATGTCGATCCGGCCGGAACTTTCCATGTCCTTCATCCGGTCGATGATGTCCTGCGTCGAATCGTTCATTAGCCCGCTCTCGCCCGGTCCCTTGACGCTTTCGGTGGGCGAACCGGTGCCCGGCGTCAGCGCGCGGGCCTGTTCGGTGACTTCCTGCGCCTGCGAGCGATGATCGTCCTGCTCGTCATTATGCGTTTCGGGAGCGAGGCTCGCCTGGCGCTGTTCCTGGCTTTCGGGCTTGTCGGTTCGGCGGTCGGACATGGGATACTCCTTTGCCGCACGAACGGATGGCGGCGGAGGGGCGTTCCCGGCGCGCGTCCGCCTAGCGGTTGATCATCAGCAGCACGGCGACCACGACGATCGCCAGCGCCTGATATTTGATCCGCGCGAACATCATCTTGTTCTGCTGCACTTGCATCCGCCCGACATGCTCGGCCTCGTCCTGGCTATCGAGGTCAAGCTTGGTGCTTTGCATGAAGGCGACGATGCCGCGCACCAGCGAAACCACGACCAGGATCGCAAGGATGGCGATGAGGATGACGAGCAGCGTGTTCATGCTCCACTATTTAGGAAGTCTCGAACACGGTTCCAGCGGGGCTTTGGCCCATTCGCAGCCGATCGGCCAACGCGCGGCCGTCCTCGCCCGCCTCGCGCAAGGAGGCGAGTGTGGGTGAATTGCGACTTTTGGAAAGCTTGGCGCCGGTTGCCGCATCGAGGAGCAAGGGATGGTGATGCCACCGAGGGACAGGAAGGCCGAGCAGCGCCTGGAGCAGGCGGTGAACGTGGCTGGGGGCGAACAGGTCGCGACCGCGGGTGACGAGGGTGACGCCGTCGGCGGCATCGTCCAGCGTGGCAGCGAGATGATAGCTGGCGGGGGTTTGCGGGTCCTTGCGCACCAGGACGACGTCTCCACTCAGCGCGGGCTGCGCCTGCTGCTCGCCGACAAGTTCGTCAGTCCAGGTCAGCGGGCCGGTACGCGCGAGGGCCGCGCTTGCGTCAAGGCGCCATGCGACCGGCGCATCGGGATCGACGTTCGCGCCGCGGCAGGTGCCTGGATAGAGGGGGCCATCGGCGCCTATCTCGGTCGCGGCGGCGGCAATCTCCGCCCGGGTGCAGCGGCACGGATAGAGCAATCCCTCAGCGCGCAACCGGTCGGCGGCGGCGAGGTAGGCAGCGACCCTGGTCATTTGCGGCGCCACCTCCTCCCATGGAAGACCGAGCCAGGCGAGGTCCGCACGAAAGGCGTCGGCGAACTCGGGCCGCGAGCGCGCGCCGTCGATATCCTCGATCCTGAGCACGAAGCCTCCACCTCGCTCGCCGGCCAGATCGTGCGCGCGGATCGCCGAAAAAGCGTGGCCCAGGTGCAACATGCCGTTGGGGCTGGGGGCGAAGCGGGTGACGGTTCGGCTCACTCTTTTCGCTTGTCCGTCCGATGCGCTGATCCGCGACTCGTTAAAAAACCTGTGGAATTGATTTGTGTAACAGGCTTGACGCTTTTGTCCGCAAATGCTCCCGTCGCACGTATCAGGGAGGGCACGCTTCAGTGTTCAAGGCCGAACTGATCGAACGCGCCACGGCGTTCCGAAGTGCGGAGGACGATCCGGTCCGCAGCCTGGAGAGCTGCCCGGCGCTCGTGCTCAACGCCGATTACACGCCGCTGTCCTATTACCCGCTCAGCGTCTGGCCGTGGCAGACCGCGATCAAGGCGGTATTCCTTGAGCGGGTCGACATCGTCGCGAGCTATGAGCGGCAGGTCCACTCGCCCTCGCTCGACATGAAGATCCCGAGCGTGATCGCGCTTCGCCAATACGTGAAGCCGAGCGAGTTCCCCGCCTTCACCCGCTTCAACGTATTCCTGCGCGACCGCTTCGCCTGCCAATATTGCGGCAGTCCGCAGCATCTCACATTCGACCACGTCCTGCCACGGCGGTTGGGTGGCCGCACGACGTGGGAGAACATCATCACCGCCTGCGCGCCGTGCAACATGAAGAAGGGCGGACGCACACCGAAACAGGCGGGGATGCGCCCGCATCTCGACCCGATCCGGCCGACCAATTGGCAGTTGCAGCAGCACGGCAAGCGCTTTCCGCCCAATTACCTGCACGAGACCTGGCGCGACTGGCTCTACTGGGACATCGAGCTCGAGGCCTGATTGCCAGCTCCGGTGCGGTTGCAGGGGATGGAAGCCCCTTGCGAACACAACGGCGCGGAATCATTGCGAGCGATGAACAGGACCCGTGGCCGTTCGCAGGCGGCTTGATCAGGAGTCCACACGTGTTCGTGCCGGCAAGTTGCCACTCCTGCCGGGCGAAGCTGTTCGTCGCCCAGAGTAGTGCCTTTATGACACGGCCGCATCTTTAAGCGTGCGTCATCGCCCCTTCATCGGAACAGGTTAGGAACCGCACGCCGAGCCGTGCATTGGTAGCGGCAGAACGCAAAACGCAGACGAAGGAATACGGCAATGTCGAGCTACAGCTTCCGCAGTTCCCGTCCCGACAGTTGGACGCACCCCCGCGCCCACAGGGACGCGTCCCTGCGCTTCATGGCCCATGGCCCCGTCCAGCCGATGGAGGAGCCCGGCTTCCTCCAGCGCCTGTTCGGCCGTCGCTGAACTAGCGCGGACTTCTTAAAAAATCGTTACCGCCAGGCGAGCCGGTCCGGTCAATACTGGACCGGCTCCTCGGGCGTTTCGCGCAAGTGATCCTTGCCGGCGGTGCGCTCGCCGCGCGCCAGGCGGAACACGACGCCCGACAGCAGCGCCAGCGCGAGCAGGTTGGGCAGCGCCATCGCCGCGTTGGAAATGTCTCCCAGCCGCCAGACGAGTTGCGAGGGCTGCGTCGCGCCGACGAAGATCGCGATGCACCAGATCACCCGCCAGAGGATGTGCAGCACCTTTTCGCCGCCCCGCGTCGAGCCCGGCACGCGGTCGTAGATGAAGGTGATCGCCCGCTCGCCGTAATAGGACCAGGTGAGCAGCGTGGTGAACACGAACAGGATCAGCGCGATGCTGGCGATCAGCGTGCCCAGCGGCACCCCCAGGACATCGACCGGGAAGGCCGCGGCGAAGGCGCCCGAGGTGGTGACGAAGCCACTCATGGCGGTGGTGCCGAGGTCCGATTGCCAGACGTGATCGACCGGCTGGCCCTGATAGGTGAAGTCGCCCTGCACCGTGAGGATCACCAGTGCGGTCATCGTGCAGATCACGATGGTGTCGATGAAGGTGCCGAGCATCGCCATGCGGCCCTGCTGCTCGGGGTCGTCGGTCTGCGCGACGGCATGGGCGATCGGGGTCGAGCCCTGCCCCGCCTCGTTCGAGAACAATCCACGCGCGACGCCGGCGCGGATGGCGAGGATGAGCGCCGCTCCCACGAAACCGCCGCTCGCGCTCTGGGCGTTGAACGCGCCGGCGAAGATGCGCGAGAAGGTTTCCGGCAGGTCGCCGAAATTGAGGATCAGGGCGATCATCGCCATGACGATATAGGCTGCCGCCATGATCGGCACGACCTTCTCGGCGACATTGCCGATCGATTTGATCCCGCCGATGATCACGACGAACACCGCCACCGCCACGATCAGGCCGCCCAGCCAGCGCTCGATGCCGAACAGCTCGTTGAGCCCGCTGGCGACCTCGTTCGCCTGGATGGAATTGCCGGTAACGAGCGCGGAGAACAGCGTGCCGAGGCAGAAGACGATCGCCAGCCAGGTCCATTTCTTGCCCAGACCCATCATGATGTAGGTCATCGGCCCGCCGCGCTTGACCCCGTCCGAGGTGGTCTCGCGGTAACGGATCGCGAGCGAGCCCTCGGCAAAGGCGAGCGCCATGCCGAACAGAGCGGTGATCCACATCCAGAACACCGCGCCCGGGCCCCCGAGCGCGATCGCGGTCGCGACGCCTGCGAGGTTGCCCGTCCCCACCTGGCCCGAAAGCGCGGTCGAGAGCGCGGCGAACGGGCTAATCTCGCCCGCGCCCTGCCCCTTGCGGCCGCGGAACAGGCCAGCAAAGGCGCTGCCGAGCTTGGCCAGCGGATAGAACCGCAGCCCGACCATGAACCACAGGCCGACGCCGAGCAGGACCACCGCCAGCGGGGGCAGGGGGATGACCTGCTCGCCGTTCCAGGTGCCGCCCCAGATGAAATCCGAGACGTTGGTGACCGGCGTCACCATCCGCTCGCTAAACGTCAGTTCCGCTCCCGCCGCCGCCATCCCGCATTCCCCCCGCGCTTCTTATCGAGCCGCCTAGCTATCCGCGCCGATCAGCGCTGGCCAGAGGCAATCTGGCCACGCCCGCCACTTGCCAAGCGGCGGCCGCGCTCCTAAGTCCGCAGCCGTCTTCCGACATCGGAGCAACCCAGCCCCTCCCGGTCCTCACCAAGTGGCCGGGGCGGCGAGGAGCCTATGGCGGGAGCGACGCGACAAGGCACGAAGCAAGAGCGTTCGAGGGAATTATGGCGCAGGACGACAGCACATCGCCCATGAAGCCGGCAAACACGCCGGTGCAGCGCAAGGCGTCGCCCGGCGAGTTCATCCGCCAGGTCCGCGCCGAGACCTCCAAGGTCGTCTGGCCGAGCCGCGAGGAGACGGTGCGCACGGCGATCTTCGTGGGCATCATGGTGCTGATCCTCTCGCTGTTCTTCCTCGGCGTCGATTCGCTGTTCGGCACACTCGTGCGCTGGCTGCTCTCGCTGCTGTGAGCACGGCCGAAACCATCGTTGAAAGAAAGGCGAGCATGGCGCGCTGGTACATCATCCACGCCTATTCGGGGTTCGAGAACAAGGTGCGCGATGCGATCATCGCCGAGGCCGAGCGGCTGGGCCTGTCCGACGGCGTCGAGGAGGTCGAAGTGCCGACCGAGACCGTGACCGAGATCAAGCGCGGCAAGAAGGTCCAGTCCGAGCGCAAGTTCATGCCGGGCTACGTGCTCGCCAAGCTGAGCCTGACCGACGATGTGTACCACCTGATCAAGAACACCCCCAAGGTGACGGGTTTCCTGGGTGCGGGCAACAAGCCGCAGCCGATCTCGGAGAAGGAGGCGGCGCGCTATTTCGGTGGGGTGGAAGAGGCCAAGGCGGCGCCCAAGAAGGACATCAGCGTCGACTACGAGATCGGCGATAATGTGAAGGTACTCGAGGGGCCGTTCACCAGCTTCAACGGGCTCGTCGAAGAGCTCGATTTCGACAAGGCCAAGGTCAAGGTCAGCGTCTCGATCTTCGGCCGGCCGACGCTGGTCGAGCTGGAATTCGAGCAGGTCGAGCTGGCCAGGTAAGCGGTCGGCGGGTCGCGGCCTTCAGCCCGGACCTGCTTGATTACCAGTCGGCGGCTCGGCCAGTTAGGTTCGCGTCGCCCTCTAGTCGCTGCGGTTGAATGCCGCCGCGGCCTGCCGAGAGGAGCAGGCCGGAACCCGCCCCCCGCATGTCGTTGCGTCTCGAGCCTCGGGACACAGACCAGCCGGCTGACCCCTGCCTCCAGCACGCCCCGTCCGTATCCGCCTGCACGACCGCCTCAACCGATGCCGAACTCGTCGAACTTGACCACCGGCGAACTCGCATCACGCGTGTCGAAAACGTAGCTCGAAACGACACCCGAGGGCGCTTCGAGGATGCTGAAGGCGGTCAGCACGTTGCTGGCGATGAAGGGCAGGTCCTGCGAGGCGCCCTGGAATTCGCGCATCGGGTTGACCAGGGTTGGCTGGATCATCTGCCGCCCGTGCGGATCGCCGAAGGTCGGGTAATCCGCCGGGTCCCACCTCAGGCTCGTACGCGGGCCGCCATTGACCGTTGCATTGGTCCACGAGGCGTTGCCCGGCTGGTTGGGGCGCGGCCCCTGGGTCGGCGAGACGCCGGGCTGCGGCGTGGGGAAGAACATCGCGCCGAACGAATTGCCGACATTGGCCGTCTCCAGATAGTTCACCGAACCGGTCTTTGTGCGGTTCCACAGGTGCGAATGGCCAGTGTGGACGAGGTTGACGAAGTTCTCGAGCAGCAGCGGCTCGATGTCGGTGCGCCACTGGTCCTCGCCGAGCGGATATTCGTAGCGCAGGTACTTCACCGCATTGCTGCCCAGCGCCTGGTTCACCTCGGCCCATCGCGCCGGCCATTGCGAGACGGGGAACGGGCCGATCAGCCGCCCGTCGGTCAGCTCTACGGTGACCCGCTGCTCGGCCAGCACCGGCACCGCATTGTCGCCCAGCCCGGCCATGGTCTGGTGCGAGAGCACCACACGAAAGCGCGCGGTGCGCGCCGCCTCGCTCCTGAGCACCTGTTCGAGCCAGGCATATTGCCGCGAGCCTTTGGCGAAGGGGCGGAAGGTGAAATCGCCGAACCCCCAGATATCGCTGTTCTGCGTCACCTGCGCGGTGCCCGACGGCACCTGCTCGGTGAACTTGCCGCGCTGGTTGGCATTCCAGGTGCGCCAGATGCGGTTGGCATCGAGCGAGATTAGGAACACGTCGCCGAAGCGCTGCGCCCAGTAGGCCTTGCCTTCGGGGCCTTCGGGGAGCGACCACATCTCGCGGTAGGTGATGAATTCGTGGCTGTTGTCTTCGATCCACTGCTCGCGAAAGGCCGCATTGCCCGACGGGTTGATCTGCGCCTTCAGTTCCTCGTAGCGCGCCGCAGCATACCAGCGCGGCTGCGGATCATTGTCCATCGCGTTCAGATTGTTGGCGCCTGTATTGCTCGGATTGTTGGTCGTCGGATCGAGCTGCCAGCGGCCCGGCTGCTCGTGATTGCCCAGGCTTCCGTAGAGCGGCGCGTGCTGGAGGATCTCGCCACCGGTATAGACCGCGCCCGGGTTCCAACGTCGCATCGTGCCCTGGATCGACTGGAAGAAGGACGGGTTGTTGAGTGCGACCCGGTCGAACCACTCGCTCGCCCGGTTGGGGGTGCTGACGAAATCGCCCGGGAACAGCACCGCATCGACGCGACCGACCGTCTCCTCGACCTTCTGGTAATTGGCGATCGCCATGGCGTTGTTCTGCTGGTCGGAGGAGAGCAGCAGCTTGACCGGTTGCCCGGTCGCCGGGAGCGGCTGGAGCGAATACTCGCCCGAACGCACCGCGCCGTCGGCACGCTCGGTAATCGCCACGTAGGGCACGCGCTGCCCGGCGGTGAGGCCGTTCACGATCGCCTCGTGGCGGAATACGGGGCGCTGTTGCGGGTCCGACAGGCCCGAGGTGATCCGCTGGAACACCTGCGAGCTGGAGTCCTCGAACAACCTGCTCATCCTTGTGGAAGTAGCCTCGAACCGCCGGGCGAAGCCATCTCCTGCGCGCACGTAGTGCGTGCCGCCCTCACCCTCGGTGAACCACACCACGCGCACCGAATCGGATGCAGGGTTCTGCAGCATCGGCTCGGAAAGCACGTCGCGCGCGGAGGCGAAGCGTGCCTCGGGCAGCGCCACCACCGGAGCGGGCGGCGGCGGGGCGGCATCGACGGGTGGGGGAGCGGGATCATCGTCGCTGCACCCCGCGAGCGTCGCGGCGGCCGCGCCGCCGATGCCGATGGCGAGGAAACCGCGCCGTGTGGGCGCCGGCTCCGCCCCGTTGTTCTGATCCTGCTGCCCGTTCCCGCGCACCCCGTCCGTCATCGCCAAAGCCCCCGTTAAATCCGGGCCTTGCTAGATGGCTCGTGTGGAAATTGCGTGTCGGAGCGGTGTCCGAATAACGTCTGAATAATGTCCGGCCGATACCGCACAGGGCGCGAGACCCGCCCCTGTGCGGTATAGGCCGGACTTGCCTGCCGCCCCGCCGGCGAAGGGCTAGCGCACCACCTCGCCGCCCTTCATCACCTTGTCGACATTTGCCAGTTCGCCGACATCGGCCAGCGGATCGCCGGCGACGGCGATCAGGTCGGCGAAGGCGCCCGACACGATCGCGCCCACCTCGCCCTCCTGGCCGAGCGCGCGGGCGGCGTTGATCGTGGCCGCGCGGATCGCTTCGAGTGGCGTCATCCCGTATTCGACCATCACCGCGAACTGCCCGCCTGCGGTCTCGTGTGGCATCACGCCGGCATCGGACGCGAACACCATGCCGACGCCCGCCTCGTGCGCGGCGCGGAAATTGTCGCGCTGGATCTGGGCGATCTCGCGATCCTTGCGCAGGTTTTCCTCGAGCACGCCGTTATTCGCGCCCTCGGCCTGGGTGTAATCGGTGTTGAAGATGTCCATCGCCAGCCAGCTGCCGCGCTCGCGGGCGAGGCGGATGCCCTCGGCATCGATCAGGCTGGCATGCTCGATCGTGTCGATGCCCGCGCGGATCGCCGCCTTGATCCCGGCCGCGCCGTGTGCATGGGCGGCGGCCTTTAGCCCCCAGAAATGCGCTTCCTCGGCAAGCGCGGTCAGTTCCTCCTCGGTCAATTGCTGCTGGCCGGGTTCGGTATTGCGCGAGAACACGCCGCCCGTCGCGCACACCTTGATCACCTCGGCGCCGTATTTGCGCTGCTCGCGCACGCGCCGGCGCAGTTCCTCAGGGCCATCGGCCGCGCCCGGGCTCCTCGCCTCGAAGCTCGGCGGCAGGTAGGTCTCGTCGCAATGCCCGCCGGTGGCCCCGATCGAGTAGCCCGCATTGACGATCCGCGGCCCCGGTACCCAGCCTTCCCCGATCGCCTGGTCGAGCCCGTTCGCGTTGTAGTCGGACGCGCCGAGGTTGCGCACCGTGGTGAAGCCCGCCTCGAGCATCCGCCGCGCATTCTCCACCGCCAGCACGGTCCAGAAGCGGTCGGTGAAGCGCAAGGCCGAATAGCCGCCATATTCGGGCCGGCCGTCGAGATGGACGTGCATGTCGATGAGGCCGGGGAGGATGGTATGGCCGCGCCAGTCGATCACCTCGGCACCGGCAGGTGGCTCGCCGCCGCTCTGGATGCTCGCGATGCGGCCATCGGTGATGGTGATCAGCGGGTTCTCGACATAGCGCCCCGCCTCGACGTCGAGCATCCGGTCGGCGCGGAGATGAACGGTTTCAGCCAGTGCGGCGGCGGGAAGGGTGGCGAGGGCAAGGGCGGCGGTAAGGCAGGAGAGCGAAGATTGGCGCATTGGCGGTCCTCTGGTGGCTGGCGAGCCGCCGGTTTGCGCCCGACCGATGCGAACGGCAATAGGCGTCACCTTACATCCGTACCGGCCCGTTCGATGAGCGCGTACTGGTGAGCGAACGCATCCAGGGCCGTGAACACCGAACCGCTCAAGCCAGCGATTGCGCGATCAGATAGCGGTCAGCGGGGCGCGCGCGAACGGCTTCGAGCGAGGGCGCCAGCGCACATTGCCCCGGCGCGATCCGATCCTTGACGATCGTGAGCTCGCCCGCGCGCGGGATCGCGATCACCGGCCCATCGTAGCGCGCCCACACCTCGTCCGAGGGTTTCCCCACGACCGCATCCAGCCGGAAATATGGCCCATCGACCAACCCCGTTGTCTCCTGCTCGCCGACATGGCGGCGGCAAGCCGGATCGTAAGGCGCGGCCCTGGCGACCGCCACCGCCTCGTCGAGATGGAGCTCGCGCGGGCGGCCGTAATCATAGAGGCGGTAGGTGATCTGCGAATTCTGCTGTATCTCGATGATCGAGACCCCTGCGCCGATCGCGTGGACAGTGTTCGCCGGGATGTAGAAGAAGTCGCCCGGCTCTACCTCGTGCCAGGTCAGGAGTTCCTCGATCGAGCCGTCGAGTGCGGCAGCGCGCAGCTCCTCGGGCGACAATTCGCGCTCGAAGCCGATGCCCAGCACCGCACCGGGCTGGGCGTCCGTTACCAGCCAGCATTCCTCCTTGCCCTGCCGGCCGAGCCCCATCGCCTCTGTCTGCGCATCGCTCGGATGACACTGGACCGACAGCTTCTCGCTGGTGAAGAGGTGTTTCACCAGCAGGTCGGGCATGGCGGCGGGAGGTTCGAACCAGATCTCGCCGATCCGCTTGCCTTCGGGCGCTTCGAACGGCGCGGGCAGCGCGTCGCGGCCCCAGGGTTTCTCGACCGTTCGCGTCGTTAGCTTCATTGCGCCCACCTCACGACAGCAGTGCCAGAAGGTCGTCGATCGTCACCGTCGCGAAGCCCACCGCGCTGTCCGATATGCCATAGGGGATGAGCAGCCGCTCGGCCACTTTCAAGGCGCCGCACGTGTAGACGACGTTGGGCACGTAGCCGCTGCGATCGGCATCCACCGCGGTCAGCACCGGCTCGCTCGCCCGCGCAATCACCCTGGAAGGATCGTCGAGATCGAGCAGCGCCGCGCCAAGCGCATACTTGCGCACTGCGCCGACGCCATGCGTGAAAACCAGCCAACCCTCGTCGGTCCGGATCGGGGAGCCGCAATTGCCGATCTGGATGAATTCCCAGGGGTAGCGCGGCTCCATCAGCAGCACGCCCTCGTCGTCCCAGCAATCGAGCCGGTCCGAAGTGAGCAGGAACAGGTTCTTGCCGTCCTGCCGGCCGATCATCGCATAGCGCCCGCCGATCTTCTCGGGAAACAGCGCCATGCCCTTGTTGCGTCCCGCGGAGCCGTTGATCGGCTCGAGGACGAACTCCCGGAAGTCGCGCGTGCGCAGCAATTCGGAGCGGATCGAGCGGCCCGAATAGGCGGTATAGGTGCCGATCCATTCGAAATCGCCCCCACCATGGTCGAAGCGAACCAGACGCAGGTCTTCAAGACCATTGGCCTGCTGCTCCGTGATCGGGAAGATGACGGTGTTGGAGAGCGAGGAATCAACGTGGCGATGGACCGTCACGCTGTCGTCGCTATCGGTCAGCGTCGCATCGTCCGGCTCGACCGAGGTGGCGAAATGGCTTTGCGGCCACAGCTCGAACTCGCCGTCGGGATGGGCGATCCCCTCGCGGAAGGCGACCGAACTGATGTGTCCCTCGCCGACCGCGCGCAAGCTCATCACGAAGCGCACCGCTCCGCCACCGCACCCGCTCTGGTCGGGATGGGGGACGATCGAGGGGTTCATCAGCGCAGCGGCGGCATAGGTATATTCGTGGCAGAAGAACGCGCCGATCAGCTTGCGCCGGGTCGGGGAGAAACCGTGCTCGCCGAGGTCCAGCGTTCGCACGACCTCGGCAAAGCGTTCCTCGAACATCTGTTCGATCTGCCAGTGCCGGCCGTTGAAGTCCGACAGTACGCGTGCGTACTCGGCCCCCACGCGATCTTCCGGAAGCTCGGCAATATCCTTCACCAGCCGAGCTGCCCGCCCACCCGGCGCGTTGCTCGCCTGCCAGCCCAGGTGGAAGGGCCGCAGAACGACGCGCGAGGGATCGGCGTGCAGCCGCGTATCAAGGATACGCAACGAGCTTTCGGGTTCGATCTTCCTGCTTGCCAACCCCCACTCCCGTCGAATCATCGCTGCCGGATGTGGCGAGCCCTAGCATCGAATGGTTACCAAGATGGAAAGCCAGGATCGATTCTGCACCGCAATTTGCATTCGGCCCGCGCGGGGTGACGCCGTCTCGGCACCGGCCGGTGGCAAGGTCGGCAAGAATGGCGCCGCGATCGTTGGCGCCCAGGAACCAGTTCCAGGCGGCCTTGGCGTGCTCGATCCAGCGCTTCTCGCCGGTCGCCGCGTAGGCAGAGGCCGCCGCCTCGATCGCGGCCTGCGCCTCGAGCGGCTGCTGGTCGAAGGGCAGATACCCGTGGCTCCTGCCGAAGCTTTCCGAGCCGATCGGACGGAACTGGCCGGCCGCGCCGATCTGCTGGCGGGCAATCCATTCGAGCGTCTCGAGCCCGGGGCGGGTGAACCGCTCCTCGCCGAGCGCAGTTCCCGCCTCGATCAGCGCCTGGCTGAGGCGCGGGTTGTCATAGCCGAGCACCGCCTCGAACCATGCCCAGTCGGGACGCCGCGCACCGGCCAGCAGCCGCTCGAGAAAGTCGCCGCCTTTCGCCAGCAGCGCGCGTGAGCCGCGGTGATCGGGGCGGGCGCGCAGCGATGCCGCAGCCCCAAGCATCGCGAAGGCGATCGCGCGGGGGGAGCCGAGCTCGGCGATAGCGGGCGCGGCCGTATCGAACCAGCCCGCCGCCCAGTCGCGCAAGGCCGGATCGGGGGCCCGTTCGAGCGTCGCTCCGAGCGCCCACAATGCGCGGCCGTTCGAATCGTCCGAGCCCTCGTCCTCGCACCACGTCCGATCGAAGCGCATGAAGTTGCGGAACAGGCGCTTGTCCTCGTTCCAGGCGTGCTGGACGAAGGATGCGTACACGGCCGAACGCGCCGTGCGCTCGTCCTCGGCAAGGCTCGTCGCCACGTTCATCAACATCAGCGCGCGGGCGTTGTCGTCCAGGCAATAGCCGTGCCGCCGGTCGGGCACGATGCCGATCGCATGCTGGAGCATCCCCGTCGCATCGCTCATCGCGAACACCGCGGCGAGGCTCGGCGTCGCGGTCAGCGGAGCAGCCGCCGCCGCGGGCGCGATCGCCTCCTCAATCAGTCGCGCCGAAGCCTCGGCGAAACGCGGCCAGATCGTCTCGCGCCCCTTGGCATAGGCGCGCCGCTGCACCGCCTCCAGGTCCGCGCGGTCGTCCAGCAGGGCGAGCACGACCTCGGCGATCGCCTCGACATTGTTGGGTTCGATCAGCCGCCCGACCCCGTTCGCCAGCAGTTCGCGTGCATGGAGATAGGGGGTCGAGACGACCGCCTTGCCCAGCGCCACCGCGTAGCTGAGGGTGCCGGACGTCGATTGCTGCATGTTGGGGTAGGGCGTCAGGTAGATGTCGCACGCCTCGAGCTGGTCGAGCAGGTCCTCGCTATCGAGGAAGCGATCGTCCCACACGACGTGCTCGGCGACTCCCAGCTCGGCGGCCAGATCCTTCAGCGAATCGCGATAGGCTTCGCCTTCATAGGCGAGGAGGTTGGGGTGAGTGGCGCCGAGGACCCGGTAAGTCGTCTCGGGATGCCGTTCGACGATTGCGGGCAGGGCGCGGATCGCCCGCTCGATGCCCTTGCCCGGCCCCAGCAGGCCGAAGGTCGTCAGCACGTTGCGCCCGTCGAGGCCGAGCCGGTGCTTGAAGGTCTCCTGCCTGCCGAACGGCCGATCGGGCGCGCCATGCTCGATGATCCGCAGGATCTCGTGCGGCGCGCCGTAGAGCTCTGCCAGAAGGTCGCGCGAGTGGCGGCTCATCACCATGATCCGGCTGGCGCGGGTGACCAGATGGTGCAGGATCGCGCGCTGCCGCTCGCTCGGTTGGGCGAGGACGGTGTGGGCGGTCAGGATCAGCGGCGCGGCGAGCCGGTCGACCAGATCGAGCACCGCCGCGCCGTCGTCCGGGCCGAAAATGCCATACTCGTGCTGCACCCACACCGCATCGACGCCGCTGGCGTTGATCGCCCCGGCGGCCGCGGCGATGTTCGCCGGATCGCGCGGATCAATGGTGCCGGCGATGCCCTCGTAGGCATGGGGTTTGCCGGTCTCGTCAAGAGCGTAGACTTCGAGCGCGATGTCCGGTTCGAAGCGGTTCAGTTGCGAGACGATGTCGGCGCCGAAGGTGGCGATGCCGCACTGGCGCGGCGCGTAAGTGCCGATCAACGCGACTTTACGACGCGCACGCGTAGCCTGAGCCGAGGCAAAGATATCGCGGATTGCCGATCCCGAGCCCCAGGTGCCACGCGCACGGGCGAGGCGAGAATTTGCGCCAGTCGTCGTCATTGGTCGTTCGCATCATCCTTGCAGTGTCCGGCCCCCGGCGTCGGCAGCGCCGCCGATCGAAGCGGCGCTTCGCCGATCCGCGAGCGGGGTGCGTCGGTTCGATAAGGGGCCTGCCGGTATGAAAAGGAGCACCGGCCGCGACTGTATAAATCCGTACTTCAGAGAACGGTTCCAACCTAGCTATTTGTTATATTTTTCGTCTTTTCATGCTTTTGCCTCGGTCTCCCGGACCTCCAGGAAAGGGGCCCGCACGTGTGGACCCGCTGAGCTCACAAGCGCATCGCGGGGCTGGTCCGCGACCACTCGAACGCGCATTTCGGGACGGCCCGAAACCGCCTGTTTCATTAGCTTGTTATTCACCCCTGTTGTCCTACATTGCTCGGCGAGGAAAGGATCGGACACCACCATATGAGCGACAATCGCGAGCCCAACGAGGGCGGAAATCCCTGGGTCAAGAGCCTGCTGGTATGGGGCGGCATCTTCCTCGCCCTCCTGTTGGTGGTTTCGATGTTCAACGGCCCAGGCGAACAGGCGGGCACGCAGATCAACTATTCCGATTTCCGCGAGCGGGTCGCCGAAGGCAGCGTGCGCGAGGTCACCGTCGGCCCGGACCGGATCGTCGGGACGATGGACAATGATTCGACCTTCACCACCACGCCTGTCCCCGGTGACACCTCGTTGACCGAGCTGCTTGAGGAGAACGGCGTCCAGTATACCGGCACACCGCCCGAGCAGACCAACATGCTGGTCTATATCCTCATCCAGACGCTTCCCTTCCTGCTGATCCTGGGCATCGCCTTCTTCGCGCTGCGCCAGGTCCAGAAGGGCGGCGGCTCGGGCGCGATGGGCTTCGGCAAGTCCAAGGCCAAGCTGCTGACCGAGAAGCAGGGCCGCGTCACCTTCGAGGATGTCGCCGGCATCGACGAGGCGCGCGAGGAGTTGCAGGAGATCGTCGAGTTTCTGCGTGATCCGCAGCGCTTTTCCAAGCTGGGCGGCCAGATTCCCAAGGGCGCGCTGCTGGTCGGTTCGCCCGGCACCGGCAAGACGCTCCTCGCCCGCGCCATCGCCGGCGAGGCGCGCGTGCCCTTCTTCACCATTTCGGGCTCGGATTTCGTCGAGATGTTCGTCGGCGTGGGCGCCAGCCGCGTGCGCGACATGTTCGAGCAGGCCAAGAAGAACGCGCCGTGTATCGTGTTCATCGACGAAATCGACGCGGTCGGCCGTCATCGCGGGCATGGCCTCGGGAATTCCAATGACGAGCGCGAGCAGACGCTCAATCAGCTGCTGGTCGAGATGGACGGCTTCGAGGCCAACGAGGGCATCATCATCATCGCCGCCACCAACCGGCCCGACGTGCTCGACCCGGCGCTGCTGCGGCCAGGCCGCTTCGATCGCCAGGTGGTCGTGCCGATACCCGACATCGATGGCCGCGAGAAGATCCTCAGCGTCCACATGAAGAAGGTGCCGCTGGCACCCGACGTCAACCCGCGGACCATCGCGCGCGGCACGCCGGGCTTTTCGGGCGCGGACCTCGCCAACCTCGTCAACGAAGCCGCATTGCTGGCAGCCCGGCGCAACAAGCGCCTCGTCGCGATGCAGGAATTCGAGGACGCCAAGGACAAGGTCATGATGGGCGCCGAGCGCAAGTCCATGGTCATGACCGAGGACGAGAAGAAGATGACCGCCTATCATGAGGCCGGTCACGCCATCGTCGCGGTCCACGAGGCGGCTTCGGACCCGATCCACAAGGCGACGATCATCCCGCGCGGTCGTGCGCTCGGCATGGTCATGCGTCTCCCCGAGCGCGACAACTACTCCTATCATCGCGACAAGATGCACGCGAACCTGTCGGTCTCGATGGGTGGTCGCGTCGCCGAGGAGATCATCTTCGGCCACGACAAGGTGTCCTCGGGCGCTTCCTCGGATATCCATTATGCGACCGATCTAGCGCGCAACATGGTCACCAAGTGGGGCATGTCCGACAAGCTCGGCCCGCTGCAGTACGAGCAGAGCCAGGAAGGCTATCTCGGCATGGGGCAGACCGCGCGGACGATGGCCAGCGACGAAACCAACAAGCTGATCGATGCCGAGATCCGCGGCCTCGTAGAGGGCGCGCACGCCAAGGCGCGAGGGTTGCTTTCCGACCACGAGGACCAGCTCCATCTGCTCGCCCAGGCGCTGCTCGAATACGAGACGCTGACCGGAGACGAGATCAAGGCGCTGCTCGAGGACGGCAAGATTGACCGGCCCGATGCATCGCCAACGCCGATCAGCGTGAAGCCGTTGCACGGTTCGGCCATCCCCAAGTCGGGCAAGCGCTTCGGCGACGGAGCTGCGCCCCAGGGGGCTTAGCGGCGCAGGCGTTGCGGCTGATGTGCGGCAGGATCGGCAGCCTGTCGGAACCTTGGCGCTGTGCGGTGCGGTGTTCGAGGCACAACGGCCGGCCGCCGATCGGCATCGACGTGCACTGAGGCGCGGCTATCAAGGCCGGATCATCGTGCTTCGCCGTTTTTCCTCGCGCTACTCACCTGCGTGGTAGCCGGAGTTCCGATCAGCTCGCGATTGTATCCTGCCAGCCTCGATGCGACCGGCCGCTACTTGGGAGCGTTCGGCATGCCTCGCCGGCACGCGCTCAAAATCCGCCCAGCACGATGAGGATCTGCAGGAACAGGAGTGCGACGATCCCGATGAAGAGCAGCAGAGCGATCAGCCGCCAAACCGCAGAAATGCGCGACAGGCCATAAGCGCCGCGCAACTGCCTATAGAGGTGGACCGGCGCGATCGTCGTTGCCGCGGTGAACAGCCAGCCGATCTCCACGCCCGCCTTGCCCAGCACCGACAGGGCGATGAACAGCAGCGACATGAAGCTGAGCGAATAGGTGACGAAGATCGCGTGGTCGTAGCCGTTGAATTGCCGCTTCCAGGCGAACAGCAGCCACACGAATGGCAGCGACAAAGGGATCAGCAACCAGGGGAACTTGTAGCTGTTCGCCTGCAACTTGTAGAGCATGAGGCCGGGGTTCTCGCGCCACTTGCGCACTATGGCGTCGATAGGCTCGATGCCCAGTTCGCTGAACGTCACCGATGAACCGCTCGCCTCGTTCAGAATGAGAGTGCGTGCGCTGCGCAATCGCAAAATCGCTTCCTCGGCATCGGCTAGCTCATCCTCTAGGGGGGCGCGCCGGGCATCAGCCCGCGGCAGCCCGTCGAGCCTCGCCCGCAGCTCCGCTCGTTCGCCTTCAAGCTCGGTCAGATTACGATGCATCTGTACCGGAATTGTCGCCTGTGTCGCGATATCGGAGGGCGCGGTGATCCCCGTCGTCTGGAACACCGCGAACATCACGAACACTGAGAATAGGAACAACGCCATCGGCGAGACGAACCGCGCCCGCGCGCCCTCGATATAACGCCGGGTCAGCGCGCCCGGGCGCAGCGCCAGCATCGTCAAGGTCCGCCACATCTTGCCCTCGAAATGGAGCGCGCCGTGCAACAACTCGTGCATGAACGCCCCGATCGTGCGGTGGAGGTGCGCTTGCTGGCCGCAGGCATGGCAGAAGGCGCCAACAAGCGGGGTGCCGCAATTGGCGCAATCGGCAGGCTGGTGCGGATGCGGTTCGCGCGCGCCGGTGTCGGGCTCGAGCGCGCGGGCGAAGAGCGAGCCCTCCGCAGCCGTCCCGAAACTCTCGCCTAGCTCGTTCATGGCGCCCCCGCCGCGCGATCCTATCGTATCGGGACCGCTCGAGAAAGGCTCCGCACCGTGAGGAACAAAGCGGGATCACAGGCGCTGTTTCATAAAAAGGAGATAAGTTGCGATGAGTGCCCCCAAGCCCCATGCCGACCCGAAGTCGGAACCCGTATCGAACGCCGCCAAGCCGGTCGATGACTGGACCACCGGTGATGAACGGATGACCGGCGCGCAGGCCAGTTATCTCAAGACCCTGAGCGAGGAAGCGGGCGATCTCGAGGCCTATGACGAGGACCTGACCAAGGCCGAGGCCTCGCGCCGGATCGACGCGCTGCAACAGGCGACCGGGCGCGGGCGCTAGGCCGCTGCTAGCCGCCGTTTGCGTCCGTCAAACGGCGCTCGATGATGGTCCATAGCCGACCGATCGCCCGCGCCCCCGCACTTGCCGGAGCGAAGGCGCCGATCGGCTGGCGGTGGACCGCGCATTGCTCGATCGCGCTGGCGAAGGGGATGACCGGCCAATCAGGGCTCGCAGCGCATGCTTCGACATGCAACGCGCGGCGCCGGTCGACCATTGAGAGCACCGGCAAAATCTGCGCCTCGCCGTCCTTCGCATGCCGGCGCAGTTCCGCCTCGACATGATCGAGCGCGCGGGCGGAAAGCGGGGAGGGCGGCAGCGGCACGATCACCAGCCGCGCGGCGCGGATTACCTGCGCGCTAAGCTCGCCGAGCACCGGTGGGCAGTCGATGAGGATGCGCTCGTAGTTCTTCCCGAAGCCCTCGGCCACGCGAGCCAGACGGCGCTTCTTGCCGATCTGGCGCAGCAGTGGGCCGAGTTCGCGCAGGCTCTCGTCCGCGGGCAGATGGTGCAGGCGGTCGTAACCGGTCTTGCGGGTGAACTCGCGCGGGCCTGCCTGCTTGTCGAAAAGACTGGCAGCGCTCTCTTGCCGCTTGTCCGAAGCGCCGATCAGGAAGCCGGCTCCGCCCGAAGCATCAAGGTCCCACAGCAAGGTGCGGCGGCGAGAGACGGCCGCCGAGTACCAGGCGAGATTGGCCGCCAGCGTCGTTTTGCCGACCCCGCCCTTGACGCTGTAGACCGCAATGACCGCCATCGAGCCTTCCTGAACATGGCTGCTCGGAAAACCTCTTGTGACATTTCGGTTACAGCTGCAAGCCGCGATGTGATCCTGTCACATTATCGCGCCGCGACGGCCTCGAACGTGTGGACTCACCCGCCGCTGCCGGTCAGCTCCGTGACCAGTGCGGGTGCCGGGTAGATCGTCTCGAGCGCCTCCTGCACCGCGGCAGCCGAGACCGCGACGGTGCGGTTCATCGTCCCGTCATAGCCGTAATTGCCGCCGAGCGAATGGATGTTGCCGTCGAATGCGGCGCCGATCACGGTGCCCGCGCGGTCGATCACCGGCGAGCCGGAATTGCCGCCGATGATGTCGTTGGTGGTGACGAAATCATAGACGATCCCAGGGTCGATCGCCGTGCGGTTGGCAGCGAAGGCGGGGGCAAGGTCGAACGGCGCGTTGCCGGTGGCGCGATCGAAGGTGCCGCCCAGATAGGTGGCATGGGGGACCGGGTTGCCGCGCTCTTCCCAGCCCGTCACCCGTCCGTAGCTGATCCGCAGCGTGAAGGTGGCGTCGGGATAGAGGCTGTCACCACAAGCGGCGAAGCGGGCATCGGCGAGCCGCGCGCCCGCGGTGGTGAGCGGGCCCGAATAGCGCTCGTCCACCGCTTGCTGGAGCTGGCGCTGGCGTGGCTCGAGGCGGAGCGCGTACTGGATCAGCGGATCGTCCGACGCCTCGATCGCCGCGAGTCCGCCCTCCCACAGCTGGCGGCGGTAATCCGCATCGGCGAGACGGGAATTGGCGACCAGCCGCTCGGCGAGCTGCTCGGGGCTTTCCCGGCCGAGCAGGAGCTGGGTGTCGGGATCGTCAGCGCCAAGATACTCGCGCGCCTTGGAGAGCGACCATTCCATGACCAGCTCGTCGAGCCAGCGGTGGACGGGCCGCTCGTCGGTGATCCGCTTCTCGAGCAGCGGCAGCGCGCTGTCGGTATAGCCGGGCAGGCGCTGTTCATTGGGCTTGGCCCGTTCCTGGGCGGCGAAGACCAGGCTGCGGGCGTAGCCGTAGAGGTCGCCCGAAGGTTCGCTGAAGCGGTAGGGCAGGTAGAGCGCGCGGTAGGCATCGACCGCCTGATCGACCTCGCCCCAGGGATCGCCGATGGCATCGTTGCCGGCGCTCATCCGCTGCAGTTCGGCCTGCTTTTCGGCGAGCCTGCCGGTGAAAGCGGGATCGTTCAGCGCGCCGGTGCGGCCGAGGAACACCTTGAGCGAGTTCTCGACCCCGCCCAGCTCATCGGTCCCTTCGCGGGCTTTCTCGGGGCTCTCGTCCATTGCCGAGATGAGCCGGCCGCGCAGCTCGGAGAAGGTTGCGACGAGGATGGGCAGGCGCACTTCGCGCTCGAAGGCGAGCTGGCTGCCGGTCCACAGCCGCGCGGTGGAGCCCGGATTGCCGACGACGAAGGTGATCTCGCCCTCGGCCGGCGCGCGCGGGTTCCATTCCAGGTGCTGCGGCGTCTCGGCGGGCCGGCCGTTCTCGTAAGCCCGCAGGAAGCTCGCATCGAGCGAATAGCGCGGGAAGTTGAAATTGTCCGGGTCGCCGCCGAAGGTCGCCGCGCGCGCTTCCGGAGCCCAGGCGAGGCGGACCTCGTCATATTTGCGATAGACGTAGAGCTTGTACTGGCCACCGCCGAACAGGGTGACCACCTGGCAGCGGGTGGTCGCCTGATCGGGGCAGTTCTCGGTCTCGATCCGCGCAATCGCGGCATCACGGGCGCGGGTGAGCGCCTCGCCGGTCATCCCCGTGAAGGCGGATTGGACCTCGTCGGTGACGTCGGTGATCTGCGTCACCACTTCGGCCTGCTGGCCGGGGCACAGCTTCTCCTCCTCCCGGGTCGAGGCGATGAAGCCGTTCTCGAGCAGGTCGGCTTGGGCGGTGGAATTGTCGAACAGGCACGAGGCGATGCAGTGGTGGTTGGTAAGGATGAGGCCATCGGGGGAGACGAAGCTCGCCGAGCAGCCGTTGGTGAGGCGCACCGCAGCCTGCTGGACGCGGTTGAGCCAGGCTTCGTCGGGCGCCCAGCCAAAGGTCTCGCGGACTTGTTCTGCGGGGAAGTTGTCGAAGGTCCACATTCCCTCCTCGGCGCTGGCGGGGGCCGCGGTGGCAAGGGCGGCAAGTGATACGGCGGCGAGGATTGGGGGGCGCAGGGACATGGAAAACTCCGGTTTCAGGCGTTAATTCTTGCCCGCGAGGCGGCGGCCCTGTCCAGCGATTTTGCGACCGCGGCTGCATCAGACGAGGCTGCGTAGTGTGATCGAGCGGCGGGTGGCGATCCCGGCGGCGATCGAGTGCTGCCAGACCTGGCGCGCCTCGCCGGCCAGCAGGTAGAGCGAGCGCGGCGGGAGCGGGAGCGCGCGGCGTTCGAAGCGGCCGTCGGCGGCGCGGCGGCGCAGGCGCAAGGCGGCGGGGTAAGACAGCGAGAGGCCGAGCACCTGGCCATATTGCGGCCGGTCGCGGTGCCAGCCGATGCCGGCGCCCGGATCGTAGCGGGTGAGGAGCGCCTGGACGAGGTCGGCGCAATCCAGCCCAACACGCGGGGCGAGCCGGTCGCGTAGCCCGACGAGCCAGGTGGGGAGCGCGGGCGCCTCGGTGAGCGCGGCGCGCGGGTAATCGTAGCCCGAGCCGAAGGAGCAGGTCAGGCGGCGGCCGGTCCACGAGCCGAAGGCGAAGGGGGTGAGCGGGGCGGCATCGATCAGGGCCGCGTATTCTGCTTCCTCGGCGGTGGAGATCGCTTCGGGGATCAGCAACAGGCCCGGAATTAGCGGATCGCCAGGCGCGCAAAACAGGTCGAACTGGGCGGGCATCGCGCGCTATATGGGGGCGATGCAGCAGGCGATCAGCAGTTTCACGGTTCCGACGAGGGGCAAGCGGCTTTACGAGTTCACCGACGAGGCGGCGCGGTGGATCGCCGGCAGCGGGATCGGCAGCGGGCTGCTGACCTTGTTCTGCCGCCACACCTCGGCCAGCCTGCTGATCACCGAGAACGCCGCGCCGGCGGTGCAGCGCGACCTCCTGGCCTGGCTCGATCGCACGGTGCCCGAGGGGGCGGGGTTCGAGCATGACGACGAGGGGCCGGACGACATGCCCGCGCATATTCGCAGCGTTCTGACAGGGACCAGCCTTCAGGTGCCGGTGGAAAGCGGTCGGATGCTGCTCGGAACCTGGCAGGGGCTGTTCCTTGCCGAGCATCGCGCCGCGCCCCATGAGCGGCAGGTGGCGGCGCATCTTGTCGGGGAGTGACACCCGCTTGGCACGCTCGACACATGGCTCAACCGGATCCTCCACGTAGATAACGGGATCATCGGCAGATTGACCCATTACAGCTTTTTCGCGGTCGATCCTCTTTCCGCCCAAATCCGCACCGCCCGATTTCGAAAAGCATGGAGGGCGGCTCACCCGGCAGAAAAGCGCGCCGCACGATCGCAGGGAGGCGATCGATGCTTGGCCGGGGCCCCGCGCGGCTTTAGAGGGCGGCCATGCCGATCGACATTTCCGCCCGCTTTTCCTTCGATCTCGACCGGGCGACCGACGTGCTGCTCCAGTTCGAGGCGGCGGCGATTCCGGAGCAGCGGATCCTCGCCACGGACACGCGGATGAGCAAGGCGCAGCACATGGCGCGGGTGCCTGCGCAGGATGCGATCGGCGAGCGGATCTGGCTGCGCGCGCAAGGCCGGTTCGAGGTCGAATACGAGGCCCGCGTCGAGGTCGACCGGATGGTGATCGAGTGCGGCGATCTCAAGCGCATGGACCCGCACGACCTGCCCGGCGAAGCGGTCGAGTACCTGTTTGATTCTCGCAATTGCCAGGCCGATCGGTTGCAGAGCTTCGTCAACGACGAGTTCGGTTCGCTCACCGGGGGTGCGCGGGTGATCGCGATGCGTGACTGGCTCAGCGCCAACCTCGCCTACACGCCGGGCTCCAGCACCTCGACCACCACCGCGCTCGACACCTTCGTCGAGCGGCGCGGGATCTGCCGCGACTATGCGCATGTGATGATCAGCTTCGCGCGCGCCTCGACCATCCCGGCACGCTTCGTCTCGTGCTATGCGCCCGGCGTCGAGCCGCCCGATTTCCATGCCGTAGCCGAGGTATTCCTCGCCGATCCGACGATCGAAGGCGGCGGCGCCTGGCAGATCGTCGATGCGACGGGAATGGCGGACCCCGCGCAGACGGTGAAGATCGGGATCGGCCGCGATGCGGCGGACGTCAGCTTCATGACCACCTTCGGCATGGCCGATTTCGGCGACAAGGAGATCCGCGTCACCGCGAGCGGATAGCCGCCACGCGCAGGTCGCGCTTGCAAGCGGGGCTCTTGGGCGGCATCGCGCACAGGAGGAGCCGGAGCGGCGAAGCGGGGGGATCGCATGGCGGCAATCGAGAGCGGTGAAGCCGAGGTGGCCGATACGCTGCTGCTGTTCGGCGCCACCGGCGACCTTTCCCAGCGCATGTTGCTGCCTTCGCTCGCGGCGCTCCATGCCGAGGAACTGGTGCCGCCGTCGTTGCGGATCGTGGGCACCGCGCGCTCGAAGCTGAGCGATAACCAGTTCCGCAATTTCGCCCGCGCCGCGCTGGAGCAGTACCTGCCGGCGGGCCGCCGCGGCGGGATGGCCGAGTTCCTCAACCGGCTGTCCTATGTCGCCTGCGACGTGAGCACGCCCGAGGGTTTTGCCGAACTCGCCCAGGCGGTGGGCGGGCCCGACCGGCTGGCGATCTTCCTCTCCACCGCGCCGACCTTGTTCGAGACGACGATTGGCGGGCTGAAGGAGGCGGGCCTTGCCGGAAACGGCGCGCGGATCAGCCTCGAGAAGCCGCTCGGCAGCGATCTCGCCTCCAGCCAAGCGATCAACGACGCGGTGGCGGGCGCGTTCTGCGAGGAGCGGATCTTCCGGATCGACCATTATCTGGGCAAGGAGACGGTCCAGAACCTGCTCGCCTTGCGCTTCGCCAACATACTGTTCGAGCCGATCTGGCACGCCCAGTTCGTCGAACACGTGCAGATCACCGTCGCCGAGACCGTGGGGCTGGAGGGCCGGGCGGATTTCTACGAGGGCACCGGGGCTTTGCGCGACATGGTGCAGAACCACATGCTTCAGCTGCTCGCGCTGGTGGCGATGGAACCGCCTTCCCATTTCGACGCGAGCGCCGTGCGCGACGAGAAGGTCAAGGTGCTGCGCGCGCTCCGCCCGGTCGGGCCCGACGAGAGCGTGACCGGGCAATATCGCGGCGGGGCGGCGGGCGGCGCGATCGTGCCGGGCTACGACGAGGAGCTGGGGCGGGCGAGTTCGACCGAGACCTTCGTGGCGCTGAAGGCGCATGTCGACAACTGGCGCTGGAAGGGCGTGCCGTTCTACCTGCGGACGGGCAAGCGGCTGCCCGAGCGGGTGACCGAGATCCTCGTCAAGTTCCGGGCCATTCCGCACTCGATCTTCGACAATGCCCGCACCGTGCCCAATTCGCTGCTCATCGGCATCCAGCCGCAGGAGAACGTCTCGCTGACGCTGATGGCCAAGGTGCCCGGGCTCGAGCAGGAGGGGATGGTGCTGCGTCCGGTTCCGCTGGACATCGCGATGCCCGACGCCTTTACCGGCAAGTACAAGCGGATCGCCTACGAGCGGCTGCTGCTCGACCTGCTGCATGGCGACCAGACGCTGTTCGTGAGGCGCGACGAGGTGGAGGCGCAATGGGCCTGGATCGATGCGATACGCGAGCTTTGGGCGCGGGAGGGACTGGCGCCCAAGCCCTATTCGGCGGGCAGCTGGGGGCCGAGCGCGGCGATCGCGCTGGCGGAGCGGGACGGGGTGAGCTGGCATGAGTAACCTCCACCCGGCACTTGAGCGGGTCACGGACCGCATCATCGAGCGCTCGAAGGAGGGCCGGGCGCGCTACGTGGCGCTGATGGAGGCCGAGGGCGACGCGCACCAGGAGCGCGGGCGGCAGATGCCCTGCTCCAACCTCGCGCACGGTTTCGCCGCGGCCGAGCAGGATGCGCGCAGCATCGCCACGAGGGCGGGGCCGAACATCGGCATCATCAGCGCCTATAACGACACGATCAGCGCGCATCAGCCCTATGGCGGCTACCCGCCGCGGCTGAAGCTGTTCGCCCGCGAGGTGGGCGCGACGGCGCAGGTGGCGGGCGCCACGCCGGCGATGTGCGACGGGGTGACGCAGGGCATGGAGGGGATGGAACTCTCCCTCTTCAGCCGCGACGTAATCGCATTGGCGACGGGCGTGGGGCTCAGCCATGCGATGTACGATGCGGTGGCGCTGCTCGGCATCTGCGACAAGATCGTGCCGGGCCTGCTGATCGGGGCGCTCAGGTTCGGCTGGCTGCCGGCGATGTTCGTGCCCTCGGGACCGATGCCGAGCGGGATCGCCAACAAGGAGAAGCAGCGCACCCGCCAGCTCTATGCCGAAGGCAAGGTGGGGCGGGCCGAGCTGCTCGAGAGCGAGGCGAAATCGTACCATTCGCCCGGCACCTGCACCTTCTACGGGACCGCCAATTCCAACCAGATGATGCTCGAGCTGATGGGGCTGGTGATGCCCAATTCGGTGTTCGAGAACCCGGGCACGAAGCTGCGCCAGGCGCTCGACCGGGCGGCGATGCACCGGCTGGCGGCGATCACGCGCGATGGCAATGATCACCGGCCGCTGTGGAAGTGCGTCGACGAGAAGGCGGTAGTGAACGCCGCGGTCGGCCTGCTGGCGACGGGCGGCTCGACCAACCATGCCCTGCACATCCCCGCATTCGCCCGGGCTGCGGGGGTGACGATCGACTGGAGCGACATGGCCGAGCTTTCGCGCGCCGTTCCGCTGCTGGCCCATGTCTATCCCAACGGCTCGGGCGATGTGAACCACTTCCACGCCGCGGGGGGAATGGGCTTCGTGGTGCGCGAATTGCTCGATGCGGGGCTCGCCCATCGCGATCTGCTGACCGTGGCAGGCGATGACCTCGGCGCCTATGGGCGCGAGCCGTGGCTGGCGGATGATGGAAATGGGGGCGAGGATCTCGCCTGGCGCGAGGTCGGCGCGAGCGGTGATCTCGAGATGCTGCGCCCCGTGGCCGAGCCGTTCCAGGCCGATGGCGGGATGCGGCTGGTCGAGGGCAATCTGGGCCGCGCCTGCTTCAAGACCAGCGCGGTCGAGCGCTCGCGCTGGACGGTCGAGGCGCCGGCCCGGGTATTCGAGACCCAGAAACAGGTCGCCCTGGCTTTCGCGGCGGGCGAACTCGACCGCGATGTTGTGGTGGTCGTGCGTTTCCAGGGGCCGCGCGCGAACGGGATGCCTGAGCTGCACAAGCTCACCCCGCCGCTGGGGGTGCTGCAGGATCGCGGCTACAAGGTCGCGCTGGTGACCGACGGGCGGATGAGCGGCGCGAGCGGGAAAGTGCCATGCTCGATCCACGTCAGCCCCGAGGCGCTCGAGGATGCCGCAGGCAATTGGGGCCCGCTCGCCCTGCTGCGCGACGGCGACATGGTGCGGCTCTCGGCCGAGGAGGGGGTGCTCTCGACGACCGCCGATCTCTCGACCCGCGAACCCGCCCCCGCCCCGTCGCCGGAATGGGGGACCGGCCGTGAGCTGTTCGCGATGATGCGGCACACGGCGGACGAGGCCGAGCGCGGCGCCTCGGCGATGCTGGCGGCGGCCGGGCTGTGAACGGGGCAGCTGGTGCAGGAGAGAACCGTATGACCGAGCTCGTCAGCGTCGATATCGGCGGCACCCACGCCCGCTTCGCGCTCGCCTCGGTGGCGCCGGACGGCACGATCGACCTTGGCGAGCCGGTCACGCTCGGCACCTCCGACTTCGCCAGCCTCAAGACCGCCTGGGAGCATTTTGCGCGCGTGAACGGCGGCACCATCCCCGACGCTGCCGCGATCTCGATTGCCGGGCCGGTCACCGGCGGCATCGTGCGGATGACCAACAACGACTGGGTGCTCGACACCGGAGCCATCGACGAGCAGCTGGGCATCGCCAAGGCGATCGTGGTCAACGATTTCGGCGCCATCGCCCATGCCGTCGCCCGCGCGCCCGTCGATCAGTTCCTGCACCTCACCGGACCCGAACGGCCGCTTCCGGAAAGCGGCGTGGTGAGCATCATCGGCCCCGGCACCGGGCTCGGCGTGGCCTATCTCCGCCTCGCCGGCGACGGCAGCTACCAGGTGCAGGCGACCGAAGGCGGGCACATCGACTTCGCGCCGATCGACCATGTCGACGATACCATCCTCCAGCGTCTGCGCACCAAGCACCGGCGCGTCTCGGCCGAGCGGGTCGCGGCGGGGCCGGGGATCGAGGACATCTACGCCACACTCGCGGCGATCGAGAACCGCAGCATCGAGCCGCTCGAGGATCGGGCGATCTGGCAACGGGCGCTCGACGGCAAGGATTCGCTCGCCGCCGCCGCGCTCGACCGGTTCTGCATGACGCTGGGCTCGGTCGCGGGCGATATCGCGCTGGTCCACATGGCGAGCGCGGTGGTGGTCGCGGGGGGGCTCGGCTATCGCCTGCGCGATCATCTACCGCGCTCGGGCTTCGCCCAGCGCTTCACCTTCAAGGGCCGCTTCGAGCAGCTCATGGCGAGCATCCCCGTCAAGCTGATCGTCCACCCGCAGCCCGGTCTCTACGGCGCAGTGGCGGCCTTCATGCAGGCGCAAGAAGGGCAAACGGCATGAGCGGGATCGGCGAGATCATGAGACAAGCGCCGGTGATCCCGGTGCTGGTGGTGGAAGACGTGGCCGACGCACGGCCGATCGCCGAGGCGCTGGTGGCAGGTGGTCTGCGCGTGCTCGAGGTGACCTTGCGCACTCCCGCCGCGCTCGAGGTGATCGCCGCGATGAAGGCGGTCGAGGGTGCGGTGGTCGGCGCGGGGACGGTGCTCAACCAGCACCAGCTCGACGACGCGCTCGCGGCGGGGGCCGCGTTCATCGTCTCGCCTGGCCTAACCGAGCCGCTGGCTAGGGGCGCGATCCGAGCCGAAGTGCCGTTCCTGCCCGGTATTGCCAATGCCGGCGACATCATGCGCGGTCTCGATCTGGGGCTGACGCATTTCAAGTTCTTCCCGGCCGAGGCTGCGGGCGGCATGGCGGCGCTGAAGGCGCTGGCGGCGCCCTTCCTAGGCGCGAGGTTCTGCCCGACCGGCGGGGTGAGCGCGGCCAATGCGCGCGATTGGCTGGCGCTAGCGCCGGTGCTTTGCGTCGGCGGCTCGTGGGTTGCCCCGCGCGGTGCGCCGGCCGAGGAGATCGAGGGTTTGGCGCGCGCGGCGGCGGCTCTGCGGGACTAATCGGCCGGCGGCGATCGGGTCCGGCGCGGTGGTTCCGGCGCCAGGAGCCAGACGCCCTGTGCGGTCGTGACGAGAACGCCCGCCAGATTGCCGCCCACGCCGGCCTCCAGCTGGTGGAGCAGGCGGGCAACCTCCGAGCCGCGCGGGGGCGAACCGAGCGTGGCAATCGCGCGCTCGAGCAGACGCAGCGCGATCGCGTGGGGGATGCCGTCCGGCCGGATGCGGAGCTGTGTTCCGGCATGCGCCACCCGTTCGTCCCACATCCGCTCGGCGAAGGCGGCCAGCGCTTCTTCCGCCTGTGCAAGATGCGCGGCGCAGCGGGCCAGCGCGGCGGGGTCGAGCCAGTCGGCCTCAGCCAGCGCGCGGCGGATGCGTACGCGATCGAAGCGCGGGTCCTGGTTGGAGGGGTCTTGCACAGCCGCGATGCCGGCCGCCGCGACGACCTGGGCAAGTTCGGCGCGGCGGAAATCGAGCACCGGGCGGATTAACCGGATCGCAAGATCCTCGCGGTAGAGCGATCCGCGCACGCCTGCCAGGCCGGCAAGCCCGCTGCCCCGGTTCATCCGCATAAGCAGCGTTTCGGCCTGGTCGTCGGCGTGGTGAGCGGTGGCAATGGCGGCAAGGCCGCCCGCCTTCGCCCACTCGGCCAGCGCACGGTAGCGGGCTTTTCGGGCCTGGTGCTGGAGGTTGCCGTCGGCAAGTTCGACGGTGAGGATGGTGCAGGGGATTCCGCGCGCGCGGCAGACCCGCTCGACGAGCGCGCATTCGACGCGTGCCTCGGGGCGCAGGCGATGGTCGACCGCGGCGACCTCAAACCGGCCGGCAACGGTGGCTTGGGCGAGGAGCAGCATGGCCATCGAGTCGCGTCCGCCCGAAACCGCAAGGCCGATCCGCCCGGTCGCGCCGTTGCGGACGTGCGGGACCTCGAGACGTTCGAGTGCGGCGGCGAACCTCGTGGCAAGGTCCGCCAACCGGGTATCGTCAGTCGCAGTCGACCCGGGCGCGATTGGCATCATACTGCTGCTGCAGCCGACCGGTGGCGAGCGCGGGATAGGTCTCGCCGAACTCGGCGAGCGCGATGCAGGCGCGGCTGGTGTCATCGAGCGCGATCATCGCCTCGGCCAGATAAAGGAGGCTGTCCGGCGCGCGCGCGGCGCCGCTGTCGGCCTGGTAATTCTGCAGGAACTGGTTGGCGGCGACGCGGGGGTTGCCGGCATCGAGATGGGCCCGGCCGAGCAGGTTGCGGCCGAAGCTCGCGCGCGGATGGCTGGGGTAGCGCTCGAGAAACAGCGCCAATTGCTGCTGCGCCTCGGGATAGAAGCCCGCTTCCCACAGTCGGAAGCCGTAGACATATTCATCGTCGCCCGCATCACCCGTGGCGGGCTTGGCGATCGCCTGGACCGCGGCGAGGCGCTCGGGCGTGGGACTGCTCGCGGGCGGGAGCGCGGCGGTTCCGCCAGCGCCCGTCTCGCCCGCGCTGGTCGAGGGCTCGGTCGGGGCGAGTTCATTATTTGCGCCGGTTACGGGGATGATCCCGCTGGGCTGGGCGGCCGCGCTTCGCGCGGTGCCGAGCTCGTCGATCCGCCGCTCAACTTCCTCGAGCGCATTGGCGTTGATCTCGCTCGCGGCGGTCAGGCGGGCCAGCTGCGCCTCGATCGCGGAGAGGCGGG
>PPFU01000905.1_pt1 | contig 35353 bp, 34 predicted proteins | sample 1535991 | NCBI WGS metagenome assembly PPFU01 (sample SAMN04901290, study PRJNA319586) | Hypolithon metagenome, whole genome shotgun sequencing project. | isolation source: Antarctic Hypolithon | place: Antarctica: Miers Valley | collected 2014
GTATTCCGCACGTACCGTGTATTCCGCACGTACCGTGTATTCCGCACGTATGCCGACGGCACCACATTCGAGGGTGACGCTATCACGATTGCGCCAGAGGATATGCAGGCGCTGCTCGATTCGCTCGAAAACGACCCTTCTGTTGCCTGGCTGGAGCCAGACTTCCAGCTTCCCTACGAGGCACCATCGAGCGACGCATGGATTGAGGCAGGCCAGCGCCAGGGATGGGGCATCGCAGCGGTGAATGCGCAGACCTCGCGGTTTGCGCCCGGTGATGGTCAGAACGCCGAGGGCGTTCCGAACGTAGACCTGTATGTGCTCGACTCAGGCGGTGATCATGAGGATTTGAATGTAGTAGAGTGCCTTACCTATGCCCAGGGCCAGATGCAGGCTTGCACCACGACCGTTGATTCTTACGGACATGGTACAGGCGTAGCAGGCATTGCCGCGGCCAAAGACAATGACTTTGGTGCTGTAGGCACAGCACCGGGCACCCCGTTGCACATTCTGCGGGTACTGAATGCGCTCGGCTTCACCAACCAGAGCGCGCTGATTGCGGCGGTAGACCTGGTGACCTCGCGTAAGCAGGCCAACCCGTCGCGTCCTATCGTGCTCAACCTCAGCTTCGGTGCGTATGTGGGCACGACCGGGCTCACGGCGCTCGACGAGGCAGTGCAGGGGGCCATTGACGCGGGCGTAACCGTGGTAGTATCGGCTGGAAACGATGCGCAGGATGCTTCGCTCTACAGCCCTGCCCACCTTCCCGACGCCATCACGGTTGGAGCAACAGATGCTGACAATGGCGCGGCAGACTACTCCAACTACGGTGCTGTGATCGACCTCTACGCACCGGGCACTGACGTGGAGATGCTGCTTCCTGGCTCAAAGTACCACCTCGTGCTCGACAGCGGTACATCGATGGCGGCCCCACATGTGGCAGGTGCAGCCGTTGTGCTGCTCAACCAGAACCCGGGCCTTACCCCGGCTCAGGTGCGCGACCTGCTCGTACAACGTGCAGGCACGCTCAAAGATGGCAGCCACGCGCTGCTCAACATGACTAATTTCGGTTCGAACTGAGCTCTGGCAAATATGCCGTGGCAAAAGCCTCTGTGCGGCCCCTGTGCTGCCCAGAGGCTTTTTCATGTTTAGGGCTTTACCGCATTGACTATCCACCAGCCCGCGAAGGCAGACCTTCAGAACGTAACACAGCCCACGACCTTTGCCTATCGCCTGTCTGCCCTTTCCGCACGCACAGCACTTTCTCTGAGCAGCGTAATACCTCCAAAGTGGTGCGCTTTCACGGCGAAAAGCCGAGGCGCTGTATTTCGCCGAAGGAGAAGGGGAGTATTACGTTTGGTTTTACAGTTCACGGCGTGGTGAGGGGTGCTGCGCCAAAGAGGTGGCGATACCGCACGCAGTGAATAAGTACGCTCTTGTACCGCGTTAGGTCGAGGCTGTCGGATAACGGGTAGAGTTGCACACCACCACGCGCCTTGAGGGACGCAACGATGGCGCTACCCTCGGTGGCGTTGGTATTTCCCGCCGCGTCGACCGGTAGCGGCGAGAGCACAACATGCAGGTCGGGGGCATCGTCCGTGCGAAACGCATTGTCGAGTACGAGCCGGAGCCCGTCTGCGCTGCGCTCGATACGGTAGCCACCGCTTGTTTTCTGACCGCCTTTATCCACAAAACTGCCGGTATACAGCAGCATAGCAGGCTGATTCACCAAGTCATCGTCCTCCATCACCTGGTCGGGCAAGGTGGCATCGCAGGCAGCGACTAGGAAGAGTAACGGGAGGTAGTGCAACACGAGGTAGCGCATGGTTTCGGGTAGAAGATCTGCTGGACGCTACGCCGCTGGAGGGAGAGAATCAGCACGTACTGGTCACAAAAGAAGAGACAGCAAAGCCGAACCCTGCTGCTGGCCCTACGTGGCGCTACGGCTGGTAGCTATTGACAGAAAGGGGATGTTGTTCTATTTGCATTCCCAGCTTGCGTTGAAAGGAGTGGCTGTTGTCCTGCATTGAAGAAGGAATGGGTATGCAGCCGTAACGTCGCTGTGATGTCCATCAGCGGGTGGAACGGAAGGGAGAGGCTATTCATGTCACGTGCATCCAAGAGGCTGGTAAGCGCAGCACCTTTGTTGTCCTTTATGACCGGCCTCTTTCCAGTTTAACCAAGCAATTTCAGCCATGAACACCCACACTGACAGAGACCGCAACACTGACAAAGACCGCATTGTCACGGCCATCTTTCATGATCGCCATGACGCCGACCGCGCGTACAGCGCGCTGCTCTCCAGCGGCGTCCGTGCCGACGACATCAGCGTTGTAATGTCCGAGGACACCCGCAAAAACCATTACAAGGATAAAGACACTGAGATGGGCAACAAGGCCGCTGAAGGGGCCGGCGTTGGTGGTGCCGTTGGTGGTACTATAGGCGGCATCCTGGGCGCCATCGCTGCCGCTGCGGCACCGATCGTTTTTCCGGGTGTCGGCATTGTGCTTTCCGGCCCCCTTGCGGCAGCCCTTGCTGGCGCAGGTGCTGGTGGACTCGGAGGCAGCCTGCTCGGTGGCCTTATCGGCGCGGGCATTCCCGAGGAGCGCGTAAAGCACTATGAGGAAGGCATCAAGCAAGGCGGCGTCCTTATCGGCGTGCATACGCACAGCGAAGCCGAAGAAGACCGCATCGAAAGCATCCTGAGTCAGCACGACGGTCGTCACACCTGATCGTTTGCTCTTGCCCCCGGCACCACACTGGTGCCGGGGGCTTTTTTATTTCACCGCACGTGTGCTACGCGTGCACATTAGAGCACCGGTATGGCTATCAATAATCTGAAAGAACTCTTCGTCCACACCCTGAGGGACATCTACTACGCAGAAAACCAGATCCTGAAATCGTTACCCAAGATGGCCCGCCGCGCCGACAGTGCCGATCTGCGCAGCGCCTTTGAGCAGCACAAACAGGAAACAGAGGGCCATGTAGAGCGCCTAGATAAGGTTTTCGGTCTTCTTGGCGAAAAGGCCCAGGGCGTAAAGTGCCACGCCATTGAAGGCATCATCAAAGAAGCCGAGGAGTTGATGAGCGAGATCAAAGATGGCGACACCCTTGACGCAGGCATGATTGCCGCTGTGCAGGCCGTCGAGCACTACGAGATCACGCGCTATGGAACCCTGGCTTCCTGGGCTAACCTGTTGCAGAACAGAGAGGCTGCCAGTCTGCTGCATGAAACCCTCGACGAAGAGCGGAAAACCGATACCAAACTGACAGAGCTCGCCGAGGCCTCGCTGAACAAGCAGGCCATCGCCTGAATGAGCCCGTTGCCGGTAGGAATTCTACAGAGCCTACAGGGGAGCAACATGCCCTGTAGGCTTTTTGCATTCAACTCTACGAGAATATTAAAACCGCCACATGACTCACTCAAGAAGGTAGCTTTGGCGCATAGGGTGGGGTATGAATGGCTTGCTACGATAGTGCCACGCTTCGTTTCACAACTCTGTTGCACTACGCTTACGACTCTGTTGCATTACAGGCGGGCTATATACTGAATGGGTGCGTTGTTTATAAGAGAAAGAGCACATCAGAAGCGCTCTTTCCCACCTTTCACAACCCAAACCTTCAGTACTATGACCAAACAGACTTACTTCCGTCCCGAAATCATTGCGATCGGAACCACCGCCGAGTTGACGCGCGCAAGCTTCGATAACAGCCAGCAGGACTCCATCTTTTTCGCTGGCGTTCCCGTTGGCAACGCTACAGGTAGCCTCGACGCCTGTGTTGCAGACAACCCGACACAGCCGAGTGGCAACTGCCTCCCTTAATGATTAGCTACGGGAATCAGAGACGTTTACGCGTCTAAATTGATTCCCACCCAGCCGATCAGCGTCTGCATGTAAAGCGCAACCGCTGTAGTTTACAGGGCATCCTTCTGTCGGAGGATGCCCTTTTTTGTTGGTGATAGATATTACACGTCTGATTGCGGCAAAAGGTCAGGCAGCCGTTCTCCGAGAGGCCCACAAAGCAATAACCCTAAGAAACTATCTCATATGGTGAGGTTGCACGGCCTCTCACCTGAGACCCGCCCGCGATGAAACGTCGCCCCAAGAACGAACCCTTGCCTGCGATCTGGCACGTGCCCGACGAACTCTGGTACCGCATCGAGCCGATCCTGCTTGAACTCGACCCGCCCTTCGACACCGGAGCTAAACGCATCGATCCGCGCGCCGCACTCGATGCCATCCTCTACCGGCTCCGTACCGGCGTGCAGTGGAATCACCTGCCGATGGAGTTCCCCGACGACTCGTCCGTCCACCGGACGATGCAGCGGTGGATCAAAAAGGGCGTCTTCGAGGCCCTCTGGGCGCACCTCGTCGAGATCTGCGACGACCTCGGCGGCGTCGACTTCGAGTGGCAGGTAGCCGACGGATGCCTGGGAAAAGCCGCGGCGGTGGGGACTGTGTTGGCCCCAACCCCACCGACCGAGCCAAAGCGGGCCTAAAGAAGAGCGTGCTCGTCGAAGCCGACGGGGGGCCGCTGGCCATCGTCGTGGCTGCGGCCAACGTTAACGACGCAGCGCTCTTGGAGGCGACGCTCGAGGCAATTGTGGTCGAGCGCCCATCGGGCGTGAAGGAGCACCTGTGCCTGGACAAGGGCTACGACACGCCGACGGGCCATGGAGCGGCGAGCTCTCACGGCTACATCGCGCACATCCGGCGCATCGGCCAGGAGAAGCTTGATGCGGAGGGCGAAGTTCGTTATCCAGCCCGCCGGTGGGTGGTCGAGCGCACGCTGGCGTGGTTGAGCCGGTGCCGGGGGCTGCTCATCCGGTACGAGCGCAAGTCGGAAAACTACCTTTGGCTTGCTTCAGTGGGCGTGCGCGCTGATCTGGTACCGGCGGATTGCGACGATCTCACAGCCCGGCTATCTGAGATAGTTTCTAAGCTTGGGAAGATTGGCATAGATAGCCGCAGTGTTTGATCCAGCCTTGCATATCCTCCCACGTCACGCACGAGAGCGCCCACTTCAGCGCCGACTCTAACGCTTCGCTTGTGTCCGCGCGCGCCTGCCGAACGAGGTGCTTCACCTTCGCCAGAATTGCTCAATCGCGTTGTACTCGGGCGAGTACCGCGGCAATACCACAACGCGCGCCCCGGCGGCTTCCACGAGTCGCACGGCTTCCTTGGTGTGCTGCACGGTGAACCATCGGTGGTTCACCTCTGGCGGCTCACACGCCTACCGGTTTCTTCTTCGAATCGGCGCGCCATCTCGGCGTGGGGCATCGACGGATTCTCCGACAGGTAGGCTTCGAAACGGACGCGGTCGTCGTGCGAGAGCAGCGGCACGGAGCCGAAGCGAGTCTGTCGCCGTTCGAGCGGCTCTGCTTCGCGGTGGCGCTTTCGCAGGCGCCCGACGGTGCGGATCGAGACGCAGAAGCGCTGGGCGACGGCGCGAGCGGAGTCGGTGCGTGCAGCATCGATGATGCGTGCGCGCAGGTCAGGCGAGAAGTCGGCAGGCATGGGGTGCGAAGGTAAACACGACCAAGCTACGTCAACCTAGCTCAGCAAGGGTATACGCTACTGGACGATGAAACGCAGGGAGAGATAGCAGGCGTCGCCTTCCGCTACTCGGACGTGGGCGAGCGCTACTTCGAGCAGATGGACGGCCAGACGGCCACCTGCTCGACGGCGCGACGCAGGTGGCCTGCCTATCTTGCAAAGCATCCTATCCCGCTTTCTGCCATGCGCCTGCTGCCTTTCGTTCTGCTCATTGCCACCGCAGTCCAGGCCCAGCCTGCTGAGGCGATATACCACAACGCCCGCATCTGGACGGGCAACGCTGCACAGCCGTGGGCCGAGGCGCTGGCCGTTCGCGGCGAAACACTTGTCGCTGTCGGCTCAGACGCCGGGGTGCTGGCGCAGCGCGGGCCGCAGACGCACGTGCTGGACATGGACGGGCTGTTTGTCGTGCCGGGCTTTATCGACAACCACGTGCACTTTGTGGATGGAGGCGACGCGCTCGGCAGCGTGGCGCTGCGCGATGCTGCTTCGCCGGAGGCGTTCACGCAGCGGCTGGCCGCGTTTGCCCAGGGCCGCAGTGCCGACCGCTGGATCACCGGCGGCGACTGGGACCACGAGGCGTGGGGCGGCAACCTGCCCACCCGCCACTGGATTGACACGGGGACGGGCAACGTGCCGGTGTTTGTACGCCGCCTCGACGGGCACATGGCCCTCGCCAACACGGCGGCGCTCCAGCGGGCAGGCATCACGCGCGACACGCCCGATCCGGATGGTGGCACCATTGTTCGTGACGAAGCAGGCGAGCCGACAGGCATTCTCAAAGACAACGCGATGGACCTCGTTTATGCCGTCATGCCGGAGATGGGCGCGGACCAGCTTGAAGAGGCCATCACGCAGGCCACCGCGCACGCTGCAGCGCACGGCATCACGCAGGTGCACGACGTGAGCGCAGGGGGCGTGCTCGACACGTACCGCAGGATGCACGACGAGGGCCGCCTCAAAACGCGCATCTACGGCGCGCTGCCGCTGTCCCGGTGGGAAACGCTGGTGGAATACATCGCGGCGCACGGGCACGGCGACGACTGGGTGCGCTGGGGCCTGCTGAAAGGCTTTGTCGATGGCTCGCTCGGCTCGACGACGGCGTGGTTCTACGATCCTTTTACCGACGAGCCCGAAACCAGTGGCTTCCCCGTCGCGGACACGGTGGTGCTGCGCGAGCAGATCCTCGCCGCCGACGCCGCTGGGCTGCACGTGGCCGTCCATGCCATCGGCGACCGCGCCAACGAGTGGCTCCTGGCCACTTTTGCCTACGCCGCCCGCACCAACGGCCCGCGCGACCGGCGCTTCCGCATCGAGCACGCCCAACACCTCACGCCGCAGGCCATCGAGGCTTTCGCCGCGCAGCAGGTCATCCCTTCCATGCAACCCTACCATGCCATCGACGACGGACGCTGGGCGGAAAGACGTATCGGCCCCATGCGCATCCAGACGACGTATCCCTTCCGCTCCCTCCTCGACGCGCGTGCGCCGCTCACCTTCGGCTCAGACTGGTTTGTGGCTCCGCTCGATCCGATTGCGGGCATCTACGCCGCCGTCACCCGCCGCACCCTCGACGGCGCCAACCCGGGTGGCTGGGTGCCGAGCGAAAGGATCACCGTTGAAGAGGCGCTGCGTGCGTACACGTCGGCCAACGCGTTCGCGGGCTTTCAGGAAAGCCGGGCAGGTACGCTCGAGGCAGGCAAGCTGGCCGACTTCGTGGTACTGTCCGAAAACCTGTTCGAGATCGCGCCCGAGCGCATCGCCGACGTGCAGGTGCTGCGCACCGTTGTAGGAGGACGCACGGTGTATGAGACGCTGCGCTGATCAGCTTTCGCCCGTCCGCGCCGCGAGCGCGCTCCCTTCCGATCCGGTCAGGTGCAGCAGCGGCAGGCGCACCACGAAAAGGCTTCCTACCCCTGGCGTGCTCTGCGCCTCGATGCTGCCGCCGTGCCGCTCGGCGATCCGGCGGCAGATGGCGAGCCCCATGCCGGTGCCCTCATACGCACTGCGCGCATGCAGCCGCTGAAACGGCGAAAACAGACGGTCGCTGTAGGCTTTTTCGAAGCCGATACCATTGTCCCCGAATCGCAGCACGCACACCTGCTGCGGCCGCCCTTCGTCTGTCCGCTGCACCGGCGCTACCGACCCCGACACCTGCACGCGTGGAGGCACACCGGGCCGGTGGAACTTGAGCGCGTTGCCGATAAGATTCTGAAAAAGCTGCCGCATCTGCGTCGGGTCAGCCTCGACACGGGGCAACGTATCTACTTCTACTGTCCCCGCTGTTTCGGCGATGCGCGTCTCGAGATCGGCGACCACCTCGTCTGCCACATGGTTGAGGTCGAGCGGTTCAAAGGGGTTTCCGCGTGTAGACACGCGCGAGAGTTCGAGCAGCGCCGTAATAAGGGTGGCCATGCGCACGGTGGCCCCTTCGATGCGTTGCAGGTAGAGATGCGCCTCTTCATCGAGCCCGTCGCCGAGATGGCGGGCGAGCAGGTCGGCAAAAGCGCGCACCTTGCGCAAAGGCTCCTGCAGATCGTGCGAGGCCACCGAGGCAAACTCCTGCAACTCCCTGTTACGGTAGCGTAGTTCGTCGTTTGCCTCCCGCAGTTCCTGATTCGCCTCGATAACGTAGAAATCGCCCTTGATGCGGCGCTTCAGGTCTACCAGCACAGCTGTTACCTGCTCACGCGACAGGCGCGGCGCGTCGAGCGCGAGACGGTATTCGTCGTTGATCTGCCGCCCCATGTTCTGCCCGACCACGCTCACGAAACCGGCTGCTTCTTCCAACCCGACAACGTCTTGCAGGGTACCGGCCAACTCACGGATAAGCGTGCGCATGAAAATATCCCGTTCAAGCGGGATATCGGCATGACGTAGAACTTCGGTCGTCGGGTCGGTGGAGGATTTCAAACGGGACTCTTGCTTCCGCACGTGATCTCTCGGCCGCATAGGAGTGCGGGGAAAGTAATCGACTTCGCTTTCGATAGTCTAAAATAGCTGATCTCTGGCTCGTGAACGTTCTGTTACACATGCGCTCACATACTGGTCGGTCAATTACGCGCCTGCCGGTGCCGTAGGCGCACGACGTCACGGCGGCGGCATAGCGGCCTATCTTGCAGCGCACCCTTATCCCCGATTCTCCCATGCGCCTGCTGCTTCTCGTCCTGCTGCTCCCCGTAGCCCTTGCTGCCTGCGCGCCACGCCCCATCTCCGAGGCGGCCCGCATGGAACAGGCGCGTGCGCTCGCGCAGCGCTATATCATCGTGGACGGCCATGTAGATGTGCCTTACCGGCTCACGCAGGAGGCTTTTGCCGACGTGATAGGCGACGACGTGCTGGGCGATTTCAGCTACAACCGCGCAAAGGCCGGCGGCCTCGACGCGCCGTTTATGTCGATCTACATCCCCGCCGCGCTTCAGGACACCGAGGGCGCGGCCTATGCCAAAGCCGACTCACTTATCGACTCGGTGGAAGCGCTCGTCGCGCGCGCTCCCGACAAGTTTCTCATCGCCCGGTCGCCTGCCGACGTGGAGCGGGCGCACCGCGAGGGCAAGATCGCCCTTCCGATGGGCATGGAAAACGGCGCGCCCCTCCATTCCATCGCTGACCTGCGGCACTTCTACACCCGTGGCATCCGCTACGTGTCGCTCACGCACGGCAGGGACAATCAGCTCGGCGACGCCTCCTACGACACCTCGCGCACGAACGGCGGCATCACCCCGCTCGGGGCCGACGTGGTGCGGGAGATGAACAGGCTGGGCGTGCTCGTAGACCTGTCGCACGTCTCGGACTCGACGGCCTTCGACGTTCTGCGCATCACGCGCGCGCCGGTTATCGCCTCTCACTCGTCGCTGCGCCACTTTACGCCGGGCTGGGAGCGCAACATGGGCGACGATCTGCTGCGCGCCGTGGCAGCCAACAACGGCGTGGTGATGATCAACTTCGGCTCGTCCTTTCTCAAAACTGCGTACCAGAGCGGCGAGACGCAGGTGCGGCAGCACGTCATGGCGGGGATGCGCGCGCAGGGCATCACCGACCGCACCAGCAAAGAGGCCATCACGCTCTTCTACGACGCGCGCCGCCTCTACCCGACGGGTTCGGTGGCTGATGTGGTCGAGCACATCGACTATGCGGTGAAACTGGTGGGCGTGGATTACGTCGGGCTGGGCTCCGATTTCGACGGGGTGACGGCGCTGCCGGCGGGCCTGACAGACGTGTCCATGTATCCCAACCTCGTCGCGGCGCTGCTCGAAAATGGCTACAGCGAAGCCGACATCGCCAAGATTCTCGGTGGCAATGTGCTGCGCGTGTGGCGCGAGGTGGAGCGTGTGGCAGGACGCTGACATGCCCGCTGGCGCCCCGCTCGCGGGCGTCCGGGTGGTGGAACTCGCGGGCGTGCTCGCCGGGCCGAGCGCGGGGCAGTTTCTGGCCGAACTGGGCGCTACGGTGATAAAAATAGAGCCGCCCGGCGGCGATGTGACCCGGCAATGGAAGCAGCCCGGCGAAACCCTGCGCGGCGATTGCACCGACTATTTCGCCGCCTGCAACTGGGGCAAAACCACGAGGCCGCTCGACCTCGCGCAGGATGCAGGTCGCGCCGCGCTCTACCATCTCACCGACACCGCAGACGTGGTGGTGGCCGCCTATCGCCCCGGTCAGGCAGAGGCGCTGGGCGCTGATGCTGCCACCCTGCGCGCCCGCAACCCGCGCCTTGTCTGCGTGTCCCTCACCGGCTACGGCGCGCACGACCCGCGGCCGGGCTACGACGCCGTCGTGCAGGCGGAAAGCGGCTTTATGTCCATGAATGGAGAAGCAGGCGGGCCGCCCGTGAAAATGCCCGTTGCCCTTGTGGATGTGCTGGCCGCGCACCAGATGAAAGAAGCCGTGCTGCTGGGCTTGTTCATGCGTGAGCGCACCGGCGAGGGCAGCGCGTATGCGATCTCGCTGCTGGGCAGCGCGGTGGCGGCACTCGCCAACCAGGGCACGGCGTTTCTCGGCAGCGATGTGGTAGCACAACGGGCAGGCTCGGCGCATCCGCAGATCGCGCCGTACGGCACGCCGTACGAAACTGCAACGGGGCCTGTCGTCCTTGCCGTGGGTACCGACGCGCAGTTTGCCCGCCTCTGCGCTGTTCTGGACCTGGATCCGCTCGCCGCCGATACCCGCTTTGCCACCAACGCGCAGCGCGTCGTGCACCGCGCCGCCCTCGACGACGTCCTCGTCTCCACCCTCGCCCCTTGGCACCGCGATATGCTGCTGACACGGCTCGACGCCGCGGGCGTGCCTGCCGGGGCCGTCTGCACGCTCGACGCGGTGTTTGAGCATCCCGAAGCCGCGCGGCTCGTGCTGCGCGGCGACAGCGGCGTGGCGGGCATCCGGCAGGCGGTGTTTGCACAACCCTTCCCGCTGGCACCACCGCCACACCTGGAGCGCTGACGTTATGATTGATCTGCTGCTCGAGCAGCCGCTGCTGCTGCTTTTCTCTATCGCCGCCATCAGCTATCCGCTGGGCCGGATGCGCGTGTTCGGGATCAGCCTGGGCGTGGCGGCGGCGCTGTTCGTGGGGCTCGGCTTCGGCGCGCTCCACCCGCAGATGCGGCTGCCCGACATCATATGGCAGCTGGGGCTGGTGCTGTTCGTCTACACCGTCGGACTGATGAACGGACCCACGTTTTTTGCCTCGTTCAAAGGTGCAGGCGTGCGCTACCTCGTCTTCACTGTTGTCATGATGAGCGCCGTGGTGGCCGTTATAGCGGGTGCCGCGTGGATGTTCGACCTCAGCGCCCCCCTCGCGGCGGGTCTGTTCGCGGGCAGCCTCACCAACACGCCCGCGCTCGCCGCCGTGGTAGAATACATGGCCGAGACGCTGCCCGCCGATGCGCCTGCCTTTCTGCGCAACGCGCCCGTCGTGGGCTACTCGGTTGCCTATCCCGTGAGCGTGCTCGGCATGATCGTGGCGACGGCCATCGCGCAGCGCATTTTCAAGCCCGATTACGCCGCCGAGGCGCTGGCGCTGGGGCTGCCGTCGGAAGGGGAGAATCCGCTGCGCCACCTCACCATCCGGGTGACGCGCGATGAAGAAGGCGGCATCAGCATTACCGAAGCCGCGCAGCGCATGGCAGAGCCCGTGGTGTTCGGGCGCATCCGTCACGACGAGAAGCTGGTGCTTGCGACAAGCGAGGAACACCTCAGACCCGGAGATCTCATCACCGCCGTCGGCACGGTAGAAGCGCTCGAAGAAGCGGCCGCGTTTCTGGGCGAGATCAGCCCGCAGGATATCGCCCTCGACCGCACCACGCTCGACGCGCGGCGCATGTTTATCTCGTCGTCGGCCGTGGCGGGCCGCCGCATTTCCGACCTGGCGCTGCCGCGCACGCACGGCGCCATTATCACCCGGGTGCGGCGCGGCGACGCGGACCTGTTGCCGACGCCCGACCTCGTGCTGCAGCTCGGCGACCGCGTGCGCGTGCTGGCGGAGCGGTCGCGCCTGCCCGAGATCAGCCGCTTTTTCGGCGACTCGATGCGGCGGCTCAGCGAAGTAGACCTGCTCTCGTTCAACCTCGGGCTGGGGCTGGGCATCCTGCTGGGGCTGCTGCCCATCCCGCTGCCCGGCGGCATCACGGCGCGGCTGGGGCTGGCTGGCGGGCCGCTTCTGGTCGCGCTCGTGCTGGGCGCGCGCGGCCGCACCGGCCCCGTCGTGTGGACGCTGCCCTACGGCGCCAACCTGACGCTGCGGCAGGTCGGGCTGGTGCTCTTCCTCTCGGGCATCGGCACGCGGGCGGGCTACAGCTTTTTCGAGGTGATGGGTAGCGGACAGGGCGTTATGCTGATGGCCCTCTCCGCCACGATTATCGCCACGCTTGCCATTCTCGGCTTTGCCGCCGGCCACTACGTGATGAAGCTGCCGATGAGCCTGCTCACCGGCTTGATGGCCGGCGTGCAGGGACAGCCCGCCACGCTCGGCTTTGCGCTCGAGCAGGCCCGCAACGAGGGGCCCAACGTCACCTACGCCTCCGTTTTCCCTTTTGCCATCATCCTGAAAATCATCGTCGCGCAGCTGCTGTTGATTCTGCTGCCCGGCTGATCGGTGGCTGGATCAACAGCCGTGAAACCACCTCCTGGCCCTCCCGTACCGCCTCGCTTCCGTAACCATCCTGTATCAATGCGCCATTTCTTCCTGCTTTTGCTGCTGGTGGTATGCACCGCACCTGCTTTCGGCCAGACCGCTATCCCGGATGCGCCGGTGCGCTATGACACCGATCTGCTCACCCCCGCTTTCCATGCCGAGCGGCGCGCGCGCGTGATGGAGGCGCTCCCCGAGGACGGCGTGGCCATCTTTTTCTCCCAGCCCACGCGGCAGCGCGAGAACGACGTGGACTTCGAGTTCAGGCAGGATTCGTATCTCTACTACCTGACAGGCACCCACGAGGCCACGAGCGTGCTGCTGATGGCGCCGGGCGGCATCGAGGTGGGCGGCGAGACGGTTACCGAGGTGCTGCTGGTGCCGCCGCGCAACCCGATGTCGGAGGTGTGGCTGGGCCGCCGCTTTGGCGACGCCCGCGCGCAGGCGCAGCTCGGCATCCAGAAAGCCGTTTCCACCGAGCGTTTTGATGAGATCGTCGGCGCGCTCGCGAGCCAGGGCCGCCGCTTTTACCACCTGCCACTTCCCAGCGGCGTGGCAGAAGGCGACGAACTCGCCGCGCAGATTGCCACGTTCAAGAACAGCGTCCCGACGCTGGAGATCACCGGCAACGGCTTTGTGCGGCAGGCCGCTCGCCTCATGCTCACCGTTGACGACCCGGCGCTGTTCGCCCGTTTCAAGCCTGTCGTGACCGGGCGTTTGAGCGCCGGCGACTTCGAGAGCAACGTGCTGCGCGAGGCCTACACCGCCTTTGCCGCCGCTGAGAACTACGAGGCGTGGGATGCGTGGCGCGCCGAACACCTGCGGGGCTACGCCGACGGCTCGCTGCTCAAGCAAACCCTCGACGTCCTGCGCGTGGCCAAGACGCCGGAAGAGATGGCCCTCATGAAACGCGCCATCGACATCACCGTGGCCGCCCACAACGAAGTGATCCGCTCTATCGAGCCGGGGATGCACGAGTACGAGGTAGAAGCGCTGGCTGAATACGTCTTCAAGCGCAACGGTGCCGAGTACCCCGGGTATCCGAGCATCGTCGGCAGCGGCGAAAACTCGACCATCCTGCACTATGGCACCAACCGCCGCCGGATGGAAGCGGGCGACCTGGTGGTGATGGACATGGGCGCCGAATACCACGGCTACACCGCCGACGTGACCCGCACCGTTCCTGTTTCGGGCACATTCACGCCTGAGCAGAAAGCTATCTACGAACTCGTGCTCGAAGCGCAGGAGGCGGGCATCGCGGCGTCGGTGGCAGGCGCGCCTTTTTCCGCTCCCGGACAGGCGGCCACGCAGGTTATCACCGAGGGCCTGCGCGCGCTGGGGTTGATCAAAACCGATGAGGACGTACGCAACTTCTTTATGCACGGCACCTCGCATTACCTCGGCCTTTACGTCCACGATGTCAGCGGCGGCGGCGCGCTCGTGCCGGGCGCGGTTATCACCGTCGAGCCGGGCATTTACATCAGTCCACGCGAGGGGGTAGACCCCAAGTGGTGGAATATCGGCGTACGCATCGAGGACGATATCCTCATCACCGAGACCGGCCCGGTCAACCTGTCGGCTGCCTCGCCACGCACCGCCGAGGCCATCGAGGCGTTGATGCGGGAGAAAGGCCTGGGTAACGAGCGCGCAGGGCACCTCTCTGTCACCTCGCAAAACTGACGCAGCGACGCCAGAAATAGAGTAAGCCCCCTCGGTGCCGGTAGAGCGCCGAGGGGGCTTATTTGATCTCCTGATTGTCGGGGCGGGTATGCAGGACGGGCAATGGGCGAATAGGGCTGCGTCGTCAGCGTGCGTAGTGCGCCTGGAGCCGCCGCAGCGCCGCGCCGAGTTCGGGCTCGCCACTGCGCTTGAGGGTGGCGGCGATCTGCGCGGCGACAGCGCTGCGCCCTTCGGCCTGTAGCACCGCTGCGATAGGCGCGCTCTCGTCGGCTGCATACTGAAGCAGCCGCTCCCGCGCGGCGAGAGAGAGCACGTCGGGATCAGTTGCCATCTCGACGACGCCCTGCACCATCCGCGCCATCTCGTCGAACACGTTGCCAAGTCCAGCCTGGAACAGCACGCCTTCCTGGTCGGGCGTGCCCATTAGCTGCAGCACAGTTGCCATCTCTCCGGAAGCGTGCAGAAGCACCCCAGAGAGCTCCGCCAGTTCGATGTCAAATCCGCCGTGGCGGCGGTGCGCGCGCGCGTAGATGAGCAGAATCTGCTCGTACAAACTGATAGCATGCCCCGTGTGCCGCAAGCGGTCGCCAGCGGGCAGATCGGCCGCCTCAGCGATGCCAGGCGACGTCATTCGCCCGAACACGCTCCGAGAGCTGATGCTGTAGCGCGGCAGCGCGGTGGGGTCGTCCTGCGCCTGCTTGTGCAGCGCCACCCCGGCCTTTGACAGGTCTTCCAGCGTCCACGTCCGCGTGCTGGGCGGCAGGGTGGGCTCGGGGATGGACGGTGATTGCGCAAAGGCAGTGCAGGCAAGGGTGCAAACCACACACAGAGCCGTGAGAAAACGCAACATGGGCAGGAGCAACGTTGAGGGAAGTGCCAAAGATAGAACACGCCTCCCCGCCACGACACATAAAAGGCTCCGGCCTGCGCGTGCGGACCGGAGCCTTTCGTAGTGCAGCTGCCTGCGTTGGAGCAACAGCTATTCGCTCTTGCTTTTCACCTCGGCCAGGCGGGCAAGGGCGTCGAGGTCGATGCTTTTGACAGCAGCCTGAGCGTCTTCAAACGGCACATTGCCTTCCACCGTCACGAGAAAGCGCTTGGCGACAGCGACCTGAACCTGGCTGCGGAGGCTGCCATCCCCGTTCTCGTTCTGCTGCTCTTCAAAGGCTGGATGGCTGCCATAGCGCGTGGTGCGCTCAAAGCCCTCGCTGGTCTTGCGGTTGATCGGGATGCTGAGCCAGCCCGCGTACGTGAGGGCAGTAACACCGCTGAGCGAGCCGAGGTCGAGCACGGTAACCGTCATGCTCTCGTCACCCCGGGTAAAGGTCACGGCAGCCTGCGACATTTCCAGCCCTGCCACGCCGCCGGTCTCGCCGGTGGGGTTGGCGCGGCTGAAGCCTGCGACCTGCTGCGGCAGATGCGTCATAAGCTGGTCGAACGAGACGAGTGGCACGGCGAGTTCGGCCAGTTCAGCCGCCATCTCCTGAAGCTTGGCGAGGTCGAGTGATTCTACGGCGGCCTGCAGGCTGGCCGCGTTCATGCCATCGGCTTCGGCGCTGAGCAGCAGGCGGTCGGCTACGACAAGCTGGACGTTGCTGGACATCCCGCCGCTGCGGTCTTCCTGCACATAGGCCGGCATGTCGCGCAGCGTGATGGTGCGGGTAAAGCCGGTGTTGGTTTCCTGGTCAACCGACATGCCCATCCACGCGGCAGACATGGTGAGAAAGGCGCGCATGGTGCCGGTGTCGGTGATGGCAAGGCGCACCGAGCGGCCGCCGCCCTCGTACTGGGCTTTCGCCGTGGAGAGTTTCATGCCCATCGCAGCGGTTGCTTCGCCCTGGATGTCGGTGCGGGCCATACCGGCAAACGACTCGGGCAGTACCTCCTGTAGCTTGCGGAAGTCTGCCAGCCCTTCAATGCTGCCGTCGCCTGCCATGCCAGGCGGCAGGCCAACAGCGTTTGCTGCCGCGTTGCCGACTGCGTTGCCAGCCGCATCCGTGGCGCGGCCCGTCGCGGCGTCGGCGGCTTTGTCTACCGCCTTGTCGGCGGCATCCTCGGCGCGGCGCTCGACGCGCTCTTCTACCCGCTTTTTGATGCGGTTCAGGATCTGGGCGTCTGCGCTCGGCGCCAGCAGGGGCAGGCTGAAGGCAGCCACGAAAGCAACCACGAAAAGGCGTTTGCAAGGAAAGTGTGTCATAACAGTAGAACAGATTGGTGGTAGTAAGAGGCAGAGTTGAAACTGATCGGTCGCCTCGCTGATAGACACGGTACAGATTCAGCGGTAACTAAATCAACCTATCTTCAACTCTTCTCCTTTTTCGAACGCACTTTTTATGACCCCGCTCGACTACGCCCGGCAGCACCGCTCCCGTTTCGACGAAGACCTGTTCGCGCTGCTGCGCATCCCCTCTGTGTCCACCGATCCTGCCCATGCCGAAGACGTGCGGCGCTGCGCCGTGGACGTGGCCGAGCACCTCCGCAGCATCGGCATGGACGTAGCCGAGCTGCTCGAGACCGGGGGCCACCCGGTGGTATACGCCGAGCACCGCGCCGGTCAGGAAGACGCGCCCACCGTGCTCGTCTACGGCCATTACGACGTGCAGCCACCCGACCCGCTCGACCTCTGGAACACGCCGCCGTTCGAGCCCACCGTGCGCGATGGCAAGGTGTACGCGCGCGGCGCGGCCGACGACAAGGGCCAGTTCATGATGCACGTCAAGGCCGTCGAGGCGTATCTCCAGACGGGCACGCCCCTGCCTGTTCACCTCAAGATGCTGATCGAAGGCGAAGAGGAAAGCGGCTCCACGCACCTCGCGCCTTTTCTCGAAAAGAACCGGGACAAGCTCGCCGCAGACGTGGTGGTGGTCTCCGACACCGCGCTTTTCGCGCCCGGTGTTCCCTCTATCACGAGCGGGCTGCGCGGGCTCGCCTACGTGCAGGTGACGCTCGAAGGCCCCGACCGCGACCTGCACTCGGGCGTTTTCGGCGGCGCGGTGGAAAACCCCGCCAACGCCCTCGCCCGCATGATCGCCGGCCTCCACGATGCGCAGCACCGCGTAACCATCGAAGGTTTTTACGACAATGTGCGCCCCCTTTCAGACGAGGAGCGCCAGACGTACCGGTCGCTGCCTTTCGACGAGAAGACGTGGCGCGACGAGATCGGCGTGACGGCCAGCAAGACAGAGCAGGGCTACAGCATCCTCGAAGCCACCTCGGCCCGGCCCACGCTCGACGTGAACGGCATGGGCAGCGGTTATCAGGGCAAAGGGGCCAAAACCGTGCTACCCGCGCGCGCTTTTGCCAAGATCTCGTGCCGCCTCGTGCCCGACCAGGATCCGCACGAGATCACCGAGAAGCTGCGCCGCCACTTTGAAAAGCACGTGCCCGAAACGATGAAGCTGACCTTTGAAGACCTGCACGGCGGGCAGGCCTATCTCGCCGACACCACCACGCCTGCCATGCAGGCGGCCCGCGAGGCTCTCGAACAGGTTTTCGGCACGAGGGCCTACTTTACCCGCGAAGGCGGCTCTATCCCCATCACCGCCGACTTCAAGAAGATTCTCGGCCTCGATACCGTGCTGATGGGGTTCGGCCTTTCCACCGACGCGCTCCACTCGCCCAACGAGCACTTCGGGCTCGACCGCTACCACCAGGGCATCGAGGCGGCGATCCGCTTTCTCGACATCTACGCCCGCCAGCACGTATCTGCATGAATGCTGCTGATCTGAGCGGCCAGGTGGCCGCCATTACCGGCGCGAGCCGGGGCCTGGGCCGCCACATCGCCCTGCGCCTCGCCGAGGCGGGCATGAAACTCGTCATCGGCGCGCGATCTGCAGACGACCTGCACAGCGTGGCCGACGAGGTGCGCGAAAGAGGTGCCGACGTCCACGTGCTCCCGTTCGACGCGGCGAGTCCCGCCGCCACGCGCCAGTTTGTGCAGCAGGCCAGCGCCCATTTCGGCGGGCTCGATGTGCTCGTCTACAACGCGGGCAGCAGCACGTACAAGCCGCTATCCGAGTGGAGCGCCGACGAGATCGACGCCGTGCTGGACGTGAACCTGCGCGGCCTCATGCACGCGGCGCACGAAGCCCTGCCGCACCTGAAGGCGCGCCGCGGGCAGCTGCTCGTGGTGGCCTCCGACGTGGGGCGGCGCGTTATTCCCAACATGGCACCGTACGTGGCTGCCAAACATGGCGCGGTCGCTTTTGCGGGGTCGCTGCTGCGCGAGGTGCGCGCCGAGGGCGTGCGCGTGACAAGCCTGCTGCCCGGCATCATCGACACGTACTTCAACGGCAGCACCGAGGGCAGCCGCCCCGAGACGTGGGCGCTGCGCCCGGCGCACGTGGCCGAGGTCGTCTACCACGCCCTCACGCAGCCGCCTTACGTCGTGCTCGACGAGATTACAGTGCATCCGCTGGAGCAGGATTTCTGACACGGCCTCCCGCTTGCACGAGCGCGAACACGCACGGCGCGGCAGGCGTTCGGAGGGTCTTCTTTCCAGTCCTACCCGCCCCTGCGGCATGAATTCCGACTCCGGCGCTCCCGAGCGCAGCAACTTTATCCGCGAGATCGTCGCCGACGACGTTAAGAAAGGCACCTACGACGGGCGCGTTGTCACCCGCTTTCCGCCCGAGCCCAACGGCTACCCGCACATCGGCCACGCGCAGAGCATCTGGCTCAACTTCGGCCTCGCGCGCGACTTTGGCGGCACCTGCCACCTCCGCTTCGACGACACCAACCCGACGACCGAGGACATGGAGTACGTCCGCGCCATGCATCGCGACGTGGCGTGGCTGGGCTTCGACTGGGGCGACAACCTTTTTCACGCCTCCGACTATTTCGAGCAGTTCTACGCCTTTGCCGTGCAGCTTATCGAGAAAGGGCTGGCGTACGTGGATTCGCAGACCGAGGAGGAGATCCGCAAAAACAGGGGGACGGTCACCGAGCCCGGCACGCCCTCGCCCTACCGCGACCGCAGCGTAGCCGAAAACCTAGACCTGTTCGCGCGGATGCGGGCAGGCGAGTTTCCCGACGGCGCGCACGTGCTCCGGGCCAGGATCGACATGGCCGCGCCCAACATGAAGCTGCGCGACCCGCTCTTCTACCGCATCCGGCACGCCCACCACTACCGCACCGGCGACGCGTGGCCCATCTACCCGATGTACGACTTTGCGCACCCGCTCTCGGACGCCATCGAGGGCATCACGCACTCGGTGTGCACGCTCGAGTTCGTGCCCAACCGCGCCATCTACGACTGGCTGCTCGAGCACACCTTTACCGAGCCGCGCCCGCATCAGTACGAGTTTGCCCGCCTTAACCTCGATTACACCATCACGAGCAAGCGCAAGCTGCTCCAACTCGTGCAGGAAGGGCACGTCGCAGGCTGGGACGACCCGCGCATGCCGACGATCGCGGGGATGCGGCGGCGCGGCATCACGCCCGAGGCCATCCGCGATTTTGCCGGTCGTGCAGGCGTGACGAAAGTAGACGGACGCGTAGACATCGCGCTGCTCGAGCACGCCATCCGCGACAACCTCAACACGCGCGCGCCCCGCGTGATGGCGGTGCAGCGGCCCCTGCTCGTCACGCTCACCAACTGGGGCGTGGGCGAGGTCGAGATGCTTGACGCCGCGCTGTGGCCGCACGACATCCCCCGCGAAGGCACGCGCCCGCTCGCGTTTACGCGCACGCTCTACATCGAGCGGGACGACTTTGCCGAGCGTCCGCCGAAAGGCTTTTTCCGGCTCGTGCCTGGCGGCGAGGTGCGGCTGCGGCACGCCTACATCATCCGCTGCGATGAGGTGGTCAAAGACGACGCGGGCAACGTGGTAGAACTGCGGTGCTCGGTAGACCGGGACGCGCAGCGCGGCACGGCGGGGAGCGACAGGCGCATCAAGGGCACCATCCACTGGGTGAGCGCCGAGCACGGCGAGCCGGCCGAGTTCCGCCTGTACGACCGCCTTTTCACCGTTCCCAACCCCGAGGAGGTACCCGAAGGCGGATCGTTCCTGGATTTCGTCAACCCGCAGTCGCTCGAAGTCGTGCATGGCTACGTGGAGCCGGGGCTAAGTGGAGAACCAGAAACGCGCTACCAGTTCGAGCGGCTGGGATACTTTGCGCCCGACCTGGAGAGCCGCCACGCCGCGCCGGTCTTTAACCGCATTGTGACGCTGCGCGACACATGGGCCAAGATGGTCGAGAAAAGTGCCCCTGCCAGGGCCGTGCCGCAGCCGTCTAAAAAGGGCAAGACTACCGCGCCAGTCCCGCCCCGCGATCCTGCCGCCGGGCTCGACGAAGCGCAGCAGGCACGCTTTGCACACCTGACCGAGACGCACGCGCTCACCGGGGAAGTGGCCGCCGCGCTGGCCGCCGACGCAGATCTGATGGCATTTTTCGAGCAAGCCGTGGCCGCGCACGACGCGCCGCAGAGCATCGCCAACTGGCTCGTCAACGACCTGCCCGCCGTGCTGGAAGGGCGCGACGTCGCCACCACCCGGTTGCAGGCTCGCGCTTTCGGGCAGACAGTAGCACTGGTAGACGCGGGCACCATCAACAGCCGGGGGGCACGCGAAGTGCTGAACCTGCTCGCCGCTGAGGGCGGCGAGCCTGCCGCGATTGTAGAAGCGCGCGGGCTCCGGCAGGTATCGGATGAGGGCGTGCTCGCGCCCGTGATCGACCGAATCATCGCCGCCAACCCCGACAAAGCCGAGGCGTATCGTGGCGGTAAAACCGGGCTGATGGGCTTTTTCGTCGGCCAGGTGATGCGGGAGACGGGCGGCGCGGCCAATCCAGCGCTGGTGCAGCAAATGGTCGAGCAGAAGCTCGCCTAATCCATCCGTCCGCCGCGCCCTCTCACGCCCTCCCTCGTCTCTGCTATGTCCGATCTCTCTGACCTGCGCGCCCGCCTCGACCGCGTAGACCGTGACCTGATCGCGCTGCTGGCGGCGCGGCACGACATCATCCAGGAGGTCGCCGCACGGAAGGCTACCGGCACGAGCCGGCTGGTGGACAGCACCCGCGAGCGCGAGATTCTGGACCGGCTGGGCGGCATCGCGCGCGAGCACGGCCTCGACGCCCACTTTGTCGCCTCGCTTTTTGAGAAGATTCTCGACTACAGCGTGCGCTTCCAGACCGACCACCTCGCCGACAGGCAGAACCCCCACCGCGCTTCCGAGCGGATCGTGGTCGCCTACGCCGGGGCCGACCTCGACCCCGACCATACCGCGGCGCGGCAGCATTTCTCGGCGCGCGAGGCCGAGGTTGCCTACCACGGCTACCCCACGCCCCGGTACGCCCTCGACGCCGTTGCGCACGGCCACGCGCATCACGCCGTGCTGGCGGTCGAGAACACCAGCGCCGGCTCCATCAACGAGGCGTACGCCCTGCTGGAGGCTTCCTCCCTCGTGGTGGTGGGTGAGGAGGTGGCGCGGGTGCAGCACGCCCTCGTCGCGCTCGACGCCGTCCCGCTCGGCCTCATCCGCCGCATCACCGCCCACCCACAGGCGGTGACGCAGTGCAGCGTGTTTCTGGGCGGCCTGCGCGACTGCCGCATCGACACGACGCTCGACGCCACGAGCGCCGCGCGGCGCGTTCAGGAAGATGCCGACCTGTCGCATGCCGCCCTCGCCACTGCAGACGCCGCCGCGCGCTACGGGCTCCACGTCGTAGAAGGGCAGGTAGCCAACGAGCAGGACAACTTTACCCGGTATCTCGTAGTGGCCAGCGAAGGCGTTCAGTACGATGCCCGCGTCAGGTGCAAAACTTCGCTCGTCTTTACGACGGCCCACAGGCAGGGCGCGCTGATGCAGGCGCTCAACATTTTCGCCACGCACCGCCTCAACCTGACCAAGCTCGAATCGCGCCCCCGCGCGGGTGCGCCGTGGCAGTACGGCTTTTTCGTGGACTTCGAAGGCAACGCAACCCTCCCGGAGGTAGCGGCAGCGCTGGACGAGCTCGGCGCGACGGTGCCGTACCTCCGCGTGCTCGGCTCGTACCCGGCCCGCGCCCATCCGGACGCGAGGAAGCCGTAGCTGGCTGGGCCGGAGTCGTAGCGGGAGTCATACGGGTGCGACCATATTGTAAGGACGGCAGCGGCTCCTCCTTTGGTGCAACCGCCAGGGTTTGGCTCGGTGCAAAGCGCAGATAATCCTGCACTTTAGCACCATGAATCAGAGCTGTTACAACTGCGCTCGCTCCAGCCCGCTTTCTACCCATCACGGGCAGCATCGAGCGTGGCGTCCCGGCCTCGGCCGGTGCGGCCCCGGAGGCCTGCGGTACGCGCGGGCATCCTCCTGAGCCGGTTGGCCGCCCCCGTTTTCCGGGGCGCTCAGGGCTTGCCGGCATCAGCTACCGCCCCGCCACATGGCGAGGCGGCGCAGCCTCGGAACCGATGAGACGCTGACCTCGGCCTGCTCGCCCGACGCGTTCTGCCGGTTCAGGCGCACACTCCAGAACATGCCGCGCTTCCAGCAGGTCCTCAACGCCGACCATTTCCAGTGCATCCATCCTCCTCACAGTATTGAACCCATGACGTCCCTCCGCTACCCCGCCTCTCTTTTCGCTGCCTGCCTGCTTTTCGCCGCGTGCACCCAGACGCAGCCCATGCCGCCGCCACCCATGCCCGGCAACGACGCCAGGATGGGCCCCACCGTAGAGACGGCAGATCCCATGCAGATCATGCCCATGGGGCAGCAGCCCGCGTGGGCACCGACCATTGATCCACAGATGCTGGCCGTCGTGGAGCAGTTGATGGCTTTTCAGCAGCCGCCCTTCCCGCAGATGACCGCCTTCCAGGCGCGGAACGCCAAAACGCCCACCCAGGCCGTCATGGCGCTGCTGATGAAGACGGGCCATCCGCCGATGCCGCCAAAGGTAAACATCAAGCACCAGGTGTTGCCCGTCGGGCCGGAAGGCGGCATCCTCGTGCGCACCTACACGCCCGCCCAGGGCCAGGGGCCGTTTCCCGTCATCGTGTACTACCACGGCGGCGGCTGGGTGATTGCCGACCTCGACACGTACGAGCCTTCGGCCAAGGCGCTCTCCGCGCAGACCGGTGCCGTCGTGGTTTCCGTCGCCTACCGGCAGGCGCCTGAACATCGGTATCCCGCCGCGCACGACGATGCCTTTGCCGCCTACCGCTGGGTGACGCAGAACGCCGCGCAGATGAACGGCGACCCGAGCAGGATTGCAACGGCCGGCGAGAGCGCCGGTGGCAACCTCGCCGTCGCTGTTGCAATCCGGGCCCGTGAGGAGGGCGTGTCCATGCCCGTGCATATCCTGTCTGTCTATCCCATCGCCGACGGCGACGTGCAGTCGCCCTCGTACGACAAGTACGCCAACGCCGTGCCGCTCAGCCGGGGCGCGATGGAGTGGTTTTTCGACAACTACAAGCCCGACTGGCGCACAGATGAGGTGCCCATGATCGCCCTCGTGGACGCCGACGTGAGCGGGCTGCCGCCCACGACGATCATCAACGCCGAGATCGACCCGCTCCAGGCCGAGGGCGAGGAGCTGGCGCAGAAGATGCGCGCGGCGGGCATCGACGTGCAGCAGCGCACTTTCCAGGGCGTCACGCACGAGTTCTTCGGCATGGCCGCCGTGCTGGAGCAGGCCGTGCAGGCGCAGGCGATGGCCGCGCAACGTCTCCGCGCCGCCTTCGGCATGTGAGGTGTGCAAAGCGTGGCCGGTCTTGAAAGACCGACCACGCTTTCTGCTATGCCTCCACTCGTCACCCCAGCCAGGTCACAGCGATTCGCTCATTCCGCCATTCACATCCATGAAAACCATCACCCGTACCGGTGCCTTTGAAGAAATCGCGCCCGGCGTGGCGCGGCTGGGCATCGTGTTTGTCAACGTCTACTTCGTGGGCGAGCCGGGCGAGCCGTGGGTGCTGGTGGACACGGGCCTGCCGCACACGACGGCGCTCACGCGCGAGGCGGCGCAGGCACGCTACGGCGCAGATGCGCGGCCCGAAGCCATCGTGCTCACGCACGGCCATTTCGACCACGCGGGCAGCGCGCTGGCGCTGGCCGAGGCGTGGGACGTACCCATCTACGCCCACCTGCTCGAACTCCCGTTCCTCACGGGCCAGTCGGACTATCCACCCTCGGACTCGACGATGGGTGGTGCCATTGCTTTTCTCGCCCGCTTTTTCCCGCACACGGGCTACAACTTCGACACCCGCGTACTGCCGCTGCCGGAGGACGGGTCGGTGCCCGGCATGGCGGGCTGGCGCTGGCTTCACACGCCCGGCCACACACCCGGCCACGTATCCCTTTTCCGCGACAACGACCGCACACTCGTCGCCGGTGACGCGCTGGCGACGATGGATCTCGACTCGTGGATGGCGCAAATCACGAAGCCGCGCGAGTTGTGCCGCCCGCCGGCTCCGTTCACGCCTGACTGGAAAGCCACGGGCGCGAGCGTGGAGCGCCTGGTAGCGCTGCGCCCCACCACCCTTGCGGCGGGCCACGGCCTGCCCATGACCGGTACAGACGTGCCGGAGCAGCTGGAACGCTTTGCTGCCACCCTGCAGGTGCCGCCTGCTACCACGCGCTACGTGCCCGAGCCCGCCCGCTTCGACACACACGGCCTGGTGGCGGTGCCGCCGCCCGTGCCCGACCCGCTGCCCCGTTATCTCGCGCTGGGCGCGCTGGGCGTTGCCCTCGTCGCAGGGTTTCTCACCCGCCGCCGGCGCTGACGCCTTTCTATCAACCCGCCATTCATCCTGACTATCACCCATGAGTGCAGAAGCCAACATCCGCATCCAGAAACGCTGGGGCGAGGAGGTCGCCAGCCAGGGCCGCGTCGAGGTGCTCGACGAGATCCTCGCGCCCGACTTCGTCGACCACGACCCCGCCCCCGACGTGACGCCCGACCGCGAAGGGCTCAAGCAATTTTTCCGTGGGATGCACAAGTCGTTCCCTGACATGAAAGCCGAGGTGGACGAGATGGTGGCGACAGACGATCACGTGGCCATCCGCTACACCGTCAGCGGCACGCACGAGGGCGCGTTCATGGGCTTCGAACCGACAGGCCGGGCTTTCAAAGTCGCCGCCATGCAGATCGCGCGCTTCGAGAACGGCAAGGTGAAAGAGCGCTGGGGCCTCACGGATCAGATCGGGATGCTGACCCAGCTGGGCCTGATAGATCCCGTCGCCTGACCCTCTCTTCTACCCTGCCGCCGGTCCACTGCACGCCATAGTCCGTACCTGGCTATGCCTGTATCCCTCAAAAAGCTCGAGAATCAGACCGTCGTCATCACGGCGCGTCGTCCGGCATCGGCCTGACGACGGTACTGGCCGGGGCGGGAGAGAAGAACCGGGCCAGAAGTGCGCCGCTCATTCCGCTCGCCATGGTGGCCAAGGTGTTCGGCGATGCATTTTTCGCCCTCAAGCTCGGGCAGCAGGAGTGGCAGGAAAACAGAGCCCTCTGCTGGTACTGCCAGAGTGCCACGCTGGCCTCGCTCGCCTCGGCCGCGCTCGTACTACCCGAAGCAGGCAAGGTCCTGCGCAACCTGCTGGGCCGCCGCCCCTGACCCCTGCAGCATCGAAGGCCGGCGGGCCGAGCATCCGGGTTCTCCATTCCACCGCTGGCGCGGCGTGAAGAACACGCTTGCCGTTGACACCGTTGCAAGCACGACGCTAAAATAGCCGCGTACCTGCCCGCATGGCGGAATGGTAGACGCATTCGACTCAAAATCGAATGGCCGCAAGGCCGTGGGGGTTCGAGTCCCTCTGCGGGTACCTGTCATCAAGCGCAAGCCCTTAAGTATCAACGACTTAGGGGCTTCGCTTTTGGCTCCGGGTACAGGTAGGGGTACAGGTAACCACGAAAAAAGGGCAGCCTCTCGAAAAAGACTGCCCCCCTTTTGCCACTCTGGGTGCTCCGACATAAAAGAAATTGACGCCGGGAAGTTACGCCACCTTTGGCCCCTGATACGCTTCCGGCTTGATCGCTTCGGCTAGATCCTCCCCGCCCCGGTGGATGCGATCAGCGCGCTCGGTTGCCGAACAGCGCCGCCATCGCCATCACGTCGCGATTGGGTACAGGGGCAGGTGCGGCCTCGGGGCGCTTCCGCTTGCCCAGCACGGCGCGTACCGGGCCTTCCGGGGCGGCATCCATGCGCCGCGCGTTGGCGTCCGCGTAGCGCTTGAGCAGCCGGAAGGCAGCGGGGCTTACCTCTACCAGTTCAGGGCCTTCATCGCCCGACTGGATGTCGTAGAGACTGCGTATCAGCCTGTCATAGCGGCCCCTCGTCTCGTACGATACAGAGCGGGTACTCAGCCCGGAGGCGCGTGAGGGCGGCGTGGCGAGCATCAGGTGGGACGTCCCCGCAGCGGTCTGTAGCGAGACAGATTCTTGGACACGAATGCAGCGGGAGGAGCGAATGGATTTTTGTATGGCGACGCACGATGGCTTTCCAACTCGCAGAAGTTTTTTACATTGCAGGATGGATGACAGAATACTTACGTTTCTGTGTAAGAAGCTGTTTTGACTTTGACCTTTGAGCGCCCGTCAGCGTCTTTTGAGTTCCCTCTCACAAAACGCTCGAAGCCATGCCCCGCCCTGCACGGCGGCGCTTCAGCTCCGACCTGACGGACGCTCAGTGGGAAGCTATCGCTCCGCTGCTCGATACCCAACGCCGCCGCAAACACGACCTCCGCACCATCCTCGACGCCGTGTTCTACCTCACCAAGACCGGATGCCAGTGGCGCATGCTGCCCGAGCCGTTCCCACCGTGGCAGAGCGTCTACTGCCACTTCCGCCGCTGGCGCGACGCTGGGGTAATCGCCGCCATCCACGAGCGGATGCACCGGCTCACACGTTGTCGGGCTGGGCGCGAGGCTTCTCCGAGTGCTGCGATCATCGACAGCCAATCGGTCAAGACGACGTTGCAGGGCGGCGAGCGGGGGCTTGACGGCGGCAAGCTCGTCAAGGGCCGCAAGCGGCATATCGTCACCGACACGCTCGGGCTGCTCATGGCAGTGCTCGTCCACGAGGCGGGCGGCAACGACAGCCAGTACGCCCCGCGGGTGCTCGCCCGGATGCAGGGACGAGTGCCACGCATGGAGGTCGTCTTTGCTGACCAAGGTTATCGGGGCACGCCGCCGGGGTTGATCTGGCGCGTGTTCGGGTGGCTGTGGCACGTTGTCGAGCGGGAGCCGGGGCAGCGGGGGTTCGCGGTGCTGGAGAAGCGATGGATCGTAGAGCGGACGTTCAGTTGGCTGGAGGGGTACCGCCGCTTGGCGAAAGATCACGAGCGGTTGTGTGCGACGAGCGAAGCGATGGTGCAACTGGCCATGACACGCTCGATGCTCAACCGAATCCGCTAAATCCCAATATGAAGGCAGATCAGATGATGGCATCTGTCCCCGTGTGGAAGCGCAGGTTTCAACAGGGCCTTGCTGAGAATGCGGTAAAGGCCGGCGCGCTGCGCCCGGCTTCCCTTGTTCTGATCACCCTCCAACTCGGACTGTTGCTGCTGGTGATGCAGGTGTTTCGGATTGAGGAGGGATCCCGCTTGCTCCGCCTGACGCCGTTGATCTTCGCCGGCTTTCTCGCCCACGCGCTGATCCCGCTGAGGTACCGGCTCCCCTTCTTCCTCGGGCTCTCGCTGGTGGCCATCGCTATGGTGCTCGGCATGAAGCAGGGGGGCGGGCTTATTGGCATCGGGCTGGCGCTTATCGCGACCTGCCATCTTCCCGTGGCCTTTTCGGTACGTGTGGGCGTCTTGCTAGCTGGAGCGGCCTTCTTGGCCGGGGTACGCGGCGGGTGGATCGGAACAGGCTGGTCAGGGCTACCTATCCTCGTAGTGCCGGTGTTGGGTGCGATGTTCATGTTCCGCCTTATCATCTACCTCTACGACCTGCGCCACGAGACGAAGCCGGCCTCGCTGTGGGAGCGCCTCACCTACTTCTTCATGCTGCCCAACGTCTGTTTTTTGCTGTTCCCTGTCGTGGATTATCAGACGTCGCCGCACGTACTACGACAGCGACGCCGCAGCCATCTATCAAAAAGGCGTGCTGTGGATGTACCGAGGGGTCGTCCATCTGCTGCTCTACCGGCTGGTGTATTACTACTTCAGCCCGAACCCTGCGGACGTCGTAACGCTGGGCGGCGTCGTGCAATCGATGCTGGCGACCTATCTCCTCTACCTGAGGATCTCGGGCCAATTCCACCTGATCATCGGGATCATGTGTCTGTTCGGCTTCAATTTGCCGGAGACGCACCACCTGTACTTCCTGGCCTCCAGCTTCAACGATTATTGGCGTCGCATCAACATTTACTGGAAGGACTTCATGATGAAGATCTTCTACTACCCGTCGTTGATGCAGCTGCGCCGATGGGGTATGACGACGGCGCTGGTAGGGGCCACTGCGCTCGTCTTCTTCGGCACCTGGGTTCTGCACTCCTACCAGTGGTTCTGGCTGCGTGGCACGTTTCCCATCACGGGGCCGGACGCGCTCTTCTGGGGAATCCTGGGTGGCCTCGTCGTGGTGAACTCGCTCTACGAGGCAAAACGGACCCGAAAGCGGAAGCGGCTGACGAAAAGGGAGGACGGCTGGGACGCACGGGCCGCCACCATACTCTCGCTAAAGACGGTGGGGATGTTCGTCTTCATCACGGTGCTGTGGTCGCTCTGGAGCAGCCCTTCAGTCGGGGCGTGGGTGGCTATGTTGATGCAGGCCGGCAACAGCTCGGCCGCCGCGTTCGGGGCGCTCCTCGCGGGCCTCGCCGCGCTCGTGGGCGTGGGCATCCTCCTCCAGTATGCGCTGAGCCGGGGCTGGAGGCTGACGCTCGTGGGAAGCCACCCCTCGTTCACGCGTTCAGTCACGGTGACCAGCCTCGGCATCGTGGCGCTGCTGGTGATCGGCCTTCCGCAGGTGCAACGCGCAGTCGGGGGGCCGCCTGCGGCGCTGGTGGCGTCTCTCCAGCGGGAGGGGCTGAATCTCCAGGACGAGCTGCAAGCGGAGCAGGGGTACTATGAGGGCCTCCTCAACGCTAATGACCAGACCCCGAAAGACTGGGTTGGCCTTGACGTGGCGGGCTTGAGCGCCCAGACGAGCGATCTCCGGGGCTACGAGCTCATTCCACTCGTAAATTCGGTGTTCAAGCGGGCCGAATTCCGCACCAACCGCTGGGGCATGCGAGACCAGGAATACGAAAGGGAGAAGCCCTCGGGCACTTACCGGGTGGCCCTGCTCGGGGCCTCGTATGCGATGGGAGCGGGGGTCGGGACGGGCGAGGTATTTGAGAGCCTCCTCGAGGACCGGCTGAACATGGAGCACCAGGATGGAGTGTTTGCTGCCTACGAGGTGTTGAATTTTGCTACCGGTGGTCACGGCTTGCTCCAGCAGATCGCCCTCGCTGAAGAGCGAGTGTTTGCCTTCGAGCCGGACGCGGTCTTCTACGTGCTCCACCCCGGTGACGCAGGCCGCACGATCCGACGTCTCGCGGGCGTGCTCGCCGGGGGGGCGTACGTGGATGACGAGGCGCTGGAAGCCGTGCTCCGGCGCGTCGGCCCGGTGTCGCAGGCGATGACTTCGTCTGAGATCGAGCAACGGCTCCGCCCCATAACTGATGAGGTATTTCAGCTGGGCTTGGCAAAGCTCGCGGCGCTCTCTACACAACACGGAGCCCGACCCACGCTGGTCCTTCTGCCCTTGACCGGAAGCGAGTTCGGCACAAAGGAGATCGAGGACCTCACGATTCAGGCCCGGAACGACGGGTACACCCTGCTCGACCTCAGCGGAGTCTTCCAGGGGCACAGATTCACCTCCGTCCGCGTAACGCAGTGGGACTCCCACCCGAGTGTCATGGGGCATCGGCTGATCGCTGACCGGCTGTACTCCCTCCTCCTCGAGCACGACGAGCAACTCGGCCTTGGCCTTTTCGCCGGCCCCGCAATCACCACGGGGCCGCTCCACCCTGAAGAACCGCTGACCCATGAAGACTAACCACGCTGAGACGAAGGCCGCCATCAAGGAGTACATCCTAGACAAGTTCCTGCCGGGAGAGGACCCCGACGAGCTCGAAGACGACACGCCCCTCATCACGGCGGGCATCCTCGACTCGATTTCGACCGTCCGGCTCGTCGCCTTCCTAGAGAAGCGCTTCGGGATAGCATTTCGGGCCCACGAGCTGAACGCGGACTACCTGAACACCATCTCCAAGATCGCCGAAACCATAGCATCGAAACAGCAGTGACCTCCATGCCCCTCCTCTATGAGCTACTGGAGCGGTCCGCACGGCGACGCCCTGAGGCCGTCGCCGTGGAAGACCCGGAACGATCCGTCGAGGTTCGGTACGGGACGCTCGATCACCTCGCCGATCGGCTCAAAGCGCGCCTGCTCGAAATCGGGGTCGCTCCGGGTGACCGTATCGGTGTCTACGGCCATAAGTCAATCGGTACCGTGGTTGCCCTGTTCGGCATTTTGAAAGCGGGAGCGGCCTACGTCCCGGTCGATCCCGGTGCTCCGCCTGCTCGGAATGCCTTCATCCTGCAGGACTGTGCCGTTCGCGCCATCATCATCGAGCGGAGCCTGATAGACGGCCTCCGTGGAGCCTTCAATGAAAACCCGCTCACAGAACTGGAGCGGCTGAACTGGCTCGATGACTATGGCGTGGAGCTGGCGATCGTTCAGGGCCCGCTGCAAGAGACCGGGTCCATCGACGAACAGATCGAGCAGCTGGCTTACATCCTCTACACCTCAGGCTCGACCGGTCGCCCCAAAGGGGTGATGCATACCCACAGCAGCGCCCTGAGCTTCGTAGACTGGTGCTCGGACACGTTCGGCCCCACGGAGACGGACCGCTTCTCCTCGCACGCACCGTTCCACTTCGACCTCTCGATCCTCGACCTTTACGTGCCGCTGAAGCACGGCGCGACGCTGGTATTGATCGGTGAGGAGCTGGGTAAACAACCGTTGCGCCTGGCGCCCGTCATCGCCGAACGGCGCCTCACGGTGTGGTACTCGACCCCAACGATCCTGCGGCTCCTCGTCGAATATGGGCAGATGGAGCAGTTCGACTATTCGGCGTTGCACACGGTCCATTTCGCCGGCGAGGTGTTCCCCATCAAGCAGTTCTTGGCCCTGAAAAAGGCGTGGCCGCACCCGCGCTACTTCAACCTCTACGGGCCGACGGAAACCAACGTCTGCACCTACTTCGAAGTCCCGGCTGAGATTCCAGACGATCGGGCCGTGCCCTTCCCGATCGGGAAGACGTGCGCAAACGACCGATCTCGCGTCATGGACGAGGACGATCGGGAGGTCCCGGAGGGCGCCGAAGGAGAGCTGTATATCGCCGGCGGTTCGGTGATGGTGGGGTACTGGAACCAGCCGGAGCGGACCGCGAAGGCTTTCTGGATCGACGGCGAAGGGACCCCTTGGTATAAAACCGGGGACATCGTCGAAGTGGACGGGCACGGCGACTACCTGTTCGCGGGGCGGCGAGACCGGATGGTGAAGCGCCGGGGGTATCGTGTGGAACTCGGTGAGATCGAGGCGGCCTTCTACCGGCACCCGTGTGTCCAAGAAGCCGCCATCGTGGCCGTCACCGATGAGGAGCAGGGTGTCGTAATCAAAGCGTTCCTGAGTTGGAAGGGCGCAGACCGGCCGTCTCTGATCAAGCTCAAACGTTTTGCCGCAGAGAACCTGCCGCTCTACATGATTCCGGATCGCTTCTCGTTCCACTCCTCCCTGCCCAGGACCTCGACCGACAAGCTCGATTACCAACGTTTGCAGGAGATGGAATAATGGACTTCTCGCTGACTGTAGACCAGCTCCTTTTCCGCAAGGAGATCATCCGCTTCGCGGAGAAAGAACTCAACGAGGGCGCCCAGGAGCGCGATCGCGACCAGGTGTTCCCGCGTGAGCTCTGGCTCAAGTGCGGGGAGATGGGCCTACAAGGCCTGCCGGTGGACGAGGCGTACGGTGGTGTCGGCGCCGATCCGCTCACGACCGCCGTCGCGCTGGAAGCGCTCGGCTACGGGTGCCGCGACGGCGGCCTCGTGTTCTCGATCTGCGCGCACCTTCTGGCCTGCGTCGTCCCCGTGTGGAAGCACGGCAGCAAGGCCCAGAAGGACCGCTACCTTCCCAGTCTCTGTAATGGCACCCTCATTGCCGTCAACGGAATGACTGAGCCCGCCTCCGGCTCGGACGCCTTCTCGATGGCCACACGCGCCGTGCGGGACGGGGACGGCTTCCGCATCAGCGGCACGAAGGTGTTCAGCTCGAATGGCCCCGTGGCCGATGTCGCCGTCGTATACGCCGCCACCGACCCTGATAGAGGCTACCTCGGCGGCGTCACCGCCTTTCTGGTGGATCGGGATACGCCGGGGTTCCGGGCGGGCCAGAAGTTCGAGAAGATCGGGCTGCGCAGCTGCCTCATCGGGGAACTGGTGCTTGAGGATGCTTACGTGCCAGAAACGGCCGTGCTGGGTAGCGTCGGTGCTGGGGGGACGATCTTCACCCACTCGATGGAGTGGGAGCGGATCTGCCTCGTTGCCAGCCACGTCGGCACGATGGAGCGGCTGCTGGACCAGGCCGTCGAGTATGCCCGCACGCGCACGGCGTTCGGCCAGAAGATCGGGAAGTTCCAGGCCGTCGCGCACCGGATTGTAGACATGAAAGTCCGCCTGGAGGCCGCTCGTCTCCTCACGTACAAGGCGGCTTCTCGGCTCGAAAAGGCCCGCGACGTTGCCGTGGATGCGTCGGTCACCAAGCTCTTCGTGAGTGAGGCCCTCGTGACCTCGGCGCTGGATACCGTGCGCGTGTTCGGCGGGTACGGCCTCATGGCGGAGTATGAGGTGGAGCGAGCCCTGCGCGACTCGATTGCCAGCACCATCTACTCAGGCACGAACGACATGCAGCGGAACATTGTGGCGCGGTGGTTGGGGTTATAGAGGATCGGCCGGTGAGCCATGGGGGAGAATGAATAAGGGTGACCTACCGCTGCGCCCGATGGAGACCTTCTTGGCTTGGGTCCTGTTGAGCGGCTACGGCCGAACTCGAATAGCCCCCGGTGCCGGTCCGCGAAGAGGCTGATGCGCTCGAGGAGGCAGGTGCGCGCTTATACTTGACCTTCACGTCTGAGCGAGAGGGTTGCCCGATGAGTCACGAGGACGCCGCCGTGGGGCCGGGCCGGGAACGGCAGCGGGCCGTTTTTGTGAACGGCGTGGCCGGGAAGAAATCCGCCGGGCCGACGAGCGCGTCCTGTTTGAGCGATGGCAGCAGCGCGCTGTAGTCGTGTCGATCTTCGCCCCAGAGTTCGTAGAACAGGCACGCGCCATAGGCGTCGCCCCACCTTCCATCAAACGGGCGAGTAGGTTCTCGCCAGGCGCGAGTTCGTCGCGGAGGAGCATCGGCACGCCCTGCGGTAGTGTCGCGTGTACGCGGCCCTCCACGAGACGGAGCGAGGCGCGGATCGAGGCAAGGCGAGCAGCAAAGCGCTCCATGTCGTCCGCGTTAACGATGCGCTCGGGGGCGCGGAGCACCGATGGATCAGCAGGATAGACGTTCATACGGCTTGTGCTATGCAAAAGAGGGCGGAACAGCAGAGGCCACGAGCGTCTGAACGGAAGTACGACCCACCGTTCTACCGCCATGACCTCTGCCGCCGCCGACGCCGCTACCCTGCCGCTCGAAACGCTGTTCCTCTCGCTCGACGACCTGTTGCTCCACGTTTTCGTGCTTGTCGATGATCTCTACGACCAAATCGCACCCGACGCGCTCCGTCGCAGGCCCGGCGTGCATCGGCTCAAGATGAGCGACAGCGAGATCCTCACGCTTTCGCTCGTGCAAGAGGCCCTCTCGATCGACTGCGAAGACTCGTTTCACCGCAGCGTTGGCAAAGACTACCTGCACCTGTTTCCGAAGCTCGTCTCACGCGAGCGCTACCACCGCAGACGCAAGGCGCTCTTATACCTGCACCAGATGCTCTTCCACCACATCGCGCGCGATCTGGCGTGTGAGGCTTCGCACCTGATCATCGACTCGGCCCCGGTCGAGACGGTCGCCTTCGTCCGAAGCCAGAGTGGGCAGGCATCGATACCGGAAGCGAGCTACGGCTTCATCCCATCGAAGAAGCGGGTCTTTTTCGGTCTTCGTCTGCACGCGCTCGTCACGAGCGAAGGCGCGGTGGATAGCGAAGGCGCGGTGGCTGATTTTACGCTCGTGGGAGTGTACGGACTCGCGTTGTAGTAGGCGAAGCCTCTGTAAATGTTCTTCGGGGCTGGCACGGTCGCAATGGTTGGGGATGACTCCGGCGAGGTCAAATGCCAATGCGGTGGCCGCGCTCTGCGGTAGTAGCTCGGGCGCGGAGTTGAAGATGTCGGGTGGAAAGTGAGCGATGCCGCGATAGCTGGCGAAAAGGTCGGCACTGAACATGAGCCTGAGACGCTCGCAATAGAAGCCCATGTGTCCGTGCGTGTGTCCGGGCAGATGAACTGCTCGCAAGCCGTGCCAGACCTCGATGAAGTCGCCGTCGTCGAGCCAGCGATCGGGAACGAACGGGCGGAACGATAGGACGGGTCTGCCGATGCTCTCCAGGCAACCGGTGACTCGTGCCCAGCCGCGATAGTGAGGATGGCCGGAGAAATGGTCAGCGTCGAGACGTGGTGCTGCAATCCATGCGCCAGACTCGCGTGCAATCGTGGCGACGTTGAGGATGTGGTCAAGGTGGCCGTGAGTAACGATGATACCGCGAATGGTCTCGCGCTCCCAGCCGCGCTCGCGAAGGGCGCGGCGCAAAAGGAAGCGTCCGCCAATAAATCCAGCGTCGAGCAAATACAGTCCTGATGCGTCTCGCAGGACGTAGTAGTTGAGCGCTGGTGCTCGGACTTGGAGAACATCGGCATGCAAAAGCGCGTGGCTATGGGCCTAACTAAGAATTGGGCTGAAGCCGTCGGCATAACACGCGGAGCGGGGATTCAACATAACACGCGACCGGGTTACGATTCAAGTGGCTCCGGCTCTGTTTTGCAGTTCAA
>PPFU01007179.1_pt1 | contig 35351 bp, 52 predicted proteins | sample 1535991 | NCBI WGS metagenome assembly PPFU01 (sample SAMN04901290, study PRJNA319586) | Hypolithon metagenome, whole genome shotgun sequencing project. | isolation source: Antarctic Hypolithon | place: Antarctica: Miers Valley | collected 2014
CGTGACGACCAACCATGGTGACGTGACGACCAACCATGGTGACGTGACGACCAACCATGGTGACGTGACGTCACATGAACAACCCACTAACAACTCAAAGAACAACTCAAAGAACAACCCACCACTGAGACCCAACCGGGTAGAGCGTCGCAAGCGATCAACAGAATCGCCGACCGTACCGAGCGAGTGGGCAGTGGTGGTGAGTGTTTTGGTTGTTTTGAAAATGAGTGCGTGGGAATCGGCGATCAAAGCGGCGATCGCCCGTGGCCTGAAGCCTGCGGACGTCTTGGCGTTGGCCGAACGACTGGAGCCGTACCGCGAAAACGTGAACCCCAAAGCGAACGCGGGATTCCTCTACCGATGGATCACCGGAGCGAGCGATCCGCCGGCCGCCGAAGAATGCAAGCCGACGAAGGAACCTCACGCCGACTATCGCGAGCGAGAACGCACAGTGCGTTCGCTAGAACGATTGCGTTACATGGCGTGGAAATGGGGAAAAGAGAACCAACAAGGCGAAGATGCGATCGCGGCGAAGCTGCGGGAAGCATTGGTAAACCGAGGATACAGACCCGACGAGATCACGCTTGACAATGAACCGGACCTAAAGAGAGGCGATAGATTTTCAAACCGGCTGCCAGAAAATCGCCGCCGTTGAAACCGACGTCGCCGCCGCTCGGTTTCAATCAATTATTACCCTGCGCCGCGCATGGTAATACTGGAACGGGGAAGGAATCGCGGACTGACAGAATCGACGCAACCGCCGCCGCTAGCTATGTGAGCGTCGATCTGACAAGGCTTGGCAAGCAGACCGCATCGAAATCGATCGTCTTTCTGAGGCAGAAGGTGTCCGCACTGATTGCTCAAGCATATTGCCATGCAAGACCAAAATCTCTCGTAATTGGAATTCATGAAAGAACAAATCCATCGAAACTGGGGTAGGTGTCCGAATCAAGCGTGTAGACTCCGTCAATGATGCTGATCGTGCCAAGTTGCTCGCGAGGAACGAAGCTGGTGACGCCACGGTAAATTTCAAAAGGGATGCCAATGTATTTGATCGGAAGCCCGGAGAATTTCAGCGTGCCACGGATCATTGAATAAAAGACTTGTCGCTCGCTAGGAAATTCTGGCGTGGCGATTGTGTCGACGGTAACGCTGTACGCGACCTGGACGAAGCATTCGGCCTGGCAAGGGCCGGAGTTCGCGAGGAAGTAATTAAATGAGGGCTCGCGGCCCAGAAAAGATACTGAGACGATCGTGTAGGTTGGGTAGAAATCCGCGAAGTTAGCAGCGGTGAATTCCTCGAATCCCGTCAGCGGAGGGATCGTGATCCACTGTTGGCAACCGAACGGATCGCCGCATCCGGTACATGACTTCCTACCCAGCACATCAGTCTCACTCACCGTAAGCGACGTTAGGCTGAGGGACAAAATGTTCGATGCGGATACGACTTCGAAGCCGTAGTGCAAACCGTTTGCTGCTGCGATGCCGGTTGTCGCGAGCGAGACAATCGACGATTGGTGTCCCATACTCTGCGTACGTAATTTCAGTCCGAGTTCATCGAGCCTGTCGAAGAATGTAACGAGAGGAATCCCGTCAGAATCTCGAACGAGCGCGAACTTGCCAGCGATTTGAACGGGCTCCGGAAGTCGCTCATGTGTGTAGTATGAATTCGTGCGTTTCGGAAACTTGTAGAGATAAATCACACCGGGGAGCGGAACGTGAAGGTTGTAAATGACCGGTGAATCATCGATCTGCACCGGAATGCCGCGATCGGTGATCTTCTCTGCGGCCTGCATTCCGTAGCAAAGACTGAGATCGGCCGTCGAACTGGAAAGAGAACTGATCGGGATCAGAAATTGTTCTGCTTGCGATGAATGCGTGACGATGTTGCCCGCTTCATCGCGTGTGCGCATACCGTGAGAATTCAACACTGAATGGACGCCAGTGTATTGTGACGGCGCATAACCGAATTCAGCCGAAACGTAGGTATCGAGGAACTCAATCGAGTTCTCATCCGCGCTAATCGTAAGAGAGCAGTAGATGCGAATTACGAGTTCACGTTGATTGGTACCGTCAAGCAAAAAACGAAATTTAGCGAACGCGTGATCAAGGCTCGCTAGCGGAAATTGCGAAACGTAAACCTTGCCGACGACGAGCTGCGTCGGTGGGGTCGCCGCGTCGTTCAAGAAGCGAAAGCCGCTACCTAAGACCGTGATCGTTTCGAGACACTTTTGATCGCAGCAACCGCAGTTATTGAATCGATTTGGCATCGGTCAACCGCCTCGGTTAGTCTTTCTTGAGTGGCAAGACTTGCACGCGGGTTGCCAATTCGATCGACGCCAAAAGAGCTTGAGGTCGCCGCGATGCGGGGTGATGTGGTCGACTTCCGTCGCGATCGCAAGATCGCAAAGCCGGCAGATATGATTGGCCGATTCGCTTAAGAATTCAAGCCGGGCGCGTCGCCACTTGCGGCCGTAGCCTCGCTTCGCCGCCGACTCGCGACGCGGGCGGGCCGGGGGGAAGGAAGAAGGGTCCGCGCCGCCGCCGCAGGTGGTGCAACGACTCGCTCGGTTCGTGTGGGCGCGGCCGCATCGGACGCACGCACGGCGGGCGCGGGGGACGGGCATTATCCGAACAACACGTCGGACGTTGCCGGATCGGCGGCCGGTCGCGGGGCGACGGGCTGAGGTGCGGGATCACTGATCGTCCGCAATTCGGCAAGCAAGCTAGCCTCGGCGCGGTCGCGGCGGTGGCCGTCGAGCAAATCGGCAATGAGTCGCTTCTCCCAGTTCGACGCTGTCGGCGGTGAGTCGTCGGAACGCGACCCGCCAAAAAGCGAACGGAAAACGCCGCGACGGATCGCGACGATAACCGAAAGAAAAACAACGAAAACGATGATCGCGATGGTCATAGCGTGGGTGGTAGTGGTGAGAGGAGGATGTAAACAATCACTGGGTCTGCCGTGGTGGGTCAAAGAGTCGAGCGCCAAGCAACGCGGCGATGATCGCCAACACGATCAAGATGAGTGAGTCGGTTTTAAGATCCCGTAGCGTCTTGTCGAGATCCGCGACCGTGCCGCGAATCGTCGGGATCTTGTCGATCGTGTCCCGCAAGCGATCGCCCGGCCGCCATGGCCGACCCTCTTTAACGGTGCCACCGGTTTCACCGGAGAGGCGATAGGCTTCGCCCATTTCCGCAAACATTGTCGCCGCAGTTATTGGCATGGTGTCGCGAGTGGCGCAGTAGATGACGCCGGAGTCCGGACGGGCGAACACGATTGCGGGGGCGGAAGTGCCCGGCGGCATCGCGTCGGTGTAACGTTCTCGAAATAGTGTGTCGGCCGTCTTGTAGTGCGAAACGTGGCAACGCGAAGCGAGTTTGGCGAGGCCGCCGTGATCTTCGAACCAACGTGCAATTCCGGCGGTGTCGCCGATGAAAACGAGTTGATAGTTTTCACTGTCGTCGACCGGTTCATCAGCGAACGTCGACGAGCCGGCGAAGAAAAACGCGAGGGCGATCAGGGTGAAACGAATCATAAGGATCGCTGATTATCGGATGGAGGATTTGAACCGTTGGCCGATTGCCGTTTCGGATTGGCCGTTTGCTTGCAAATACAAATTCAGAAATCCGCGACGTTCGGTCGGCGACGTCTTGGTCCAACAGGATTTGCAAAGAAACAACGCGGAGTCGCCAGCGTCGGTAATCAAATTGTGCCAAGAGTCGCCGACGGTCAATTGGCGGCACCTCATGCAGCAGTACGAACCGGTCTTGACCTCGTCGAGTTTCGATCGATCAAGGGGGGCCGTCGCGGCTTCTCGATCGATCGAGACGCGGCAGGTGCCTAAGCAGCCGATGCCATGCCGAGCAACGAGCGAAGCGGCGGCGTGATCCGATGCGGCCGTTGACTGATTGTTAGTGTCGCCGAGGTCGGTCTCGGTGTCCCCGTATGGGCACTTGCCGTCGGGGCATCCGGAGTCCGGGGATCGCGAGTCGTCAAAGTCGAAGTCGTTCGGGTTGCGGTCATCGTTGCGGTCACGGTCGCGTCGATTGAAGATCCCGTCGCGGTCGCCGTCACGCTGGGCGGGGCAGTTGTCGCAATTGTCGCAAGAGTCGGGACTGCCGAGCAAAAGGCACCCCGAGCAGGCGACACACAATAGAATCGCGAGGGACGTGAAGGACGCAAGGAGGGCGGGTCGGATTCGAGACATGGGTACCATCGATCGTAAAAGGGTTCGGGGGCGGGAGCTCCTAAGACCGTCAGGGCGAACCCGCCAAAGCCTCGCCAGTTACGGACAAAATCGTTGACGGGCACCGCGATCGGCGTCTTGATGCGGTTGTTATCGAGGACGACGGCGACGGTGTCGCCATTTTTGATGCCGAAGCCGCAGAAGGTCATGCAGTGCGCCCGGCCGTACCAGATGATCGCGCCGCGGCGCGTCCGGCTTGCCCACTTCAGGAATTCGACGTCGCCGGCTTCATTGGCTTCGAATTGTAAACGTTCCTTTCGGCAGATCAATTGAATTGAATTAGCGGTTTGGCCACCGCCGTATCCCCGCCTCAATCGCTGGGCGACGTTTTCGTCGTTTTGCCAGCGAACGTGACTGATTAACGACGCAATGACGCAGGAACCTTGACCTTGGTGCAACCAGTTGGTTTGCCGCATCGCGACGGGCAAGTTGACCGCCGGCGGGAACTCGCGAGCCGGGGGAGGCGTGACGCAGATCGGCGGCGGCATGGTGACGCATCCGGACGTCAACAGTGCGAAAAGCACGGACGCGGCGACGATTCGCGGACTGAGGTTGCGGCGCATGAAAGGCAGACCTGGGTTCGGATGAGTGCGCCACAATCAGAGCAACGCGACGAAACGGAGCGATGGCCGCCGACGACCATCGTGTCGCGAATCTCGCAAACGGTGCTGTGATGCACTCTTTCGCGAGCCGCGATTTGACGTAGCGAAGCATCACCACTGTCAATTGCGTTTCGGATTTTCCGTTTCTGGTCTGCCGAGAGTGTCGGTCGCCGGATCGGCGGGATATCGGAATCGGCGTGAACCCAACGCCAAGCCGTCGAAACAGAGACGCCGGCGAGCGCCGCCGCCTGCAAGTAAGCGGAGCCGTCCAAGACACTGGCAACGACTTCGCCGCGAGAAAGCAAACACATAACTGTCCCTAGGATGCGATCGGGCTGGCGAAGCGTCCGGGAGCGTCGCCACGGGTGGAAAGATAGCGGAAGTAGGATCGCGGAAAAACCGACGATCGTCTGGTTTTTCGCGGTCGCATCCGACCGGCGGCGGCCGGCAAAGTCCGACACAACATCAATGACGGACGAAAGTAGGCAATCAATTAAACCGAAACAACTTGCCGAAAAGCCGATCGCCGATGGGTCAACGCGGACCACTGCCGAAACCGACCGCTCGAAAGCGATTGGAGGGGAACCCGGGTCATCGAGCGTTACCCGATGATGAGCCGGAGCCTCGATTGATCGATTCGATCCCGTCGCCGCCGGAGTGGCTGCCGCCGCTCGCGTGCGACGCTTGGCGATTGGTGACGCGCGAACTTCACGCCGTCGATATGCTCGCCGAACTCGACTTGCCGATCCTCGAAATGTGGTGTATCGGCTACTCATCGTGGCGCACAATGTTTGAAGACGTTCGTAAAAACGGGTACACGCAAGAATTCTTCGACGGCGAAGGGAACCTGAAGTATTCGCAGCCGACGCCGTCCGCGACCCTGCTCGGAAAGTTCGCGAGCGACTGCAACCGATGGGCGAAAGTACTCGGTCTCGGACCGGCTTATCGCGTCGGGTTGCGGATCGGCGAAAGAACGAAAAAGGATGATCCGGTCGACCCGATTGCGGCGATCTTGACGGGTGCCGGGATGGCGAGTCGTGTCGAGAACCCGCCTCCGAAGAAGAAGGCGGCCGGAAAGTCGGTCGCAAAGAAGGCGACAAAAAAGGCGACGAAGCGAGGCGTGAAAAAGAAGGCCGCAAGGAAGACGGCCAAGCGATCGAAAGCGAAAACGTAAGCGGTGGGCAAGCTAGCGTACACGCCGACCGCTACGCAGTTGAAGCGAGCGAGAAATGAAGGCTGGGCCGATTGGATTCAGACCGAGCAAGACTCGGTCGCGGTCTCGCGTGGGTGTTACTTCGACGTCGGCGCGGCGATGGGGACGCGGAACCTGTTCGAGTCGGTCCTGACACACGGAAAAGCCCCGTTCGATGGCCAGCCGTTTAAGTTGCTCGATTGGCAATGGCACGGGCTGATTGGTCCGTTGTATGGTTGGCGGATGCCCGACGGGACGCGTCGATTCTTGTCGTCGTTCGTGTTTATCCCGAAGAAAAATGGAAAGACACAATTGGCCGCCGGGATCGCGATTCGCGAGTGCCTAGAGCAAGTCGGTGCGAGGGTATTCTTAACGGCCGTCGCCCGGTCGCAAGCGGCCGATTGTTACGACGAAGTCGCCGGGATGATCGAGCGGTCCCCGTCGCTGTCGGCGCTCTTTGACGTTCGTCGATCGACCTATCGGGCGATACTCGCGAAACGAAACTCGGTAATCGCCGCGATAACCGCGAGCGGAGGAAGCTCGCAGGGAAAGAACGCGAACTGTTTGATTCTGGACGAATTGCACGAATGGAAGGATCGTTCGTTTTTCGGTTCGTTGCTTTACGCGACTTCTGCGCGGATCAATTCGCTTGTCTTCATGATCACAACGGCCGGCGATAATTTGACGTCGATCTGCTACGAGGAATACGAGCGAGCGAAGCGGATCGTCGAAGGCAAGGACATGACGATTGATCACCTTCCGCTGGTGTTCGAGGCTCCGGCCGATGCGGATTGGCGGAAGTTGACGACGTGGAAAGCGGCGAACCCGTCGTTCGGGATCACGCTGCCGGTCCGGCAAATCGAAGCGGCAATCAACCAGGCAAAGGGTTCCCCCCAGCGAATCGGCGACCTGAAACGTTATCGGTTGAATCACTGGACGCAGCCCCGTGACGCGTGGCTGGACGTTGCGACGTGGGACGCGTTGCCGCACGTGGAAGCGGCCGAAGTGGCCGGCCGGGAGTGTTACGGCGGCGTCGACTTGGCGAGGGTGCATGACTTCGCGGCGCTCGTTCGGCTGTTCGAGAATGAGGACGGGACGCTTTCCTATATCTTCAAACTTTGGATTCCCGAAGAGTTAGTGGTCGAGAAGGCGCACACCGATCAAATCCCGTTGGTCGATTGGGTGAACCGAGGATTCGTTACGGCGACGCCGGGGGAGTCGATCGACTTCTCGCGAATTCGCGCCGACGTCGTCGCGGCGCACGAGGACACGCCGATGAAGGAACTCGGTTACGACCCGGCGATGGCGGAACTGCTCTGCAACCAGATGCTGCGAGGCGAGGACGGAATCAACACGGTGCAGGTTCCGCCGCGAATGTCGTTCATGAGCCCGCCGTCGACCGAGTTTGAGCGGATGATTGAATCCGGAAAACTCCGACATGACCACAACCCTGCGGTCTCATGGATGGTCGGAAACGTGATTGTTTACAAAGACACGAACGAACAAATCCGGCCGATGAAGGGGCGATCCAACGGGCGAATCGACGGAATCACGGCGGCGATCATCGCAACAAATCGCCGGATGCAAGTCACCGTCGAAGAGAAGCCGACTTATTACGACACTCGAAAACCGGAAATGTTTTGAGATGCTGAGCAAGAAAAGACTGAAGCAAGCGATCACATTCGTCAATGAAGTCGTTGTGGAGGCTCGCGAGGGAATCGCCGCTGTCTGGAGTCGCAACCTGAAGGCGAAGATCTATTCCTCAGCGGCGCTCGGCATGATCATCGGCTCGGCACTAGGAGCACCCGAAGCGTTCGTGTTCTGCGTGGCAGCGTTCGTGTTCTGCGTGATTTTCCTCTACATGTTCATGGTCGCCGTTACGTACGTCGCGGACACTCGCGAGTAAACCGTGTCGATGCTAGGCCGCTTGGCGAATTGGCTCGCCCCTGAAACCCGATCTGGCGGCGTCGCGTCTGGTTCAATGGAGAACCCGAACGTGTCGATCGTCGATGCGCTGCAATCTTCAATCCAAGGATTCGGGAACGCTTTGACGATCGAAAAGATTGCCGGCTATCCGCCCGTGGCGCAAGCCGTCGGGATGGTCGCAGGCGACTGCGCGTCATTGCCGTTGTGCGTTTACAAACGCGAGGGAGTGGACCGGAAAAAGCAAAGCGACCACGAAGCCCACCGACTGATCAACCTGGACGGATCGCCGAACGAATACGACACGGTGTTCGATATGTGGTTTGATTTCTTCCACGATGCGTTGCTTCGCGGATGCGGATTGCTATGGATCGAACGTCGCGGAATCCAACCCGTCGCGATGCATCGACTCGACCCGGACTCGTGGGAACCGAAGAAACACAACGGCCGTAAGTATTGGGTCAATTACGGATCGCCGCCGATCGTCCTGAACGACGTCGACGTCATCCACCACAGCGGCGTGCGGCTCGATGGGCTGCACCCGTCGTCGCCGATCCGTCGTTACGCCGACACGTTCAAAGTCGGGACCTCGTTGCAAAAGTACGCGTCGTCGTTCTTCGAAAACGGGGCGCACGTCGGCGGCGTCCTGAAGGCACCGCCTGGGGCAAGCCCGAGCGCGATCGATAACGTCGAAGAAGGCGTGCGCACGAAGTCTAACCCGATGAACTGGTTTAAGACGTTAATCCTTCGCGACGGCTTCGAGTTTATCAAGACATCGGCGTCCCCCAAGGAAGCGTCGGTCGGGGAGCTCGACGAAGCCGAAACGAGGCACGTTGCGCAGATCTATAACATCCCGCCGTCAAGATTGGGACTAAAGGATTCGGTCGCGTACAACTCACTGGAGCAGGAAGAAAAACGATATATCCGGTCGACGTGCGGACCACACTTGCGCCGCGTCATGGCGCAGTGCAACCGAAAGCTACTGCGTCCAAGCCAATCGCAAACACACTTCGTCGAATACCTAATCGACGCGTTGCAATGGACCGACGGTGCAAGTCGGGCGACGATCGCGACGCAAGGAATCCAAGCGAAGTGGTTATTGCCGAACGAAGTACGACGCTGGCATAACTTGCCGCAGATCGCAGGGCTAGACGATCACGTGTTGAATGCTGATCCGGAAACCAAACCCGAGACGAAGGACCCCAATGCCTAAAAGTGAAAAACGCGTCGCGATCATCCCACGCAACCGCGCTCGGATCGAATCGCGAGCCGAAGGCGAATCGCCCGTCCTGATCGCTGGTTACGGCGCGGTCTACTTCAACGAGTCCGATCCGGAAACGGAATATCGGGTCGACTACGACTTGGTCGAACGATTCCGGCCAGGATGCTTTGACGCGTTCCTGGCGAGCGACCGGGATTGCTATTGCGCACCCTTCCACGACGAACGCCGGGTGCTCGGTCGACGATCGCGATTGATGACCTTGGCGAGCGACGAACGCGGATTGCGGTACGCGGTACCGCTTGATGCGACCGATCCGGACCACCTCTCGATCGCGGCGAAGATCCGACGCGGCGACGTGAGCGGATCCAGCATATCGTTCTACGCGATCGCTGAGGAATGGCGACGCGACGAAGGAAACGAACGCGTGATCCGCGAAGTCATCGAAGCGGAATTATTTCACCTCGGACCCGTGATCGGCGAAGCCTACGGCGGGACAACCGCTGAGATCCGGACCGACGGCGGGACTAACTGGGAAATGCTCCAGCAACGAAAAGCCGCGTTCCTCGCTGCCGAGTCGGCCGGGCATGACGCGTTGATGTTTGAACTCGATTGTTTGTTGTTGGATTAAAACAGATGGCCGCAAATTATTATCCTGGATTTCGAAGGCGAGAGCCATCGACGATCGGACGAAGTATCGTCAAAGCTGCGGATGCCGAAGCGGTCCGGAGCTTAATCGGAGTGTCGGGAATAGCGACTCAACTGAAAACGTCCGATTTTACCGCCTCACCTGGGAATCTCTTTTTGGTCGACTTGTCGAGCGGAAACATAATCGCGACGACGGATGGAAGCGTAGGCGGATGCTCAATCGTAGTCACGGCCACGGGTGGCTATACCACGCCCGAAGGTTCGGGCGGTGGTGTATTCGTGAAGTATAAATTGATGCTCCAGAGCGACAACAGCGTTTACCTAACTGAGCCCGGCGAACGTCTCGACATCCAATCCGATGGCGCAAACGTGGTGTTCCAGCACGTTGGATATTCGTTGCAGGACGTCGCATCAAGCGTGTCGACATCTGAACTCACCCAAGCCTTGGGCGATTCCGGGTTAGTTAGGATCACAGGATCGCCGTAACAATGAAATCAAGATCAATTAGAATTCCGAAGCTAAGCAACTACGCGAGTGACGATGTAACCATCGTCACGACGCACTATAACTTTGCTCAATTCGATCGAACCCGGCAAACCTACTATGAGTGGCTTCCGAAACTTCCGGCGGGAATCGCATCACGAGTGATCTGCTACGAGGCGGTGCTGGACGAAGACGAACCCGAAATCCAAGGGGCAACCGTACTTCGCGGGTCGCGAGCCGAAAACATGCTTTGGCAAAAGGAGGCAATGCTGCAGGTAGCGCTGGAACGCTGCGAGACTCCGGTTCTATGCTGGATTGACCACGACATTTACTATTCGCCGGACGACTGGGATTGGCTATCTCGCGGACTTGCGTTGTTGTCGGACACGAACCGAGCCGTTCAGCTTTTCGAGAATTGCAATCACTACGCAAAAAACGGAGATCTATTCGCGAAGCGGAACATGTTCGTCGGCGGATGGAGTCCCGGCGGCGTATGGTTGGCCGAGACGAACTTCGTCCGAGATATCGGCGGGTTCCCGAAAACGATGATCGCAGGAAGCGGCGACCTGGATCTTTACAACCGGATGAAATCACGGGCGACATACCTAGATTTGACGGCGCACCACCTTTGGCACGGCGATCTGTCCAATCGTCGGTACATAAAGCGTCACGAGATGCTCGCCGAATTGGGATTCGACGAAAAGACAGACATCGGAAGTGCCGAAAACGGCCTAGCGTGCTGGAAATCGGACAAGCCCGAACTACGGCAAGCCGTCCGAGACTATTTCACAAACCGAAGAGAGGACGGTTAAGTGTCTCACACCGATTTCTACCGTCACGAGAATAGCACTGACAGCCTTTATGCCGTACCGCTTACCGATGGGGCGTGGACTGCTGTCGGCGCAATCACGGGGGACGACTCGGCGATTCCGGGTCTATATGTTTTCCCTGGGCTGAATGACGCCAGCGCCTACGAAATCCGAATTCAAGCCGGCGGAAGCCCGGTCTCAACAGACGACCCGATCGGTTCTTTCCCAAGCCTTTGGCACCTAGACGTTATCGCACTAGCCGCCGCTATCGCTGAGCAGCTCGCTGGAACTACGATCGTGGTCAATTCGCCAGTGTTCAGCGGGGTCGACGGAGAAGACTTGGAGGTCGAGCAGGGTGACCACTACGCAGAAACGCCAGCCAGGATCGACATCGAGTCCGTCATCGACTACACGGGGAAATATTTCGTACTAGCCGCTCGACTTTCGCAAGGCGGTTCAAGCGGAATGGCACTGCGGATGCTGATCCGATCCGACGCACAAGGCCAATTCGCATTGTTCGCACCGACCAGCGAGCAAACCGAACTCTGGACGCCTGGGACTTGGGACTTACGCCACCGGATTGAATTAGCCGCGAACCATTTTCGTACTGTGAAGCGGGGCCGCTTGACCGTCCGCCCCTTCGATACGCCGGCGACGGTGTACGCTGTCGATCCACCGGCCGGTCCGTAAGAAACAAAACAATCATGACGTCATCGCCTCAGGTGACTAGCCTAACACGACTTTCAAGACCCAAGCATGACAACAACAATCTACCCAGGCTTTCGAGCCAACGAGCCAACAGCTATCGGTAGGTCTGTCGTCCAGTTTGCGAACCCGGCAACTGCTGGACTGCTGCAAGTCAACCCGGATGGCACGACGGAACTCGTAGGAAGCGAATTTGAGCCAGCCATCACCGCCGGAACATCCGCACAATACCGACGTGGCGATAAGACTTGGCAAACGCTTAATCAAGCTGCGGTTGCCGGGTTGACGGTTGCGGATTCGCCGACGTTTGCTGGTATCACAGCAGGAGCAGCGACGTTCAGCGGAATACTTTCCCAACGCGACGGAGCCAACCCGCAAGAATCACAACTCCACGAACAGTACACCTCTGACGCAAACCGCAGTTATCTCAGCATTCGAGCACAAACGGGTGGAGATTTTATTATCGAGCCTGTTGCCAATGGTGCGACTGTTAGGGGGTTGATTCTCGGCAATGCGACACATGGGGTTATTGTTCCAGGAGTTATACGGTCATCAAACAACAACATTCCTATAAGAATAATTGCAAACAGTCTTTACAATCTAGGGCTGGAGGTTGGAAGTTACTCTATTTACCCGTCTGTAGGGGGAAATTACAGTTTAGGTGATAGCGGTAGCAGGAACTTTCTTGAACTTTGGCTAGGGTCTAGTCTCACAAGTAAGATTTCTATAGGCACGAGTGGGACGGGGTTAAATACGGAAGCATTGATACGATCCGATGGCGGACTGAAAGTACGCAATCTTGCCAACTCAGCCGACGCCACACTCACAGCAGGAGCAGCAACATTTAGCGGATCGCTACAACTAGGCAACGCAGCCGCAGCCGCAACACCAACAGCCACACACACGATCACGATCAAAGACAGCACCGGAACCACGTACAGAATACTGGCAGTAATCTAATGGCACTCACAGCACCAACCGAAACAGCACTGACACCCGAACAAATCGGGCAAAACGTATCCGACAGGGCGTACTCAGCAGCCATGGCGATTCGTGCCCATTGGCTCGCCGCGTATCAGGACTATTTCGGACAACCCGGATTCACAGTTGCCGATCTGCAACGCATGACAGACTCGATTGACGGCATGGGGATGTTGCTAGCTCACCGCGATCTACAGGCGGTATTGAGAGCATCGTTACCCGAAGAAATCATGGCCGATGATCCAATCACGACTCCAATCGAGTACACGGTAGAGTACCTAGACGGATTCGACCCTGACAACCCAGACCCCAGTTTGATGCGGATCGTCTGGGACGCTGAAGCACGCTACCCAACTGAACCCATTCCCGAGGAAGTTGTTTCCGAACCGACACCCGCCTAACTATCCCTATCACAGAAAGACCCAATCATGAACCACACACAAGCACTCCAGATCGTCGATCAAGCAGTCTCGTCAATCCCGGCATCACGCCAGGACCACAGCACCTTCGTCCAGGCAATTCAGAAGCTATCCGCATTGGTCAACGAAAAGGTGAAAGCTGAATCCCCACCCGAAACGAAAGCGGAGTAAATCACGATGGCATGGACCGAATACTATCGCCACTCTAACGGTGCGGACACGCTATATGCGTTGCCGTTGCAATCGGGTGTATGGTCCGATGCTGCGAAAGTAGTCGGCTCCGACACCAACCAAAACACCCTTTACGTTTTTGCTGGGTTGACTGACGGAACGAATTACGAAGTGTTCCTTCAAGCGGGGATCAATCCTGCCGAAGGTGACACGGCTCTGGCCGGGCTGGGCAATGTGGCTGGCGCGGGAATGGTAACGATTGACGCCACCGGGATTGCCGCCGAAATTGCATCGCGTCTCGCCGGGATAACGGTCGTCGTGAATTCGGCGATCTTCACCGGAGCCGAAGGCGAGAACCTCGAAGTCGAGCAGGGCGACCACTACGCCGGCCGGCCGGTCCGGATCGATATCGAATCCGAGACCGATTACGTGGGCAAGTACTTCGTTCTCGCGGCGAGACTCGCGAGCGGGGGAACGGGCGGGATGTCTTTGCGAATGCTGATCCGGTCCGACAGCGAAGGGCAGTTTTGCCTGTTTGCTCCCGGCGCAAACCAGACCGGAAACTGGACCGCCGGAGAATGGGCGTTGAACCACCGAATCGAATTGGCACCGAACGAATACCTGACGGTGAAGCGAGGCACTCTAACCGTACGGCCGTTTGACACTCCGGCGACAGTCTTCGAGGTCGACCCACCTGAAGAGTAAAAATACCGACGCGGGCCGAACGCCAGGCGACGATACGCGGGTTCAAAAACCAACCCGCGAACCGACCAAAGGCTACCGCCGTGCCGAAACTCCAAGAACTCCGCGAAACACGCGATACCATCCGCGCCGCCATCGAAGAAACGCGAACCGCGATCGCTGGCCGCAAGGGCAACACGGAGCACAAAGGCCCGGTGATCACCCCCGAAGAACGCTCCGCATTCGACAAAAAGAAAGCCGAGTATCTGGCGGTTAACGAAGCGATCAAAGAAGAGGAGAGTGTCGCGGACGTCGAGAAGTTTTTGACAGATACGGCGCAGCACGAAGAACGAACCCGTCGCGGCCCCGGCGGCCGAACGAATCCCGATGCCGACGACCCGATCACGGCCGGCGCGGACCGAACCTATGGCGACGTGTTCGAAAACCGAACCGAGATGCGGCAACATGCCGTGGCCGAGCGTCGCCAAGCGATCGCCATGCAAGCCTGGGGAATCGCAGCCGGCGGCGGAATCCTATCGACCGAACAGCGTCAAGCCGTCCACGATACGGGCTTTGATCTGTCGGGCGACATCACGATTCCTTGCTTGCCGACCGAAAAACTGGTCGAAGCGCGGGCGATGTTATCCCGTTGGGATAAAGAAAAGCGAGTTGAGATTGCCAAAAAACGACTCGGCGGACTTGTCGCCGAAGCGCGAGCCGTCGCGGCCGTCGCCGGACCGAGCGACTACGCGAACCTAGCACCGCAAGTCGCAACCGTCGCGCTCGAAATGGCGATGATCACGATCGGCGGACTCGTCAACGCGGCCGACGTGATGGTGACCCCGACCGGGTCACGAATGGTTTGGCCGACAACCGACGACACAGCCAACGAAGGAAAACAAGTCGACGAGGTGACGCCGCAAAGCCTCGACGGGCTGAAACCCGCTACCGGAAACTTGACGCTCGCAAGTTACGAGTTTTGGTCTGATTTTATCCGACTCGGAAACGTCACCCTGCGAGATTCACCGACCGCGTTCGTCGCGGCCGTCGCGACGATGATCGGCGAACGCATCTCGCGAGCGGTCAACCGAAAGGCGACTATCGGCAGCGGAACGGGCACACTCAAGGGGATCGAAACGGGCCTGCCGATGGGGCAGGCAATGGCATCCGCGACGACCTACGCTTGGGCCGATCTTTACAAACTCAAATACTCGGTCGATCAAATCCACCGCGCCGTCGCTAGCTGGATGATGAACGATGAAATTCTGGTCGAGCTGATGGTTCTGACGGACGACCACGGCCGTCCGATCTTGATTGAACCGAACGACGGCGCTCTTCCGCGATTACTGAACCGACCCGTCGTCACCAACAATCACATGGTGCCGCACGGAGCCGCCGAACCGTTGCGACCTCGGGCGATATTCGGCGACATCAAAAAGTACAAGCTACGGTTCGTCGGTGACGTCCGAACCCAACGCTACGTCGAGCGGTTCGGCGAATACGATCAAACCGGCTTCGATGGCAAGCGCGGTGCGGACGGTGGATTGCTTAACGCCGGAACGCCACCCGTCAAAGGCTACACGCCGCCGGTCGTTTAACGAAGAAATGATTTTGCGCTGACGCGTGATTTGTAAGTGCGCGCAGCGGTCCGGACGGACGACACTTGGTTCGTCCGGGCCGTCGCGAGACTCGCGAGATTCAAACCCTTCTCTCTAATTTGCCCGCGATGAAAACCTACACGCTGACACAATCGGTCCGACACGACGGCGAAGATTATTCGGCCGGCGATGAGATCGAACTGAACGAAAAGATGGCGACCGCGTTCGCCGAACGCGGATGGCTGGAGGATGGCGAAACGAAAACAAGTAAGCCCGCTCGCGTGCGACGCAAACCCGCCAAGCCCGAAGCCAACGACAACAAACCGACCGCCGCCGAAGTCGACGCGAAACCCGTAAAGTAAAACCCATGGCAAAGAAAAAGCCCGCGATTGCACCGGAGATAAAGGAACCGCCCCGAGTGATCGGTGCGGACCCGGAATCGCCGAAGCTGACCGCCGCGTTATTGCGTCGCCTGTTGTGGCTAAACAAAACCCGTAAAGCGATCGAAGCGCAGGCCAGACAGTTAAAGACCGAGGAAGAGCAACTTCGAGACGTTGCGTTTTCGTGGCTGGAGAATCGCGAACTCAATACCGCCAAACGCCATGGCATTCGCGTCAGTCAAGTTCTTGGCGCAGCCTACCCGCCATGGAAGGAACACTTCATTCGTGAAGTCGGTTCGGACCGTGCCGCGTTGATTGTGGCCGATGCGCCGCGTAGCGTCCAATTAAGAATCGCTCTGGAGGCGTAACGATGATCGATTGGCAACGCGAAACGGTCGCGATTTATACCGACCTGGTCGCGCTGCCGATCGTCAAACGACACGCTCGGATATTCTCCGACGACGACGACGGCTACCTTCGCGAATTCCTGATCCCGTCGGCGATCGCGACCGTTCAACGAGACACGCGTTGGCAAATCAACCCGATCCGGTTGACGACGACGCTACCGGCCGGGACTCGATCCGTCGACGTACCGACCGGACCGTTTGTGTCGGCGACGTTGCACCGGATCGACATAGACGAAGCACAAACCGAAGTCGCCGGAGTGACGCACAACGGCGGAATGCCGGGACGTCTGACGCTGCCCGCGATCGCGACCCCGCACGTCGGGCTGCAGTTGGCAATCGTCGTCGGATCGCAACCGCCCGACCCGGCGATCGCGGTCATGATCTGCACCCTCGTCGCCCACTGGTACGAGCACCGCGAAGCCGTCACTGCCGACGGTGAAGCGAAAGAAGTTCCGCTGGGCTATCGGCATCTTTGCGCCGCGCTCGATCCGATGAGCGACGCGTTCACGGTCGTCGGAGGTGTCCGATGATGCGAGTTCTTTCACAAATGCTGATTGCCTACTTGCTGTTCGGCCTTATCGCGGTTTTCGTAACCGAGTCCATCGCCGGACCGATCGAGATCGGGACAACATTTGCCATCATGCTTGGTTGGCCGATCTGGATGTTGATGGCGGTAATCATTGTTTGCGCCGCCGTTGGTGCACCATGAGAGCCGGCGACGTCCGACTCGGAACGCTACGCGACCGAATCACGATCACGCGACCGACGCGGACCGAAGATCCGCGAACCGGTGAAATCACGAACACTTGGGAAGTCGTCGCGGCGAACGTGCCTGCGGCGATCGCGTCCGCCCAAACCGAACGCGAAACGGCAAACAAGCAAACCGCGATCACGCGAGCCACGATCACGATCCGCTACCTACCCGACTTAGCGGGCGATACCGACGCCCGACTGATCGTCGACGGCATCACCTACGAAATCACGGCGGCCGTCGATCCGGACCGCCGCCGAAGATGGCTAATTCTCACCGCGACTGCGACCCAATGATCTGCGAATCCTGCAAGCGAAAACAAAACCTATCAGTAACCGGCGACCGTTGGACCGTGCATCACGGCAAGAGCGAAATCGTGATGGCGAGCTTCGGCGATGAGTTCGTCGACGCGACGGAGGCTTACCACAAGATCGCGGTCGAGCGATTGCAGGCGTCGTCATGATCACGCAAAAGCTCGAAACGAACACGAACGCGGCGACGCTGGTCGAGCGGATCGAAGCGAACCTACGCGCCGGGGCATTAACCCGAGCCGCCAAATCCGCCGGCGAGATAGTCGCGGCCGATGCAAAGCCGCGAATTACCGCGCCGGGATACAAGGGTGACAAAAAGGGATTGAAGCCGCTGCGTGATAACGTGATTGTTGTTGTTCGCGATTACCCGACGATCACGATCGCTTTCGTCGGCGCGGCGTGGCCGGGCGGAGCACACGGGCACCTGGTCGAACACGGACACATGCAACAACTCAAGGATGGGTCAACGATCCACGTCCCGCCGCATCCGTGGCTGCGGCCGGCCGTCGACGCGACGCGATCGGCACAAGACGCGGCCGTTGAAACTGAGCTTAAGAAAGCCGCGCCGAAAGAATGAACGCAGCAACCCGAGCACTTCGCACGATCATCCTTAGCGACGCGACGTTAGCCGCCCACTTGGCGACCGACACCGGACACGCGATCCGACCGGGCGACGCGTCGCAAGTCGACCGCCCGCCGTACGTGTTGCTGTGGCGGATCAGCGACCAACCCTATCAGTCCTTGGGCGGACGGTTGGACCTGAGTGCCGCGCGGGTGCAAGTCGATTGCTACGCGAGATCCGGAAGCGAGGCCGCCGCGATCGCCCGTCATATCGCCGACGCGGTGGCGACGTTCCGGAGAGGAAACGCCGACGACGTCTGGCTGGCTGAGATAACACAAGCTGACACGCGAGATGCCGACGAACGCGACCGCGAAGGCGACGACAAGCCGCTGGCGGTCGTGAAGACGGATTACCACCTGATCTATCGCGACAACGCCCCGCCCACTCTTTGACCCGAGACCGCTATGGTTCCCGATACCGGACTTTCCGCGACCGCCTTGTTTGCTATCCATGCCGACGACGGCGGCGACACGTTCAGCGCGAGAATGAAGCAGATCGGCGAACTGCAGCGGACGATCGGATCGCTTGACGTTTCGCACTTGCTGGCCGAGGACGAGAGAATGTCGGTCGCCGAAGACCTGGTCGAACCGGGCGAGATCGAATGTGAATTCTTTTGGGACGGCGCCGAACTGCCGCCCGACGCTCGCATCCGTGCCACGCTGACCGTGACGATGCCAATGGCTCCCGATCAATCCGCGCCCGCGAGTTGGACGGCATCGGGATTCTTCACGATGCAATTGGTTCCAGCGATGGCACTCAATACGATCATGATGGGCAAAACCAAGTTCAAGCTGAACGGGTTCGGTGCCGCCGACGGCGGAACGAAGTTTACCTTCACGCCCGCAACCGTGGCGGTTTAATTCGCCGTAGTATTCCGCTCTAAAACCCAATCCCAAGGAACCCACAATGACCGAGACCGTAACCCCTTTTGACGCTGACGCCGATGACGTGGTGACGACTGCCGATTCCTTCGAGTCGGCGGCCGTTGCCCCAATCGTCGCCCCCATCGTCGCCCCAGTGCAACTCAAGGAACCGACGCCTGCGATGGTCGCCGATCTGCCGGCATTGGAAGTGAAAGTGGAGCCGCGTTTCGGCTATCGAAACGTGCGCGGGAAACCCACTCGCGTCCCGACCCAACACTTGAACATTCTGGTCGACGGCAAGATGCACGCCTGGACGTTCAAGGCTGCCGGCCAGCCGATTTTCGCGATCGCTGAATTCCTGGATCACGAGATCCCGCAACTCCAATCCGCCGTCAAGAAATTCACCGGAGAGGAAAAGACTCGAGTCTTCCAAGTGAACAACACGCCGACGCAAGCCGAAGTCGACGCGCTGACTCGCTGATCGCGAAGAATTCGCGATGCCGGCCCGTGCTTTCCTAGCGGACCGGCATCGCTTTTTTGTTTTTAAGTCCACTCACAAATCCGATCCTATGACCACCGCAACCGAAACCACGCCCGAAGCATCGAACGCCGTCACCCGTGAAGACTTCGAAACGATTGCAAAGATCCGCTACGGCTACCATGAATTGCCGAACGGCAAGCGAATTATTTTCTCGTCGCTGCGACGATCGGTCCTATATGCGATCGATTCCCAATTCTTCACCGCCGAAGGCAAGTCCGACGAAGCGAGGATGCGAGAGCGTCCGGCGCGAATGCTGACGGCGGTCCTCTGCGACGCGCAAGGGAACCGGATGTTTCGCGAAGACGAATGGGAACGCGTCGACGCGATCAAGAAAACCGTATTCGAGCCGCTTTGGACTGCGGTGCGAAAGCACCTTGGTTTCGAAGAAGAAACCGAGGCGACCGAGGAAGCGGCCGATTCCCCAAACGACTAATGCGGTCGGCGCGGATACGCTTTGCGTTCCGTTTGGCGATCGCGTTAGGAATCCCCGATCCGATCGATTGGATTGATACGGTCGACCCTCGCGTGATTGATTGCTGGATCGCGTACGACTCGCACGAGCCGATCCCGTACCCGTGGCTGCAAACCGCGACGATCGCGGCCGAAGCCTATCGCACGACCGCGTTCGTCGCCGCGGCAAACGGCCAGAGACTCGACCACCGCAAGGTCGCGAGCTTCATGCCGAAAACAGCCGACACGCGTAATTCGTCTAGGATGTTGACCACGCAGCAGATGACGGCATGGGCCGCCGGGATGGTCAAACTAAGGTAATCGAATGTCGCGTACGGTTGAGGCTTATAACTATCGAATCGGGCTGGACGTTTCGTCGCTCCAGTCCGGAGGCGTGCTGACGCGCCGCGAGCTAAGCCAGATGCGGCGAGACTTTAGCCGGCTGCGCGAACCGGGCGAACATGCGTCGGCAATGATGGGCCGGCTTTCCAATGCGTTCGAAAAGGGCGGATTGGACGCGAAGCAATACGCCGAAGCGGTCTCACGGATCAACGCGAAGCTGCCCGAGAACGTCGCCGCGACAAAGCAGCAAGCGACGGCCGCGAAGGAAACCGAAGCGATTCAAAAGCGGTTGTTGACTGAGAGTCAACAATACGGCGAAGAGTTGAAACGGATGGCCGAACTCGTCAAGACGACGAACCTGAGCCGCGCCGAAGCGACGACGCACCTGAAGGAATTCAAGGCGAGCTTGCCGTCGGCGATCGCTGCGCAGCGAGAGCAAACCGAAGCGGAGCGAGAAGCCCAGCAGGTTCGCAAATCACTCGCCAGCGACACGGACCGATACGGGGCCGAACAGAAACGGCTTGAACGTCTGGTCTCCCGTGGTGAGCTGACACAAGAGGATGCGAACCGGGCACTCGAATCCTATCGCCAGAAGCTGCCGAGCGTCACGAACGCTGAACGCGAGCGAGTGGACCTGCAGCGACGCGGCGCGACGTTGACCGACCGATACGCGACCGAGACCGAAAAGCTAACCAGACAACTCGCGAAGGAACGCCACGAGCTCGAACTACTGAACCGGGCCGGCATGGTCGACCCGAAGACGTACTCGCGAGCGAGGGCGGATCTGAAGCGTCGCCGGCGGCCGCCGCGACGCGGGAACGCAATGGCTTCGCTCGGTAACGTTTCGTCGCTAGCCGGGCCGCTATCGTCCGCGACGGGATTGGTCGCGATGGGACCGCCGATCGCTGCGCTAGCGGTGACCATCGGATCGGTTGTGGTTGCATATAAAGCGGCAGAACTGGCTGCTGGCCTATTCGCACGTGGAATCGAGAAGGTGGCTGCCGGCGCGATGGAGCAGGCCGAGCAAGTTGTGAAGCTCGACCGTTCGGCGCGGATGTTGGGGACGTCAACGAAAGACTTCACTGCAATCCAGTTTGCGGCGCAACAGAACGCGGGAATGACGGCGGACCAAACCCTAACCGTGTTGACGAAACTATCGGCAAAGATCAGCGAAGCGGCGACCGGATCGGGCGACGCACTCGGATCGATTCAGGCGTTGGGATTGGATGCGGAGGTGCTCGCGACGATGGACCCGTCGTTGGCATTGCGTGAGATTGTTAAAGCAGCGAGCGAGCTACCGAACCCGATCGACCGAGCGCGGATCGCCGCGAAGCTCTTCGGGGAGGAAGGGCTGGCGATGGCAGATGTATTGGCCGGCGGGACCGAAGGAATGGAAGCGGCCGCCCTGCGAGCGAGCGAGCTGGGGTTATCACTCGACGCCGTAGACGCGATCGGAATAACGAACGCGACGAACGCCATGGGACTGCTTAGTCTGACATGGGACGGGTGGACGACGCAGATAGCAGTAGAGACCGCGCCGGTAATGGAGGCCATATTGACGACGATCACGGACATGATCACACCGGCAGGCGAAGTCGGCGATTCGTTGTCGAAGGGAGTCGGTCGTGCCGTTCCGGTGATTGCCTTGGTTGCAGACTCCATCCAGAACATGGTCGACGGCGCCATGGTGCTGAAAGCTGCCTGGGCCATGGACGAAGAAGCCTACCTAAAAGCGAAAGCTGACTTCCACGGAATGTCCTTTGCTCGTGAATCTGCCGGCGACCAGATTGAACGCGAGTACGCAAATGCAAAGCAAGCTGCAGAACTTGAAGCCGCAAAAAGGAAAGAAACAAAGGAAGCCGTAGAAGCGAAAACGAAGGAACGCGCCGCGAACGAAAAAACTGTCGCATCGGAAGAAAAGGCCGAGAAGGAACGAGTCGCGACGTTGAAAACGAAAACGGACGCGATGGCGGATGAATTCAAACTCGCCAAACAAATTGAATTAGTCAAAGCCCAACAGCCCGAACTCGATGACACGACGGCGCAGCAGCAAGCCGAGCTGCAACTGCTCGGAGCGACCGCCGACGAGTTGAACGAACACCTGAGAATCCGCCGCGAACTCGTCGCGATCGAAGGCCGAAACAAGGCCGACGAAAAGGAAGTGGAGCGAATAAAGACGCTGACTGAGGACGCGAAGAAGCTCAAAGAATCCTACAAACTACCGGTCGAGAAACTAGCGACCGAGTACGGGAAGCTGGACGAGATGCGGCGACGCGACTTGATCACGGCCGAAGATCACGCACGCGCGAAACGCGAAGCGGCCGAAGCCGCGATCGCCGACGAAGTTCCCGAGGCGACGCAAGGAATCGACGCCAACGACGGCGCATCCCTCTACGCCGCGCTGGTCGAACAAGAGCAAGCCGGCCGAGCCAACGAGATCCAACGCGACCAAGCCGAACGAATGCAAACCGCCGCCGAAGCCCTGGCCGCGACGGAAGCTGAGCGACTTGCAACCGCCAAAGCGATAACTGAGCAAATGAAAGCGCAAGCCGAAGCTGCGGAAGGGAACGCGAACGATGAACCAAACGCGACAGCGAACCTCGCTGAGGGACTGGCGATTGAAACCGCGATCGCGAAACCAAACAGGGAAAATGAAGAATCGGCCGTAACGCTAGCAGTCGGAAACAAACCGGAGTTGCCCGAAGTCGGTGCGATCAATCGCGAGACGTCGATCGAGACTTTGAGCGAGCCGTCGAAGCCATCGCCGGAAACGATGATTGTTTCCGAACCGAACCTAGCGTCCTTCGAATCGGTGCGACGAATGGAAGGCGAACGCCTCGCATCGAACGAAGCAATCACGAAACAAATGCAAGCACAGGCCGAACTGGCCGAACGGATAAGCAGCGTCGAAAACCGGACGACGCAAACAACCACCGTCCAAACCACACCTGGCGCAGGCAGCGCAGAAAGCGAAGCGATGCTATCGCGAATCGCGGACGCATCCGAAGCGGCGGCCGAGTCGTTGTCGAACTGGCAAATCATAGGAGTCTAATCATCGCAATTACAAGACGCTCCCGATACGGCGACCGGACAACATCCGAAACGCGAGACGGCAAAAACACGAAGAAGTTCACCAACGTTTACGACGTCGAGCTTGAGTCGACCGACCCGGACCCGATAAGCGGGTTCGAGGTCAGCCGATTGCCGGGCGTGCCGATCCCCGGCTGGAGCACGTACTCGCCCAAGCCCGGATTCGTTATCCCGTTTGCGATCTGCCGAACCGTCTCCCCGGTTGCACTGCCCGGGAACCGAAGGCGGTGGCAAGTCACTTGCACCTTCGAAATATCCGGAAGCGACGACGAGGAAAAACCCGAGGACGCCGACCCGCAATCACTCGCGCCTCAGATCGAACCGTTCACAGAAACGGGCGAAGCGGTGATGCTCGAAGACTACGACGGGACGAAGATCCTGGACCCGTTCGGCGATCTTTTCGCCGAGCCGATGCGGGTGCCGATCCCACTCAAAGGCGTCACGGTGACGCGATACGTAACCAGCTACGACGAACACACGCTGGGCGATTGGCTTCAAACCACGAACGACGCGACGTGGCGAACTCAACCGAAAGACGCCTGGTGTGTTACCGCGATCACGGGCCAGCAGGTTCAATTCGGAAACTTCACGATCGGACAATTGACGCTAACGATCCTGAGCAACCCGCTCGAGCTAAAGGTGTCGCTTGATGGCGCGGCAGCAGTGAAGCGACGAATCGGATGGCTTGGCATCCGCGCCGCGAGGTCAACCAAGTTCAAAGATGCGGACGACAAGATCCAAATCAATCGAAACGAAAACAGCGGTAGCCCGCCATTGCTGACGTGGGTCGATAAAGACGGAAAGAAGTCGAACGAACCTTACTTCCAAGCATTTCGGATTCGTCGCCAAAAGAACTTCAACGCGATAGCGAACTAACAATGCCTGCCGTTTTTGGATTCGCCGAACTCCGGACTGCAAAGCGTCTGAAGGACATCGCGGAAGAACCGGTGTTGATGCCCGAGTCGATCGAACTCGATGACGCGGTCGGATGGGTTTTAAAAACACCGGCCGGAGGAATCCCCGGACTCACCGATCCCGACTCAACAAGCGAGACTACCGAAGTCCCGTCCGCACTTTGCGAGACATGGGCATTGGTTGAGGTCGCCGGCAAAGTCTACCGACGAAAAGTCAAAAACGCGGAAGGCGAACACTTGAAAGTCAGGGTCGCAAACATGGACGGCGAAGAGATCCCGGAGAACAAGTTCATCCGCGCCAGCCGCGTCGCCGGCGGCGCGTTTCTCGTCGACTATTCGCCGTGCGGATAATCGGTTTTCAAATCGCGCCCCCCCCCTCCCCAAAACCTGCGTTTTTATTCTCTGAGTTACTACGTGCGGTCTACGCCGGCCCCCGCCCCAGAAAACCGGGGGGGGCGTAGCTCGCGGCCTCGCGTCGGTGCAGAACCGCAAACCAGCGGCTGCACCTGGTAGACGCTGGTTTGCGGTGACGCTGCGTCCAGGAATATCCAGGGAAAGCTTGTCAAGATCGGAGACTTTCGTATTGCAAAAGTCACTGGACTCGCGTATATTCTAAGGGTGAAGCAAAGAACGCTTCCACGATGTTTCCGCCTTCCGCCTTTGCCAACGCAAAGGGCTATCTCAAAGAAAGAAAATGGCTTTCCACAAAACAAACTTAGGCAGCTTCGGCAATCGCCTGGCCGCCGACGTCAACGGCTACGTGCCGACCGCTGAAACAACCGCGTGGGAACTGACCTACGATCACGGCAGCGAAGTCACTCACGACGAGAATGGAGAGCTGACCGAGTACGGCGATTGGTTCGAGAGCGACCGCTTTCCCGAAATTCAGGCCGAAGCGATCAAGGCGACCGAAGAAGCGGAAGCGGGACCCGAAGATTGGCGAAATAACTAGAATTATGTATTGCATAACCAAGCAATCGACGATAGGATAAAGGCTCGGCAAGCGAATGACGCGAGCCAACGAAACCGATCTCTGTGACGTGCAATTTGGATTCTCACGCGACTGGCAAGACCAGTGATGGAAGATAAATTCAGATACGACACCGCCCCACCCAGCAACTTCGCGGGACGGGAAATAACCCTTGAAACTTGAAACTTGAAAACGAATCATGGAAATCACACGAGAAAGTTTTGGCGAATTCTCCTCCCTAGTTGAGGAATTCGGCGGAGAGCTTACGTTGCCAGTCGGCGATAATTACGAGATCCACCCAGCGGCGGAGGCGGGAATGTGGGCGGTGGTCAATAACACGACAGGGCAAGTCGCGTGGGAGTGCGACGCCATCGATGATGCTGTCGAGTACGCCGAATCGAGGGGGCAGTAATGGCCCGACTGCCGCAGCCGCTGGAAATTGCGGCTGAACCGGATTACCCGGGCAGCTTATCGGAAGTTGTGACCATCGACGCTGACATAACTGATCCTGACATACGACCGGCAGTGAATCTGTCAATCGGCATTGGTTGTGTCGATTTTACGATCACACACCTGTCCGCGGCATCCCTCCGGGCGATCGCAGCCTACCTGACTGCTGTTGCAGAATCACTCGACTGATTGCCCACCCCACCACCCCGCCCTGCAACTTCGCGAGGCGGCCATAACCCTTGAAACTTGAGAAAAACAAAAGATTTGCAAAATGAACATCAACGAAGTCATCGAGTTGAGTTTCTCGCCGCACGGCGTGAGCAAGAACATCACCACGGAAAACCTAGGAGGTCGCGAGTTTGCGGCGTTCGAGGCGTTTTTTGATGGGACTTGGCGGAAGGTGTGGGCGTCGCTTGAACATGGCGTCATCGTCGCGGGCATCGGGCAACTCTCGGGCAATACATGGCGCATCATGCAAGACATCGCGATGAATGAGGCGATCGACATCGCAGACGCTCGGGGGCGTGAACCGATGCCGTCGCCCGCCGCCGAACAATCCGGCGGAGCGTTCTTGAAAATTGAAACAACCCTGGCCGTCGCGAGAGAAGCCTCTTGCAAATTCGCAAAGGGCCAGGATGCGCAGGCCGCAGCGTGGAAAGCCAAAAAGTTGCGACAGGATGCCGTATGGGATTCGATCGATAACGCGGATCACGAAGCAATTCGGCAAATGGCCATCGACCAGGATTGCATTCGCACCGTGACGGTGAAGTCTGGGCTGTTTCCATTTCACGATCGGCCGTGCAGATTCTACGTTCCGCCGACTGGCCACTGGGCTGGCTGGCGTGATGACGATGCTTTGCGACACCACGGCCAAACCAGCGTCAAGGACATGTGCGACCGATTCTTGGTTTTGTCCAGTGAGCCATGGGACGGGACTTACCGCCACTTATGGTTTTTTGACGGCCTCGACGATTGACGAGTAAGCAGATCTCCGACCGGCGTGTTCTCCCGAGCGTCGGTGTCTCACAGCAGATCGGGGGCGTTGGGTGGAATCAAGAATTTACAATCGGCGACACCTACTACCAGGTCAAGGCAGAGATGAATGATCGGCCCTGGGACGTTGGCGATCTCGCCGACGAGGTCCGCACAATCCGAGAAGCAGAAGAGCTGAAAGCAATCTGGTTATCAGATTTGTCCAAAAATGATCGCAAAAATGCGACCGCGTTCGTCCAACGCTATCGAGTATTGGCGTTGGACGACGACGGATCGATCGGCATGGCCGAATCGTACTGATCCCGACATTTACCGCCCACCCGCCTCGGCACTCGCCGGGGCGGCGAAACCATTATCGAAAAAAAGGATATCCAATGAGCGACGAAAAGAAAACCAAACCTCGCATAGGCGCGCCGCTAAAACGAGGCGTCAAGAAATTGACGTTCAGCGGCCGTGCAACTCCGGACGTGTGTAGCTTCCTGAAATCGCGAGTCAACGCGAGCGAATGGATTGAAGACGCGGTGCGACGGACAAAAGCATTTAGAGATTGGATCGAAAAAAAATGATAATTACAAAAACCAAACAGCAGGCAGCCTCACGCCGCCGATCGAAGGTCGTAGATCAGTAATGTTCGGTGGCCACGTAGGCCACCACGATTTTAGCTTAGCCCCGTGAGACGGGCGCAACGGAGAATGATGAGATGGCCGCTGAACCAACGCCAAAAACCTTCAAGCGTGACGCGAAAAATCGCGAGATGCGAATCGCAAAACTACTGACGGCAAAGGAAGCTATCGGAAAAATCGAAAAAGACACGGACACCTATATCCTGACTTATGGACAATTTTCACTGATTGATGCGCTAGTCGCGATTCTTGACCAGATAGGACCGGCAAAAGTTGTGATCAGCACCTGGACCGCAGCGGACGCGCATCTACAGCGATCGGCTGAGCTGGTGGAGAGCTCGTCAATCACAGACTTTCGGCTAATTGTCGATCGATCGTTTGAGACTCGCCAGCCAGGGTACTGCTACCAAATGCGAAAACTGTTCGGCGAAGACTGCATCCGTGCTTTTCGCACGCATGCTAAATTCATGCTGATCCGATCGGACACGCACGACATCGTCGTGCGGACATCGATGAACCTCAATGAAAACCCGAGGCTCGAAAATATCGAGATCACGGAAAGCAGAGAGTTTGCCGATTGGTTTCAGCAGATCGTTGACGCCATTTTCTCAGAGGTCGAAAAAGGCCAAAATCGTTCCGCGATGTTGGCGCTAGACGACATCCAGGACGATTCGCCGTTTCGCGAAATCTCCGCTAACTTAATTTCACGAGAGAGTCTCAATGAACCGGAAGCAACCCACACAATCAAAAAATTGTAAGCTCGTGATCGAACAAGTGCGGGAAAATACGCCCGCAAGCATCGTGGAGCTAATCTCAAGACAGCTCGACCGCGCGGATGACGCGAAAGAGCGGATCGAGCGGGAAGGCTCGGTCGTGCGAGACATGAAGGGCAGCGTAATTTCGCACCCCGCGATAGCGATCGAAAAAGAAGCGACCAAGCTCAGCGCGGAACTATTGGGCAAATACGCGAAACGCTAACAGCAAATCGCGTGCAAAGAAACTTACGAAAGTTTTCTGGTTTTTGGTAGTGGCCCTATTGCACAACGGACGATACCTGCTAATATCTACTACATGACACGCGGCAAGTAGCCGCGAGTCGAATCGAATTACTTAGCCCCGTGAGACGGGCGCAACGGAGAAAACGATGATGAAAGAAGCAACTGTAGTCGAAGCACGAGCCAAGGCATTCGCTGGCGAAAACGTGAAGTCTCACCGATTCGCGGTAAGCACCGACGGGAGCGTTCGAGTGTGGGATGCAATCGCAGGCCACTACACGAACTGCAACAGCCTGAGTGAATCGGCAAAGGCTCGTATTCGAAAACTGGCTTCCGGAAATGCTCCGCGAGGCTAAATAATGAGGAAAAAAATGGACAGCGAAGCCCGCAAGAAAGTGGAAGCCGAAGTGGAAACGGCTCTCTTGCGTGGCGACACAATCGCGAAAATCAAAGAGTTAATTCCTGGGTCACACCCAAGATTGATTAGCGAGATTACGCGACGCATCGGAATGCAAGGCCGTAGATCGGCACGCGCAGTAGAGAAGGAGCGTCGCGTAAGCGAAATGCACGCTAGCGGCATGACTATGACGCAGATAGCGGATGCGATCAAACTCAGCACCGGCGCAGTGTCCACTATTATGCGACGACTCCAGATCCCGACAACGCAGGAGGTGAGGCCAATCACGATCGTCGGAATCGGCGTTGTGTCGCAGCCAAAAATAGCGATCGAAAAACTTCGGGAGCTATTCCCCGAAATGCAATGGACGCTAGCGAGGGTGATTAAATGAACACGCGAAAAATGACTTGCGTCTCCGCCCGAAGCGTTCTGGCGGGGTTCCCAATCACAAAACCAAGCCCCGTGAGACGGGCGCAACCGGAGAAAGAATGATGAAGTTTTTGAATTTGACGCCACACGCTCTGACGATCCTTTCGGGAGACGTAACGACACATATCCCGTGTTCAGGTCCAGCCCCAAGGTTGGGCGTCGACCGGGAGCCGTTGGGCGAGCTCATGGATACCAGCGACGGGCATTTCGATGGCGGGACGCACTTTTATGACGAGGATGGAATGCCTTGGCCGTGCCCGGTGTTTCCGATCGTTCGATCGACGATGGGCGAACCGACTGGATTGCCCGAACCACAGGAAGGCGTAATCCTAATTGTGTCCGCACTAGTCGCAGAACATCCATCGGTTTCTCACCGCCCTGACCTGGCATACCCCGGCGAAGCCATCCGCGACGACAGCGGAAAGATTATCGGTGCCAAAGGGCTGTGTGCTGGCCCTGGACTAGCCGTGTCACTTCGGGAGCCGATACACATGTGTCAGGACTGCGGGGAACGACCTGGAGTCAATCCGTAACAGGGTCCAGGCGATTTTGACGCGGTCCTGATCTGCGAGGAATGCACGCCCCAAGGGTACGCGTTTCGGATGTGACCGAGTCTCCGGCCGGCGTGTTCCCCCGAGCGGCGGTGTCTCACAGAAGATCGGGGGTGTTTGGTGGCCACGTAGGCCACCACGATTTTAACTTAGTCCCGTGAGACGGGCGCAACCGGAGGATGAAAGATGAATAATTTATGTTTCGTTAGAGACATTATGACTGAAGTTCGTGCATCAGGTGACCAAAGTTCTGACGTAACTAGTTGCGTTTTGGGCGTCCTTAGTACTCACATGGGCGAGGAGACTCAACCGTTCCCAAGTGGGGATCAGGGACGAAAGCTACTGCTCGACCTGGGCGTACCGGCTCAGTACGCAAGGCAGCTTGCATACGACATCATAGTCGCCAACGACGCCTACGAGTTTCGTCGTGCATGGCGATTACTAGACATTGCTCACAAACTCGTCTACCGAGAATTTCGGCGCAAACATCGCCGCAAGCCACGCCCTTGGATTTCGTGGGCTAAATGGGCTGGAGAAGATGGTTTCGTTCCAGCGAAAGAAGCAGCGGTCGACCAGCCCTGCAACGGATGAAGCCGCCAATGAAGCCGCCAATGACGACCCACGAAATCGCCCGCGCAATCCGGTCCGGCGAATCCGTCGCCGCGATCGCGGCGAGGCTCAATGTCTCGCCGTCGCGGATCTACAATCGGCTGCGGTCCGCCGGCACGCCCGCTCAATCGCTGCGACCGAAGCGTAAGCGGGTGAAATATGTCGAGCTGAAGAATTGGCCGGGGTACCGCGTGGGAAACGATGGCTCAGTCCAGTCCTGCGTCAGTCCGCGATCAGGTGCAGCTAATGGCTATTGGCGTGATCTCGCTGCGATCCGACAGCAAAACATGCACGTCGTCTCATTCGGGGCGAGCAATGGCCCGACCCGCAAGCGGTGGAGTCTGCGCACGCTGCTGGTCATGGCCTGGGGTGAGGCCGTGGGGCAGCGGATCTATGAGCGGGTCACCCGGACCTAGGTGTTTCTTCGCTGGCATCGTGCGCCGCCTGGTGTGATCACGCTGCGGCCGTTACGATCGGCGGCATGAATGAGCTCGTGCTATCGCTGTTTCCCGGAGTCGATTTGTTAGGCCGCGCATTCTCGGCGGCGGGTTACACAGTCGTCGCCGGACCGGACCCGATCGTCGGCGGCGACATACGTGATTTCGCCGGCGTAATCGGGCGATTCGACGGCGTCATTGGCGGCCCGCCGTGCCAGGGATTCAGCGCTGCGAATACGCAGCGAACTAACAAATCTGGGCTGGTGCGCAAACACCTGACCGCTAAGATTCGTGGGCGGCGAAAGCCGTGGCCAGCCCCCGGCATCTTTCAGGTGTTAGTTACAACGGGGCGCTGGCTTTTTTATTTACTCCAGAAACCGAATTGCAAAGATGCTTGCTTTACTGGTTTTCAGAAAACTAGAAAATTCGAGTCCCTAGTTGACACGGGCGTTGCAGAGTCTATCGTCTCAGGTGTAACTAACACCTGCGGCCCGCGTCGCGGTGGCTTTTGCGAGCCTTCAGTTTTTGCGAACTGAGATTCTAAGACGCGGACCAAGGGTACACGCAACCCTTGAAGAACCCCAAACGATACGTCGCGGATTCATGCTGCGCGGGCGTTGTCGGGTGAAACGGCCGCCTGCGATCAATGGATATCGCCCCCGAACTCTCTTTCCGACCTAGTGTTTCCACGTCGCCCCCGCTCTGGATGGGTGCGATCCTAGGACTTCTTGTCCCGCTGGCGACGTGTGCGGACGTTAGGATCGATAGCGCCTGCATTGCACCAATGTCGAGGCACCTTGATGACGCTTACCCAACCGATCCCGAGCAAACTTTGGCTGCCGGGAATGTCGCCGGCCGATCCTCTGCCGCCGAAACCTGCAACGATGCAGGACTATTTTACCCAGACGTTTTTGCCGGAATGCCGACAACGCGGGCTCAGCCGGGATCGGATCGGCGAAATCGAGCAGGCCGTATTTCGCTGGAAATGGTGGTCCGGTCACAAGTACCGGATACCTTGTCCTCTACTTGGCGAGATCACCGCGGGGCGACTTTCCGAGTTCCGTCGCGAGGTGATTGGCAAGGAAATACCGGGTCGAGATGGCAAGCTGAGACTCGTCACGCCCCGCAGTCTGAACAAAACCCTGCAGGCGATCGAGCAAATCGTCTCGGCGGCGATCGAGGACGGCACGCTGGACGAATCGCGGGGGCTGCTGCGGGTCCGCAAGGTGCCTCAGCCCGAACAGGTCAACAAACTGATCATTCCCGACGATGCGTTGGGCCGGATCATGGAGGCAGCGGCCCGGGCGACGTGGCCACGCGAAACAGTGGACGGGAGGGCGATCGATCCGGGGGTTATGTGGCAGGCCGCGATCGCGTTGTTTGCGACTTACGGGATGCGGACCCAGGACTTGATCCGTTACGACTCGGCGATGCTGCCGATCCGCTGGGGATGCGTGCGGCCGGCCGGGGTGTCGCCTGCGGAGGATGGGACGGCGGAGAACGCGGCGGGGTGGCTGATTTGGGTGCCGAACAAGACACGACGCAAGAAATGCTGGGCGATGTGTATGCCGCTTTCCGTCGGTTGTCGCTGGCACCTGGACCGCTGGCGCGAGTCGATGAAGCCGGTCGACGATGCCGAGCCGCTGTTTCCGCTGCCGATGACTCGCGACAGTGTCTACGATCAATGGAGGTCGATCCTCAGCGAGGCGAACGCGAAACCCAAGCCACGCATGACGTTCGACGCGACCGGCGTGCCGGTGACGACCGAACGCGGCTATCTAATCAAGCACCTCAGGTGTACCGCGGGCACACGAGCGGACGAACACGGGGACACGCTATCGCACACTGGAGTCGGTCGCTGGATCACGGGCCACGTGTCCAACGATGTGTTCACTCGGCATTATCGGAGCATGGAGCGTCCGATTCTCGAAACGATCACCACGCTACCGATGCCAGCGGGCTTTGCGCCCGAGCTGCCGCCGGAGCGTCCGCGACTGCGATTGTTCGCATAGCGGATCCAAAAATTACCAAACCACTTTTCAACGGCCCCGTCGCGATCATTCGCAATGGGGCCGTTTTCGTTTGTTGTTCGAGAACCTGGAGTTAAAAGTGTTAGTTTTGCAGAGAAAGAAGGGCGAGCGCATCATGATCGGCGACGACGTCGAAATTTACGTTACGCGAATCCAAGGAAACCAAGTCTCGATCGGAGTGCGAGCGCCGCGTAGCGTCGAAGTCGTCCGAAGTGAGATTCGCGGCCGCGAAGTATGCGAGCCGCTGGCGAGCGAACTAAAGCAACCGCGACGATTGCGAAAGTCGGTGCGAAATGGACGATAACCGATACGCTCAAACCTGGTTCGCGATCGACGGGAACAACTCGGTCTATAAAGATGTGTGCACCGGCGACGTCCGCGCCTCGCGATTCCGGACCCGGCTTCAATGCCTTTCCCGGAAGTGGCGGCCCGAGCGGATTATCGTTGCGTTCGATCCGGACGACTCGACTTCGTTTCGTCGTGATCTGTTTCCGAGTTACAAATCGAAGCGACGGCAAAGCCCGAAGCCCGACGGGTTGGCCGATGCGATCGAGGCCGCCAAGCAAGCGTGTTACGACGAGTGCGTTGATTGCGTTTGGGTGTCCGGGTTCGAAGCCGACGACCTGCTCGCGACCGTCGTCAACGGTGCGTTGTCGGTCGATCGTCGATGTTGCCTTTTCAGCAGCGACAAGGACTTGAGGCAACTACTGTTTCCCGGCCGAATCAATCAATGCACCGACCTGAAGCGGAGCGGGCACGACTTCGCGGCGACCTGGTTGAAGGCCGACGATATGGTGCCGACGTTCGGCGTGTTGGCTGAACAATGGATCGACTACCAGACGCTCGTCGGCGACTCGTCGGATTCGATCCCCGGTGTAAAAGGGATCGGTCATGACGCGGCGATCGAGATCCTAACGAAGTGCAAGACGATCGATTGGTTCCTTTCGCATTCGCTCGAATCGAACTTATCCGATTCGAAAAAAGCGAAAGTAAAAGCCGCCCGCGACGACGGGACGCTCGACCTGATGCGCGAACTCGTGACGCTCCGGAGCGATGTGACGATCGGCGCGGCGATGATGGAGCTGGAGGTGCCGGCATGAGCGCGAAAGAATTAACACGTGAAGACCGGACCGCGATCCTGTCCGAAATCGCCGGGAACGTCTGCCGTTGCGGGGCGACGAAGACTTACCGCCAAATGTTCTGCGTGAAGTGCTTTTACAGTCTGCCCAGCGTGAACCGTGGCCGACTCTATGCACCGTTTGGCGAAGGATACGAGGCGGCCTACCTGGACTCGCTCGAGATCCTCGCCGAAATTGCGAAAGGGGGTGAGTGATGAGACGAATTCACTTGATCGGAATGAGCGCCGACCCCGGATTCCCGAACGTGAGCGACGAGAGATACAGATCGCTCTGCAATTTGATAAAGCGGGTCGAGGAGCGGATCGCCCTGACCGGCGTGATCGTCCTGGAGATGGAAAAGGACCGTTCGTTCAAACGCGAAACGGTGAAAGCCGCGAAGATATGGCGGAAACGATACGAACGCGAGTTGACGCTCGTTTGGCTGCAATTTCCCGAAGGACGCGCCGACAGACGCGGGACGTACGGCCCCGACGACGCTCGCGAAAACGCCGAAATCATCGCGGAAATAAAGACTATCGACCAGGCGTTGGCTGATCTGGCCGGCGTGGTTCCGGCGATCATGAGTAACTGGCTAAATAATGGCGGGAGTATGCCGCTGTTGTCGAAGCCGCCGAAGCAGGAGCCGCCAAAATGAGCAGCACCGAAAGCATGACGCTGGAGGAGGCATTCCAACTAGCGCAACGAATCCAAACCGATCATCCCGGCGTGATCGTCCGAGCGATCGGTCGGTTCCTCTCCGAGGACGAGCTGCGGTCCGCGACGGTCGAGCGTTGGGGCGTGTCCGCGATGCTGAAGACCGGGCGGAACGTGGTGATCTGGTCGAGTATCTCGCTGGCGACCCTGTCGCCGTCGCGTGAACCGAGAGGACCGAAACGTGAAACGACCGAGTCGTGTCAGGGGGTTCTGTTTTGACTAAGACGCAAGGACGATTTGATTTTCCTTTCCTGGATCGGAAAGCGGTGATCGACGCGGCCGCCTTACCGAAGGCAAGCGGTAAAGATGGAACGGGCTCGTCGCCTGCGATGATGGCGATCGTGCTAAATCGGATCAACGAGCACCTGGGCGACAATGAGGTGTCGTGGCCGTCGCAAGGACGCGTCGCGGATTTAGCGAACGTGTCCCGCCGGTCCGTGATCCGCGCCGCGCAAGCACTAGAAAGCCTGGGGCTGATAGAAATAATCAAACGGCCAAAGCCGGGAGGCGGTCATAAAAACTACTATCGGATAATCTGGGAGGAAATAATCCTGCTAAAGAAAGCTAAACCCCGTCCGGTTGCCGTAGAATTCCATAGTGACGTGACGTCACCTTGCCATGGTGACGTGACGACCAACCATGGTGACGTGACGACCAACCATGGTGACGTGACGACCAACCATGGT
>PPFU01005257.1_pt1 | contig 35318 bp, 35 predicted proteins | sample 1535991 | NCBI WGS metagenome assembly PPFU01 (sample SAMN04901290, study PRJNA319586) | Hypolithon metagenome, whole genome shotgun sequencing project. | isolation source: Antarctic Hypolithon | place: Antarctica: Miers Valley | collected 2014
CGATGTCGACTACAAGAATATTACCGTTACCCAAAATACACGTACGGCCTATCCTATACATTATATTGGTAATGCTGTAGAACCCTCTGTCGGCGGAATTCCCGAAAACATATTCTTCCTAACCTGCGATGCCTATGGCGTGCTTCCCCCGATATCGAGGCTTAGCAAGGGACAGGCCATGTATCATTTTATATCCGGCTACACGGCTAAAGTAGCAGGCACGGAGGCGGGTGTGACCGAGCCACAAAAGGTATTCTCAGCATGTTTTGGTGCTCCTTTTCTACCCTTGCATCCGACCCAATATGCTGAGATGCTCGGCAAGAAAATGGAAGAGCATAAGGTAAAAGTCTGGATGGTAAATACTGGATGGTCCGGTGGTCCCTATGGTATAGGCTCCAGGATGAAGCTTCCTTTTACACGGGCTATGATCACAGCTGCTATCAATGGCGACCTGGACAATGTGTCTTATGAAAGCCACCCTATATTTGGCATGGATATGCCTACCGCTTGCCCCAATGTACCTTCCAAAATCCTGAATCCTATCAATACATGGGAAGACAAGGATTTTTATAATAAGAAGGCCAATGACCTGGCGTATTCATTTGTTAAAAATTTCGAATCTTTTAGCGATTTTGCCAATGAGGATATCCTTTCCGGAGCACCAAAAGCTGTAGTTAATGTCTAGTGTACAGGGATAACTTCGTATTGAATTTAATATAAGCATGATGCCCCAAAAAGCATCACGCTTATATTTGTAGGAAAAACAATAATTCCGCCTTGCCCTTTTATGAGAAGTTCTCAAAAGAATATATTATTACAGTTTCAGGCTTGTATTCGTAAAGCTAAGCATAACATATCGCCTATTTTAAATTATGCGCCCGATGACCTTGTGTGGCTAGATTTCTCCGCAGCAAACGCAGCATTGGCCTCAGTAGACCTTCAAAACACTGCTTTATTTTCTGATTTTGTCAATGATCAGATCAAGGTAAAAGGTGGAAAAGTGGGTATTGGCGGGTACAATGAAAATCGTGTGATCTATAAAAGAAGCTCAAATTTTGACGGTACGGAGCCACGCACTGTACATCTGGGGATGGATGTTTGGTTAGCGGCATACACACCCATATATGCGCCGCTGGATGCCGTTGTACATAGCTTTAAAAATAATACAGGCTTTGGGAATTATGGCGAAACGCTTATACTGCAACATCAGCAAGATGGGTTTACTTTTTACACTTTGTACGGGCATTTAAGTGCTTCCTCTACCCGCGCACTTTATCGGGGCAAGGAAATAAAATCCGGTGAGGCTTTCGCGTGGCTTGGCGACGTTCAGGATAATGGGAATTGGCCACCGCACCTGCATTTTCAGGTTATTTTCGATTTGGAAGGATATGAGGGAGATTACCCCGGTGTGGCAGCACCATCGCAGAAATCTCATTTTCTGGCCAACTGTCCCGATCCGGCTTGTTTTCTTCTCCCAAAGCAGTTGTAAGTAAGGCACTTTAAAAAGACCTTCCAATGAAACAGAAGGGGACCGAGCCTCACTTTATCGTTGGTCGATAATTCCGTTCTTCTGTCTGTTTTTCTACCATTAAGATGGGTTCCGAAGGTTGAGTTAAGGTCTTCTATATACGTGTGACCATCATCTTCGGTCAAAGTAGCGTGTAGTGGAGGAATATATTTTCCTGAAAGCAGTATGTCTGCCTTTTCGTCTGATCCGACAGTTCTCACCAATTTCATGCTTAAAATTATAAAAATCGATGTAATTCCTTTAGTCGTATTTTATCTTCATAGATCGCCTTACCAATAATGACGCCATACACCTGCAGGTCATTCAGCCGATCTACATCTTCAATACAAGATACTCCACCGCTGGCGATCAGTCGCAGCTTAGGAAACCTGCTTAGAATTTCTGCATAGAGGGTAAGCGAGGGGCCTTGCAACATCCCATCTTTGCTAACATCGGTACATATAATGTATTTTACACCTTTCGCTTGATATTCTTCTAAGAAATCAAATATCCCAATTGTAGCGCTTTCGTGCCACCCACTGATCGCGATTTTCCCACCTTTGACGTCAGCGCCAAGGATTACCTTTTCAGCCCCAAAATCCTTTAGCCATCGCTCAAACTTGCCGGGGTCTTTAATGGCAATACTACCACCAGTAACCTGGTTCGCACCAGCAATAAATGCTTTGGATATATCCTCATCGGACTGCACCCCTCCCCCAAAATCAATTTTTAAAGAGGTACTTCTGGCGATATTTTCTAACACGTCCAGGTTTTGAATGCTTTTTTGCTTAGCGCCATCGAGGTCCACCAGGTGCAGCCGTCTGATGCCGGCTTCCTCAAAGCCTTTAGCAACTTCTACAGGGTTGGTGTTATAAATCTTTTTCTCGTCGTAATTCCCCTGCGTTAGCCTTACACATTTTCCGTCAATAATATCTATGGCGGGTATTATTTCAATCATATATTCAATTTTATAGGCCTGTTTTATAAAGCAGGTAAAACCTTTGTTTTCAAGTCACCAAATCCTATTCTTATATTTTCATGCTGTGCATACCCACTAAAGATAACAACATCGCCGTCTTCTATAAAGCTTCGATCGCTGCCATCAGCCATGGTTAAAGGCTTTGTTCCCTTCCACGACAATTCAAGCATCGAACCATAGGCCTCCTCACCTGAACCACTGATGGTGCCCGAGGCATACATATCGCCTATATTAATGTTGCATCCGTTCACGGTATGGTGTGCCAGTTGTTGGTTGATACTCCAGTACATATGCCTGAAATTGGTTCGGCATACCGTCGTTGCAGTCGTATTTTCAGGCTGTATGGCAGCTTCCAGGTGGATGTCGAAATTCCGCTTTCCAGAGATTTGCAGGTAAGGCAAAACCGGAGGATCCTGCACAGGACCGGCTATTCGAAAGGGCTCAAGCGCATCAAGTGTAACTACCCATGGGGAAATGGAAGATGCAAAGTTCTTAGCTAGAAACGGCCCCAGCGGCACATATTCCCATGCCTGTATATCGCGAGCAGACCAGTCGTTAAACATGACAAAACCAAATATATAATCCTCAGCGTCCGCAGTACTGATTGCGGTGCCTAATTCTGTAGATTTTCCTGTGATAAAAGCCATCTCCAGTTCAAAGTCAAGACGCCGGGTAGGTCCAAACACAGGCTGTTCTGCTTCTGGTGGCTTCGATTGCCCGTGTGGGCGATGGATGGGCACCCCCGACACGATAATTGACGAAGCACGCCCATGATATGCTACCGGCAGGTGCGTCCAGTTTGGTAGGAGGGCATTTTCAGGATCTCTGAACATTGTACCTACATTGGTAGCGTGTTCCTTACTGGAATAAAAGTCGGTATAATCGCCAACTTTTACCGGCATCAACATTTTCAGATCCTTTCTATCAATTAAAGCCTGCTGCCTTATCTCGTGCCCACTAAGCGTAGCATTACCATGTTGTAGCAATTGGGAAATTCGGTTGCGAACACTGCTTGTAGTTGCTTTTCCTAATCCTATAAAAGCATTTAGCGTAGATTCGTAAAAAACTGAAAGATCCGGAATGTCGAGGTCATCAAACATGCCCACCTCGGCAAGTAGACTTAGATCTAAAACATGATCCCCTATCGCAACGCCTACCCGACCATCACCCCCGTCACTAAATATGCCAAAAGGTAGATTTTGGATCGGGAAATCAGAATGAGCAGGTACTTCTACCCACGATTTTAGAGTAACATCATTTGCTTGAATTGCCATAATCAACTAAAAAAGTTTTTCTAATCAGAACTCGTAAAGCGTGTAAAGTAATTTTTTTTGGTGTATGTTCCAAAAATATAACCCTTTGCTGTAGTTGAAAACAAAAATTAGCGTACATTTTTCCAACCATTGTAATATTAAGTACCTTTGCAGTCTTTACAATAATATATAGCGAAAAGAATACAAAAAAATGTCCCTTTCAACAAAATATAATCCTCAGGAAGTCGAAGAAAAATGGTATAGCTATTGGCTGGAACACCGATTTTTTAGTTCAAAACCCGACCCCGATAAAGAGCCTTATACCATTGTAATTCCACCACCGAATGTAACTGGCGTATTGCATATGGGCCATATGTTGAATAATACAATTCAGGATATACTCATCAGGAAAGCACGGATGGAAGGCAAGGAAGCCTGTTGGGTACCCGGTACGGATCATGCGTCCATAGCAACTGAGGCAAAAGTGGTAGCCATGTTAAAGGAAAAAGGTATTGATAAAAAAGACTTGTCAAGGGAAGATTTTTTGAAGTACGCCTGGGAGTGGAAAGAAAAGTATGGGGGCATTATTCTTGAGCAGCTCAAGAAATTAGGTGCCTCATGCGACTGGGATAGAACCAGGTTTACCATGGAAGAAGATATGTCCGCTGCCGTTATAAAGGTATTCGTGGATCTGTATAATAAGGGACTAATCTATCGAGGTGTGAGAATGGTAAACTGGGATCCGGAGAGTCTGACAGCTATTTCGGACGATGAAGTTATCCATAAGGAGGTCAATTCTAAATTGTACTATATTAAATATCCTATTGTAGGACAAGGGGGTTTTGTGACCATAGCTACCACCAGGCCGGAAACCATGTTGGGCGATACTGCCGTATGCATTAATCCAAATGATACCCGGTATACGCACCTCAAGGGCAAGGAGCTTTTGCTGCCACTGACAAACCGAACGATTCCTATCATTGAAGACGATTATGTAAGCATGGAGTTTGGAACGGGTTGCTTAAAAGTAACGCCTTCGCATGATATCAATGATTATTCCCTGGGCATAAAGCACCATCTTCCCTCAATCGATATTTTTAACGATAATGGAACATTGAATAAAAATGGTGAGAAATATGAGGGCCTGGACCGCTTTGTGGCAAGGAAAAAAATCGTAGTTGACCTGGAAAAAGCTGGATTTCTTGAGAAGCAGGAAGAATATAAGAATAACATAGGTTACTCGGAACGCACCAATGCAGTGATCGAGCCTAAACTCTCTATGCAATGGTTCCTCCAGATGGATGAGCTAAAGAAACCGGCTTTAGAAAATGTAATGAATGACAATATTCAATTACACCCTCCAAAATTTAAAAATATGTACCGCTCATGGATGGAAAATATCCACGACTGGTGTATTTCTAGACAGCTTTGGTGGGGACACCAGATCCCGGCGTATTATTTACCCAACGGAACATTTGTGGTAGCTGAATCCATCGATGAGGCATTGTCATTGGCACAAAAAACTGATCCGTCGATCACTGCGGCAGACTTACAGCAGGAAGGCGATGTATTAGATACCTGGTTTTCTGCATGGTTGTGGCCCATATCGGTCTTCAATGGTATCAAAGACCCCGACAATAAAGATATCAAGTACTACTACCCGACCAACGACCTGGTAACCGCACCGGAGATTCTGTTCTTTTGGGTAGCCCGGATGATTATATCAGGTTATGAGTACCGGGGAGAGATGCCATTTCGAAACGTATATCTTACGGGTATCGTACGTGATAAATTAGGCAGAAAAATGTCTAAATCATTGGGTAATTCACCCGACCCGCTGGACTTGATCAGCCAGTATGGGGCCGACGGCGTAAGAACGGGGATGCTCTTCAGCAGCCCGGCAGGAAATGACCTTCCCTACGATGAAAAACTTGTAGAGCAGGGCCGCAATTTTGCCAATAAAATATGGAATGCCTTTCGCCTGATCAAAGGCTGGACAGTAGATGACCAGCTCGCAAGAGATGGAAATGAAGTGGCCATTGCCTGGTTTGATGCCCGCTTGCAACAGTCGTTAGAAATACTGCAGGAGCAGTTTGATAAATTTAAAATCTCAGACGCTTTATTAACCTCATACAAACTCGTTTGGGACGACTTCTGCGCCTGGTACCTTGAAATGATAAAGCCCGGGTTCGAACAACCCATTGATGCGCGTACCTATCAGGCTACGATCGACTTTATGGAGCAACTGATGAAGATATTGCATCCATTTATGCCCTTTATCACTGAAGAAATATGGCATGAGATCAGGGAGAGAGAAGACAAAGATTGTATAATTGTTGCTAGTTTTCCTCGAAAGTCATCGTATGATGTCCGCCTTATTCAGGAAGCATCCTTTATTTTTGACGTCATAGGCCAGATCCGAAATGCCAGAAATGGAAAGCAAATATCTCCAAAAACGCCATTGAGCCTGTTTATCAAGACAGAAAGCATGGAGGTGTACCAAAAGTATGATGCTGTTATCAAAAAATTGGGAAATATTCACCAGATACAGTTTATCAACGAAAGTATGCGTGGTGCGCTAAGCTTCGTCATCAACGCGGACGAATTATTCATGCCTATCGTCGGCGAGGTAGATGTAGAAAAGGAAAAAATTGAAATTGAAAAAGAAATCGCCTATATCAAAGGATTTTTGAGCACCGTCAACAAAAAGTTGAGCAATGAAAAATTCGTTGACAATGCCCCTGCAGCAGTTTTAGAAATCGAACGAAAAAAGCACTCCGACGCTGAAGCTAAACTGAGAGCCCTGGAGGATAGTCTCGCCAGCATATGAAAGCTGTATATTTATCGGGTGTGAGCCTTGTAACGATGAAAAATCGCTATCCTCGCCTTTATGTCGATGAACGGGTGACCTCATCAAAGCGCAAATTGGGGGATAAAATCAGATTTATTGTTGAACATAAATGAACTTTTTGTTTAAAAATTTCATTATAAAGTAATTATGATTTAATTTGTAATTAGTTAATTGAAAAACTAAACTGGTGTGGTTCAAAATTAACTTGAGATGGTTTAGCTAGAGGTTTTTGGTCCTCTATCTAAGCCATTTCTTTTTTTGGCTCGTTCTAATCGTTCTAAAAGGCCTGTAGATGCTTAACCTAACAGCCAAAACAGTACTGTTACGCTAACTCGCCTTCTCTACCTCACTTTCTAACTTCAATACCTGATCACCATCTTCTTGTTCTATCAGGATGGCGCGGTCCTTACTACTTCCGTCTCTTGTAACCTCGGTGCCTTTTATTTTCCTGGTAATTTTATGATCAAATGCATCTTTTATCGTTCCTTCTCCATAGCCATTTCCCCATTTCCATTTTACTTTTTCTCCTTTTTTCATTTTAATACTGTTAAACGATAAAATACAATTTCTTTAATACATCAAAAACCTATTTCTAAGGGTAAGTGTTTTTAATATTATAGTTATAAGATTTAAAAATGAATTTATATTTACGGAATAAAATTGGAAAGCTGATAGACCGGAATACAAATCCCGAACAACGTGAGGCGCTCAATTAGACGTGAGACGTGCTTCTATAGAGATTTCCAAAACTATGTGGTGGAAGCGACACAAAATTTCCGACGCCCAAAATAGAGGAAAGTGTCCATGTGTAATCGTAAAAACTCCGGAAATCGTTCTCGCAATTTGGGCACGCTCCTGCGCAAGAGAGCGGTAGGAAGTCCGCTTCAACCTTTTTTCCCTCTCCCTTGCCCTTAAAATAGAATTTCCCATAATTATTTAGAAACATTTGAAAAATTCAAAGAAATGCGCGATATTTTTCCTGTTCATTTTCTAACTTTGATGGTAATGACGCACATATATCAATTAAAAATAGAACTGGCGAATAGTAATCCCAAAATCTGGCGTAGGATACAAGTGCCAGCGGATACAGCATTTTCTGAACTTCATGAGATCATCCAGCTTTCTATGGGCTGGGAAGATAGTCACCTTTATGAGTTCTCTATTAATAAGGTTAGAGTTTATGATTTTCAGGATGATTTTGACGACGGCACAAACCTATTTGAGCGCGACAGCCTGGATACGTTACTGGACGAATTGTTGACCAGGGTTAAAACTAAGTTTACTTATATGTATGACTTTGGCGACAACTGGGAGCATACAATTCTGCTGGAAAAAATTCTGCAAGAAGAGGGTAACGCCCACCCTATTTGTATGGAAGGCGAAGGTGCATGCCCTCCTGAGGATTGCGGCGGTATATGGCGATATCAGGATATGCTTAAAATTATGGCGGATAAGTCGCATCCGGAGTATAATGATATTACTGAATGGATAGGCGAAGACTGGAAACCTGAGCACTTCGATTGCGATGCTGCTAATGTTTTATTGAATGATTACGCGGAAGAGTGGGAAGAGATTGACGATGAAATTGATGAACTGGACGAAAGTGCAGATGAAGTCAGTGATTACGAGGAATTGAAGAAGTTTTCCAGTCCCGAAGATGTGCTCCAGGACGAACATGAGCGTTTAAGACTGCACGGTTGGCTAGAAAATGCGCTTAAAGAGGAGAAAAGCATTGAGATTCAAACATATCAACGGTTATGCAAGTCCGGACTTGATGATCAGCGCACTAAAATCCTGATACTACAAGCGCTATCCATCGAGCGGTTTTACGACCTGAAATATGGAACAGACCTTCTGCATGATCGCTACGGGTACAATCTCCACCAACTTCCCGAACCTCCTCAGGAATTGCCCCGACTGAAAGATGCCTTGGATGTACTGGACAATTGTTTGAAAGGCGTTCCTTTTGCTGCCATTGAATACATACAAAATGATACTTCAGAAGAGGCTACTACAGCGGTATTGGTAGCACTGAGAAACCATTCTGATCATCAATACTGCTGGGAAGATTGCACTTTCGCGCCCTTTTGGTACGCAATTGCCGCTGAAGAACACCTCTGCGAAGCATTGATCGATCCTGTGATCCAGCTATACGAGAAGAATCCTCGTAGCTCAGATTGGTTATCTGAACAGGGACAATACCTTATCGGGAAGCTAGCGCAAAAATACCCGAAACTAACGGGTCAGAAGGTGCTGGACGCGATGGAACAAGATGCTGACAAGAGCACAAAGCCGTCTATATTTTACCTATTTGACGCTTTCTATTTCTGTGATGCAGATCAATACAAAACACGTTTATTGGCACTACTTGAACGTGAAGATCTCTTCTGGTTTGAACCCCTGGCTGCCACAATTGCCGATCTGCAAATAAAAGAAGCACTTCCCATATTACGGCGAAACTTGAAAAAGCTGCAAGCTAATAATAGGAAAGATATACGGTATCGGCATGATGTGAGCGAGATAGAAGATGCCATTGACATTCTTGAAGGAAAACTGGCTGTGGACCACGATTTTATCAAACCCCTGAGTTTGAAACGGGAAGCTTCCTGGAAGGACGAGCTAATAAAAATGGAAAACGTTTTTTATAAGGCCGATGATTATACGGATAATTTTAATTGGTTTAATCCTTTTAAGTCGGATTTTCGCTCATCAACAGGATGGCCCCAATTTTCCATCGCACAACCTTATATCAAAAAAAAAACACCGGAAAGAAATGACCCATGCCACTGCGGTAGTGGCAAGAAATACAAAAAATGTTGTATTGATAAGGACATATAGACTAGGAGGGTTGAAGAAAGCTTCCACCCGTCTGAAGGTTGAAAAACCGTGCTGCCGGTGCACTGGTTATATAGAGAGTGCGCGGAATGAAAGATGAGCTGTTTTTTAAATCTAATTTTCGCTATTGATGTGTTCCAACACATTTTCCAAACGAATTATATCCTGGGCAGGTGAACACCTGCCAACATACACCGTACGCTACCACCACCATATTTCTCAATGGTAGAAATACTTACAGGAACGATTTTAGCATACCGCATTAAAGTAGTAAGCTGGTCCTGCCGCAGTGCAGCATGTGCCGCGCCTGAGATAATCAGAAATTTATCCCCCAGTGCATTGGTAAGTTGTAACATATTCCCCGCAAACTGGACCATCTGCTCATAGTCAATTATGACCAGCTCGTGTCCTGTTTCTTCTAATGTATCCAGCACCTTATCCCGGTCCTCAACACCAGGAATACATTCAGCGCATATAACGGCAAATCTATCGCCTACGCACATGACCACATTGGTATGATAGATATCGCGCCCCTGATCGTCGTGCGCCTTAAAAGAGATAAGCTTATACCCTAAACGATCGGCTACTTTTTTTAGCAAGATAGGATGCGTGCGGGGCGAGATATTGGCATAGGCAATTTTGTTGATATAATCGAAAACAATACTTCCCGTTCCTTCCAAATATTGATCCTGTTGCTCATGGGAAGATAAATCCCATACTTCTTTGACCAAAAATTGATGCTTTTTATTAAGCTGCTCGACCAGGTCGTTCCTCCTTTCTAACCTGCGGTTAGCAGCTTGCATAGGGTATAATATCACCGTGCCGTCATTGTGCATGGAAAACCAATTGTTAGGGAAAATCGAATCGGGCTTGTGCGGTTCGGGTGTATCTTCTACTACAATTACGTCAATCTTTAAGTCGCGAAGTTTAGCAACAAAGTCATCAAACTCCTTTAGTGCCTTCAGTTGAATGATATCCTTTTGGTCAATGCCATCTTTTTTTTGAAAAGCATTGCTGGCGGCTGTTTGTTCGTTGTAGCCGAACTTGACAGGACGGATCATTACGACAGCATTTGGTGCCTGATTTACTGCTGAATTGGTCATACGGAAAGTGTTTCTTGAAATTAACCCTTTTCAACAAAAAAATAGAAGAGGTATATACTTATTTTTTATGGCGAGTTTGTAAAACTTCGATTACTTCGTTCAAGTCCACTTTCTTTGCTTCCAGCAATACCAGGTAATGAAATAACAGATCGGCCGCTTCGCCTTTGAAAAGGTCCAAATTGTTGTCCATGGCCTCAATGACAAGTTCTACAGCCTCTTCACCTACTTTTTGAGCGATCTTATTCATCCCCAGTTTAAAAAGACTACTGGTATAAGATTTTTCGTCAGGTGATTCTTTGCGCGACTTGATTATTTTTTTAAGATAATTCAAAAAAGCTGCTTTATCAACATTGCTTTCTTTGAAACAGGTATCTTCTCCTGTGTGGCAAACCGGGCCTACAGGATCTACTTTGATCAACAACGTGTCCTGATCGCAATCCAGAAGGATCTCTTTGACATACAAAAAATTGCCAGATGTTTCCCCTTTCGTCCATAGCCTCTGTTTCGACCGGCTAAAAAATGTTACTTTTCCTTCATCTACGGTTTGTTGATAGGCTGCTTCATTCAAATACCCAAGCATCAAAACCTTGTCGGTAGAAGCGTCCTGAATAATGGCAGGCACCATTCCGTCGCCTTTATTAAAATCTATTTTCATGAAGAGTTTCAAATTAAGCATGATAGGTTTATGTAAACACAAACCTTTATTTCATTTCATTTTTCTGATAAGGGAGCCGCACCGAGACGCCATGGTTATGTAAAAAGCCCTTTAGATCATGGATAGTTATTTCTTTATAATGAAAGATACTCGCAGCTAAGGCAGCATCAGATTTCCCCTGGCTGAAGGTATCTACAAAATGTTGCATATTTCCTGCACCACCTGAAGCAATGACGGGGATGGCTAGGGAGGAGGAAATCTCTGCTAAGAGCTCGTCAGCAAAACCCTGTTTGGTACCATCATGATCCATGGAAGTAAGTAGAATTTCGCCTGCTCCCCTATCCTGTACCTCACGGGCCCACGGTTTGGTATGCAAAGCGGTAGGCGTGCGGCCGCCATGGGTGTGGACGATATGATCTCCATTGATATATCTGGTATCTATCGCTACCACAATGCACTGGCTACCAAAAGCTGCCGCTAATTCGTTGATTAAATCAGGACGGTTCACAGCCGCTGAATTGATAGACACCTTATCAGCACCAGCCCTTAGCAAAGCACGGACATCAGCTACAGCGCTAATGCCACCACCAACGGTGAACGGGATGCTGATCTTTTCTGCGATCCTGCCGACAAGCGCTACCAATGTCTTTCGCTTTTCAACGGTAGCGGTAATATCCAGGAAAACAAGTTCATCAGCGCCTTCTTCTGCATAAGCAACTGCAAGTTCTACAGGATCACCAGCATCGCGTAGTTCCAGGAAGTTTACACCCTTTACTGTGCGGCCGTCTTTGATATCAAGACAAGGAATAATTCTTTTTGTTAACATTGGTAGTCGTCGGATAAAATCAAGATCCTTCAATCTTTATTAAATAATAGTTTAAATTGCCATAGCACCTGCAATCGTGGCTGTCATCATACAGGCTATCGTTGCCGCCAGAAGCGCACGCATTCCCAATTTCGATAGATTGCCTTGTTGATTAGGCGCCATCCCTCCGATGCCACCCACCTGAATAGCAATAGAGCTAAAATTGGAAAACCCACACAAAGCATAGGTAGCTATTATGGTTGACTTTGCGCTTAAAGTCCCTGCGCTCTTCATGTCTGCCAGTCCAAGATAGGCGACAAATTCGTTGATAACGGTTTTCTGGCCTAGTAAACTTCCTACCTGTAGGGTATCGGCCCATTCCACACCCATCACAAAGGCAAACAGTCGAAATCCCTGGCCAAGAATATATTCTAAAGAGAAACCTTTAAACTGTCCATTTGTTGACTCTACGATCCAGGCATTTAAGCCCGTGTACTCGCCAATAAAACCACTCAGAAAATAATTGATAGCCGCAATAACGGCAATGAAAGCAAGGAGCATCCCCCCGACATTTAGGGCAAGCTTCAACCCTTCAGAGGCACCTTTTGATAGCGCATCAATAAGATTAACGCCTAAGTTTTCATCGTTTACGGTCAACCGGGTATCAATTTTTTCCGGCTCTGTTTCTGGAATGATGATTTTGGAAATGACGATGGCCGCAGGGGCGTTCATGATGGAGGCGCTTAGCAGATAGGCTGCAAATCGCGCTTGTTGCACCAGGTCATCACCGCCTAAAAAGGCTACATATCCTGCCAGTACACCACCTGCAATGGTGGCCATGCCGCCCGTCATCAGGCACATAAGCTCTGAACGGGTCATATTTGGTACAAATGGTCTTACCAGCAAGGGTGCCTCAGTCTGGCCCAGGAAGATATTCCCAGCAGCAGAAAGACTTTCTGCCCCCGAAAGCCGCATAGTGCGTGCCATGATCCAGGCTATGCCGTAAACGATTTTTTGCAACACCCCCAGGTAGTATAAGCCTGCTGTAACGGTGGAAAAGAATATTATAGTGGGCAATACCTGGAAGGCAAAGATAAATCCGAAAGAAGTACCAGCCAGATCGCCAAAAAGAAATCGGGCACCGTCGCCGGAAAAGCTTAAGAAAATAACGAATTTCTCACTGACAAAGCCAAAGGCCTTGGCTACAGCCGGAACCTTGGTGATTAAAAGGCCGAAGGTGATTTGCAGGGATATGCCTATGCCAACAAGTTTCCAGTCAATTTTTCGCTTATTATTAGAAAAAAGAAATGCAAAAGCAACAAGTACAATTATACCTATTATTCCCCTGAGGTAGTCCATTCAATTGATTTAGCCTCAAAAATAAGGGAATATTTTATACAAAAAAATTTTCCCTCCAAAGGAGGAATACATACCCAGGTTATTTAATTGCGTCGGTTCATCTCATCTCTAATTTTAGCAGCTCTCTCATAATCTTCACTTTCTAAAGCAGCATTCAGCATCTCCTGCAGCTTATCATGAGCAAGATCTTTTAACTGGTCGCCGGTAGGCTTTGACTTCTTCGACGATGTTTTAGCCTCTGATGTCTTTATTTCACTTTCCTCCTCTTCGCTTTCATCCGTAAGTTCTATACCCGCCTCAGATAAGATGGTTTCATAAGTAAATATGGGTACATTAAACCGCAGACCTATGGCGATAGCATCCGAAGGTCGTGCATCTATTTCTATTGCCTTTGTTCCATTTCCACAGATGATTTTAGCAAAAAAGACACCTTCTTTAAGATCGGAAATGAGAATTTCATTGACAGAATAGTCAAAACTATGGGCAAATGACTTGAACAAATCATGTGTCATGGGCCTGTTCGGCGTAATTTTTTCTATCTCTATAGCAATTGCCTGGGCTTCAAACATCCCAATGATAATTGGCAGCCGTCGTGTGCCTTTTTTTTCACCCAATACCAACGCAAAAGATCCTGACTGAGATTGGCTGGAGGACAATCCTAATATTTCTAATTTTATCTTATCCACTCAGGCTAATTTTTAGAAGCTTTGATAGCTTCGGTTAATTTTGGAACTATTTCAAAGGCATCACCTACAATGCCGTAATCAGCAGCTTTAAAAAAAGGTGCATCAGCATCCTTGTTGATGACGACAATTGTCTTGGAAGAGTTCACCCCTGCCAAATGTTGAATAGCCCCGGAAATTCCAACAGCAATATACAAACTTGGACTTACTTTAATACCGGTCTGCCCGACATGTTCGTGGTGCGGTCTCCAGTCCATATCAGACACTGGCTTACTACACCCCGTAGCGGCACCTAGTTCCTTTGCAAGGTCTTCCAGCATAGACCAGTTCTCAGGCCCTTTCATCCCGCGTCCGCCTGAAACGACAATATCAGCCTCCGGAAGCAGTATATCACCTGTCGCTTTGTCTGTGGAGGTGATCCTGGCTTTGAAATCGGACTCATCGATGGTTGGCGCAAAGGCTTCGACGGTAGCAGGCTGGCCATCTTCTTTTAAATCTACGGCATTTTTCTTAATCGCAATAATTTTAGTCGGTGCCTTTAGGTCTACAACGGCGAAAGCTTTACCTGTATATATACTTTTCTTCACTTTAAAGCCATTGCTCGTATCAGGTAGCTCAACAACATTACTAACCAGGCTTGCTTTTAGTTTTACCGAAAGCCTTGCCGCGACAGGGTCTCCCAAAGACGAGGTGGCCAATACCAGCAATTTACTATTTTCCTTTTCCATGGCCTGCGCTAACACGGAGGCATAAGCTTGAATATGACCTTGATTTAGTTTCTCATCACTGACATGTAGTACCTTTTTGGCACCGCTTTTTCCTACCGCTTCAAGTTCTGCCTTATCCAGCTGCCCAAAGGCTATGGCCGTTACCTCTTCTCCTAACTTCTTAGCAGTTTCAGCAGCGTAATAAACGGCTTCCAACGATGATTTTTTAATGACTCCTTCTGTGCTTTCAATAAATACTAATACAGACATCTTATGATTTTAGGGATTAAAAACTTATAAAAAATTATTTTCACTGCTAAAAGTAGCAACAATTGGTAGCATCTATAGAACCTTAGCCTCTGTTTTCAGCAATTTTACCAGCTCAGATACATTGTCTGATGAAATCATCTTAACAGCACCTTTCGCCGGTGGCAGCTGAAAACTGTCTACGGCAGTCATCTGTTCGTCAGATACCGGCTCTTCTACTTTCAAGGACTTGGTTCTGGCAGACATGATACCACGCATATTTGGAATTTTCCATTCGGCTATAGGCTCCTGGCATCCGGCAATAAACGGCATTTCAATCTCCAGATATTCTTTTCCGCCTTCGATTTCACGGGCCAGTTTTGCTTTATTTCCTTCAATTTCAAGCTTCATCACAGGAGATATAGAGGGAATGCCCAACATTTCTCCCACCATGCCGTGTACCTGGCCATTGTTGAAATCGATAGATTCTCTTCCCATTAGAATCATATCATAACTGTTATTTTTTGCAATATGGGCAATTTGTGATGCTACAAAAAATGCATCTTTAGGAAAGGCATTAACTCGTATGGCATCATCCGCACCAATAGCCAGTGCTTTTCTGATTGTAGGCTCAGTATCAGCCTCCCCAACATTCAGTACAGTAACGGAACCGCCGGTAGCCTCTTTAATTTCTACTGCCCTGGCCAATGCATAATCATCATAAGGACCTATGATAAATTGAACCCCTGCAGGATCTAGTTTTGTATTATTGTCTTTGAAGTTGATTTTCGAAGTAGTATCAGGAACATGAGTAATACAAACTAATATTTTCATATGTATTTTATTGATTTTTTGTTTCTATCTTTTCATCTAACCGCTTTCTTGAAGAGAAAGAGGTCATCAGGACTTAAATTTTGCAGTTTCTACACCTTGAAATTAAATAAAAAGTGAAGGTATTATTTTATAACTTTAAAATTGACGTGAAGTTACGGAATTATAAAAAAAATAAAAATTGTTGTGATTAAATGAATACCCAAAGACTAGAACAATTAATTGCCTTTTTGAAAGAAGACCCACTTGATCCATTCAATCTTTATGCCATAGGAATTGAATACGTCAGTAGCGAGCCTTTAAAGGCCCTTGAATATTTTGATCAAGTGCTCAAGCAACATCCAAAATACGTTCCTGTATATTTTCATGCAGCGGCGCTCTATAGGCTGTTAGGGGAAACAACTAAAGCTTCAAACTTGTATCAGTATGGTATCAGGGAAGCATCAGCCCAAAACAACCGACATGCCTTACGCGAGCTACAGGCCGCCTATCAGGAATTTCTTGACGATATGGATGAGATATGAAAAAAACCCGTAACAAACCCGTAATAGCTCCGAAAGAACCAGCTCCCCTCAAATCATTTTTTTTCTTCTTGCATACCTTATAACATGCGAATAGTAGAAGCGCCGGCACTCTTTTCAGTCCATCTGAATCACTAATTTCCCAAATTGATTACCTGCCTTCATATCATCAAAAGCCGAAATAATGTCAGCGAAAGGTCGCACAGAATCTATCACCGGAATGATTTTGTGGCTGGAAACAAAATCGACCATGGCTGCAAATTCAGTATCATTACCCATAGTTGTCCCTTGTAAAGTTCCCTGGTTCCAGAAAAGCCTGTATAAATCTAACGATGCGGGCAGGCCATTGGTAGCACCATAAAAAACCAGTTTTCCTGCGGGTTTTAGAATTTTTATAAACGTATTTAATTGATCGCCGCCGGCACTATCGATGACAAGGTTAAAACCTCTTGCCCGATTATAAGCTTGTTTATGCCAATCTTTCAATTTGTAGTTATACCCTTCCAGAGCACCGTACGCCTTTGCCTTTTTTATCTTAGCGTCGCTTCCTGAAGTTACAGAGACCTCTGCCCCTGCTTTTAGTGCAAAAAGAAAGGCAAATTGGGCAACACCACCTCCTATGCCTGATATAAGTACTTGCTGCCCTGGCTGCACCCTCCCATGCCTAAAAACAGCCCGGTAAGCCGTTAGTGCTCCCAAAGGCAATGCGGCTGCTTGTTCGAAAGACAGGTGTTCCGGCTTTTGAACCAGTCGATCGATCCCAACAGCAACATAATTGGCAAATGTGCCATTTTCCGGCATCCCTAAAATTCGATAATCATGTTGCTGTACATCGGGGTCCGACCCCCAGTTGATATTCGGGTTAATGATTACCTTTTGACCAAGCCACTTATCATCCTGACTATCAAATACTTCTTCTACAAAACCAGCGCCATCTGATCCTAGTATTACATTATATTTGATAGATGGATATTTATCTTCCCGGCACCATTGGTCGCGGTGATTCAGCGCGGCAGCTTTTATTCTTACCAAGGCCTGTCCGGGTTGTAGTTTTGGCTTGTCAATATCAACCATTTTGATCCTGTCCTTCTGCTCATCTACCAACATGAGTGCTTTCATATCTTCAGTTTTAATTTGTATCTAAATATCTTAGACTTACCCATAGGCCTTAGGCTATATGATGTTCACGATATACTTGATAAATATACCTGAAACGACAGCCATAGCAAAACTTAATAAGGTGCCTATTAAGATGTATTCAGCCTCTTTTCGGTCTTTATTTCCTTTAATTTCGTTGAAGCGCAAAATCGATTTTGAGGCGATCAGGAAACCAATAAATTCGTACCTGCTAAAAAGTATGAAGGTAATAATTAAAAACCTTTCAATTCTGCCAATCCATTTACCCGCATCATTCAAACCTTTTATTTCCTCCTGGTTGAGATATTCAATTTCTTCCCGCCACCGTGCGGTTGATTTTGCAATTAGAAATCCTGTAGGCCATATGACGATGATATAGGTCATGGCTATGGCCCAGCCTGTGGTGTGGTTGAGCGCATTTTCTAAAAATGCGTACATAGATGCTTCTGCTCCTGTGTAGACGACCCAGGCGAGCAGGAGCATCCCCAGATGTAGAAACTGGTCGATAATAAAATTTCTGGTATTATCTTTCTGGTACGACTTCCATATATCGATTGCCAGGTGGGTGATCATTATAAAAAGAGGTAAAAAGATATGCAGCCAATCTGCTAAAAGCAGATAGGTGAGCCCACCTACTACCAATGCATGAAAATAAAGATATTTTGATTTTACTTTGTTACGGACGCGCTCTATAACCCATTTATCGGGTTGCAGTATAAAGTCAGCTAATAAGTGAGCAATGATAATCCTCACCAGTATCAATACGTCTTCCTGGGTAAAAAATTGGTGCATTATTGCGCTAGTTTTTGGATGATGAGGCTTTTAAACCGCTTTAAAAAGTTGTCAATGGCAAACCAGCCGGCACCTTTAAGTCTCTGATTCACGGCTGCCTGCGTAATATGCAGTTTATCGGCCATGGCTTGTTGTGTCAGTCCTTCTATCTGCAATAGTACTACTTCTGCCTGAGCGCTCGACCATTTTTGTATAATGATATCTGCCAGCGGGCAAGCGACAGCCAATTCCTGGTCTACTTCTTCCCAAGGGGTTTTAATCTGCAACCACATATCACCCGTCATCTGGTCTAATATCGGCCCCGATCTTCTATAGGCGATTCCGTCGCCCTCTGCACCGGTTTCCGACAAATAGGCTATCTCCCCTAGTCCAACTGCAATTCTTGCATCCCATAAGTCTTTAAGTCCCACGTCGACACTTTTTCTGAGGGTAGCCCGAATGATGAGTGATGCGAGTAAGGCATCTTCAGGATTGGCTAATACACCTTGAAAACTGTCGCCTCTATAGATTGAAAACGGAGCGATTAAGTTACTGCTGTTCAGGATTTTATCTGCATTAAAAAAGGAGCTTTTCAAATCTGCCAGCAATTTTTTCCGTTGATCTTTCCCGATGCGTGAGGAGTCTACTATATCGCCGGTTAGTACTGCGTATACCTTGGGAATAGCCATAATTTTGTTGCTTAAAAACGCAATGTATGTAAAAATTATAAGCTTTCAGACTTATAATCATATAATATAAGCCTAATACCTTATAAATACTACTTATAAGGCTATAAACTTATACCAAGTTACTATTAAAAAGGAGCTTTACCAAAGGGATTGGACTTATTATCCGGGCCGGCACCAGGTTTGTTCATCTTGCTACTCAACGTAATTGTATTGGAAGGGGAATCAAAATCAGTACCTCCAGCAGAAGGGAAGGAATTCCCATAGTTATTTCCAAACCCACTACCGCCGTCAATATCAGCAAATTTAGTAAACTTACCAATGAACTTAAGGGTAACATTATCCAACGACCCGTTTCTATGTTTAGCTATAATCACTTCACCAGTACCTTGGGTGGACATACCACCCTCATCTTCAGTAATACCATAGTACTCGGGCCTGTAAAGGAACATTACCATATCCGCATCCTGCTCAATGGATCCTGACTCACGTAAATCAGATAATTGTGGTCTTTTGTCACCGCCCCTAGTCTCTACGGCCCTGCTCAACTGCGAAAGCGCGATCACAGGAACTTCAAGCTCTTTGGCAATATTTTTCAAGGCGCGGGAAATGGAGGCAATTTCCTGCTCGCGATTACCACCACCACCGCCACCCTTGGAAGAATCTCCCGACATCAGCTGCAAGTAATCTATAATGATCAATTGTACATTGTGCTGGGCCTTGAGCCTCCTGCATTTGGCACGCAACTCTAAAATAGAAAGCGCTGGCGTATCATCAATAAAAATTGGCGCATCTGTTAATTTAGCTGTCTTATGTACCAACTGCTCCCACTCGTAATCAGCCAGATTCCCTTTTTTAATTTTATCACTCTCTAACTCAGCTTCGGCAGAAATAAGCCTGTTGACAAGCTGCACTGCAGACATCTCCAGCGAAAATATAGCCACCGCATGCCCATGATCTACCGCAGCATTGCGCATAGCAGAAACCACGAAAGCAGTTTTACCCATACCTGGTCTGGCAGCAATAATAACAAGGTCAGACTTTTGCCACCCTGAAGTAACCCTATCCAGCGCGGTAAAACCACTGGGAACACCGGTAAGGCCATTTTTTTGGTCCTTCTTCGCTTCCAGCTCTGTAATAGCCTGCCGCATGATGGATTTCATCTGGGCATAATTTTTCCTGATATTCGATTCTGATACTTCAAATAAAGATTGCTCGGTCCTATCGAGTAGTGAAAAGACATCGGTGGTATCCTCATAGGCATCGTGTTGAATTTCGGATGCTATTCGAATCAACTCCCGTTTAATAGATTGCTCAGAGATGATACGCGCGTGGAACTCAATATTAGCGGCTGAGTTCACCCGTGTGGTAAGTTCAGTAATATGGTATGGCCCTCCAACCAACTCGAGCTTACCATTTCGCCGCAGTTGGTTGGTTACCGTCAGTAGATCTACGGGTTCCGAATTATGAAACAAGTCAACAATGGCCGCATAAATTTCCTTATTTGTTTCCTTATAGAAGCTTTCAGGCTTAAGGATATCAATAACAGCCGTTAAAGCATCTTTTTCAAGCATCAGCGCTCCTAAAACGGCCTCCTCCAGGTCGACAGCCTGAGGCGGCAGCTTACCCAGTTGCGTACCCAGTTCATTCCTATTGGTATTCCTTTTATACCCTAACCTTAAAGCCGATGATTTTCCTAAATCCATGAAGTTTCTCTGTTATTTACTATGCGGATAACAAATCTAATTAATAATTAGCATAAGTAAAATCAAACTTTTGAACAAGTTTTGCCTATGTTTTATCATTATTAGCAAGGGTTATCCACAACTTATTCACACCCTACAAGCAGTTGATTTATATGGTCATCTACAACTTTCGATAACACATAAAGCTGATAAAGGACTACAGGAGCGAAATTTACCTCGCAACCATAACCAGACTCCTCAATAGAAAACCAAAATGATCTGATTTTATTGTTTTTTTCCTGGCAAGTCCGCTTTATCCACATTCGTTTCTGGCATAGCGCCATGTTCCTTCAGGTAAGGCTTAAATTCTTCAATAATGGTTTTTTCCCAAAACAGTACCCTGTTGCGAAATGCGGCACGCGCAATAACATGTGCGGCCACTGGAGAGGTAAGCAACATAAAAAGAATGATCGTAATGGATTTATTCATGATCACGACTTCATTAAAATAAATGGTGATACCCGTGACAATAAATCCTATTCCCAATGTAGCTGCTTTTGTGATGGCAGACATGCGGATATAAAAGTCAGGCAAACGAATAATACCTACAGAAGAAATGACGAGGAAAATAACCCCGATATAAATGAATATTGCACTTACTATCTCAACCCAGCTTTCCATGTTATTTGTTTAGATAATAGGCAAATGACATAGCACCTAAAAACGAAATCAGACTTAAGATAATGGCCACATCCATCACGGAAGTGTTGTCTGTCAGCACTGCGTATATGGCTGTAATGCCTATGATATTAGCCGAAAAAAGATCGAAAGCCGTGACACGGTCTGGCAGCGTGGGGCCCTTAAAAAAGCGGATCATCACCATGATCAGACAAATACTGATGACGCTGATAGCAACTATTAGAGATATATGGAATGCATTCATCGTGTTATGGCTAGTAATTTTTTTTCAAAACCGTTTTTGATCTCCATTTTCAGCCGTTCTATGTCGCCATCAATGATATATATAGCATGTACATAAAGTATTTTTTTATCCTCCGATACATCAATACTTAAAGTTCCCGGTGTTAGCGATATTAGATTTGCCAAAATAGTTATCTCAGCATCGGTATTGGCATCTAGCGGTAAAGCAATAACGCCGGGCTTCATATAATGAATTGGTGTGATAATGTCATAGGCAACCTTTAAGCTTGCCACAATCAACTCCTTTAGAAAATAGAAGAAAAAGCTCACCACAAGTGGTATTTTCTTGAAATAACTTCTATTGAAGAAAAAGATGCAAAGCCATAAAACAAAGAAAGCGGCTAAAAATGTTAATGCTGCAGAAAGCGCATGATAGGGAACCTCTACCATTCGAAAAAACAAAGAGGTAAAGGTGATCGATAAGAGGAAGTGCACGATAAAAGTCTTCATTTGCGTAAGATAACTTTAATATAATTATCCCTATTGAATAATTGCTCTGCAGCTTGAACCGAGAAATCAAGAAATGGCTCAGCATAAAACCCCATGGCTACGATGATAATCGTAAGCAAAACAACGGGTAAGATCAATAACCTGTTTAACCTCAAAAATGATGTCTGGTTATAAAATATCTTTTCTGACCCTTCCCCATCGGGTGCTTTTTTCCAGAAGACCTCGTTCCATATTTTAGTGATATAGATAATGGATAAAGCACTTACCACCAAAGCCACACCCACGATTATAAAGTAGTTGGATGCCACCGCAGCTTTAATCAGTAGAAACTTAGCCCAAAATCCTGATAAAGGGGGAACTCCTGTAAGCGAAAAAGCCGATATAATGAATAAAAAGGCGATAAACGGGAACTTTGCGTAGATACTGCCTAGCTTTTTGAGCTTGAAAGACCCGGCCGCTGCATACACTACCCCACTGATTAAGAACAAGTTGGTTTTTACCAGCATATTATGAATGATAAAGTAAACAACTGCTGCAATGGCCAAAGGCGTATGAATGGCAAGCCCCATGATCATATAGCCGATTTGGCTGATTATACTGAAAGATAATATTTTCCGGAAATCATTTTGGGCTATAGCACCAAAAACACCAACAAACATCGTAAGCCCTGCAATAACGAAAAGGTAGGGCTGCAAATAAGGCACTTCTGAAAAAAAGATAAGTGTAAAAAAGCGGACCAGAACGTATACACCCACTTTTGTAAGCAATCCACCAATGATTGCTGTTATAGCGCTTGGAGGAGTATGGTAAGCAGCAGGCAACCAGAAGAACAAGGGAAATAACCCTGCTTTAATGCCAAAACCCACAAGAAAAAAGATTGCAGCCAACGTCACCAGGCCTTTATCAGCAATCTCTGGTAATAACAAAGAAATCTGGGCCATATTTAATGACCCTGTTAAGCCGTAAATAACACCGATACCAGCCAAAAATATCGAGGAAGCCAGAAAATTAATAACCAAGTATTTAACAGAGCCCTCCAGTTGGTTTTTAGTTCCTCCCAATGAAAGCAACACAAAGCTTGACATGAGCATTACCTCAAACCAGACATACAAATTAAAAATATCACCAGCAAGCAAAGCACCGCTGATCCCAAACAACAGAAACATTAAAATAGGATAAAATCCATATTCCTTTCTCTCCAGATTGATGTTCGGGATGGAGAAAATAAAAACGAAAATACCTAACAGGCTGGTGGTTAGCAATAGACCAGCACTTAAAAGATCGGCTACTAAAGTAATGCCAAAGGGTGCCGGCCAGTTGCCGATCTGCATAACCTGAATGCCATGCAGCCATACTTCTCGTAGGAGGAATGCGGAACCCACCAAAAGTAAAAAGCTGCCTGCCAAAACAATCATCCTTTGCCCATTGATGTTTTTCCAGCTTAGAAGGCAAAAGATAGCCGCAAAAAGAGGTATAAGTAAAGGTAAGATTACGAGAACCCCCATCATATTGTATTGTGCTTTACAGCCGAAACATAGGTGCTCATGAAGGTGAAAGTATTACGCTGCATTGATTTTGTCAGTTGTGTTTAATTTGTCCATATCATCAGTCCCGGCTACATCGTAGTTCCTCTTAATCAAGACAATAGCAAAGGCCTGAATTCCAAAACCTATCACAATGGCTGTCAGAATGAGCGCTTGTGGAACGGGATCGGCGAAGATTCCCGTCAGCTTCTCTGCGTCACCGTCTACCAGTGCAGGTGCACCTCTGGTTAGTCTACTGACAGAGAATAGAAACAGGTTTGTCGAATGCCCCATCATAATCAAGCCAATGATTAGCTTCACGAAGTTGCGCTGCAGCATCAGGTAAAGGCTTGCGGCATACAATATACCTACTACAAAAGGTAAGATCTCATCCATACTATTCTTCTGACAAATTTAGCGTAATCCGCAATACAATGCCAACAACGAGAATATATACACCAATATCAAACATAATGGGTGTACCAGGTTTTCCGAAAATGGGCAGGTAAAAATCTGCCCAAAGCGAACTCATAAAAGGCTGCCCTTCAAAAATAGACACCAAACCACTACTGGCTGATATCAACAACCCCAACGCGATCAAAACCATGGTGTTGATCTTAAACATCTTCTTGGTTTCCCTGGCCCCGTAGATCATGGCATGGAAGGTAAGGGGCATAGCCGCAATTAAGCCACCAATAAAACCACCGCCAGGCTCATTGTGCCCTCTGAAGAGCAAGTAAACAGAAAATATCAGAAAGAGCGGCGTCAGTATCTTGATGGCCGTACGTACGATTAATGTATTCATTTCATCTTCCCTTTCACAAGTTTCAACTTTAACAATGCCACAATACCAATAGCAGCTATAGCCAGTACAGAGATTTCACCCATAGTATCCAGCGCACGGAAGTCTACAAGAATAACATTGACAGCATTTTTGCCCTTCCCTAATATATAGGTATTTTCGGCGAAATATGCTTTTAGGCCCGACACCATTGGATGCTCCGTTACCAAAAGCAGAACACTAGTCATCAATAGGCCAAAACCTATGGAAATAATTATATACAACCCGTTCTGGAACGACTTTAAAGGGTAGAAACGGAGTGGTGGCAACTTATGCAGTATCAGTACAAATAAAACAACCGTTAATGTTTCTATCAAAAATTGTGTGATGGCAACATCAGGAGCACCGAAGAAAATAAATATGATGGCTACTGCATACCCCACCACACCCATTGTAACGATAGAAGTAAGGCGTGAACGGGTTTTAAAGAAAACAAAAACAGCAACCAGTGTAAAAGCAAGTATAATGACTTCATAGAATCTGACATTATCTATATCAAAATTGGCAACTGGAAATATTTTTAGATCGAATTGCCATAGTACGCTGGCCAGCATAAAGCTGAAAAATGCTACGATAACAGCAATATAATTTCTTAAGTAGCCATTCTGGAAGTAACTAGTTTGAAGTCTTGCAAACCGTTTAATCAATTGAAGCAAACCATCGTACCATGCTGTAGGTCCATGGTTATAAAGATAATCGAGATGTAAGGGAATTTTCCGGATTCCTTTTCTAACAAAAAACAATGCCGTGCCCAGCAGTAAGGTCAAGAGACTAAGCATCAAAACCAGGTTAAATCCATGCCAAAAGTGCAACTCCAGTGGCAAATCCTCGTTTCCAACAACATTAGATACCTGGGTGAGCAAGGGCTGTACCAGCACACCGGCGAACAAACCAAAGACCAGACCCAATACGGCAAGTGTAACTGGCGCAACAAGCATCGCGACAGGCGCTTCTTTGTAATTTCTCTCGCTAAAGGATATATTCTGGATAAACAGGCCATACCCTATCTCTATAGCTATAGCTACAAACGCTACGCCTGATACGATGACCGCCACCAGCAAAGCAATATGCTGTACCGTTGCATGCAAGGCAGCTTCATAGATCAATTCTTTTCCTATAAACCCAAAAAAAGGCAATACGCCTGCCATGGAAAAGCAAGCCAAAAAAGCTGCAACACCAGTGAAAGGCATAAATTTGTAAAGCCCCGATAACTCCAGTACATCTCTTGATCCGGTTTGTTTATCAATATTTCCTGTAATTAAAAATAACGCTCCTTTATATAAGGCATGCGCCAATAGAAAAACCATGGCAGATTGAATGGCAAGCGATGTGCCGGCACCAAGCATCAGCACCAGTATCCCCAGCGCACTGATGGTCGTATAGGCAAGTATTTTTTTAAGATCTGTATGCTGTATGGCTAAAATAGCCCCTAATAACATGGTGATGCCTCCAGCAATCATCAAGGTGAACTGCCAGATTTCTGTACCACCAAGGGTTGGGTTAAATCTTGCAATCAGATAAATGCCCGCCTTTACCATGGTCGCAGAATGCAGATATGCACTTACAGGCGTAGGTGCAGCCATGGCATTGGGCAACCAAAAATGGAAAGGAAACTGCGCTGACTTTGTAAATGCACCCAGCAAAATCAATATCACAATCGCCAGGTAATAGGGATGGTCAATCACACGCTCATGTATAGACAGGATTTCTACCAGTTCGTAAGTCTGCGTAACTTCCCCTAAGATTATAAAACCGGCAAGCAACGCCAGCCCGCCAGATGCGGTAACCAAAAATGCCTGTAAAGCAGCATTTCGCGATGTCTTGGCATTGTGACTGAATCCGATGAGAAGATACGAACTAAAACTGGTAAGCTCCCAAAAGATGAAGAGTGCAATCAAATTTGAGGACATCACAAGCCCTAGCATAGAAGCCATGAAGATAAGCAGGTACATAAAGAACTTATCAGATTCCTTATACCCTTTCATATACGCAGCAGCATATACGAAAATTAAAAACCCGAAAAAACTAATGAGAAGGCCGAAGAAAAGACTTAAACCATCCAATTGAAAAGTGAAATTCACATCCAATGATGGCACCCAATTGTATTGCCTACTGATTACCTCACCCTCAACGATCCGATTAAAATAGGTGCTGAGGTAAACAAAAACTCCCAACGGAACCAAAGCGATTAAATAGCCATGACTCCTACCCAATGCCTTAGCGATAACCGGCACGAGTAAAGCACATATATACCCTATAAGTACGATTAAAAGCATATTCAGGAACGATACTTTACAAAGAGAATAGTTGTCGCTAAAATTTGTAATTTTGACGTCTATTTCCGTTTAAAAATTTAAAGTACCTAAAGAAATAGGTAAAAACCCAATAAATAAGTTAATTAAAAGATCCTATAAATGAAAGATATTATAAATGCGTTCATTAAATTGGCACTTCTTTATCGTATACATTTTGTAGCTATACAATACTCACATCAATGAATAACAATAAGTCTCGCGTACATTTTATTGCCATAGGAGGCAGTGTCATGCATAATCTTGCTCTGGCATTACATCAAAAAGGTTACCAGGTTACTGGCTCTGACGACATCATTTACGAACCTTCTAACCAACGACTTCGGGAAAAAGGGTTACTCCCTGAGAAAGAAGGCTGGTATCCTAAAAAAATAACGCGTGATCTTGACGCTATTATTCTAGGTATGCACGCCCGCCCGGACAATCCCGAATTGATAAAAGCCCTTGATCTGGGCATGAAAGTATACTCTTATCCTGAGTATATTTATGAGCAGTCTAAAAACAAACAGCGAATCGTCATTGCCGGAAGCCACGGAAAAACGACCATCACTTCTATAATCCTCCATGTCCTGCAATATTGGAAAAAAGATTTTGACTATTTGGTGGGTGCACAGATAGAGGGATTTGAGCTGATGGTAAAGCTAAGCGACGCGCCTATCATCATTATAGAAGGCGATGAATATCTTTCTTCACCCATCGACCGGGTTCCAAAATTCCTCCATTACAAGCAACACATCGGTTTGATCAGCGGCATTGCCTGGGACCACATCAACGTCTTTCCGACCATGGACGAGTATGTAAAACAATTTGATAAGTTTGCCGACGCCTCCCCAAAAGCAGGTATATTGATATACTCTGAAAACGATGCCTTAGCCACTGTAATTGGAGCCAAGGAACGCGAAGATGTGCTGAACATAGAATATAAATCGCACAAGCATAAAATTACCAACGGAACAACCTACCTGATCACCGATCATGGAGAAATACCTGTGCAATTATTTGGCGAGCATAATATGCAAAATTTAAACGGTGCAAAGGCTGTACTGAAGAAAATTGGCATTACCTCTGAAGAATTTTATGAAGCCATACAAACCTTTAAGGGAGCAGCTAAACGCCTGGAATTACTATCTAAAAATCACAATACCGTTGTATACAAAGATTTTGCTCATGCCCCTTCGAAATTGGAAGCAACGACCAAAGCGTTAAAGAAGCAATATCCAAAACGGCAGTTATATGCGTGCCTGGAGTTGCATACCTTCAGCAGTCTGAATAAAAACTTTTTAAGTCAATATCAAAACACCTTCAATGCAGCGGATGTCGCCATGGTGTTTTATAGCCCTAAGACCCTGGAACATAAGAAGGTGGAATATATCTCTCCTGAAGATATCAAAGAAGCCTTTCAGCGAAAGGACTTACTCGTTTTTACTGATAGCCAGTTGCTTGAGGCTTATCTTGTGGAAAAAGAATGGTCAGGGAAAAACCTGCTCATGATGAGTTCGGCAAATTTTGGAGGATTAGACCTCCAGATGTTGGCTGAAAGTATAGGGCATAAACAGTAGCTGTGGTCATGACTATCGGCGATATACACCCCAAACGTATCTAAATTTCATGAATATTGAAATCTTTACCTTTTCCAAACTGAAGGAAATCTTTTAAGGTAAACCGCTCGAGGGTATGTATATCTTTGAGTTTAAAATCTCCAAAACCACTGATATCTTCCACCTGAAATTCAACTTCTTCATCGAAGTTTTTCATACGATAGGTTTTTCCCAATCTCAAATTATCAAACGAATAAGGCATATTAATTATACTATAATGCTGCATAGAAGTTACACGCTTAGGAGAATATTATAAACCAACAGTATACTACATCGGCTTTACTTATCGGCTTCAATCCCTTATATTTACCACTGAACTTAAATTAATACCCAAAAATGGATAATCGAAAATACCTCCCATTCATCATTGTGGGAGCAATTGTTGTAGTATTATTATTAATCCTTTCTTCTAGTATATTTGTAACCATCCGGTCGGGAGAAGCAGGTGTTTTATACAAAAAATTTGGAGAGGGAACAGTTACTGACGAATATCTCAGTGAAGGATTTCATATTAAAGCACCCTGGAATAGTGTGTATATTTATGACGTGAGGACTCAGGAAGATAAACAAATCATGGATGTACTATCCAAAAACGGCCTATCCATCAAGTTAGATATATCTTATCGCTACTCTCCCAATATTGAAGAGCTGGGAATTTTACATAAACAAGTTGGTCAAAATTATGTTGATAAAATTATCATCCCTGAAATAAGATCTTCCGTTAGAAAGGTAATTGGAAGTTATGACCCTGAGGAATTGTATTCTTCAAAGAGAGATACCATACAAGATGAAATTTATAATACCACGAGAAAAAACATTGGTATGAAGTATTTAAACCTGGATGCCATATTAATTAGAAGTGTTGAATTGCCTCCTACAATTAAAACAGCTATAGAAAATAAGCTGAAGCAAGAACAAGAATCTAAAGAGTATGAGTTTAGATTGCAGAAAGAAACCAAAGAAGCTGAAAGAAAAAGGATAGAAGCTCAGGGTATTAAAGATTTTCAGGATATTGTGTCGGATGGCATTTCTGATAAATTATTAAAGTGGAAGGGAATAGAAGCAACACTCGAGCTAGCAAAGTCTCCTAATGCCAAAGTTGTTGTAGTTGGGAGTAGTAAAGATGGCCTTCCTTTAATTTTAGGGGATAATTAGACAAACATGCCTTCAATCAATAGTTTTATTTAAAACAAAATTTAGTAATTTGCCTTGGCATTACAAGGTTCCAATTTTTAATAATAAATAGATACAAATCTTATGGCAGATAATGTTGCAGCATTAAGTGTAGATGGTAAAACCTATGAATTGCCCCTGACGACAGGTACTGAAAATGAGACAGCGGTGGATATTAGTTCGCTTCGTGCTAAATCTGGATTAATTACTTTAGATCAGGGATTTAAGAACACAGGGTCTACAAAAAGTGCCATCACGTTTTTAGATGGAGAAAAAGGCATCCTGAGGTATCGGGGATACACCATTGAAGAACTGGCTGAGAAGTCAAGCTTCCTGGAAGTAAGTTACCTTCTCATTCACGGTGAACTTCCTACGCCAGAGCAGTATGATAAATTCAAAAAGGAAATCACAGTACACACGCTCGTGCATGAAGATATTAAAAACATACTTGATGGATTTCCTTCCAATGCACACCCTATGGGGGTGCTGTCATCTCTGGTATGCTCATTGACTGCATTCTACCCTAAGTCGCTGGATCCTAATCGATCGACCGAAGAGGTGAATTTAAGTATCGTACGAATACTTGCCAAAATGCCCACATTGGCAGCGTGGTCTTATAAAAATGAAGTTGGTCACCCGGTGAATTATCCTGATAATAGCTTGGATTACTGCTCTAACTTCCTAAAAATGATGTTTGCGTTACCTGCAGAAAAATACGAAGTAGACCCTGTGATTGCCGATGCACTGGATAAACTATTGATTTTACATGCAGACCATGAGCAAAATTGCTCTACGTCAACGGTACGAATCGTTGGTTCTTCTCAGGCAAGTTTGTACTCTTCTATATCAGCCGGTATTAATGCGCTTTGGGGCCCATTGCATGGCGGTGCTAACCAGGCAGTGATAGAAATGCTTGAAAAAATTAAAGCCGATGGCGGAAATGCCAACAAGTACATAGAGAAAGCCAAGGATAAAGACGACAGCTTCAGGCTTATGGGCTTTGGTCACCGGGTTTACAAAAACTTCGACCCGCGCGCTAAGATCATCAAAAAGGCAGCTGATAATGTGTTGGATAAACTAGGGATCAATGACCCAATTTTAGAAATTGCCAAAGGATTGGAAGAAGCGGCCCTTAGAGATGACTATTTTGTGGAACGGAAACTATACCCTAACGTAGACTTTTATTCTGGTATCATCTACCGCGCCATGGGCATTCCAACGGAGATGTTCACTGTAATGTTTGCCTTGGGCCGACTACCAGGTTGGATAGCACAATGGAAAGAAATGCGGGAGAACAATGAGCCTATAGGGCGGCCTCGCCAGGTGTATACCGGACACAATGAAAGACCCTACCAGGGGATTGATAAAAGATAGAGCGTAAAATAACCGGGAACACCGGTTATTTTTTTGTTGATACTTTAAAATGAGAAATATGCCGTCGCAAGAATTTGAAAATGCCGTAGCGCAGTCGAAGAATATACCAACCAAACCTTCTAACGAGGACCTGCTGAGCTTGTACTCACTGTATAAGCAAGCTACAGAAGGTGATGTGAGTGGAGAAAAACCTGGTGGATTTGACTTCAAAGGTGTTGCAAAATACAATGCTTGGGAAGCACAAAAAGGAAAAGACAAGGGTGTGGCGGAAAAGGAATATATCGCGGTGGTGCGTCGTTTATCGCAAGGATAAAATTGGCATTAGTTATTCTCGCTTTGTATTGCTACCTTTGCGCAACTTTTGAATGAATTATAAAGCGTTGCAATCCTTATTTACCCCATATAACCTATTGTCCCCGTCTGTGTTATATGAAATAACTGATATACATGATATGTTGAAATCAGAAGAGGTTGATCAGGATTTTTTAAACCTTGTCATTTAAATCCTAACAATCTTAAAACATTTCATGAAAAATTTAAAATTTAACGAACTCTCTCTATCGTCTGAGATTTTACAGGCAGTTGAGGAGATGGGTTATGTAGAGGCCTCTCCTATCCAGTCTCAGGCTATTCCTTTTTTATTGCAAAATCGCGATGTGATTGGGCAAGCGCAGACTGGTACCGGTAAAACCGCGGCCTTCAGTATTCCCTTGCTTGAAAAAATTGATCCAAGCCAAAAAAGTACCCAGGCACTGATTTTATGCCCTACACGTGAACTTGCCATGCAGGTGAGCGGCGAGGTAAAAAAATTATCGAAATATAAAAGAGGTGTCAATACCTTGGCGATCTACGGTGGAGACCCAATAGATAAGCAAATCAACAATTTAAAAAGAGGCGTTCAGGTAATTGTAGGAACGCCTGGTAGGGTTATTGACCATTTAAAGAGAGGTACACTCAGCTTCCGCGATGTACGTACTATCGTTTTAGATGAAGCAGATGAAATGCTGGATATGGGCTTTCGGGAAGATATAGAGATGATCTTAGATACCATGCCGGATGACAGGCAGACGGTACTTTTCTCTGCTACCATGGCAAAGCCTATCATGACGTTGACCAAGAAGTACCAAAGAAATCCGGAACTTGTACAGGTTACCAAGAATGAACTTACAGTTTCAACAATAGAACAATATTATTACGAAGTAAAGAGTACACTGAAAACACAGGTAATGACGCGTCTGATAGACCAGCATAACCTGCAATTGATGCTGGTATTTTGTAATACCAAAAGAAAAGTAGATGAGGTGGTAGAGGAATTGCAAGGCAATGGCTATCATGCTGAAGGTTTACATGGAGATATGAACCAATCGCAAAGGAACCGCGTGATGCAAAAGTTCCGAAGTGGCAATGTAAATATACTTGTAGCTACGGATGTGGCAGCACGTGGTATTGATGTAGAAAACGTTGATGCTGTATTTAACCTTGATATTCCATTAGATCCCGAATATTATGTACATAGAATTGGGAGAACGGGCCGGGCCGGTAGATCAGGCAAGTCGTTTACATTTGCTTCCGCTCGCGAAAGAAACAAGCTAAGAGAAATTGAAAAATTCACCAAGGTGAGCATTATCCGAAGAGAAGTGCCTTCTGCTAAAGAATTGCAGGCGTTGAAACGAAGTAAATTCGCAGAAACGATAAAGGAAACAATCTTAGGAGGTAAGACAGAAGGCTATGAAGAAATCGTCGAGTCACTTACCGAGCAGGGATTTAGTAAAACAGAAATTATTTCTGCCTTGTTAAGCTTACAGCTCGGAAAAGAAGATAAGGCTGACCATATAGACTTTAGTGATAGCCGCGGTGGTGGTGAAGAAAGAGGCGATAGAGGGGACAGAGGGGACAGATCTTCGTTTAGTAAAGGCGGCGGGTCTCGAGACCGTGAACGAGTTGACAGAGGTAAAATGGCAAGGCTTTTTATCAACCTGGGCAAGAAATCTAAGATCAGGCCGGGTGATATCGTGGGTGCTATTTCTGGAGAAACGGGACTAGCAGGCGATATGATAGGCAGTATTGAGATTTACGATAAGTTTTCTTTCGTAGAAGTACCAAAAAAAGATGCTGAAAAAGTGATTGATATCATGAACAAAAGCCAGATCAAGGGCAAAAGCGTGAATATTGAAGTTGCCAAAGGAAAAAGTAGCTACCAATAGTAGCTTCATTTAAGAATAAAAAAGCGACTTGTAGAACGGGTCGCTTTTTCTATTTTTATTCGGCCAGTGAAAGAACAGTCTGGTCCGTTAAACAAAACTAAGATGCAGCTATTTTATCAACCACAAATACCTGAAGGCGTATTTCACCTCGATGAGGAGGAGTCTAAGCACGCCGTTAGGGTATTACGGCTTCAAAACGACGACCTATTGCGAATTACCGATGGTAAGGGTAAGATTTATGAAACCGTCATTACCCGAGCCGATGCCAGAAAATGTGAGTTCAGGATAATGAACACCCTAGACGTGCCCCCCGACCCGTACCACATACACCTCGCTATTGCGCCTACAAAAAATGCAGATAGGCTGGAGTGGATGCTTGAAAAGACCGTAGAATTAGGTGTTCATGAAATTACTTTTATCCTTTGTGATCACTCCGAAAGACGACATCTTAATACAGACAGATTGGAGAAAAAGGTTGTGAGCGCGATGAAGCAGTCATTAAAAGCTTATCTGCCTGTTCTACGTGAAGAAAAAAAACTTCCCGCCCTGATCCAAGAATCTTCAGGAAACATTTTTAAATACATCGCTTATGTAGATAAAGAAAACCCGGACCATCTCCTACATATCGCTCCCAAGGTACAATCTTATCTCATTCTGATAGGACCTGAAGGAGACTTTTCTGAAAAGGAGATTGAAACGGCTCTGCAACATGCGTTTAGACCGATAAGCTTAGGGAAAAGCAGGCTTAGAACCGAGACAGCGGGGATAGCTGCCTGCCACATCCTGAACCTGATCAACGAATAAGCATAAAAAAATTACATCATCACCAAAATAAGCGTCATTTATCCTTTTTTTATCCGATAACATCTATAAATTAGGGCTTTAAGAAAAAAATAAATGGCCTTAAATTATATTTGGATCAGCTTCTTTTTGATCGCCTTTGTCGTTGCCTTATTCAAGTTTTTGTTCTTGGGAGAGGTAGATATTTTTTACAGGCTGTATATCAGTACCACTGAAAATTCGAAGACTGGTTTTGAGATTGCCCTCTATCTTACAGGGGTAATGTGCTTATGGCTGGGCATCATGCGTATTGGAGAGAAAGGTGGTATTGTGAACATATTAGGCAAGCTTGTTGGTCCGTTTCTTGCCAAACTTTTTCCCGAAATCCCCCGCAATCATCCGGCAATTGGCGCCATGATGATGAATTTCTCAGCCAATATGCTTGGCCTGGATAATGCGGCTACACCATTCGGCCTAAAAGCCATGGAAAGCATGCAGGAGCTTAACCCTAAGAAGGATACAGCTTCTAATGCGCAAATTATGTTCCTTGTATTAAATACCTCCGGGCTTACCATTCTGCCGATTACCGTGATGCTTTACCGCATGGAACGCGGTGCGGGTGACCCTTCAGATGTTTTTATACCGATTTTACTAGCCACCTACTTTTCCACCATGGCAGGACTAATTGCGGTGTCCTTTTATCAAAAAATTAATCTTTTCAATAAAGTGGTCATGGCCTATATATTAGGGTTAGCTGCATTTATTGCATTTGTAATATGGTATTTTTCGGGTTTGAGCCAGGAAAAAATAAGCACAATTTCTTCGGCAGCCAGTAACTTCTTTTTATTTTCCATCATCATTCTATTCATCCTGCTGGCGATGAGAAAAAAGGTCAACGTATATGAAGAGTTCATTGAAGGTGCCAAAGAAGGATTTTCGATAGCTGTTAAAATTATACCATATCTGGTAGCAATCCTGGTCGCGATTGGTGTATTTAGAGTTTCTGGGGCATTGGAAATTCTCATCGGCGGCATCAGCCAGGTTCTGACTTTTATGCAGATCAATACAGATTTTGTACCTGCCCTGCCTACTGCCTTTATGAAACCGTTGAGTGGCAGTGGGGCCAGAGGCATGATGTTAGATGCCATGACTACCTATGGCCCCGACTCTTTTGTGGGTAAATTAACCTCGGTAATGCAGGGTTCTACTGAAACCACTTTTTATGTGTTAGCCGTCTATTTTGGTTCTGTAAACATCAAGAAAACAAGATATGCGGTAACGTGTGGCTTAATAGCAGATTTTGCCGGGATAATTGCCGCCATCCTCTTAAGCTATATGTTCTTCCATTGAAAGGTAACGCTTGAAGGAATACACAATGGCCATTAATCACCATGACTGGATAATTGATCAATCCTTTCGTCCATGATTACTTTGCCGAAAATGATCCTATCCGAATAATTTTGATAAA
>PPFU01002158.1_pt1 | contig 34838 bp, 31 predicted proteins | sample 1535991 | NCBI WGS metagenome assembly PPFU01 (sample SAMN04901290, study PRJNA319586) | Hypolithon metagenome, whole genome shotgun sequencing project. | isolation source: Antarctic Hypolithon | place: Antarctica: Miers Valley | collected 2014
CCCCCCCCCCCCGCCACATCGCCACCGCTCAGCCCGCCCTGCCCGTTGCCGCGACGCTCGCCGACGCCGACGCGGCCGCCTCGGCCGTGTTCCCCCCGCCCGCCCTCGCCGCCTACGACCCCTGGCGGGACTCGCAGCCCTGGTACGCCGACCGAATGGACCGCGGCCCATCCATCTTCGCCGGCTACCAAACCCCCACCCGCCGCACCGCCACCACCTTCACCGTCGACCGCGAAGCCTCCTACCGCGGCCGGGTTTACAACAGCTACCGCACCACCACCTACACCACCCAGACCCGAGAGGGCGTGCGATAGCGACGCGAGGGACAAAGCCTATCCTCCCCCATGCCCGTCTCCGCCGAAGCCGATGTCGTCACCGCTCTGCTTTCCCTGCTGGGCCCCGAGGCCGTGCTCAGCGACCCGTCCGAGCTGCGGGTCTATGAGTGCGACGGCTTCCCCATCGCGCGGGGCCTGCCGATCGCGGTGGTGTTTCCGCGTGAGACGCGGGAGGTGGCGGAGGTGGTGAAGCTGCTGCGTCGACACCACACGCCGATCGTGCCCCGCGGAAGCGGCACCGGGCTGGCGGGGGGCGCGGTCGCGTTCACCCGCGGCGTGATCATCTCGACCAGCCGCATGACCCGCATCGAACACATCGACCTCCCCAACCGCAACGCCTGCGTGCAGTCGGGAGTGCTCAACCTCACCCTCTCCGCCGCCGTCGCCGCCACCCCGGGCGGGGAGAACCTCCACTTCTCCCCCGACCCCTCCTCCCAACGCGCCTCCACCCTCGGCGGCAACGCCGCCACCAACGCCGGTGGCATCAACACCCTCAAACACGGCGTCACCAGCAACCACGTCCTCGCCATCGAACTGGTCACGGGGGAGGGGGAGGTGCTTGTGACAGGGGCCCAGGGGCCCAAGGGCGAAGAGGTCGAGGCAGAAAGAAGCACGGAGACACGCAGACAACGAGGCACGAAGGGGGAAGAGGCAGAAGCGACAGAGCGACGCAGCGACGTAGCCACACGCGATAGGCCCCTTCTTCGTTCTGCTCCTTCCTCACCAGATCACCAAACCACCACATCGTCAAATCCCTCGGCCCCTGGGCACCTTGGCACCGCGGCCCCTTGCCTTCACGACCGCCTCGGCCCCGACCTCCCCGGCCTCCTCTGCGGCAGCGAGGGCACGCTGGGCATCATCACCCGCCTCTGGGTCCGACTCGTCCCAAAGCCCGAGCACTTCCGCACCGTCTATGCCGTCTTCAACTCCACCCGCGCCTCCTGTCAGGCCGTCAGCGATGTCATCGCCGCGGGCATCGTCCCCACCAGCATGGAGGTCATGGACGGCGCGATGATCCGCGTCGTCGAGGACGCCTTCCACTACGGCTTCCCCACCGACGCGGGGGCCCTGCTCCTCATCGAGATCGACGGCATCGAACAGGCACTGGACCCCCAGATGGCCCGCATCATCCGCATCTGCGAGGACAACGGCGGCATCGACGTCAAAAGCTGCTCCGACCCACAGCGACGAGCCGAACTCTGGTCCGCACGCAAACGCGCCTTCGGCGCCATCGGCCGCATCAGCCCCGGCTACTGCACCCAGGACGCCTGCGTCCCCCGCTCCAAACTCCCCGATGTCATCGAACATATCGCCGCGCTGGGGGCGAAATATGGCATGAGAATCAACAACGTCTTCCATGCGGGCGATGGAAACGTCCACCCCATCCTCCTCTTCGACGAAGACAACCCCGAGGAAGTCCAGAAAACCCTCGAACTCAGCGAAGAGATACTCGACTACTGCATCTCCATCGGCGGTGCCCTCACCGGCGAGCACGGCGTCGGCGTGGAAAAAATCCACCTGATGCACAAGATGTTCACCCCCCCCACCCTCCAACTCTTCGAACGCCTCAAAGCCGCCTTCGACCCCGACGCCCTCATCAACGACGGCAAACTCATACCCAGCCCCCGCGTCGACATCCAACTCCTCCACCCCAAGCTCAACTCCCCCGGCGGGGCCCTCTAATAAATCATCTAAATTGAAAAACCAATATTTAGCGGCGGGGCTTGCCCCGCCTTCTACCGCCGCATGCGGCGGGAAAACACGGTCATAGCCGATGATGGACCATGGCTGGTCAACAAGTACCCCTCAAGCGACCTCCTGCATCGGCCTCACCCGCGGCGGCGGGAGGGGCCGACCCTGCCGCTCGAAGTAATCGACCACGTCCTCCAACGTCTCGCACAGCTCCGCATAGAGCCGGGCTGCATCGTCGCCGTGAATGCCGGAGATCAGGTCGGGGCAACGGCCGACGTACACGCCATCTTCGTCGCTCCATTCAACCCATTTATGATAACGGTCAGCCTCTTTCATGGATCACCTCGAGGACCTGTTTGCGTTGCTTCTCTTGGTAAGGCTTCGCGTCGTCTGCGGCATTCCCGCTCACTGCCCCTGTCCGGAGTAGGAGGGGTGGGTGAACTTGCAATGCGATCCTTTGCCGCCGCCCCAAACTTCCTCGAACCCCGCACGCAGCAGGTCGCGCACGAGTTCTATGACCTGAGGAGGCATCGTTTGCTGCTCATTGCGCCCGGCTGCTCCTCCATCGACGAACCGACCCTAATAACCTGGCGACGCATGCACGGCGGCCTACAAAAACTTCGCCCCGCCTCCCCCTGCTACTCTCCTCCGCACTTCGCCTTCTTCTCCGCGCCTCCGCGGCTCCGCGTGAGACCTCCTCCATGCCCGCCACCTACATCCAACGCGGCCGCGTCCTCGACCCCGCCACCGGCTTCGACGCCGCCGCCGACGTGCTGCTTGTCGATGGCAAGGTCGAAAGAATCGGCACCATCAGCCGCCCCGCGACGAGGGCCGGGTCGGATGACGTGGTGATCGATGCGTCGGGCCTGATCGTGTGCCCCGGCCTGATTGATGTCCACGTCCACTTCCGCGAGCCCGGGCAGGAGGAGAAGGAGACCATCGCCACCGGGGCCGCCGCGGCCGTGCAGGGCGGGTTCACCAGCGTCTGCTGCATGCCCAACACCGTGCCCGCGCTCGACGACGACGGCCGCATCGAGTTCGTCTACCGCCAGGCCCAGCGGGCCGGCATGGCCAACGTCTTCCCCATCGGAGCCGCCACCAAGGGACGCCGGGGCGAGGAGCTCGCGGAGATCGGGCTGATGAGCGAAGCTGGGGCCGTGGGCTTCAGCGACGACGGCGTCGCGGTCGCCTCCTCCGCCGTCATGGCGAAAGTATTCTCCTATCTTGCGATGACCGGCAAGGTATTCATGCAGCACTGCGAGGACCCCGAGCTGGGAGGGGGCGTCATGAACGCAGGCGCCCTCGCCACCCGCCTCGGCCTCGCCGCCTGGCCCAGCGTCGCCGAGGAACTCATCATCCAGCGGGACCTGCTGCTCCTACGGCACGGCGGGTACCGAGCCCGCTACCACGCCCAGCACCTCTCCACCGCCGGCGGCGTCGACCTCATCCGCGAAAGTAGAAGGCGTAGTGAACACATCACCGCCGAGGTCTCCCCCCACCACCTGCTGCTTAGCGACGACCGCTGCGCCACCTACGACCCGATGTACAAAATGAACCCGCCCCTCCGCACCCGGCGCGACATCGATGCGCTCATCGAGGGCGTCGCCGACGGCACCATCACCCTGCTCGCCACCGACCACGCCCCCCACACCCGCGAAGATAAAGAGCTCGAATTCGCCGCCGCCCCTTTCGGCATCATCGGCCTCGAGTGTGCCCTCCCACTCTATGTTCGCGCTTTGGTAGAGTCCAACGCCGTCACCTGGCCCCGCCTGATTGCGATGATGACCATCGAAGGCGCCCTCCTCTGCGGGTTGACGGGCAAGGGCACGCTCGCACAAGGAGCCGACGCCGATGTCACGCTCATCGACCCGAACGAGCGATGGGCCATTGATGTCAACGCCTTTAAGAGCAAGAGCCGCAACTGCCCCTTCCACGGCTGGGACGTCACCGGCCGCCCCATTGCCACCATCGTCGGCGGCGACATCAAGATGCTGCGGGACCCCGGACGTCGCCGATGACCCACGGCGCCCACCCACGCCCCCCCCACCCGCGACGCCCTGGGAGCTCCCTCCCCGGGAGCCGACTGCTCACCCTCACCCCCCGCTATAGACACACACCGTCTTGCCCGTCTCCCAAACGCTCACCTCTTCGAGCTCCGCCTTCATGCCCCGGACCGGCTGCCGCAACATATTCCAGATGACCTTGGAGATATTTTCGACGCTGGGATTGAGATCGGCAAACTCGGGCACGTCCGTGTTGAGGTGCTTGTGGTCCAGCCGCTGGATCGCGTGCCGGTCGACCACGGCGTCAAGCGTCTGGGGCTCGATGGTTCGGCCATGGGCATCGATGGGGGCACGAGCCGCGACCTCGACGCGGTAGTTGTGCCCGTGGCCGGCGGGGTTGTTGCACTTGCCGAAGATCGTCTGATTTTCTTCGTCGCTGAGGGTGGTGACGTGCAGGCGGTGGGCTGCGGAAAACTCGTACTGCTGGCGGATGAGCACGCTGTCCATCGGGTCGGCCTCCAAGGTGAGGTTGAGGAACGGGCTGAGCACGAGCGTCACCTGTACCACCGTGCCCTCGAGCGGCTGCTGCAGCCGGTGCAGCACCATCCGCATCACCTCACCCATGGCGAGGTCGATCGGGTTGGCGCCCGGGGCGGAGGTCAGCCGCTCGAGTTGGGGTAGCACGTGCTCCCGCACGGCGTCGTCAATGTGTTTGATATTGATCAAGTAGCCGGTGGTTGGGTCCGCCTCGCCGCGACAGGCGACGGTGAGTTCGTAGTACCGTCCGAGCCCCCGCATCGCGGGCCAGGCGGAGAACGTGTTGTGGCGGGGCCTGCCCTCGATCCCGCCCCCGAGGGAGAAACGCACGGTTCGCCGCAGTTCCAGCATGAAGGCGATCATACAAAGTCGAGATGTTGCACCTCATTGGAAGTGTCACGGGTCATGCTCAATAGAAGAGTCGCGCCCCGCCCGGGATCCGGCGGTGATGGAGGCCCTTTTGACAACGGCGGCGTAGTAGCCGGATCGGCACGGCATCCACCGGCGGAACGACAAGCCGCCGGACGAGGTGGAGCTGCGGACGGCCAAGCGTCCGCCGATGCAGTTGAGACGTTCGATGGAGGAGCTGGGGGTGGCGCTGATCGGGGCGAACAGTCCGCAGGCCCAGGGCCGTGCAGGGAGGAAGAACGGCGTGTAGCAGGCCCGGTTAATGAGGGCGTTGCGGTGGGCGGAAGGCTCCGCTCCGCCCCCCTGGCCGCCCTTGAACGTGACGCTTATGATGAGACAACACCCGTGACACTTCCATCGAGCAAGGACACCTCTGCGATCGGGCTTGCATCGCCGCGGCTCACCTGCGACACTCCTTATACCGTCGTGCCTGCACCGGTCCGACGGGTTCTCCCTCTCGCTGATCGCCACGCCCCGTTCTCTCTCCCGGAGTTGCCACCATGGCCGCCACCACGCACGACGTCGATGTGCTCGATGCACCCCTCACCACCCACGCCGACGATGCACCCGACGCGACAGCCGCCGCCGGCGGCGCGCTCACCCCCGCTGGCAACGACGCCCGCCGACCCAGTGAGCACCCCCAGCCCGACCAGGAGAAGGCGGCCGAGCGGCGGGGGCGGAGCGTCCGCGTGGGCATGTCCCGTCTGCTCGTCGAGCGGCTGCAGGACCGCACCACCGGCAAGGCCGCCGTCGACGACGCGGGGGCCCGATCCCTCACCGCCGCCCTGCTCGAAGACGCCACCCGCGAGGGTGTCTCGGACATCCACGTCGACCCCCACTCCGGCGGATACAACATCCGCTTTCGCGTCGACGGCGAGCTGCACGACGTCGCGCTACTCAGCCCGTCTCAGGCCCAGCGGCTGCTCAACCAGCTCAAGACCGTCGCCAGCCTCGACCCCGTCGCCCACTTCAAGCCCCAGGAATCCCGCTGGAGCTACGAACTCGAGGACCGCAAGCTCGACCTCCGCCTCGCCACCACCCCCAGCGTCGCGGGCGAGAAGATGAGCATCCGACTCCTCGACCCCACCACCGCGGGCCACCACATCGACGAGTTGGGCTTCTCCACCGAAGAACTCGACGACATCAAGGCATGGATCAACCACCCCTCGGGCCTCATCCTCGTCACCGGACCCACCGGCAGCGGCAAGACCACCACGCTCTACGCCCTGCTCCACCAACTCAAATATGGCGAGGCAGCCGTCATTACCATTGAAGACCCCGTCGAATATCTCATCGATGGGATCACGCAAATTCAGGTCGACCATCAGCACGGCCTGACCTTCGGCGAGGGCGTCAAGGCGGTGCTCCGGCTCGACCCGGACCACGTGATGATCGGAGAGATCCGCGACCGCGCCTCAGCCGAGTCCGCGATGGATGCCGCCATCACCGGCCGCATCGTGATGTCCACCCTCCACTCCCGCGACGCCGTTGCCGCAGTCACCGCGCTCCGCAACCGCGGCGCCCAGGACCACGAGATCGCCGCCACCCTCTCCATGGTCGTCGCCCAGCGGCTGGTCCGACTGCTCTGCGACTCCTGCAAACAGCAGCGGCCGGTCAACGACTTCGAGCGAGCCTGGCTCCAGACCATGGGCGAGGACGTGCCCGACCAGGGGTGGGACGCGGAGGGGTGCAGCGACTGCCACGGCGTGGGGTTCACCGGCCGCACGGGCATCTTCGAGGTCTGGTCCCTCCGCGACCGCGACTTCGACCTGATCCTCGAACACGCGGGCGAAAAACAAATCCGCGAGCAACTCAAACGCCGCAACCACCGCTCCCTCTTCGCCGACGCCCTCGAAATGGCCCGCCGCGGCGAAACCACCTTCGAAGAAGTCTGGAAAGCCACCAGCTCAGCGCCCCAAAGCTGAAATCGACACAACCTATAGCCCGGCCGTCTCGGCCGGTAGGCCTTATATAGCCCGCCCGTCTCGGGCGGAATCGAAACTACCAGGCTATCGGGGTGGTACCACCTCTCCACCGTCCCCGCGTGCCGGTTCGACACCACCCCCGGCCTATCATCCAGCACCATGCCCCAGACGCTCCTCAAGCCGTCACGCCCCAAGCGAACCAGCCGAAAGGATCTACCGCAAGACACGTTCGCCCCCACCCACGAGCCCCCCACCCCGCAAACCGCAACGCCTTCACCACCGGTCTCCCACGCCACTCCGCCCCACCACCTCGCCCCCGAGACGCCCTCCAGCCTTTCCGCTTCACCTCCGAACAGTACTACCGCATGGGCGAACTAGGTCTCATCCCCGACGACATCCGCACAGAACTGCTTGACGGATTCGTCTACACCATGAAACCCCCCCGCCCCGGCCACTCCGGCCGCACGACGCGATCCGCCCGACTCCTGCCATCACCGTTCACCGGCCGCGGTACGTTGCGGTTTCAAGAACCAATCCACCAAGAGGATGGTACCCAGCCGCAACCCGACATCGCCTTTTGCACCTGGCGGGAGGACGACTATCGAGAAGCCCACCCGACGCCCCTGGACATTTTCCTGCTCATCGAGGTGTCCGACACCACGCTCAAGAAGGATCGAACCCTCAAGCTCAGGAAATACGCTCCCGCCGGAATCCCCGAAACCTGGTTCCTCAACCTCCAGGCCGACACCCTCGAGCACTACCGCGACCCCATCCCCGACGATCCCCGCTGCGGCTCCACGCAGACCCTCCGCGGTGGCGACACCCTCGCCCCCGTCGCCTTCCTCGCCGTCGCCGACCTCCTCGGGTAACTTTCGATTCCTCCTTACGCCGACGCTGAGCGAGTCTTCGAGCGAAGCGTCTGGTACCGGGTTGGTATCCTCCCCCCGTGCCCACCCTCTGGACCCGAACCCTCATCCCCACCCTCCGCCAGGCCCCCGCCGAGGCCGAGGCCCCCTCCCACGCGCTCATGCTCCGCGCGGGGTACATCCGCAAGCTCGGCAGCGGCAGCTACTCCTACCTCCCCCTGGGGGTCCGCTCGCTGCACCGCGTGATGACCATCATCCGCGAGGAGATGGACGCGGCGGGGGCAAGCGAGGTGTTCCTCCCGACCCTGCAACCCATTGACCTGTGGGAAAAGACCGGCCGCCGCACCGCCTATGGCGACAACCTCTTCGTCGTCAAAGACCGCCACGGCCGAGAGGTCGCGCTGGGCCCCACCCACGAGGAGGTCATCACCGACCTCGCCGGGGCCTACGTGGAGAGCTACCGCGACCTGCCCCTCACGCTCTACCAAATCCAGACCAAGTTCCGCGACGAGTTCCGCCCCCGCTTCGGCCCGCTCCGCTCCCGCGAATTCCTCATGAAGGACGCCTACTCCTTCCACCTCACTTTGAATGGGGAGGGCGGCCTCGACGAAACCTATCAACGTCAGTACCAAGCCTACCAGAATATCTTCACCCGCTGCGGCATCCCCTTCGAAATCGTCGAAGCCGAGTCGGGCCCCATCGGCGGCTCCGCATCCCACGAGTTCATGGTCCCCTCCCCCACCGGCGAAGACACCATCCTCCAGAGCGAGCACGGCTACGCGGCGAATGTCGAAAAATGCGAGATCGGCCCCCGCCCGGTCGCCGAATCCCTCACCCCATTTAGCCGCGTCGCTTGCGACGCGCTCCCCCCCGCCGACCCCACCGGCAACCTCGAAAACATTCATACCCCCAACACCCCCGGCATCGACGACGTCATCGCATATTTCAAGAAAGAACTCAAAACCAAGCTCAAGCCCGAAAATATGTTGAAGGCCCTCGTCTGCCGCGACGATACCGATAAAATGTACCCTTGGGTGGTGGCGGTTGTTCGCGGCGACCACGACCTCAACACCGCCAAGCTCGGCCTCCGCCTCGCCGACGAAAAACAGGCCCGCGACGCCGGCTTCCCCATCGGCTTCGTCGGCCCCCACTTCGCCGCCCAACGAAACGACACCCGCCTCATCATCGATCCCGATGCCGCCCGCGACGGCTTCTGGGTGACCGGTGCCAACGAACCCGACCACCACGCCAAACATTTCCACTGGCACCGCGACGTGCTCGACCCCATCGTCTCGGCGGATGCCACTTCAGCGGCCGTCTCTTCACCCCCTAAAGTCGAAGTCGCCGACATCCGCAACGCCCTCGCCGGCGACCCCGCGCCCGAATCCCGCGGCGGCGGCACGCTCCGCGAGACCAAGGGCATCGAGGTCGGCCACGTGTTCAAGCTTGGCGACAAGTACACCCGCGCCCTGGGCGTCAGCGTCAACGACGAACACAACCAGCCAATCCACCCCCTCATGGGCTGCTACGGCATCGGCGTCAATCGCATCCTCGCCGCCGCAATCGAAACCCACGGCGGCCACGACGACGGCGGCATCATCTGGCCCGCCGCCCTCGCACCCTTTGATGTGCTCATCACCCCCATCCGCTACGAAGGCGAACTCAAGACCCTCGCCGACCGCCTCGCAAGTGAACTTGAATCCCCCCCCCACCACACCGACGCTGAGCGAGGCTCTGCGAGCGAAGCGACTGGTTCAGGCACCGTAAGGAAGATCGAAGTCCTCATCGACGACCGCGACGCCCGCCCCGGCCCCAAGTTCGCCGACGCCGACCTCATCGGCATCCCCTACCGCATCACCCTCGGCGACCGCGGCCTCAAAGATGGCACCGTCGAACTCAAAGCCCGCGACGGCTCCCTGGGCGACCGCGGCGAGGCCGTGCCCGTGGGCGAGGTGGTTGCCCGCCTGCTCCAACTGCTGCGACCATGACTGCGACACCCGACGTCTAGCGGAGGCCGTCAGACCCCCGCCGCCAAAGCCGACGCCCCACCCTAAGCTGAGGGCGTCATGGGAGAACTGAAGAAGTCCTTTTTGAAAGATACTCCTCCCTCGACGAGGCCGACCAGCCGGATCGCCAGTACTGGTGGATCTAGACGCCGCAGGAGCGGGCGGCGGTAATCGGATTTCTTCGCAAAAGGTGCTATGGCGATGGACCAGCTCCACCCGAACTTCTCGGATCTTTCGAGATCGCTCAACTTGTACGGGGTTGAGGATCCGGTGATCGGCGGATATGCAGTGGGCTGGCATGGCTTCCCACGTGCCACCGGCGACGCTGCAATCGGGCCGGCTTCGCGGCACACAACGCGGAGGAGGTCGCGGGGGTGGTCAGGGCCTCTAGCTTTGGCTAAACACCGGGAACCAAAAGCAGCCTCACCTGTACGCATCAGAACCTCTCAACGCAGATGCCAACCGCCCTCATCCAAATCAGCACCACCCTCTTGGGCCTCATGATGGTGGACGACCAGACGCTTCATGATGGGTCGCTTCGGCACGGCCTGCCCGCGGGGTTGTACCCGGATCGGCAATCGGTTCAGCGGCGGAACGACAAGACGCGGATGAGGCCGCGCTGCGGACGCGGAAGCGTCCGCCGACACAGCTGGGTCGTGCGTTGGAGGAGCTGAGGGTGGGTTGATCCGGGCGAACAGCCGGCAGGCCAAAGGCTGGGTAGGGAGGAAGAACTCGGTGTTGCAGGAACGATCGGCGAAGAAGTTGCGGTGGGCGGAGGCCTCGGCTCCGCCCCCCTCATCGCCCTTGCCCCGTGCCACTTCAGATGAGATAACACCCGTGACCCTTCTATCGAGCGAGCACACCCTACAGGGCCGCTGTTGACACCGGGGCAGGTAGGCCTACACTCTGTTGGCCTGACGCCACCGACCTCGACGCCACCTTCTCCAGAAGTGGCGGCTTGGACAGAGCCCGCACCCCCACGACCGGCGGGGAGACGGGACGAGCGACGAGAGGCCGCCGGCGCCCCCTTCCATGCCCGCCACCGCGGCGGCTCGGGGTCGCCTCGATACGCGACCCCGCCCCCGCGGACACCGGTGGCCCGTGGTGTAATGGTAACACCCCAGTTTTTGGTACTGGTATTCAAGGTTCGAGTCCTTGCGGGCCAGCTTTCCCAAGCCGCTTGCGGCTTAGCGCGTGCTTCGCTACCCATGTCCGACGCCCCTCCCAACCCGCCCCGCCCGCTCGACGCGGTGATCCTTGCCGCGGGCAGGGGCACGCGGATGGGCAGCGACCTGCCCAAGGTCGCCCACGTCGTCGCGGGGAGGCCGATGGTCGCGTGGGTCGCGCGGGCCTGCCGCGAGGCGGGGGCACAGCGGTGCATCGTCGTGGTGGGCTATGAGTCGGACCGTGTGCGGGAGGCGTTGCGGGGCGAGACTGGCGTCACGTTTGTCGAGCAGCACGAGCAATTGGGCACCGGCCACGCCGCGTTGATGGCCCGCCCGGCGTTCGCGTCGGGCCAGGTGCGGGATGTGCTCGTCGTCGCGGGGGATATGCCCCTGCTGCGTTCAGCCACGCTGCAACAACTCGTCCAAGCCCACCGCCACGCCGACGCCGCCGCCAGCCTCGCCACCGGCGAACTGGCCGACCCGACGGGCTACGGCCGCATCGTCCGCGACGCAGCGGGCAGTTTCCAAGCCATCGTCGAACACCGCGACGCCGACGGTGCCCAACGCCTGCTCCGTGAGGTCAACCCGTCGCTCTACCTGTTCCGCTCCGACCGCCTGTTCCCCCTGCTCGACCGCCTCTCCACGGATAATTCCCAGCGGGAGTACTACATCACCGATGTGCTCCGCCTCGCGGTCGAGGCGGGCGAGCGGGTCGAGGTCGTCATGGTGGTCGGGCCTGACGAGGTCGAGGGGATCAACGACACAGCGCAACTCCAGCGGGTCAACGCGATGATGCGGGACCGCCTGGCCGGCGGCAGGGCAGCCGCCCTGGGGGAGGCGGTGGCATGAAAGACGACAGCGATCAGATCAAAGTGTTCTGTGGCCGCGCCAGCCGTGCGCTCACCGAAAACATCTGCGGCTACCTCGAGCTCCCCGTCGCGCAGGGCAAGACCGACCTCTTCCCCGACGGCGAGGTGTTGGTCAAGATCGAAGAGGATGTCCGCGGGCGGGACTGCTTTGTCATCCAATCGACCTACAACCCCGTTAACGCTCATTTGATGGAGCTGTTGATCTATATCGATTGCCTGAAGCGTGCGTCGGCGTCGCGCATCACGGCGGTCATCCCCTACTACGGATACGCGCGTCAGGACCGCAAGGATGAAGGGCGGACGCCCATCACTGCCAAGCTCGTCGCCAATCTCATCACCGCCGCCGGTGCCGACCGCGTGTTGACGATGGACCTTCACGCCGCTCAGATCCAGGGGTTTTTCGATATCCCCGTGGACCACCTCAACGCGTCGCCGGTGCTGCTCGAGCATTTCGCCGCGATGCGGGACGAGATCGAGCCGCTGTGCCTGGTCAGCCCGGATGTGGGGAACGTGAAGGTGGCCTCGCAGTATGCGGATGTGTTGCGGGGCGAGTTTGCGATCATCGACAAGCGTCGCCGTTCCGGTGCCGAGGTGGTGTCCGCGAACATCATCGGCAACGTCGAGGGGCGAACCGTGGTGATGGTGGATGACATGATCTCCACCGCCGGCACGGTCTGCGAGGCGGCGAAGCTCGTCATGGAGCAGGGCGCGAAGGCGGTCCTCACCGCCTGCACCCACCCCGTGCTGGTGGGCATGGCGATGGAGCGGCTCCGCGAAAGCCCGATCAGCCAAGTGATCGTCACCGACACCATCCCCTGCGGCGGACGGTGCGAGCCGATCCGGGACAAGCTCACCCAGCTCAGCGTCGCCCCCCTCCTGGGCGAGGCAATCCACCGCATCCACCACAACCAGAGCGTCTCGAGCCTGTTTCGCAAACAGGCGGGGGGGAAGCGGTAAAGCTAACCGCAGAGACACAGAGGAGAAGGAGGGGCGCAAAGAAGAGTCTTTGACGCAAGCTCCAACCAATCCTCGGACCCACAGCTGCTAATCCAAAAACTGTCGAACGAATAAATTCAAGCGTCCCTACCAATATCCCGCCTCTGCGCACCTCTTCTTCCCTCTGCGCCTCTGCGGTTCCCTCTAACCGGATCTCCAAACCATGGCCCACGAACGTCCCCGAATCCAGACCCAGCCCCGCGAAAAGCTCGGCACCCGCTACTCCCAACGCCTCCGCGACGCCGGTCGCCTGCCCGTCGTGATCTACGGCCACGGCGAGGGCAACGTCATCGCCAGCGTCGACACCCGCGGCTTCACCGACGCCCTCCACACAGGGGCCCACCTCGTCGAGGTCGAGGTCGAAGGCAACGCCACGCCCTGCCTCATCAAGGACGTGCAGTACGACCACCTCCACCGCCACCCGATCCATGTCGACTTCACCCGCGTCGATCTGAGCGAAGAGGTCGAGGTCGAGATTGAGGTTGTACTCGACGGCAGCCCCAAAGCGCTCGAGAAGCCCGGCGCGGTGATGACCCAGCCCATGGCGATGCTGCTGATCAAGTGCCGCGCCGATTCGATCCCCGACCTGATCACCCTGGACATCGAGGGCCTCAAGAGCGGCGAGTCGATCACGGCGGGCGAGATCCCGCTGCCCGAGGGCGTCGCCCTAAGCGACGATGTTGACGCCGACAGCGTCGTGTGCATGATCACCGAGGTCGACGAGCTCGACGAGGATGAAATCCCCGGCGGCGAAGAGGCTGAGCCCCAAGTCATCGGCCGCGGCGTGGAAGGCGACGAAGACGGCGACGGCGTCGAAGCGGCTCAGCCCGAGGACGATTGATTCCTCCCAGGCGCTCGAACCGCCACGGATGCACACAGATGAAATCGAATGGCAGAGGATCAGAAGCGAGAAATCAGGGGTTGTTTCTGCTTTTGTGTTTTTCATCCTTTTCATCAGACTTTATCGGTGCGTATCCGTGGCCCCTCTTCCGGCCTCGCCAGGGGCGCTCGCTATGAAGCTGATCATCGGGCTGGGTAATCCCGGCCCCGAGTACCAACGCACCCGGCACAACGCCGGGTGGCTGGCGATGGACCGACTCGCGTCGCGGCACGGGCTGAGCGATGTCCGCGTGAAGTTTCACGCCGCCATGACCCAAGGCAGCATCGGCGGGGACAAGTGCGTGCTGCTCAAGCCGCAGACATTTATGAACCGCTCCGGCCTCAGCGTCGGCGAGGCTGCGACGTTCTACAAGCTCGACCCGACGCAGGTGCTGGTGCTGGTTGACGATGTGGCCCTCCCCCTGGGCTCCCTCCGCCTCCGCGGCTCGGGGTCCGCGGGCGGACACAACGGCCTGATCGATATCGAGCGAGCCTTAGGCACCCGCGGCTACCCCCGCCTCCGCCTGGGCATCGACCCGCCACCCCCCCGCGTGCCTCAGAAGGACTGGGTTCTTGGCCGCTTCTCGGACGCGGACCTGGCGACCCTTGAACCCGCCCTCGACCGAGCCGCCGACGCAGCGGAGGTCTGGGTTGCGGAGGGCGTCGAGGCGGCGATGAACCGGTTTAACGGATGAGCCTTATTTGATTCGGGTGGGGTGGATTCGGATGTAGTGGTGCATGCGTCTCGCCTGTGAGCGGTCGGAGGCTGCACCGCGGCCCAGAGGCGAGACGCCTGTGCCACCGTAGGAAACTTGCCCTTTCAACAAGGAGATCTGATCGTCCATTAGATTGGGTTGAGGCAATCCGCGACCGCCGCGCCGCAACTACGCTGCCGACAGCCACCGCCTGCCCCGCCACCCGGAAGGCCCCGCGCGATGTCAAATATCATCGCCGCATCGTTCTTTGTGGCTCTATTGTTCACGCTTGCGGTCTTCGCCGTCACCGGCTGCTCCGACTCCGAATCACCTGCCACACCGGGGGCGGCGGGTTCAGAAGCCCTGAGTGGGGAAGCTCACACTCACCGGGTCGAGCACGGTCGCCCCCCTCGCCTCCAAGATCGCCAAGCGGTTTGAATCGTTGCACCCTGGCGTCCGCGTCGAAATGCAAACCGGCGGCTCCTCCCGCGGGATCGTCGACGCCCGCAGCGGCTTGGCGGACATCGGCATGGCATCAAGCAGGTCGCGGGCAACCCACTGGCGATTGGCTATGTTTCGGTGGGCATGGCGGAATTTTCGGTCAACGACGGAGTACCGATCCAGCTGCTGCTGATGGAGGGGGTGGATGGGTCGATCGCGAGCGTGGAGAGCGGCACCTTCCCGCTGCCGCGGCCGCTGAATCTGGCGACCAAGGGCGATGTCTCTCCGCTGAGCAGGGCGTTCCTCGACCACGCCTCGTCGCCGGCGGTCAAGGACCTCGTGGAGGGCCAACACTTTGTCCCGATCGCAAATCGACCGCGTGCTCCTGACTTGGATTGGGGGGTCTGCAGCCGTTTCGGCGGGTGTGGTGGTGGTGATCGCGGGTTTCGTGGCGGCAGGCGGTTGGCAGGCGGTTGAGCGGGTGGGGCTGTCGCGGTTTGTCGCGGGTGAATCGTGGCACCCGACACCGGGCAGCCTGGGCCTGACGGCGATGATTTTGGCGTCGCTGGCGCTGATGCTCGGTGCGGTGGCGTTGGCGATGCCTCTGGTAGTCGCGTCGGCGGTGGTCTACGGCTTTTGGAGGCTGGTGACGCTGGTGCCCCTGGTGGCGCGGTGGGAGCCCCCGGGACTCAAGCCTCCGGGTGGTGACGCTGATTCTCGCGGTGATGATCGTGCCGACGGTGGCGCTGCTGAGTGAGACGGCGATCGCCGCGGTGCCCGCGTCCTATACCCGCGGGGGCCATGCCCTGGGGCTGAGCCAATGGGCGACACTGCGGCGGGGGGTGCTCCCCGCGGCCGGGTGTGGGATCGCTACATCGGTGCTGCTGGCGGCGGGGCGGGCGGTGGGCGAGACGATGGCGGTGCCATTGTGTGCGGCAGCGTGGTGCAGCCCTCGGGGAGCGTGTTGGCCCCTGTTCGGCCACTCACGTCCAACATCGCGCTGGAGATGGATTATGCGAGGGACGATCACCGAGCGGCGCTCTTCGTCAGCGGCGGGGTGCTGTTGGCGATGGTGTGCGTGCTGGTGGGGGTGTCGGAGCGGATGAGCCGCGGTGACCTTCGCCACACCGCGGAGGTGAGCCATGGATGAGGGGCTGTCACTGAGCAGGGGTTCGCCTGCCGATGCCGTGGTGGCGACGGTGGTATCGGCGGTGGCGTTGCTCGTGCCGGCGATCTTCGCCTTGATCGGCATGGACCTTCTGATCGGGGGGCTGCCGCACATCTTGATCGGGTTTGTCATCGAGCCTGTCCGCTCCGTCGGCCTCAGTGGCGGAATCGGTCCAGATCTTTATCGCGACGGGGCTGATCCTGCTGGTTTGCCTGGGCGTTTCGCTGCCCCTTGGGATGGGGAGGGCGGTGCTGCTCGCGGACTTCTCGCTCGAAGTGGGGCGGGGCGGCCGCGAGCCCGGGGGCAGAGCGTCGAAGCAGCCGACCAGATGGCAGGGCACGACCACCGCATGCAGCCCCGCCATCAGCCACCATTGCATCCTCGCCGGCTTCGCCATCGGCCCGCCATAGTCCTGCCCGGCCCCCGCGGCTGCGGCTTGAGCACGCACATAAGCGACCCCCACCGCCACCACCGCCGCCGCCCAGCCCAGCGTCACACTCCCCGTCACCGCACCGCCCAACCCCACCAGCATCGCCACGTCCGACACCCGGTCGGGCACCTCGTTGTATAGCTCCCCCAACGCCGACGCCCGTCGCCGCTGCACCGCCACCATCCCATCGAGCAAGTTGCACGCCGCCCGCAACTCCACCACCACGGCACCCGCCAGCCACAACAGCCGCACCGCCCAGTGGTTGTGAACGTGCCCCGTCAACCACCACGCGCACCCACCCGCTACCGCGAAACATACGCTCGCCACCGAGATCAGGTCCGGCCATATGTTCCGCTCCGCGAGCCACGCGGCCGCCCACCGCGACACCCCCCACTCCCGCGGCCCCATCGGACGGCGGTCGCGGACTTTATATTCCGCCGAATCGTTCTGTGCGAGCGGTTCCTCTTCCATATCACGCCACACTACCTTCCCATCAGATACATCCCCGCCACCAGCACCGCCATCGCTACCATATGAATTGGCCGAATCGGCGTGCCGTACGCCAGCAGCCCGATCACCCCGGCCCAGATGAACGTGCTCGCGTACACCGGGTACAGCACGCTCAACCGCCCACCGATCCGAAACCCCGCGACGAACAGCACCATCACCGCCACATAACAAACCACGCCCATCAGAATCCGCCAGTTCAGTACGTACCCACTCCAGTGCATACCTGCCGCGTCCGCCCCCGATTTGTAGAGAAACTGACCCACCACCCCAAGCACGGCCGCCAGGGCGAACAGCAGGATGGAGAGCGGCGGCGTGTGCATAAAGCGTCGGAATCATGGCCACCGATCAACACAGATCAACACAGATCAACACAGATGAAAGCAAAGCATGGCGAAGACTCCAAGGCTTTCCCCCGTCTTGAAGCCCGACTCTTCTCTGCTCCTATCCATGTTCATCGGTGTCCATCGGTGGCAAGCCCGCTTCGACGCATGCCGTCTGTGCCCCCTCCCGCCCCCGCCGCCAAACGCTGTGGACGTGGAACTCCTCCCGCGTCTCGGGGTGGTCCAGGCGGTAGTGCGTGCCTCTGGACTCGGCCCGCCACGCGGCCGCCCTCGTGATCAGGGCTCCGATGGTAAGCAGGTTCTGCGCCTCCCAACCCGGCTGTTCATCGAATATCTTGTCCATGGTATAGCGGGCCCAGAAGCCGAACATCTCCTCCACCTCCCGCAGCCGCTCCCCCTCCCGCTCGATCCCCACATGCCGCCACATCACCGAGCGGAGGCTGGACCGCACATCCGCCAGGTCCAGCTCCGAACGCTCGCTCAGCGGGATGTCCGACACGATCCGCTGCGGCGAACGGGGCTGCCCGTTGAGTTCCGCGACGCACGCCGCCCCGGCCGCCCTGCCCGTCACCAGCCCCTCCAGCAGCGAGTTGCTCGCCAGACGATTCGCCCCGTGCAGTCCGGTGCAGGTCACCTCCCCCGCCGCGAACAGCCCCGGCAGGCTCGTGTGGCCCTCCACCGTCGCCGCCACCCCGCCGATCATGTAATGGGCAGACGGGTGGACCGGGATCGGCTGGGTCGAGGGGTCCAGATCAAACTTCGCCAGCAGCTCCGCGATCCCCGGGAACCGGGCGGCAAACCTCTTTGCCCCCAGGTGCCGCACATCCAGATAGACATGCGTGTGCCCCGTCCTGGCCATCTGCGCTAAAATCGCCCTGCTCACCACATCCCGCGGTGCCAGCTCCGCCCGTTCATCATAATCAGGCATAAAGCGGTGCCCGCCCCGGTCGATCAGGTACGCCCCCTCGCCCCGCACCGCCTCGGTGATCAGCGCCCTGCTCGCTCCGGCGACGTACAGCGTCGTCGGGTGGAACTGCACGAACTCCGCATCCCGCAGCTCCGCCCCCGCGCGGAACGCCATTGCCACACCGTCGCCGGTCGCGACCGAAGGGTTCGTGCTCTCGCGGTACACCTGCCCGCACCCCCCGGAGGCCAGGACCGTCGCACCCGCCCAAATCACCTGCAGCCCGTAACGGGGGTGGTGTGTGATCGCCCCCATCACCTCGCCCCCGCCCTCCCCGCCGTCGCCTGTGATCAGGTCGAGCACGAAGCATCGCTCAAACACCCGCACCCGATCCGCCGCCCGCACCCGATCCACCAGCACATCCGACAGCGCCCGACCCGTCGCATCCCCATGCGAATGTACGATCCGCGGCCGACTGTGACCACCCTCCATCCCCAACGCCAGCCCCGACAACTCGTCCAGCCCCGGGGCACGCCGCGGGTTCGCACCCACCACGCGGTCCACCTCCATCCCCCACCCCACCACCTCCCGCACCGCCTCCGACCCACGCTCCACCACCCCACGCACCACCGGCTCATCGCACAGCCCCGCCCCCGCCGCCAGCGTGTCCGACACATGCTCCGCCACCGAATCCGCCTCATCCAGCACCGCCGCGATACCCCCCTGCGCCCAGTACGTGTTTGACTGCTTGAGCTCACCCTTGGCCACCACGATGCACTCCACATCCCCCGCCGACGACGACGCCAACGCCGCCCGCAGCCCCGCCACCCCGCCCCCGATCACCAGCACATCCGTAAAGATCTGCGGCAGCAGCTTCGACCGAAACGGAATCAAATATCGGCGATCGTCAAACAAGTGATGCATGAGAGACCAGAATTCCAAACGTCGAAAACCGAACGACGAAAACCAACCCATCAACGACCAAGCGATCCACAATACGAACCGCCGCGACTTGTCGCGGCTTCAAACCCCGTCATTCGTCCAGCGTCATTCGTCCTTCGTTCATCGGCCTTCGACCAGCCCTTCCCCAACGAACCGCACCTTCGACAGCGGCAGACCCGACTCATACGCCAGCCTCGCCCCATTGCCCGGCTCACGATAACTCGCCACCCCCTCCACCCGCCACCGCCTCCCCACCACCGAATCCACGCCGCCGCCCAGCGACAGAGCCGCGGGCAGGCGGAGCAAGATCACACCCGGATCGCCCGGCTGCCCAGGCTCCGCCCCTTCGTCCGGGCCCACCCGCTCACCGGTCGCCCGCCCCGGCACCGCCACCGGCAGCGCCGCCTCCAGCTTCGCCGTCCCCACCCCCTCCACCGCCACCATGTACTTCGCACCACCCACCGGCAGCACCGACGCCCGCGGGTTCGCCACCACCACCTCCACCACCAGCCGCACTCCCTCCTGCGTCTGCTCCACCGCCCGCACCCCAAGCACCCTCGCCTGGGGCCCACGTCCGCCCACGCACCCCGTGGCCGACAACGCGGCCAGCACCATGATGTAGAGCCACAGATGTTTCAACAACAGGCACCTCCTCGGAGTTTCAGCCGAACACCCGCCTCATCCGTGACCGGCGGCCCATCCCGCTCGACCACGCCCCGCACCTTCGGGAACAGCAGCGCCGCCTCCACCACCATCCAAGCCTCCAGCCCCAGCGTCGCCACCGCAATCCCCAGCAGAGGGTAGTTGATTCCCGCGGGATCGTGAAACCAGCCCGGGATCTGAATGACCAACGCCCACGCCGGCATGATCAGCATAAACACCAGCGGCAGCACCAGAAACCAGATCGGCTTCCGCCTCCGCCACAGGTAAAACGCGATCACCAGAAACGCCAACCCCCCGAGCAACTGATTCGTCGCGCCAAACATCGGCCAAAGGATCATGCCCCCCGCGCCCGCCGACGCGATGCTCCACGTCGCCCCCGGCGCTGGCAGGGCCGCGAGCGCCCCCGCCACCACGATGGCGCAGATCGTCGCGACGTGCTTGTTGGTGAACAAATAGCAAATACTCAAATATTTAGCCCCGCCGCTTGCGGCGGGCTCTCTTCGTCGATCTTTAGGTGTTTCCGCCGGTGACGCCCCGACCCCTCCCGAGCGCGGGGCAAGCCCCGCGGCTAAATGTGGATCATCGCCCAGCGTCGGTGCGAACGTCGCCGCCAACTCCTGCACCACATACCGCTGCAGCCGCGTCGCGGTGTCCAGCGTCGTCCCCGCGAACGACGCCACCAACACCCCCATCAACGCCGTTGCCACGCCCAGCGGAACGCCCATCGCGCGGAGGAAGTTGGCGGCCCCGTCGACGAAGGCGGCGAGCTTGGGCTTCAGGCCGTCGGCGGACGACCAGGAGGCGTAGCGGGCATCGAACGCCGCCGAATGCACCACCCATTCCCCATCGGCATTTCCACCGAGGGCTCGCGTACCCAACCCCACCCCCGCCACACAAGCCAGAATCACCACGACCGCCAGGAACCCCTCCGTCACCATCGCCCCATACCCGACCAACCGCGCATCGGCCTCCGTAGTAAGTTGTTTCGACGACGTGCCGCTCGACACCAGGCAGTGAAACCCGCTGATCGCGCCGCAGGCGATGGTGATGAACAAGAGCGGCATCAGCGCGGGCAGGGCTGCGGTACCCACGAACAGCCCGTGCCACCACCCCTGATCCCCCAGCCGCACCGCGGGGGCGGCCAGCTCCAGCGGCACCCGCTCGGCCCCCTCGACCGGTGGGGCCCCGCCGATGAAGGCGGCGACGGCGAGGCCGACAACGACCAGGCCCAACGCCGAGAGCAGTTGCAGCGAGTTGATGTAGTCCCGCGGCTGGAGCAGCGTCGACACCGGCAGCACGCTGGCTACATAGGAATACAAGAGCAGGATCGCCACCCACACAATCGCGGGCCAGGCCGCCAAGGTCTGGTTGAATGTATGAAGCGTCCCCTCGATCGGTTCGAGCCAGCCGATCCCCGTGCTCATATTGTCATCGCCGAAGACGACGGTGAGGTACATCACCCCCAACGCGAGCAGCGACGGCACGAGCAGGGCCGCCCCCCTGCGGTGTAGCCATACGCCGATGCCCACCGCGAGGGGCACCTGCACGAGGCATGGGAAGATTGCGGCCGGGTAGAGCTTGAACACCCCCGCGATCACCAACCCGAAGATCGCCAGCACGATCGTCAGCGCGAGGAAGAGCACCAGCAGGAAGAGCACCCGGACTCGCTTGTTGATCAGCCGCCCCGCGATGTCTCCGACGGTTTGGCCGTTGTTCCGCATCGAGACGACGAGCGATCCCAGATCGTGGACCGCGCCGATGAAGATCGACCCGATGAGCACCCAGAGGAGGGCGGGGAGCCAACCCCAGATGACGGCGATGGCGGGGCCGACGATGGGGCCGGTGCCCGCGATGGAAGTGAAGTGGTGCCCGAAGACGATGCTCTTCTTCGTGGGGACATAGTCGCTGTCATCGCGGAGCCTCACACTCGGAGCCACCGCCCGAGCGGACAACTCAAACAGCCGCGACCCCAACCATCGCCCGTAGGTGTGGTAAGCGATGAGAAACGCCAGTGCCGAGCCGAGGGCGAGGAGCAGCACCTGCATTGGGGGAGCTTAGCGGTTGGTGCGGTGGCGAGGTCACGCGGCCTGCGTGGCGGCGGGGGTGGAGACCGCCCGCTGGGGGTCGAAACCATCGGACGCGGCCCAATCCAGTTAGTCATCCACGGCCTCCTCCAAAGCCCGCACGAGCTCCTCGACGGCTTCTCCCTCGTCGTAAATGATTGTCGGGATATCTTGGACGCGGCCGTGGAGATGCCGCTCCTCAAAATCGACCTCGATTGAGCCGGTGTAGCCGTCGTGTGTAAGTCGTTTCATCATATCTTGAATCCTGCCTCATGGATTAGCTTCCGAACCTCCCTAACCTGAGCGGGCTTGCTCTCAGGTCGCGGGTGCGGCCGGTGGAAGGTCGACCGCTCCCGTCCCAGCGTAGCGCGGACGCGCGACCCGCTGCCGTCTTCAATGGTACCGCCGAGCCGTTTGAGCACCGACTCGATGTCCCGTCACTGGAGGCTGGCGGGCGCGGGGTCGCGGAAGATGATGCGGGAGAGTCTTTGGTGGTTGGGCACGCGGGGCTGCGTCTTTGAAGCAAACTCGGGCTGGTCTGTCGGGCGGTTCAAAGATTGATGCGTTCGCGGATGGTCGCCCGCATCGCGTCGATCCTGTCCCGCAGCAGCTCCAGCGGGGTGTCGCCTTTGAGGGCGATGAGCTCTTGGGCGGGAATCGGCTCGCCGTACATCACGCCGATGCGGGGGCCGGGGCGGGGCCACTTAGCGTGGCGGGGGAAGACTTCGTACGCCCCCTCGATGGCGACGGGGACGACCAGGGGCCTGGCCCGCTTGATGAGCAGCATGGTGCCGGTGGCGAAGGGCTGGGTGTCGCCGGTGGCGGTGCGTTCGCCCTCGGGGAAGATCAAGAGGCCGTGGCCCGTCTTGAGCACCTCGATGCACCTGCGGAGCGAGCCGATGTCGCCCTCGCCTTGCGCGACGGGGATGGCGTTCATCGCGGTGATGATTTTGTCGAGTCCCGGCGTGTCCCAGAGGGTGGCGCGGGCCATCGCGTAGGCCTGTCGGTGGTGCGCACCCAGACCGACGAGGATCGGGTCAAAGTAGCTTTGATGGTTCGCCACCAGCAGCACCGGCCCGGTTCGGGGGATATGGTGGACACCCCAGCAGCGGTATCTGTGGAAGGGGGCGAAATATAGGTAGGTCAGGAAGTGCAGAAAGTACCACCCCACGATCCGGCCGAGGGAGTGGCCGGGGGCTCGGCGGCGGAGTGCGGTGAGCATTGGGTGGGAGCGTGGGCGCTAAGCCGCTAGGGGCTTAAGCCGCGACGCGCTTCTGTTGGAGCCGCTGGGCGAGGCGGGACTTGTAACGGGCGGCTGTGTTCTTGTGCAGCGTCGGGGTGGAGGCGGCCTGGTCGAGCTGCTTGTAGATCTCGCGGAGCTTGGCCTCGGTCTCTTCGATGGAGCCGTGCAGCAGCAGCTCGCGGTACTCCTTGATGGAGGTGCGGTACTCGTTCTTCCGCCAGCGGTTAAGGGCCCGCCGCTTCGAGTTCTGCCGAATCCGCTTTTTTGCGCTGACCGAGTGTGCCATGGTAGGTTCTGCCGTCGTGTAGGTCGGGTGGGTTGGGTGAGGCTTGGCCGGGCATTATGGCAAGCTCGGGGGCGGATGTAAAGCGGCGTGGCATGACTCGGTGAAAGGCAGGTGGCTGTTCGGGTACCATGACGGGATGTCGAGCATCGCAGGCGAACATCCCGATGCGCTCATGGATGGGGCGGTCCGGGGTCGCGGGGCCGGGCTGAACCCGGCGAATCGCCACGACCCTATCCGCCTGCACGTGCTGGGTGAGCACCTGGACGCCGAGCTGGCCGAGCATGGGGAGCCACGGCAGGTTCGGACCCACATCATCCACGACCACCCGCGGACGATCCTGAACAAAGTAGACAGCCCCGACATGCCCTGGATGAAATGGACGCTCAACCCCTACCGCGGCTGCGAACACGGCTGCGTCTACTGCTACGCCCGCCCCGACCACGAGCGGCTGGGCTACTCCTGCGGGCTTGACTTCGAGACGCAGATCCTCGTGAAGCACGACGCCCCGACGCTGCTGCGGAAGGAACTCGCGTCGCCCAAGTGGGTCCCCGAGCCGATCATGATGGCGGGCGTGACCGACTGCTATCAGCCGCTGGAGCGGGAGCTGCGGGTGACGCGGGGGTGTCTCGAGGTGATGGCCGAGGCGAAGCAGCCGGTGAGCATTGTCACCAAGAGTCGCCTGATCACGCGGGACCTGGACCTGCTGCGGGAGATGGCGCGGCACGGTGCCGTGCATGTGGCGGTGAGCATCACGACGCTGGACGCGGGGCTTGCGGGTAAGCTCGAGCCGCGGGCATCTTCACCGGCGGAGCGGCTTCGGGCGGTGCGGGAGCTGGCGGATGCGGGTGTGCCGACGATGGTGATGGTGGCCCCGATCATCCCCGCGATCACGGATCGGGAGGTGCCCGCGATCTTGGAGGCGGCGGCCGGGGCGGGGGCGACGTCCGCGGGGTACGTGCTGCTCCGCCTGCCGTATCAGTTGAAAGCGCTCTTCGGCGACTGGCTGGAGCGGCACTACCCCGACCGCGCGGGGCACGTGCAGTCCCTGCTCCGCCAAGCCCACGGCGGCAAGCTCTACGACGCCACCCCCGGCCACCGGCGACGCGGCAGCGGCGCGATGGCGGAGCAGATCGGGGCGCTCTTCAAGCTCGCCGCGAGGCGGCACGGGCTGGACCGGCGTCTCCCGCGGCACGACGCGTCGGGGTTTCGGCGACCAATGATGTGCATGAGTCCCGCGCAGCTACCGCTGTTCCCCTTGTCCCGCGATTCGTGAAGAGTGGTCATCCCCGCACCACCAAACCATCATGCTGAAGTTCGATAAAGCGGGAGACCTCGAACCCTCTAAGGATCGCAGGGATCAATGGCACGAAAAGTGCCTCCAATGCCAGGTTGGTGATATTGCCCGTCGACACCAACAACAAACGAACCGGGGCACCATGGAGCAGGTGCGCGTCGACGAAGTCGGCGTCTTTGGTCACCACCACCAAGTCGTCCCGATCGGCGATGTCGGCGACGTCTCGATCGGTGGTGCGATTCCCCTTCGGAAGGTCAAGCGTGTGGATTGCTTCAGCCCCGCCCGCGGCGAGCCACTGCACCAGCCGCCGCGGGAGCTGCGCATCGACCAAGAACTTCATCGCGGCACCGGCTCCAGCCGCCGGGAGTGTGTCATCGCGGCGGCGTACCGGAGTGCAGCGAGCAGGTCCTCTCGCTCGAGGTCCTCATAGTCGGCCAGCACCTCGTCAAACGACATGCCAGCCCCGAGCAGCTCGAGCAGCATCTCCACCGGATACCGCAGCCCCCGGATGCACGGCTTGCCGTGGCAGATCGATGGGTCGAGGGTGATGCGTGAGAGGCTGGCGGACATGTGGTTCGCGTGCATGATAGACCGTGTCGAACTTCCATTTCTTCAAAAATGGAGGTTGCGCCTCCCCTTACCGTCCTCTCTCCCACCGCCCACGGAGCGGACACTCGGGGCGCGGCGGGGAGAACTGCACGCTGCCGTCCTCTTCTGTCGCTGGGGCGTCCCCGCGCTAAGCCGCAAGCGGCGGGAAGTGGTCCCATCCCGCCGGGTTATTTTCCCAAGATGATCTTCTCCCCGTCGAAGCGAACCGTCTGATCGCCGACGGTGACCACGGCGTCGAGGCCCGATCCCTTGACGGTGATCTCCGGGTGTTCACCCTCGGGGCTGAGGGTGCCAACGAAGAAGTAGTTCTCTCCGCCGTCGACGGTGATGGCGTTGATCTGGACGTCGAACTTGGTCTTTCCTGCGCCGTGGCCGTGGGCTTTTATGAACGTCTCCTTGCGGCTCTTGGCGTTGATGTTGACTTTCTCGGGGGTGATGAATTGACCTTGGAAGGTCGCTCCGCCCTCGCCCTTGATGGTGAAGCCGTCGTCGCTGGGGGTGACGCTCTTCTCGGGGGGACCCTCGGTCTGCCAGAGCCAGACTTTCTTGCCACCGCCCTCGATCTTGTCGACGACGGCTATGAGGCACGGGGCGCCGCTCTTGCCGCTGTAGTCGATGGCGATCGACCTCATCCCGCTGATGCCGGATTGGGCGTTGAACTCCCCCTTTTGCGAGGGGATGCGGACCAGGCCGTACTTGGAGTAGGCGAACGAGTCGTTCGCGCTGTAAACCTCGTCAAGGTTGACGCTGACGACAAAAGACCCGTCGTCCTTGCCCTCGTAAAAGGTCATGTGACCCGATCCGCCCTCGTTGAGTTCGTCCTCGGGCAACCACACGACGTTCTCCTGGAACCGCTCGCGCTGACGGCTTTCGGTGCCGGTGGCCCAGTTCTGACCCAGGCCGCGGAGGCGGAAGGTGCCGGCGTTGGGGCCGTTCCAGCCGTGGATGGGCATCGACTTGAGGAAGACCTGGGAAATGATCGCGTCGTTGCCCCAGCCGTTGCGGCCGGCGTAGAAGCCGAAGTCCGCCGCTTCCCAGGTCTTGGGCAGTTTCGTGCCGACCTTCACCGGCTGCATGTCCAGCGGGTAGTTGAGGAACCCCTGCACGCCGTCGCGGTCCAGCAGCTTCTCCGCCGCCGCCTCGTCCACCTCTGTCGCCAGCGGGTCCAGCTTCGAGTCTGCACGCCACGCCGCCAGCACCTCGGGTTGCCACTTCTCGGGGATGATCGGCAACAGCGAGGCGTAATACGCATAGTCGATGGCGGTCGTGCCGTTGATGTCCTGGGGCCCGGCGACGATCTTCCGCGGCACCCAGTATGCGATGTCGTTATAGGGCGACACGGGGTACCCGAAGACCCGCTGAAACGCCGGGGCGTATCGGTTGAGCCCGTCGGTCACGTCGGACGAGTAGTGGCCGACCTCCCCCTGGAACCCGCCCGTGCCCACCGCGTAGCGGGCCTGGAGGAACATGTACCACCGGCCGAGGCGGAACATCCGCTGGTAGGCGGGATTGGCCCCGCCGCTGGCCTCCCAGAGAGCGATTTCGGCGTCGTAGTTCAGGCGGCGGGCTTGATACTTCTGCTGGATATCTTCGGCGACGGGTTTGAAGGCGGCCACGTCCTCTTCGGTCGCGGCGATCAGGTGCGGCGCGGTCTCGTCCCACTTGATGCGGAACTGGATCATCGCCATCAGCGGGTAGAGCCCTCTTTCCAGCCGCACCGGCTGACCCGGCGCGAGCAGCTTGCCGTTCAACGCCATCTGGGCAAGGTTGCCCCGCGAGCTGGGGTTGAACACCTTGTAAAGCCCCGGCTCCTTCACGTCGAGCACGCTGTAGAACACCATCGTCAGCGGCTCCTTGGACCGCTTGCCCGCCTCGAGCAGGTCGCCGAGCTTCACCCCGCCGAAGTCCGCGTTCGATTTTCGCTCCTCTTTGATGATTTGAAAGGTGAGGTCGAAGTCGCCAACCTTGATCTGGGTGCCCGGCTCGGGGCGGATGTTCTCAAGGCCGTAGAAGTTGGCGCGGGGGTCATCCGGCGTCACCTGCCGCAGGGGCTGGGTGATCAGCCAGTCAGTGGGGCTCTTGCCGGGCTCCATGGTGACCACGGGCACTCCCTTAGGTGGGGTGTAATCCTCCGCGGGGGCCAGGTCGACGGCCGTGAACGGCTCGCTGGGCGGGGTCGGGCGGGGGCTGGGCTCGTCGAACATCGCCAGCCCCGCCTCGCCAATACCCGCGAACACGATCCCGACGTGGTTGCTCTGCGCGTTCCAGTTGGTCGTGCCCAGCGCCTCGGGGGCGAAAAAGACGCTGTAGCTCATGTCCGTCAGCCAGCTGCGGATCTGCGCCTTGTACTCCTCATCCCACGCGTCGTAGCACAGGTCATAGGAGACCGCCGCCTGCTCGATCTGCCCGCCCGTGGGCCGCAGCGCGGTAAACGCCCGTGTGCCGTACCAGCCGGGGACCGCCTTGTCCGCCAGCACCAGGTCAAGCCGCTCCCTCGCCCGATCCGCCCATTTCTTCTCGCCCGTCAGTTGATACAGCACGCCCAGGCCGATCGGAGTCTGCTCCATTTTTTTCATCGCCACCTGCCCCAGCGGCGTCTTCGCCTTGGCCCGCAGCGTCGGCAGGTCGCTCTTGCGGAATAGGATGCGGGGGTGTTCCTGAGGCTCCAGCGGCACGAAACCCTCGACGACCGGCTCTGCGGGGAACGACCAGCCCCACACCTTGCCCGAAACCTCCCGGTCCTTGAAATTCCCCTCGAACGTGCCATCGAGCCGATCCCCCTCCACCTTCATTGTCAGCGTATATTCGCCTTGAGCGGCCGGGATCCACTTGTCGGGCGTGATGTCGACCAGCAGCTCCATCGTGATCTGCTCAGGGGTGACGCTCGACGACTTCACCGCCCCGCGGTGAGCGTTGGCCATGTTGTAGTTGCGGCTGATCCCATACACAGGCCCCCACAGGTCGCCGGTCCGATCGAGGTCGAGCACCAGCTCGCGGTAGTCCGCCGGGCTCTCCCCCACGTACATCGCGCGATCCATCACCAGGTAGTACCGCTGCGAAGCGGGCTGCGTGGCCTTCTTCTCCTGTGCCAGAGAAACGCCGGGCAAAGCGAGCAGGAGTGCGAGCAGCGTGAACAGCAGCAGGAAACGGTGACGCATGGAGAGAGCCTTGACCGGGGGCGGGGGAGCGATCGTTGGCCGGGGGGGAGTACACCGCGGCACCGGGAGGGAGTAACGGCGGCGACGGCGGGGCATTGCAGCGCGGGGGGGCGGGCCAAAAGCCCCAAGTGGATCATCCACCATTGGATGTACGCCCCAAGCCGGGGCAGCGCGAGACTTCGAGCGACGCCCCGGGTCCGGGCGTCGACATTCCCGGCCGATACCCGAGGCGACGCGGCTTAACGCTTGGGTTTAGGCGTGCCGGTGAAGTCTTGTCAAACCGCACGCCTTGGCCAAAACCCCGAGGCGTGGCCACCCGCCAAATGATGGCGGATCATCCAATGGAGGGGTCGCTCGTCCGCACTTTTTAGATCGTGCTCTCAGTTACCCGCAGCACCTCGTCCACCGTCGTCTGGCCTTTGGCGACTTTGGCGAAGCCGTCTTGGCGGAGGGTGGACATGCCGCGTTCGACGCAGGTGCGGCGGAACTCGGTGACGCTGGGGTTGCCCGCGATGGTATCCCGCAGCGTGTCATCGAGGATCAGCAGTTCATAAAGACCCAGCCGACCGGCGTACCCGGTGTTGCGGCACTTGTCGCAGCCCTTGCCGACCCAGACCTGGTCGGGTGCGACGCCGTGCATCGCCAGGTGCTCGGCGATCGCATCCTCGGGGGGCTCCTGCACCTTGCACGTGTCGCATACCTTCCGCACCAGCCGCTGCGCCAGGCAAGCGTTGACGGCCGACCCGATGAGGTAGGGCTCGACGCCGATGTTGATCAGCCGCGTCACACTGGACGGAGCGTCGTTGGTATGAAGCGTCGAGAGCACGAGGTGCCCCGTGAGGGACGCTTGGATCGCGGTCTTGGCGGTTTCGGTGTCGCGGATCTCGCCCACCATGATGACGTCCGGGTCCTGCCGAAGCAGCGCCCGAAGCGCCAGCGGGAAGGTCATGCCGATCTTGTCCTGAACCTGGGTTTGGTTGATCCCGTTGAGGTGGTATTCCACGGGGTCTTCGACGGTGGAAATGTTTTGTTTGGACCGGTCCATCTGCCCCAGTGAGGAGTAGAGCGTGGTGGTCTTGCCGCTGCCGGTCGGGCCCGTGACGAGCAGGATGCCGTGGGGCTGTCTGATCTGATTTTTCCACATCAGCAAGGCATCTTCCGCCATCCCGAGTTGATCCAGCGTGACCTGGATCGACCGGGTGTCGAGGATGCGGAGCACGGCCTTCTCACCCTGGGCGGTGGGCAGGGTGGAGACTCGAAGGTCGAACTTGCGGCCATGCACCGAGGCGCGGATGCGGCCGTCCTGGGGCAGGCGCCGCTCGGCGATGTCGAGGTTCGCCATGATCTTGAGGCGGCTGATCACCGGGGCGTGCATCGACGGAGGCGGGCTCATCATGTCGAAGAGCACGCCGTCGATCCGGTATCGTACCTGCAGCCGCTTCTCCTGCGGCTCGATATGAATATCGCTCGCCCCCTCCTTGACGGCGTTGCTGATCAGATAATTGACAAAGCGAATAACCGGGGATTCGCCCGCGGCCTTCTCGAGGTCGAGCTCCTCCTCCTGGGACTCGTGGACCTCGACATCATCCTCTTCGATGTCGCCGATGATCTCATCGACACCCATCTGCGTGGTGTCCGCCTGCTCCTGTTTGATGGTGACGAGCACGGCATCCAGGTCACGTCGGCTGATGACGACGGGCTTGACGGGCATCCCCAGCTTGTGCTGCACCTCATCGACGAGCATGAGGCGGTCGGGCTCAATCAGGCCCAGCACGAGGCGGCGGCCTGCGACGCGGAGCGGGAGCAGCCCGCCGGCTTCGCAGAAAGGGACGCCCAGTTGCTGGATTTTCGAGGTCGCCTCGGCGATGTCATCCGGTGCGATGCGCTCGAAGGGCATGCCGGCGACGCGGGCAACGACGGCCTGCATCGCGGGCTCGTCGACGCCCAGGGCGTCGAGGGTCGAGGCGAGCTTGACCCCCGGGCTTTTGGCGACGACGCCGCGTGCCCGCTCGAGCAGCTCACGGTTGACGACGCCCGCGTCGAGGAGCGCCTCGCCCAGCTCCAGGGCGGCGGGGGCCGCGTGGGCGGGCTCATCGTCGGGGGACCAAAGCTCGTCCATGCCGCCGCCCCGCGTCATCGCGGTCGGTGCGGGGGTCAACTCGGCGGTGACGGCGGAGAGGGACCGGGTCATCGCCTCGGTCTCTCGCAGCAGGTCATCCAGGGGGTCGTGAGGCATGGCGGGCCGGTGGGTTAGGGAGAGATTCCGGCGGCACAGGCGGGACGCCTGTGCCACCCGCTTGTTAGGCGGGTGAGGATTAGTCGCCGATGCGGAGGATGAACGCTTCGCCGCCGCCTTCGAGGGTGACGCTCATGGCGTCGATGCGGGTGACGGTGAATGGGCCGACGCTTTGGCCGGTGCGGACCACGTCGCCGTTGATGATCGCGCCCGCGGAGCCGAGCGAGCCGTTGAGCTGGAGCTTGTTGAGCTCATCGCGGAGTGCTTTGAGCTCGCGGGTGCGGCGTTCGCGTTCCTGTCGCGCTGCCGCCTCGTGCAGAGCCGAGGTGTCTACCTCGGGGGTGACCACGGCGAGGGGTTGGGGCTCGTACATCTTGAAGGGATTCCGCTGAACATATTCCAGCGGGACCTGCGTGGCGGCGTGGTCGGCGGCGAACATGGCGACGATGCGGTCGGTGTCGGCGACGATGGCGTCGATCCCGCCCCGCGTCATCACATCATCAGCGGAGAGGCGGTCGGGATGGGCTGCCTTGGCGAGGTAGGTCTCGATCTTGGCGGCCGCGGCGTCGCCGCTGCGGGTGGACCCGGTGCCGGTCAGGTCGCCCCCGAAGTACCGCATCCCTGCCAGCGTCACCACCGCCACCACCGCCACCAGCCCAAGCACGGCCGCGGGACGCGAGAGCACCTCCGCGGCATAAGGCCCGGCGGCGAGATCGCCCCCCGCGTGGGGGTCGGCGTCGGCGGCACCACCGGCGAAGCCACCCGCGGTGAGCGGCAACTGCGGGGGCGGCGGTTGCTGGTTCGAACCACCCGAGGCGTCGGTCGGGTTTTGGAGGAGGGTGCTGAGCATGGGAGGGGTGGAGGGGGGAGCTTGGAATCCGAGGCCAGGGTTTTGCAGTCTGAAATCTTGGATCTGGGGCCTCGGAGAAAGTCAGTTCCGCTCTGATGGTGGGGCGGGCGTCGTACGCTTGATATAGAACCGACCAACGTCTGAATTCAATACGGCCGTTGGTGCTGGTGGGCGCGACCAGCGGTCGCGGCTTTATGCTGTTTTTCAAAGAGTGGGCGTGGCGTGGTGTGATGGGGGCTAGGTTGCCGCTCCCTCCGCTTCGCCGTCGAAGTAGATGGTGAGCACGAGGTCGGCTTGCATTTCGCCCTCCTCGCCGCCGCGGAGTTTTTTGAGTCGCATCTGGCCCAGCTTGGTAATGCGGGGGAGACGTTCGAGTTCTTTGATGAACTCGTAGAAGCCGTCGAAGTCCCCGACGATGACGAGCTTGATGGGCTGTTCGCTGTAGCGGGCGGAGCCTACGACTTTGTCGGTGCTCATGCTCTTGACCGTCAGCCGCTGGCGTGCGGAGAGCGTGGTGACCTCTTTGACGATGCGGTCGACCTCGCGTCGCTCGGGGAGGCGTTGCTCGAACATCGCGATCGCGGCGGTGAGGTTGTCGATCTCCCTGCTCAGGTCGCTCATCGTGGTCGTGGCGGCTTCGAGCTGGGCGAGCTTGACCTCCTTGCGGGCGATCTCTTGGCGGGCCTGATCGACCTGCGTGCCGCGGGGGGAAAAGACGAAAAACCAGGCCGCCAGCGGCATCGCGAGCAGGACAAGGACGAAGAGCAGTTCACGGGTGCCGAATTTCATGGGTGATCGTTTCGGTGATTTCTGCGGTTCGATAGGACGATGCGGCGTTGGCGGGCGGCATGGTTTGCGGTGGAGCGGGGCCTGACGGCCTCCGCTCAACGGCGAGAAAGTGGACGCTTCAACGCCGCTCGTCCGTCTGGACCTGCGACATCACGCTGCCGGCGCTTCGCCCGCCTTTGGGGTGGGCGGCGTTGTCGGGGTCGATGTTCAACTCTTTGCCCATGGGATTTTGCTTGGGGTCGCGGGCGACGAGGCGGGGTTCAATTTGGGCTGCCTCGGCGTCGGGGTCAATCGTGATGAGGATCTGGAAGCTCCGCATGGACAATCCCTCGACGCGGACCTCCTCGGTGGACTTGATCTCGGCGGACTGGAACAGCGGGTGCATCGCCAGGTGGGTGGAGGCCTCGGAGACTTCGATGTCGGTCGGGGCGTAGCCGGTGAGGAGCACGGTGGTTTGAGTGGGTGCGGGCGCGAGGTCCTCGGGTTCCTCGGCGGCAGCCTGTTCGAGCCTGGCCCGCTGCATTGAGGTGCGGGGGCGGGTGGCGGTGGGGAGCACGCGGGTTTCGAGCTTGAGGTCCTGGAAGCTCACCGTCGGGGGCATCGCGTTGACGATCTGCGAGAGGATCAGGTTCCGCGGGGTCCGCTCGACGAGGGTGGCGGTGACCTCTGCCTTGGCGATCATCTGGGCCTTTTTGCCACGCAGCTGATCGACCTGCTCAATGAGCGTGGCGGCCTGCTCGAAGCGGGCGTCCGTCGAGGCCTGCAGGTCGCGGACCTCATCGAGTTGACGCCCCTGCACCAGCCACGCCGCGACGACGCCGGTGAGCACCACGCCAAACAGCGTGAGGCAGATCACGTTGGTCCGCACCGCGAGCTTCCGCTCGAGGTAATCCTGGGGGAGGAAGCTCGTGTTGGACATGGGCATGAGCGTCGGGTGCGGGGGGAGTGAGCGGGCGAGCTGCGGCAAAGGCTGCCCAGCTACGCAGTGGCATCATCGGCGCGATCCCGCAGCGTCTTGATGCGATCCGCTTCGAATCCCCCCACCGCCCCCCCACCACCACCCCACCGCCTCCGCGATTCACTGCCGCAAGGCTTGCATCACCGCCCGCACCCACCGAGCCCGCTCCTCTTTCATCTCGATGCCCACCCCGCGGATGTTCACCAGGCCCCTCGCGTCCAACATGCCCCGGACCTCGACCCGCGGCGAGCCTTCGCTCCGACGGTGCAGCCCCAGCCCAAGCCGTCGACCCCGCCAGATCACCGCGGCCTCGTCCACCGACTCGGCCACGCGGCTCTGCACCAGCAACATCGGGCGATCACCCTCGGCCTGGGCTGGGCTATCGATGGCCCCTTCACTCTGCAACAACGCCAGCACGTCCGAGTGCATCGTCGGCCGATCGACCACGCCCGGCACCACGCCCGCACCCAGGATCACCAGCGGCACCCGCGTCTGCGGGTCGCCCAGTCGGCTCCAGTGACCCAACACGCCATCGCCGTAGAGCGATTGCCCGTGGTCACCCGTGATGATGACCACCGTCCGTGACAGGTCGACCCCTTCAATGAAATCCGCCACCGCCGCGTCCAGGTAACCCGCCGCGTTGCGGTAACGGTTCCGCAGCGGCTGGGGATTTTGCCACGGCCAGAGCAGCATCGCATCGCTCGCGATGGGCGTGTGTACCACCGCCGCGGGCGGGCAGAAGTACGCAAAATGCGTGGACATCAAAAAGACCACGGCAAACACCGGCTGATGCCCATCGCGGGCACCGCCGCCCGGGTGCGTCGACGCGTCCGCCGGGTGACCGATCTCGGCTGTGATCTGCTTCAGCGTCGCTCGATCACCCGCGGGCCAATCGGCCGTGGGCGTGACGGCTACGCGGTCGAAGCCCCGGCTCACCATCGCCTCCATCCCTTCGTACCCCGCGTGCTCCCCGCAACTCGCCCAGAGCGTCGTGTACCCCGCGGTGCGAAAAGAGCGGGTCATCGCCGGCTCCACGCCCGACGCCTCAGCTTCGCGGTGCCACAGTGGCGGTCGGGCGTGCAACAACGCGAACAGGCCAAGATAGGAGCTGTTGGCATCGCTGCGGTGAGCGTTGAAACGCAGCCCCCGCCCGGCGAGCCGATTGAGCCGCGGCATCGTGTCGGGCGACAACGCATCCGCCCGCCAGCTCTCCAGCACCAGCAGCACGACATCAGGCGGGGCGGTCTCCGCCCAGTGCATCGCTCGCGGCGTCGGCGCTTTCAAATCGCCCGGCCATCTTGGCCCGCTGATTGCCTGGATCGGCAGCATCTGGGCCGTTCGATTGACTTCTTCGAAAGACCTGCCCTTGGATTCCATAAAACCACGGTCCAGCTCCGCCTGCACCGCCGCCTCGAGTTGCCACTCCCAGGCGTCGCCCCGCAGCGGCCGGTGCCCCACCCACGGGTCCACCGGCAGCGCCTCCGCCAGCACCGCCACCTCCTTCGACCCTCCCAGCCACGGCCCCCCGAGCAATACCACCACACAGCCCAGCCACACCACCCCTACCCCCAACGCC
>PPFU01010186.1_pt1 | contig 34740 bp, 27 predicted proteins | sample 1535991 | NCBI WGS metagenome assembly PPFU01 (sample SAMN04901290, study PRJNA319586) | Hypolithon metagenome, whole genome shotgun sequencing project. | isolation source: Antarctic Hypolithon | place: Antarctica: Miers Valley | collected 2014
TCGACATGGGCGACGTGCTGTCGCTGGTCGAGCAGGTCGAGCAGCAGGTCGACAAGGACAAGGCGCAGAAGCTTGCCGAGAAGGTCGCCAAGGGCAAGAAGTTCGACCTCAACGACATGCGCGACCAGCTGGAGCAGATGCAGGGCATGGGCGGCATCCACGGGCTGATGGACAAGCTGCCGGGCATGGGCCAGATCCCCGACGCGGTGAAGAACCAGGTCACCGGCAGGGAAGTGCCGCGGATGATCGCGATCATCGGTTCGATGACGAAGAAAGAGCGGCGTAATCCGGGGCTGCTCAACGGCTCGCGCCGGTCGCGCATCGCCAAGGGGTCCGGCGTGCAGCCCTCCGACGTCAACAAGCTGATGAAGCAGTACATGCAGATGGAAAAGATGATGGGCAAGCTGGGCCGCGGTGGCATGAAGGGGATGATGCGGGGGCTGTCGGGGATGATGGGCGGGCGCGGCCAGCCGTTCCAGCGCTGAGGCCACCGCGGTGAAGGACCCCGACACCGCGCAGTCGCGCTGCTGGATCGACGGCCGGCGCGTGGTCGAAGCGTCCACGACAGCCCCGGGTACGGGGCATTTCACGTCTCTGCAGCTTCGCGGAGGCGCGATGCAGGGCTTCGACCTGCACCTGGCGCGGCTGCGCCGCGACCACCTCGCGATCTTTGCCACGCCGCTGTCCGACGCGCTGCTCGCCGCCGCGCTGATGCCGGTGACGGACGACCCGGCGGCGGTCGACGCCACGCTGCGCATCGCGATCGCGCCCACCGCGGCTGGAATGACGCCTCGGATCCACGTGTCGCTGCTGCCGCCACGCCCGGTCCCTGCGGCGCCGGTGCGGTTGACGGCCGTTGTGCACCGCCGCTCGCATCCGCTGCGCAAGCACGACGACATCGGCGCGCAGCAGCAGCTGCAGGCACAGGCGCGCTGCGCAGGCTTCGATGACGTTTTGATGCTCGACGACGCTGGTCAGGTGCTGGAAGGCACGTTCTGGAACCTAGTGGCGTGCCGCCAAGGGCAACTGCTGTGGCCCGAGGGGCCGTCGCTGCATGGCGTTGCCCAGCAGTTGCTGCAGCGGGCGTTGTTGGAGGCCGGCATCGCCCAGCGTAGCCTGCCGCTGCCGGCCCAGGCGCTGTCCGCGGCCGACGCCGTGTTTGCCATGAACGCGCGCGGCGTGTGGGCCGTCGCGAGCATCGACGACCGGCGCTTCCGCCTTGACGACCATGCCCTGTCGCGGATGCGGCAGCTGCTGGCGGCGCAGCCGTGGTGCCGGCTGGCGGACGCCGCGTCAACGCTTGCGAAGCCCTCCCGCTGTGAGAACCAGGCCGCCGTCGGATGAGCGTGGCCAGGGATGCGCGGCGGTACGCATGATGTGCGTGGGCAGCTGGGACATGGTCCGGGAGGCCCGGAATGCCGGGCAGAGGAACCGGCGGTCCGTTGCAGGGCGTTTCCCCCGCGGCGCGGATGGATTACACTCCCGCGCTTACCTCGCCGATCCTGGCGATTGGGCAACACAGGAAGCATTCCAGATGGTCAAGATCCGCCTTGCGCGTGGTGGCGCGAAGAAGCGCCCCTTCTACCACATCGTCGTCACCGACCAGCGCAGCGCGCGCGACGGTCGCAACATCGAGCGCGTGGGGTACTACAACCCCGTCGCCACCGGTGGCGAGCAGCGCGTGGTGCTCGACACCGCGCGCATCGACCACTGGGTCGGGCAGGGCGCGCAGCTGACCGACAAGGTCCGCAACCTCTACAAGGAAATGGGCAAGCAGGCGCAGGCTGCCGCTTGAGCCCGTGGCCGCGCACGTCGCGGCCGGTCCGATGAGCGCCGATTCGCGAGACCCCTTGCCGGGGAAGGTCCTGCTGGGCCGTCTCCACGGCGCCTTTGGCGTGCGTGGGGAAGTGAAGCTCGAGTCGTTTACCGACCCGCGGACCGCGATCCTCGGCTACCAGCCCTGGACGCTGCGCGAGCCCTCCGGGCTGCAGCGTCCGCTGTCGGGTGCGCAGGGCCGCGAAACGCCGAAGGGCGTAGTCGCGACGCTGCCGGGCATCGAGGACCGCGATGCCGCCGAGGGCCTGAAGGGCGCCGAGGTCTATGCCGAGCGCGCGCAGCTGCCGCCTGCGCCCGAGGGCGAGTACTACTGGATCGACCTCGAGGGCCTGCGCGTGGTCACTGTCGACGGCGTGCCGCTGGGCACGGTGTCGCACCTTTTCTCGACCGGTGCCAACGATGTCCTGGTGACGCGTGGCGGCGATCGGGAACGGATGATCCCGTTCGTGTTGCCCGACTACGTGACCTCGGTCGACCTCGCGGCAGGCGTGGTCACCGTCGACTGGGACCCGGACTTCTGATGCGGATCGATGTCGTCAGCCTGTTCCCGGAATTCGTGGCGCAGATGGCGGGTTTCGGCGTCGTAGGGCGGGCGGTGGAGCGGGGGTTGGTGGACATCCACGGCTGGAACCCGCGCGACCACGCCGAGGGCACCTACCGCCGCGTCGACGACCGCCCGTTCGGCGGCGGGCCCGGCATGGTGATGCTGATCGACCCGCTGCGCGACGCGCTGCACGCTGCGCGCGCGGCGGACCCCCGGCCCGTGCGCACGATCTACCTCAGTCCGCAGGGCGTGCCGCTGACGCAGGCCAGGGCGGCGGCATTGGCGGCGGAAGAGCGCCTGCTGCTGCTCTGTGGACGCTACGAGGGCATCGATGAGCGGCTGGTCGCGGCCGAGGTCGACGAGGAGCTGTCGATCGGCGACTACGTGCTCTCTGGCGGCGAGCTGGCGGCTGCGGTGGTCATCGATGCCGTCGCACGCCTGCGCCCCGGCGTACTCAATGACGGCGAATCCGCGCTGCAGGACAGCTTTGGCGACGGGCTCCTTGACTGCCCGCACTACACGCGGCCGCCGCGCCATGCGCTTGGGGACGTGCCGGAGGTGCTCATGTCGGGACACCACGGCGACATCGCGGCCTGGCGTCGCCTGCAGTCGCTCGCCCGCACGCAGGTGCGCCGACCCGACCTGCTGGCCGCGGCTTCGCTCACGGACGACGAGCATCGTGCGCTCGCCGACCCCGGAGACTTCCCATCCCCTATCCCCGGGGCCTGAAAGGCCGCTATAATGCGCGGCTAGCCGCTCCAGAGCCCGGCCGCATGCGCGCCGAGGCACCACCTACCGCATCCACGACACAAGCAGGCCGCCCCATGAACAAGCCCTCCCTGAACACGCTGCTGCAGGATTTCGAATCCGCCCAGATGCAGCGCACGCTGCCTGACTTCGGCCCCGGCGATACCGTGGTGGTCAACGTCAAGGTGAAGGAGGGCAATCGCGAGCGCGTGCAGGCCTACGAGGGCGTCGTCATCGCCAAGAAGAACTCGGGCCTCAATTCTGCCTTCACGGTGCGCAAGATCTCGCACGGCTTCGGCGTCGAGCGCGTGTTCCAGAGCCACAGCGCGATCATCGATTCGGTCACCGTCAAGCGCCGCGGCGCGGTGCGTGCCGGCAAGCTGTACTACCTGCGCGCGCTGGAAGGCAAGAAGGCGCGCATCAAGGAAGACCTCGCCGCGCAGGCCAAGCACCGCGCGATCGCGGCCGCGGCGTCGGCCAAGGCAGAGGCTGCCGCCGCTGCGGAGTGATCCGCGCGACAGGCGTCATCCGGACGGCCACCGCAGGGTGGCCGTCCGCGTTTCGAGGGCCGGGCGGCCCGGCGCGTTGGCGCGATGCGCACGGCGCGCGCACTAGGCTGCTGCCCCACGCCCACAGATCCCGGAGATCCCGTGTCGTCTTCCGCTCCCGTCGCTGTCGCCGATGCCGCAGCCACGGTACGTCTCGACGTCTGGCTGTGGGCGTCACGCTTCTTCAAGACGCGCAGCCTCGCAAAGCAGGCGATCGAGGCCGGACGCATCGTCGTCAACGGCGAGCGCGCGAAGCCGGCGCGCGCGGTACGGACAGGCGACGCGCTGGCCGTGACCCGGGCGGAGGACACCTTCCACGTCACGGTGCTGGCCGTCGGCGCCCGGCGCCGCGCCGCGCCCGACGCCCGCCTGATGTACCACGAGGACCCGATCGCGCAGCAGCGGCGGCTGGCCCTGGCCGCAGGCCGCACCGCGGCGCGCGCCGGTTATCGCCCACCCGAAGGCAAGCCGGACAAGCGTGCCCGCCGCCTGATCCAGGCGCTGGGTGACCTCGATGCGATGTAGCCCGGGTTTCCCGCGTGCGCCTCGCATGGCGCCGCCGCCGCGGGACGAATCGGCGCGCGCCGGGGGGACAGCGCCGCAAACGACGACAGACACCTGGAGGTGGCTGTCGTCGCTGCAGGCCGTGGTGGGGTCGCGCGGTACTCTGCGCGACGGTCCGTCGTCAGCGCAGGTCGTAGCGGTCGAGGTTCATGACCTTGTGCCACGCGGCCACGAAGTCGCGCACGAACACCTCGGTGGAGTCGCTCGACGCGTAGACCTCGGCCAGCGCCCGCAGCTGCGAGTTGGAGCCGAACACCAGGTCGACGACGGTCGCGGTCAACTTCAGCTCCTGCGTCTGCCGGTCGCGGCCTTCAAGTACGAACTCCAAGTCGTCCGACTTCCGCCATTCGGTATTCATGTCGAGCAGGTTGACGAAGAAGTCGTTGGTCAGCTCGTCCCTGCGCTCGGTGAACACGCCGTGCTTCGCGTCGCCGACGTTGGCACCCAGCGAGCGCAGCCCGCCGATCAGCACCGTCATTTCCGGCGCGGTGAGCGTCAGCAGGTTGGCCCGGTCGACCAGCAGCTCGGCCACCGCGCCTTCCTGCCCGATGCTGGCGTAGTTGCGGAACCCGTCCGCGATCGGCTCCAGCACGGAGAACGATTCGACGTCGGTCTGCTCCTGCATCGCGTCGGTGCGGCCCGGGGAGAACGGGACCACGATGTCGTGGCCCGCCTTCCTGGCCGCGGCCTCGACCGCCGCGCAGCCACCGAGCACGATCAGGTCGGCCATCGACACCTGCTTGCCGCTGGACTGCGCGCCGTTGAACTCCACCCGGATCGCTTCGAGCTTTGCCAGCACCTGCTGCAGGATCTTCGGCTGGTTGACCTCCCAGTCCCTCTGCGGCGCCAGGCGGATACGCGCGCCGTTGGCGCCACCGCGCTTGTCGCTGCCGCGGAACGTCGACGCCGAGCCCCAGGCCGTGGAGACCAGCTGCGGCGTGGTCAGGCCCGACGCATGGATCTTCGCCTTGAGCGAGGCCACGTCGGCGTCGTCGACCAGCGGATGGTCGGCGGCGGGGACCGGGTCCTGCCAGATCAGCACTTCTGTCGGCACCAGCTTGCCGAGGTAGCGCGCGATCGGCCCCATGTCGCGATGGGTCAGCTTGAACCAGGCGCGCGCGAAGGCGTCGGCGAACTCGTCGGGGTTGGCCATGAACCGGCGCGAGATCTTCTCGTACGCCGGGTCCATGCGCATCGCCATGTCAGCGGTGGTCATCATCGGCGCATGGCGGCGGCCGGGGTCGTGCGCGTCGGGCACAGTGCCGTCGCCGCCGCTGCCGACCGGCTTCCACTGCTGCGCGCCGGCGGGGCTGCGGGTCAGCTCCCACTCGTAGCCGAAGAGGTTCTCGAAGTAGCCCATGTCCCACTTGATCGGGTCGTTGGTCCACGCGCCCTCGATGCCGCTGGTCACGGTGTGGACGCCATGGCCGGATTCGTGGTTGTTGAACCATCCCAGGCCCATGTTCTCGATCGCAGAACTCTCCGGATCCGATCCCACGTGCTTGACGTCGACCGCGCCGTGGCACTTGCCGAAGGTGTGTCCACCCGCGGTCAGCGCGACGGTCTCCTCGTCGTTCATGGCCATGCGCGCGAAGGTCTCGCGGATGTCGCGGGCCGATCCCAGCGGGTCGGGATTGCCGTTCGGGCCTTCCGGGTTGACGTAGATCAGGCCCATCTGCACCGCGGCCAGCGGGCTGGCGAGCTCGCGGTCGCCGCTGTAGCGCTCGTCGCCGAGCCAGGTGGTCTCCGAGCCCCAGTAGATCGACTCGTCCGGCTCCCAGACGTCGGGGCGGCCGCCGGCAAAGCCGAACGTCCTGAAGCCCATCGACTCCATAGCCACATTGCCGGTCAGGATGAAGAGGTCGGACCACGACAGCTTGCGGCCGTACCTGGCCTTGATCGGCCACAGCAGGCGGCGGGCCTTGTCCAGGTTGCCGTTGTCGGGCCAGCTGTTGAGCGGGGCGAAGCGCTGCTCGCCACTGCCGCTGCCGCCGCGGCCGTCCCAGATCCGGTAGGTGCCGGCCGCGTGCCACGCCATGCGCACGAAGAACGGACCGTAGTGGCCATAGTCCGCCGGCCACCAGGGCTGGGAATCGGTCATCAGCGCGTGCAGGTCGGCAACGACCGCGTCGAGGTCGAGGGTCTTGAACTCCTCGGCGTAGTTGTAGCCTTTGCCCATCGGGTCGGACATCGGCGAGCGCTGGTGGAGGATCTTCAGGTTCAGCTGCTCCGGCCACCAGCCGGCGTTGGTGTGCGCGCCGGAGAGCCCATGGCTGCTGCGGGTGGCGCCCGGGAAGGGGCATTTCGGCTCGGAAGAAATGTCGCTCGGCATGGTCTGCTCCTGGGTCGGGGATCGTCCGGCGACGTGCGGCGGCGACGTCGGGACAGCGGTGGCATAGCGCTGACGTGTCCCGGCGGGAGACGCGCCGCGGTCCACCGCAGGAGGCCGCCGGCCAACAGTGCGGGCGGCGACCGGGGTGTGGACCCTGCCAACGTACGCCCCCACCGCGACAATCTGAAATCGAATGATTCAGGAATTTCGATAGTTATTGGCTATCGGTCGATGTGCGCCGACTGATTTCGAGCGTGCGCCGGTCCCGGAGAAGCAGCCGGCACCAGTGCAGCCGAGGCAGCAGCTACTGCAGTCCCTTGAGGCGGTAGAGCGCCTCGAGCGCCTGCTTCGGAGTCAGTTCGTCCGGGTCGATCGTGGCCAGCGCGTCGAGGGCTGCCGACGACGCGGCAAACAGCCCGAACTGCTGCGGCGCGTCCAGCGTATCCGGCGACAGCGGCGGCGCCGATCCGCGATCGCTGTGCTCGAGCTCGGCCAGCCGCGCCCGCGCCTGCGTCACCACCGCCTTCGGCAGCCCGGCGAGCGCGGCGACCTGCAGGCCAAAGCTGCGGTTGGCCGCCCCGGGGCGAAGCGCGTGCAGGAACACCAGCGTGTCGCCGTGCTCGACGGCATCGAGGTGCACGTTGGCGATGCCGCTACCTAGCGAAGCCAGCGCGGTGAGCTCGAAGTAATGCGTCGCGAACAGCGTGTAGCAGCGGTTGACGTTCGCCAGGTGCCGCGCGCAGGCCTCGGCCAGCGCCAGGCCGTCGTAGGTCGACGTGCCGCGGCCGATCTCGTCCATCAGCACCAGCGACCGCGCCGTCGCGTGATGGAGGATGTAGCTGGTCTCGGCCATCTCGACCATGAAGGTCGATTGCCCGCGCGCCAGGTCGTCGCCGGCGCCGATGCGGGTCAGGATGCGGTCGACGGGTCCGAGCTCGGCGCTGGCCGCGGGCACGAAGCTCCCGATGTGTGCGAGCAGTACGATCAGCGCGTTCTGGCGCATGAAGGTCGACTTGCCGCCCATGTTCGGGCCGGTGATGACCAGCATGCGGGTCTCGCCGGATGCCGCCGCCACGGCCCGCGTCGCGGGCCCCATGGTCTCGGCAATTTCGACTTCGCGGCCAAGGCACAGGTCATTGGGCGTGAACGGCTCGCCGCGCACGGCCTCGACCACAGGGTGGCGCCCGCCAAGGATGTGCAGCCGGTCGTCGTCCACCAGCCGCGGCTGCGTCCAGTCCAGCGCGCGCGCGCGTTCCGCGAAGCACGCCAGCACGTCGAGTTCGCCGAGCGCGGCGGCGCATTCGCGTAGTGGCGCCAGGTCGGCGCCCAGGGCGTCCAGCAGCGCCTCGTACAGCGCGCGCTCGCGGGCCAGTGCGCGCTCGCGTGCCGACAGCACCTTGTCCTCGAAGCCCTTGAGTTCCTCGGTGATATAACGCTCTGCGCCGGTCAGCGTCTGCCGCCGGGTGTAGCGTGGCGGCGTGCGCGCGGCGTGCGCCTTGCCGACCTCGATGAAGTAGCCGTGCACGCGGTTGTAGCCAACCTTCAGCGTCGTGATGCCGGTGGCCTCGCGCTCCCGCTGCTCGAGGTCGACGAGGAACCGGTCGGCATGCGTCGACATCGCGCGCAGCTCGTCGAGCTCGGCATCATGGCCGTCGCGGAACGTGCCGCCGTCGCGCGCCAGCAGCGGCGGCTGATCGACCAGCGCCGTCGCCAGCCGCCGCTGCTGAGTCTCGTGGTCGCCGAAAGCGCCGATGAGGGCGCGCAGTCGCGGAGAGTCGAGCGCGCCGAGGTCAGCGCGCAGCAGCGGCAGCAGCGCCAGCCCGTCGCGCAGCGTCGCCAGGTCGCGCGGGCGAGCGGAGCGCAGCGAGATGCGCGACAGGATGCGCTCCAGGTCGCCGAGGGCGCGGAAGCGCTCGCGCAGCGTCGCGTCCACGTCGCCTGACAACAGGCTGGCCACGGCGTCGTGCCGCTCGGCCAGCACCCGGCGGTCGCGCAGCGGCCGGTGCAGCCAGCGCCGCAGCCAGCGCCCGCCCATCGGCGTCACCGTGGTGTCGAGCACGCCGATCAGCGTGTGACGTCGCTCGCCATCGACGCGGCTGTCGAGCTCGAGGTGGCGACGGGTGGCGGCGTTCATCGCGATCGCACCGTCGGTGGATTCCAGCGCGATCGCGTCGAGGTGCGGAAGGCGCTGCTTCTGCGTTTCCTCGACATAGCCAAGCAGCGCCGCGGCCGCCGCGATCACCAGTGGCCGGCCCTCGATCCCGAACGCGGTCAGGTCATGCATGCCGAAGAAGCGCAGCAGCTGGCGACGGCCGCTGTCGACGTCGAACAGCCACGGCGCGCGCCGCCGCACGCCGGTGCGCGCAGCCAGTGACGGCGGCCAGCCCTCCTCGTCGGGCAGCAGCACCTCGGCGGGGTCCAGTCGTGCCAGTTCGGCGTCCAGCGCGTCGGCATCGGCGACCTCGCAGGCGAGGAAGCGCCCGCCGGCGAGGTCGGCCCATGCGATGCCGAAGCCGTCGCGGCCGCGGCTCACCGCCAGCAGCAGCGTGTCGCGGCGCTCGTCTAGCAGCGCCTCGTCGGTCAGCGTGCCCGGCGTCACCACGCGCACCACGCGGCGTTCGACGATGCCCTTGCTGGTTGCCGGGTCGCCGATCTGCTCGCAGATCGCCACCGACTCGCCCAGCGCGACCAGTCGCGCCAGGTAGCCCTCGGCGGCATGGTGCGGCACACCGGCCATGGGGATCGGCTGGCCCGCTGAGTTGCCGCGCTGGGTCAGGGTGATGTCGAGCATCCGCGCGGCCTTGCGCGCGTCGTCGTGGAACAGTTCGTAGAAGTCGCCCATGCGGAAGAACAGCAGGATGTCGGGGTGCTCCGCCTTGGCGGCGAAGAACTGCTTCATCAGGGGCGTGTGCTGCTCGGCGGACATCGGCTGGCGCGGCTCCGTTCGACGGCCGCACAGTGTGACCCACGCGGCCGTCCAGCCGGGCGGGCGCGACCGCTCAGGGCAGTGGCTTCGGGCACATACGCGCCCGTCCGGAATTATGTTAGCGTTCCGTGTACGGCAGCGATGCCGCATGCACCAGGCGCGTCCCCCACGTCCGTCTGGCGCCTCGCCCACTGGTCCCGGCCGGTGCAGCGAGCGTTTTTCATCCGGCTTCTTTTTATCCACATTTGGTAGGGGGACATCATGGTTTCTGGCCATCCGCAGCGCAGCCTGCTTGCAACGTCTGTGTTCGCCGCTCTTGTTTCGATGTCGATGTCTCCGCTCGCCCGGGCGCAGTCCGCGCCTGCCGAGTCCGACGAGCCGACCACGCTCGCCACCATGATCGTCACCGCGCAGAAGCGCGAGGAGGCGATGCAGGACGTGCCGATCTCGGTCACCGCGCTCTCGGAGCAGGCGCTGCAGGATGCCGGCGTTCGCGACGTCAAGGATCTCCAGGTGCTGGTCCCCGGCCTCACGGTCACCAGTACGCAGAACGAATCGCTGACCACCGCGCGCATCCGCGGCATCGGCACCGTCGGCGACAACGCCGGCCTCGAATCCTCGGTCGGCATCGTGATCGATGGCGTCTACCGCCCGCGCAACGGCGTCGGCTTCGGCGACCTGGGCGAGATCGAGCGCATCGAGGTGTTGAAGGGGCCACAGGGCACGCTGTTCGGCAAGAACACGTCTGCCGGTGTCATCAACGTGATCACCCGCCGCCCGAGTTACACCCAGTCGGTGGAGGGCGAGGTCACGGTCGGCAACTACGGCGCGCGTGGCGTGTCGGCGTCGTACAACGACGCCATCGGCGACAGGGCCGCGTTCCGGGTCTATGCGGCCAAGCGCGAGCGCGACGGCTTCCTCGACGTGGAGACCGGAAACGGCCCGCGGCGCCTCGACGAGGATGGCAACCAGAACTTCCATTCCGTCCGTGGCCAGCTGCTGCTGGAGCCCACGGAAGGCTGGGACATCAACATCATCGCCGACTACACCAGCCGCGAGGAAAACTGCTGCTCGGCCGTGCAGACCGTGGTCGGGTCGACCGCGGCGATCATCAACGCGGTCGGCGGCGGCAGGTCGATCGCGCCGGTGGCCGACCCGTTCGCGCGCGTCGCATACAGCAACCGCAGCACCGAGCAGGACACCAAGGACAAGGGCATCTCGATCGAGTCCAATTACGAGACTTCGTGGTTCGGCGGATCGACGCTGACCGGCATCACCGCCGTCCGCGAATGGCAGGCGATCAACGGCCTGGATTTCGACTACACGTCGGCTGACCTGCTGTACCGCAATGCGGACGAGGACGAGTCGCTGACCCGTTTCAAGACCAACAGCACCGAATATCGCCTCGCCGGCGCCACCGACAGCTTCGACTGGCTGTTCGGCTTCTTCTACGTCGATGAGGACCTCGATCGCAACGACTCCTACCGCATCGGCAATGCCTACGAGCCGTATCTGTCGGTGGCGCTGCTTGCGTCGATCAACCCGGCGTTGGCCGCGTCGCCGACCGCGCCGCTGTTCATCTCGCAGGCGACCGGTCGTCCGTTCGGCACCAGCTTCGTTGGTCTCGGCGCGCTCGACCGCTACCGGCAGAACGCCAAAAGCCTCTCGTTCTTCACCAACAACACCTGGCGCGCGACCGAGGCGCTCGATCTGACGCTGGGGCTGCGCTACACCAACGAGGAGAAGACCCTCGATTCCGTGTATAGCAACCCCAACGGCTCCGCTGGCTGCTCGGCCGCCCTGACGCCCGCCGGGCAGCAGCGCGTGGCCGGTGCGCTGCTCGCGCGCGGCATTCCGGCCGCCCAGCTGGGCGCCGTGGTGCCGGGGGTCATTGGACGGCTCTGCCTGCCGTGGTCCAATGCGCTGCACAACGGACGCAGCACGCGCCAGGAGCGGAAGGAGAAGGAGTGGTCCGGCACCGTCAAGGCGGCCTACCGCTGGAACGAGACCGTGATGACCTATGCGTCCGCGGCGCGCGGCTACAAGGCCGGCGGTTTCAACCTCGACCGCGTGCAGACCTCCAACGGGCTGTCCAGTGGCGGCCCGGGCATCACGCCGGTCAACGACACCTCCTTCCCGGGCGAATTCGTCGACAGCTTCGAACTGGGCACCAAGACCACGTGGGCGGGCGGCAACCTGCTGCTCAACGCGACGCTGTTCCACCAGACGTATGACGACTTCCAGCTCAACAGCTTCCTCGGCACCAGCTTTGTCGTGCGGTCGATCCCGGAGGTCGTGTCCAAGGGCATCGACACCGAGATCCTCTGGCAGCCGGCGGCGGTGCGCGGGCTGCTGCTGCAGGGTGGCCTGATGTACGCCGACACCAAGTACGGTGACAACATCCCGGGTGCGGATTTCTCCCCGCTGCCCGCGAACAACCCGGGTCAGCTTTTCAAGCTGCCGGGCAATCGTGTCAGCTTCGCACCGGAGTTCTCGGGCTCGGCGGCGGTGACCTACGAGCGGGACTTCGCCAACAACCTGAAAGCGCGGTTCAACGTCGGCGCGAAGTACATGTCCGACTACAACACCGGCTCGGACCTCGACGTGGAGAAGGAGCAGGATGCGTTCACGGTGGTCAATGCTCGCATCGGTCTTGGCTCTCGCGACCGGCGCTGGATGGTCGAGCTGTGGGGCCAGAACATCTTCGACAAGGACTACGTGCAGGTCGGCTTCGATGGCCCGCTGCAGAGCTCGAGCGCGATCCCCGGTGACCCCCGCAACACCTACAACGCGTTCCTCGGAGCGCCTGCGACCTACGGCGTGACGGTGCGCTTCAACTACTTCTGATCCACGCGTCATTGCGACAAGGGACGGCCCGCACTGCGGGCCGTTTCTTTTTTGGAGGGCGGCATGAGCGCGACACTCGCGATTGTGTCGCGGATAATCGCGGCTCCCTACGGAGCCCTGCCAGATGCCATCCCCAACCGATGCCGATCTCCACGGGCTCGCCTCGTCGCTCGGCGCGCGCATGCAGGCGGCGCGGCATACGCTGGTGACCGCGGAGAGCTGCACCGGCGGCTGGATCGCCAAGACCGTCACCGACATCGCCGGTTCGTCGGCCTGGTTCGACTGCGGACTGGCCGCCTACAGCTACGAGGCCAAGCAGGCGCTGCTGGGCGTCAGCCCGCATACGCTGCAGCAGCACGGCGCGGTGAGTCGCGAAACCGCCATCGAGATGGTGTCGGGGGCGCTGGTCACCTCGGGTGCGAGCCTGGCGGTGGCAGTCACCGGCATTGCTGGGCCTGGCGGCGGGGGCCCCGACAAGCCGGTGGGCAGCGTCTGGATCGCATGGAAGCGTCGGGGTGGTTATCCGCAGGCGCAGCTGTTCCACTTCGAAGGCGACCGCGAAGACGTGCGCCGCGCGACCGTCGCCCAGGCGCTGCGCGGGCTGGGAGAGCTGGTGGATTGACCGTGCGGGGAGCGGTCGAGCACGGCGCTGCTCTCCGGCAGTGCCCTGTGCGGCATTCGTGCAGTTGACCGCCGGCCGATTAGTAGTAATAATGCTAACCATGGACATCACCGACACCCAGAGCGCCATTCTGAGCCTGATTGTCGAGCGCGTCGCCAGCGAGGGCGTGCCGCCGTCGCAGGCCGAGATCGCGCGCGCGTTCGGCTTCCGCGGGGTCCGCGCTGCGCAGTACCACCTTGAGGCGCTGGAGGCGGCGGGCGCCATCGAGCGCGTACCGGGGCGGGCGCGGGGAATTCGCGTGCTACGGGCGCCCGCGCCGGCGCAGTCCGATCTGCCGCTGGCCACCAATGACGAGGTGCTGTCGCTGCCAGTGCTGGGGCAGGTCGCGGCAGGGCTGCCGATCGGCGCCGGGGTCGACGAGTCCGCAGCGTCGGAGCAGGTGATGCTGATGGACCGGGCGCTTTTCTCGCCTGCGCCGGACTACCTGCTGCGCGTCAAGGGCGACTCGATGCGCGATGAGGGCATCTTCGATGGCGACCTGATCGGCGTGCACCGCACGCGCGACGCCCGAAGCGGACAGATTGTGGTCGCACGCATCGACGAGGAGATCACCGTCAAGCTGCTGCGCATCGGCCGCGACCGTATCCGCCTGATGCCGCGCAACCCCGATTACGCGCCGATCGAGGTCCTGCCGGACCAGGACTTCGCGATCGAAGGCCTTTACTGCGGCCTGGTCAGGCCCAACCGTTGAACGCGCCCCGCGCCGACACGCGCCATTGGCCGCTGTTGGCCGCGTTGCCTGCCGCGCTGCACGGCGTTCCCCGACTCCCGGCGACGGCTGGTGCCGGTCGTGCGCCTGCGCCATCGCGGCTAGCTTCGATCCACGGCACCGCAATCGCAGCTGGTGCGATCCACCGCTGCCACGATGCCGCACACCCAAACAACGCCTGACACGAGGATCACCACGATGGACGAGAACAAGAAGCGCGCCCTTTCCGCAGCCCTTGGCCAGATCGAGAAGCAGTTCGGCAAGGGCTCGGTGATCCGCATGGGTGACCGCGTGGCCGAGATCGTGCCGGTGATCCCGACGGGCTCGCTGCAGCTCGACATCGCGCTCGGTATCGGCGGACTGCCGCGCGGCCGCGTGGTCGAGATCTACGGCCCCGAGTCGTCCGGCAAGACCACGCTGACGCTTCAGACCATCGCCGAATGCCAGAAGCTCGGCGGCGTCGCGGCGTTCATCGACGCCGAGCACGCGCTTGACCCGACCTACGCGCAGAAGCTGGGCGTCAATGTCGACGACCTGCTGGTGTCGCAGCCCGACACCGGCGAGCAGGCGCTCGAGATCGCCGACATGCTGGTGCGGTCCAACGCCGTCGACATGGTGGTCATCGACTCGGTCGCCGCACTGACCCCGCGCGCCGAGATCGAGGGCGAGATGGGCGACCAGCTGCCTGGACTGCAGGCGCGGCTGATGAGCCAGGCGCTGCGCAAGCTGACAGGCAACATCAAGCGCAGCAACTGCATGGTGTTCTTCATCAACCAGCTGCGGCACAAGATCGGCATCATGATGCCGGGCCAGAGCCCCGAGACGACCACCGGCGGCAACGCGCTCAAGTTCTACGCATCGGTGCGCCTCGACATCCGCCGGATCGGTGCGATCAAGAAGGGCGACGAGATCATCGGCAACCAGACCCGCATCAAGGTCGTCAAGAACAAGATGGCGCCCCCGTTCAAGCAGGTCATCACCGAGATCCTCTACGGCGAAGGCATCAGCCGCATCGGCGAGCTGATCGACATGGGCGTCGATGCCAAGCTGGTCGAGAAGGCAGGTGCCTGGTACAGCTACGACGGCGAGCGGATCGGGCAGGGCAAGGAGAACGCCCGCCAGTACCTGAAGGAGAACCCCGCGATCGCGGTCAAGCTGGAGGCTGCGCTGCGCGCGCACCTGGTGCCTGACATCCAGCTGATGGCGCCGGTGAAGAAGGCCGACGACGTCGATGGCGATGCCTGATCCCGCGGGGCACGTCGACGCCACGCTCCATGGCATCGACGCGCCTGCGATCTCGAGCTCTCAGCCCTCCCCGGACGGGTTGCCCTGCGGTCCGATGGACGGCGGGGAAGGGTCGGTCGTGGAGGTTGATGGCGCGTCCGAGGGACCCGAGAGGCGCCGCCGCCGTCCCGAGGCAACGCCGGCGCAGCGTGCGCTGGCGCTGCTCGTGCGACGCGAGCACGCGCGCGGTGAGCTGAGGGCCAAACTGGTGGCGCGGGGCATTACTGCCGAAGCCGCAGCAGAGGCCGTCGACAAGATGACCGCCGAAGGCTGGCAGGACGATGGCCGGTTCGCGGTCAGTCTGGCGAGGATGCGCGCGTCGGGCGGTTATGGCCCCGGCCGGATCCGCGCTGAGCTGGCAGGCCACGGGGTCGCGGATGTGGAGGTCGAGGCCGCGCTGCAGGCGCTGGCTGAAGCAGGAGACGCCGACTGGCCCCGGCGCGCGCGCGAGCTGGTGTTGCGCCGCTACGGCGAGGAGATCGACAGCAACCTCAGCCTGGAGCGTCGGGCGAGCGCGTTCCTGGCGCGGCGGGGGTTCGATGGCGACTGTGCGCAGGCGGCGCGGGGGCGCAAACGACGCTGATCGGCGACCCGCAGCGCCGCCGCGTTGTCGCGGCTGGTGCGGCGGCGTGCGCGGTGCACGCTAGACTGACGCGATTGGGTGAACTGCATCCGCCTGTCGTGGCTTCGCCATGGCGGCGCGGGTGGCATGCCCGTCGACGATGCCCCTGGCCATGAGCGAATCCCCGGTTTCCGCACCCGCCGTTGCGCCCGATGCCGCCACCGGCCTCGGCCCTGTCCCGAGCACCGCCGACATCCGCCGCGACTTCCTCGCCTTCTTCGAAGGCAAGGGCCACGCGATCGTGGCGTCGGCGCCGCTGGTGCCGGGCAACGATCCGACGCTCCTGTTCACCAACTCCGGCATGGTGCAGTTCAAGGACATGTTCCTGGGCGCAGAGAAACGCGGTTATGTGCGCGCGGCGGATGTGCAGCGCTGCCTGCGCGCCGGCGGAAAGCACAACGACCTCGACCAGGTGGGCTACACCGCGCGCCACCACACGTTCTTCGAGATGCTCGGCAACTGGTCGTTCGGCGACTACTTCAAGCGCGATGCGATCGCCTGGGCGTGGGAGTTGCTGACCGAAGTATGGAAGCTGCCGGCGGACCGGCTGCTGGTCACCGTCTACCACACCGACGACGAGGCCCACGCGCTCTGGCGCGATATGGTCGGCGTACCGGAGTCGCGCATCGTGCGTATCGGCGACAACAAGGGCGCGCCGTACGCATCCGACAATTTCTGGCAAATGGCAGAGACCGGTCCCTGCGGGCCGTGTACCGAGATCTTCTACGACCATGGCGCGCACCACGCCGGTGGCCCGCCGGGGTCCCCTGACGAAGACGGAGACCGCTTCATCGAGATATGGAACCTCGTGTTCATGCAGTTCGACCGGCAGCCCGATGGCACGTTGCTACCTCTGCCGGCACCGTGCGTCGATACCGGCATGGGACTCGAGCGGTTGGCCGCGATCCTGCAGCGGGTGCACAGCAACTACGAGATCGACCTGTTCCAGGCACTGATCCGGCATGCGGCCGAGCTCACTGGGACCGCCGACCTCGAGGACAAGTCACTGCGCGTGATTGCCGACCACATCCGCGCCTGCAGCTTCCTGATCGTCGATGGTGTACTGCCTTCCAACGAGGGTCGTGGCTACGTCCTGCGCCGGATCATCCGCCGCGCGCTGCGCCATGGATGGATGCTCGGCACGCGACAGCCGTTCTTCCACGCGATGGTGGCCACGCTGGTTGCCGGCATGGGCGAGGCCTATCCGGAACTCGTCGCGAAGCGCGAGCTGGTCAAGCGCGCGTTGCGCACCGAGGAAGAGCGGTTTGCCGAGACCCTCGATGCCGGCATGCGCATTTTCGACCAGGTCGCGGCGCGCAGCACCGGCGCCATCCCGGGTGCTGATGCGTTCCGGCTTTACGACACCTACGGCTTCCCGCTCGACCTCACCGCGGACATCGCGCGCGAGCGCGGACTTGCGGTCGATACCGCGGGTTTCGACGCCGCGATGGCGCACCAGCGCGAGACCGCGCGCGCTGCCGGCCGCTTCGCGTCCAGCGCCGGTCTCCCGGCGGACCTGGTCGCGCGGATGACGCCGACCGCGTTCGTCGGCTACGACGCGCTTGCCGCCGACGGACTGCAGGTCATCGCGCTGCTGCGCGACGGCCGTCCGGTCGACGTGGTCGAGCCCGGCGACGATGCCGTGGTGTTCCTCGACCGATCGCCGTTCTACGGCGAATCCGGCGGGCAGGTGGGCGACACCGGCACGCTGTCGGGCGAGGGCGATGACGCGCACGTGTTGGCTGTGTACGACACGCGCAAGCATGCCGGGCAGTTCCACGGCCACGCAGGGCGCGTCACCGCAGGCGCGCTGCGCGTGGGCGATCGCGTGGCCGGGCGCGTTGACGCAACGCGACGCGCGACCATCGTGCTCAATCACAGCGCCACGCACCTGCTGCATGCCGCGCTGCGCGAGACGCTGGGGACGCATGTGGCGCAGAAGGGCTCGCTGGTCGCACCCGACCGGCTGCGCTTCGACTTCTCGCACTTCCAGCCGATGACCGCTGTCGAGGTTGCCGAGGTCGAGCGTCGTGTCAATGTCGAAGTGCGCGCCAACCATCCGGTGGAGATCCGCGAGATGGACATGCAACAGGCGCTCGACGCCGGTGCCATGGCGCTGTTCGGCGAGAAGTACGGCGAGCGCGTGCGGGTGGTGACGATGGGTGCGTCAGTGGAGCTGTGCGGCGGCACGCACGTGGTGCGCACCGGCCAGATCGGGCTGTGCAAGCTGGTCTCGGAGTCAGGCGTGTCGTCGGGCGTGCGCCGGATAGAGGCGCTGACCGGGCAGGCGGCGTTGGACCATGTCGCGGCCGGCGAGCACAGCGCCGCGGAGGCGGCGCGCCTTGTCGGTGGCACCGCGGCCGAGCTGCCGGAACGTGTCCGTGCGCTGGTCGACCGCAGCAAACGCCTGGAGCGCGAGCTCGACACGCTGAAGGCGGCAGTGGCGGGCAGCGCGACAGCGGACCTTGCCTCTTCCGCGGTGACCGTCAATGGACTGCGGGTGCTGGCGGCGCGGGTCGAAGGGCTGGATGCGCCGGCGCTGCGCGATGCGCTGGACCGCCTCCGCCAGCAGTTGGGCGATGCGGTCGTGCTGCTGGCCAGTGCTGCCAATGGCCGTGCCGCGCTGGTCGCCGGTGTGTCCGGCGCCGCCTCGGGACGGATCAAGGCTGGGGAACTTGTGGCCCATGTCGCGGGTCAGATCGGGGGCAAAGGCGGCGGCCGCCCCGACATGGCCCAAGGTGGTGGCGAAGACGTCCCGGCGTTGGCGTTGGCCTTGCAGCAGGTCGCGCAATGGGTCCGCGAACGCTCTGAATAGGCACGGCATGACTTTCGACCCGGCGCGATCCCGCGACCGGGCGGTATGATGTTTCACGTTTGTGAATTGTAGGCGGGCGCCATCCCCGGCGCGTCGCGATGGTCGTCCTGCCACGTCTGGCGGGACTGCATGGAGATATCCCGGATGCTGATTTTGACCCGACGGGTCGGTGAGACCCTCATGATTGGTGACTCGGTCACGGTGACCGTCCTGGGCGTCAAGGGCAACCAGGTGCGCATCGGCATCACCGCGCCCAAGGACGTGGCGGTGCATCGCGAAGAGATCTACGACCGCATCCACCGCGGCGAAGGCGTCGGGACGCCGCAGGGCACAGATACAGTCGACTGAGATTGCCGCCACGCGGGCGACCGGCTATCCTTCGCGCTCGCTGGCGGACGCAACTTCGCTCGCGATGCTGGAATCCGGAGAGTTGCCCGAGTGGCCGAAGGGGCTCCCCTGCTAAGGGAGTATGGGGTCAAAAACTCCATCGAGGGTTCGAATCCCTCACTCTCCGCCATTTCATTTAAATCGTTGATTTATCACGATTTTTGAGATGGTTGAAGTCTGATGTTGTTGGACACTTGGTTGGACAACAACCATGCGTCTACGACATCACATGGTCCGCCATTCGAGCGGCACCTTTCACTTTCGCCTTGTCGTTCCTGCTGATTTGCGGGAGTGCTTGGCGTTGCGTGTTATCAAGCGGTCGTTGCGCACACGCGACTCGCACTTGGCGCTCCTTGAAGCGCTGCACTTGTCCGCTGGGTATGCTCGACTCTTCGCAGGGCTGCGAGGGGACGCCATGGCGCGAAAGACCTTTGACGCAGAGGCTTGGTCTGCAAGCGAGCTGGCGCGCGGCGTGCGGCCCTACACGCTCGACGCCGAGCGCGGCATTGTGCAGACCGATGGCACCGCCGCTGACCACGCCAATGCGCTGGAGATGGCCAGGGCGATGCTCGAGCTTCGCCAATCCGCACGTGTGAGCCAGAGCCAGGCGGCACCCATGCCGCAGCCCACTGCAGAAGCGTCAACGCGAAATGCGTATGCGACCGTGCGCGACGCCATCACCTACTGGCAGACCGTCGACATGGAGGCCATGCGCTTGAAGGCGACGGCAGTGGAGCGCCTCAAAGCGATTGAGGACTTTGCCGCCCATGTTGGAGAGAAGCGACCGATTGGCTTCATGCGTAGGTCCGATGTGGCGGCCTGGGTGGCACACCTGCGCGGCTCGAAGAAGAACGAGCAGTCCACCGCGAAGAAGATGGCCAGCCACGTGAAGGCATTCTTCGACAGCGCGCAGCGGGCCGGCTACTACTCAGCCGAGCTGACGAACCCCGCCGAAAGGATCGTCAAGTTCACGAAGGCAGACCAGGAGGTTCGCGCCCAGACACATGGCTGGCAGGCTTTCAGCTCGGACCAGTTGCGCACTCTCTTCGCCCCAGAGAACTTCAGCAAGACGAGAGAGGTCCACACGCGCCGCGCCATGGTGATTGCGCTGTATACCGGGGCGCGCGTCGGCGAGATCGCTCAGATGCGGCTCGCGGGGTTTACGGAGGTGGACGGCCAGCCGGTCATGAGCTTCGATGGGGAGCTCAAGTCAGATGCCAGTCGCAGGCAAATCCCGATCCATCCCGATCTGCTGAAGCTGGGCATCCTGGACTGGGTAGCCGAGCAGCGTCGCCGCGGCTGCACACGCCTGCTGCCAACGGTCAAGCTTGATGGCAAGAGCGGGAAGGGCAACGCCATCAGCAAGGGGTTCTCAAAGTTGCTCTCCTCGCTGGCCATCACGCCGACGGTCGACCCTGATCTGGCGCTCACCAAGGACCTCGACCCCAAGGTCGGCATGCATAGCTTCCGGGACACCGTCATCCAGGCGATGCAGGGCAAGGCGGACGAAGAGCTACGCAAGGCCTACGTCGGCCATAAATACGAAGGCAAGCGCAGTCGCGCGGAGAGCGTGCGGGGCAGTCACGAGACGTCCTACATGCGCGCGTGGACGCCGAGGGAGGTGTCACGGGTATTTGCGGGTATCAGCTGGGGAGATTGGCTCGCTATCGCCGCACTCAAGGAGCTGCTTAAGCAGCCCGATGAGGAACATTCGCGAGCGATGAGAGCAATGCGGCGGCGTGAAGCGATCCGCACACGCAATCAAACGCACTAACTAGAAACTATTAAATTCGCATAGATCATCGTTATTTCATCACAGGTGGCTTGCCTGATCTGGGCGTGACTTTAGGGTCGAGTCCCCTGTGCAGTTCAGCATCGGACTCTTCAAGAAGCTGACTGAGGATGTCTTTTGTATAGGCGTCCGGCGAAGGTGGCGAAGAAGCAGTGCCTTTTGGAGTATTCTTGAGATCCGGTGCAGGCCCGTGGCGGGCAACATAGACATCAGTAAATCGGAGAAGAGAGACTCTAACCGGATCTATGTCCGTTTGCTGGATCTCCAGCCATCCTTTCAACGCAGCGCCAGTAATCTCGGGAGTTGCGCCCGTGGTCAAAAGTCCGAAAAATGATCGTGCGTTCGAGCTATTCATATGAATCACTCCGGGATTTTTATACGGAGCGGGCGGCGTGGTGGTAGCGTAAGACTTCGCAACATGCACAAGGTTGTCCAGTGAAACGCATCGAATCCGCTCCTTCGCATAGACGAGATAATGTGTCCAGTGAATATTGCTTAAGTGTCGTCTAGCGCCGCGGACCGATGATGCAGTTTTTTTCGCGTGAGCAACTAGACGGAGAAACTGTGGAATAGACGTAGGAGATAGTTCCAACGGCTCCGTCGCCGTTTCATCATTCTTCGTTCTGCTGATTTCGCGAACCTGATGCAGGTCGAATGACTGTGTCTTGTCACTTTCTACTCGCTTCGCCTGAAAGATGGCGAGTCGCGCAGGCCCAGATTCAAACTCAATAATCAGTGCAAAGTCGGCGCCCGTGGCAGCTTCTGTGTGCGATCCGCATCCACTTTTTGGGAAATATTGCCACGAGCAGCCCGCATCGTTGCTCTGTTCGAAAGCTTGTGAGCATACTGGCGCAAGAGAGGCAAACGCGCCTAACAGGAAACCGGTCGTTGGTTCCTCATGCACCCGTTCTGTCATTCGCAGTGATAACAGACGAAGAATAGACAGTTGAAAAGTCGCCATCAGCGCATTGAGCGTCGGCGAGGGCCGCAAGTCCAACGTCAGCTGCCCTTCTATCCACTCCCGAATCTCGGTGTCCGACATGGCTGATTCCACATTTGGGCCAGCAGCATAGTGCAGGATTCCTGGCGTGAAGTTCAAGCATGCCATTACGGAGCGCGCGCCCGAACAGCGGATACTCCGGCGATCCATAGGGGCGAATCAATAATGTGTAAGCCCTGCGCCAACAGTGTGGTAGCGAGCTCATCGTTGTCGTTGCCATCACGTGATTCCATATCGACGTGGTGAACTCGGGCAGATCCAAGACCTCGCCGTGAAACCATTTATCGAGCTCCTGCCAATCCGGATGGGACTGGCTCTCGACCACGCTGATTATTTCATCCGCCACCCACACTTGCTGGAAATGGCTGAGAACCTGTAGCTTCACAAAACGCCAAAGGTGGTCTAGCGACAAGAAGTCTAGAACCTGACCATGTCCATCCGGGATCAAAAGTTGCCAACGATGATGCTCAGCGGGCGATGGGAGAAGCTCCAGGCCAATCGATTCAAAATAAGCAGCAGAATCACGAGCGTTCATTGGCTACAAGTTCAAAGTTTTCTCACCTGAAACTATTGAAGAACTCGGCTCTGTCAATCTAGGGTTGAGCGCACGGGAGATTGTGTGGACTGAGGTATTCCAGCCCGCGGTAAAACGCGGCGACGGCGTTGTGCTTCAAGCGACCCTCAGGGCGCTTGCCGTTTCAGCCCGGAACCCAGCAACCCTCGCCGAGCCCCACAGATAGACAGGCAAATAGGTCACCAGGGCGCCCAGCCCCATCGTCACCAACGTGACCGCGAAGAACCCCATTGCCAGGAAAGGGTATGCCTTGTGGATGGCGCCGAATCCCCAAGCGCTCCGACAGCCTCGGGGGCTGTTCAAGGCAACGACAGCGCGCCCAATCTTGAGCACATCCAGCGCCCCGTGCCCGGCCGCAGTCGGGCTCGGGTAGCGCCACTGCTCGAGCAGCGCATCCGGCACCACCGCCGTGCCCACCGGAACGCCTCCAATCGTGACCCGCGGGAAGATCTGGCATCCACTGCCGTCCATGGGGTCTCCGGTCCACCGCACGACGCCAGAGAAGCGGCCGCTCTTGGATTGGCCGAGCCACACCCAAAGCGCGCCGCCCATGGCAGGCACCAAGAAGTAACCGGCGCCGCTGCTGAAGAGCAGCCAAGCCACCAAGCCGACCGATTGGAGCCATGCGGGGGCCGGTTCAGAAGCTCCCCAGCCGCCGAAGACAGATTGATTGAACACCCAGCCCATCACCAGCATGACGGCGAGGGTGGCCACGAAGCCCACGATGAAGCGCTTCATGTCATGCGCCCTCCCAGTCGACCACGGCCCAGTCGCCCGCGGTGTTCTTCCGGAACGTCATCACGCCCTTCAAGGGCGCCTCTTTGTCGTCTGGCGTCGTGGGCTCGTCATTGAGGTAGCCACGCACCACCAGACTGCCGCCCAGTGTGCAGCTGTAGATCTCGGACGTCTCCGGGGTAGCGCTCTGGACGCAGTCGGCCGTGAAGCCCTTCATATCCTTGAGCTCCATGCGGCCACCTGGCGTGGCGCCCGCTTGCCGTTCGAGCTCAGCTTCAACAACCTTGCGGACGTCCTCTTCGCGTGGGGCGCCATTGGCGCAGCTCGTGAGGAGAAGGGAGAAAAACAGAGAGCCGACGACAACTGCCTTGTTCATGACGAGCCTCTTTGAAGTAGCGGGGTGCTACATTTCACGAAGAGTCTGCCATATGAGTTGAGCCCGGGTCATGCTCCTTCGCACCATCGATCGCAACCGTTCACGTGCCCAAAAAGGCCCAACCGTCTGCCCGCAGCCTGTTCGCCGCTCGCCTCAAACAGGCGCGTGCGCTGCGTGGCATCCCCAGCCAGCGCGCGTTGGGGGTCTTGATGGGTTTGGATAAGAAATTGGCGAGTGCCCGGATCAACCGCTACGAGCAAGAGTCGAGCGGGATCGACCTAGACGCGCTGGGCAAGCTGGCTGAGACCTTGGACGTCCCCATGGCGTTCTTGGTGGCCGAGGATGACCTAGTGGCGCAGGCCATCTTGGCGCTGTCAAAGCTGCCGAAGGCCAAGCGGGCGAGGGCGGTAGAGGCCCTGCTTGAGCTTACTGAGGTAAGAGGGGAGCGGCAGCTCAAGTGAAGTCCCCATGCGACTAATCAAACCCACAAGCACCGATTCGGCTGTGGCTATGCCTAGGAAACTGGGATGACTTCTCGTGGATCGGAATGGCGTAGGTGGGAGCCACACATCCACGCTCCAGGCACCGTGCTCAACAACCAGTTTGGGGGAACTGACCCTTGGGAGGTCTATCTCTCGACTCTGGAGAATCTAGCACCCAGCGTCGAAGTCATTGGTGTCACCGACTACTTCGTCACAGACACCTATGAGGCGCTGTTACGTCACAAAGCGGCGGGCCGTCTGCCCACTGTGAAGCTTGTTTTTCCAAACATTGAACTCCGTTTGGATGTCGCCGCTCGCTCTGGCTTTGTGAATATCCACCTGCTCATATGTCCCGATGACACTGAACATCTTGAGCAGACCCGAAGATTCCTCAGCCGGCTGCAGTTTGAGGCTCATAACGACTCATTCGAATGCACGTCCGCAGGCCTGACTTTATTGGGCAAGAAAGCAGACGCTTCAATCACTGATGATCGCGTAGCGCTGGCGCATGGCGCAACCCAGTTCAAGGTCAACTTCTCAAAGCTGAAGGAAGCCTACAAGAAGAGCGATTGGGCCAAGAAAAACATCCTCATCGCCGTAGCCGGAGCCAGTGGCGACGGCACTTCAGGACTCAGTCAAGCGGCCGACGCGACATTGCGTCAAGAGATTGAAAAATTCGCACACGTCATCTTTTCAAGTCATCAGGCGCAGCGCGAGTTTTGGCTCGGGCGAAAGTCCGTCAGCGCTGAATACCTTCGAGAGCGCTATGAGGGCTGCAAGCCTTGTCTCCACGGAAGCGATGCACACAGCCAGAGCGCAGTGGGCCAGCCTTATGGTGACCGGTTCTCATGGATCAAGGGCGCTCCTACCTTTGATGCCCTTCGGCAAGCCTGTATCGATCCGGCCGGACGCGCCTTTGTTGGCACCGAGCCACCCAAGACCGCTCTCCCGTCACAGGTTATTGCCCAAGTTGAGATCACAGACGCGCCCTGGGCGGCAACCAGCAGTATTCCGCTCAATCCTGGCTTGGTCGCCGTCATCGGCGCTCGCGGGTCGGGTAAGACGGCACTAGCGGACATGATCGCAGCAGGCTGCGACGCAGTATCACCCACCGCTTGGTCGGCCGATGAAAGCGTCAGCGCATCGTTCCTCGTCAGAGCGAAGCCCCTTGTCGAGGACGGCATGGTGAAGCTCACCTGGGGAGGTGGCACTGAGGGTTCCCGGTATCTTGATGGGCGCGATGCGGGCGACGCCGCGTCTTACCCTCGGGCTCGCTATCTTTCGCAGCAGTTTGTCGAGGAACTGTGTTCGGCCAAGGGTGCATCGGAAGGACTGCTTCGAGAGATTGAACGCGTCGTCTTTGAAGCGCATACCGACAAGGATGGTGCCTATAGCTTCTCGGATTTGCGTGACCATCGAACTCTGCGGTTTCAACAGGCCAGAAAGCGAGAGGCTGAATCGATTGCTGCGATCTCAGAGAGCATCGCCAATGAGCATGAAAAGGAGGCACTCGTCGCAAGCTTGGCAAATCAGGTCACGCAAAAGCAGAGCCTGATTGATGGCTACAACAAGGACCTCTCGAAGCTGGTAGTCAAGGGAAACGAAGCCCAGGCCAAACGACACGCAGACATCGGAGTAGTTGCCCAAGCGCTGAGCTCGCGAGTGGCGGAGTTCAGTGCGCAGCGACGAGCCTTCATGGCCATGCAAGATGAGGTGAACAACACTAGGGCTACAAAGTCTCCAGCCATGTTGCGCGACGCGCAGGCGAGACACGATGGAAGTGGTCTGTCCGCTTCGCAGTGGGATGCCTTTTTGCTTATCTACAAGGGAGATGTGGACAAGGCGCTGGCCGACTACATCCTGTGGGCAGACGGGGAGATCGCGAAGATCAACGGCACCACGCCGCCCGAGGGCGATCCGAAGATCCCGCTGATCGCAGATGATGCCGATTTGGCAGCCCAGCCTCTTGCCGTCCTGCTGGCAGAATCGTCGCGCCTAGAAAAGTTCATCAATGCCGACATCGTGATGCGCAACCAGTATGCAACGCTGTCCGCACGTATCAGACAAGAGAGCGGGGCCCTCGCCACCTTGAAGACGCGGCTGACAGACGCGCAGGGTGCTGCCGGCCGGCGGAAGGCCCTCCAGATCGAACGGGTAGACGCGTATCGTCGTCTCTTCGAAGCCATCGCTAGCGAACAGCAGGCGCTGGCAGATCTTTACGCTCCGTTGATGGAGCGTATAAAAGCGTCCAATGGCACGCTACAAAAGCTGAGTTTTTCTGTGGCTCGAGTGGTCGATGTCGCCCGGTGGGCCAATGTAGCCGAGGACGAACTGATTGACTGCCGGAAATCCGGAGCCTTCTACGGCCGTGGCTCCCTTATCAAACTTGCGAAAACCGAGCTGGAGCAGGTGTGGAAGTCAGGATCTGCTACCGAGGTGAGCGCCGCGATGGCTGAGTTCGTTTCCACATATTCCAAGGGACTGGTGGCTCATGCTCCATTCGCGCCGGCTGACCGGACCGAGTTTCGCGCTTGGTTAACGCAGTTCGCGCATTGGCTCTATAGCACCGACCACTTGAGCGTCCACTACGAGATTGCCTACGACGGGGTGGAGCTTCACAAGCTATCCCCAGGAACGCGCGGGATCGTGCTGTTGCTGCTGTATTTGGCGCTGGATGATGCAGATGACCGTCCACTGATCATCGACCAGCCTGAGGAGAACCTGGATCCGAAGTCTGTTTTTGACGAACTGGTTTCGCTTTTTATCGCCGCAAAGACCAACCGTCAGGTCATCATGGTGACTCACAACGCTAACTTGGTTATAAACACCGACGCCGACCAAATCATTCTGGCAAGCGCCGAACCGGACCCGCAAGGCGGGCTGCCGTCCATCACCTACACATCCGGTGGGTTGGAGGACGCGAGCATGCGAAAAAACGTCTGCGACATCCTTGAAGGAGGGGCGGAGGCCTTCCGCGAGCGCGCCCGGCGTCTGAGGGTCAGGTTGGAGCGCTGAACTTGGCTTCGTAAATAGGCTTTCTGTTGCCATGGCTCACTGATATGACCTAGTTTATACCTTCGGTTTGTCGTCTTTAGTGGCAACGAATGCAACCGCTGCCGGATCTGGCTCACCGAACTCGAAGGTGATCCAGTCATCATCCGCAGCCTTCATAGGCTCGATTCGAGCAGAGCTGATTGAGCGCCCTTCATCCTTCATGATTTTGAAAATATTGCCGATGCGCCCCTCTTCCCAAGGCTGCTCTGCATGATACTTTTCACTTGAAATGGTCCCTGACAGAAGATCAAGCAGCCCGCGGGCCGAAACGCTGAAGCGGTGTGCTTCCATTTTGTAAGCCCCATTCTGGCTGCGTGACACTTCCGAGTCGCGGCAGCGCCTGGCTGCATTTATCGGCATTTGATGTGGGGCGGGCACGTGATGTGCTGTCTGGAGAAGAAGCTGGTTCAGCAGCTTTGTATTCTTGGATATAGCGCCTCCCGCCACAATCTTCTCAGCCACCTCCAGGTTGAACCTAAGCTTGTATTCTGTTTCGCTCATGAAAGACGTGCGCTCCGCATCGACGGTGACGAGCAAGACCGCATCGATTGCACTGGATTTATTGAGGAAGTGGCTTGCGATCTGCTTCGCGCTGTAGTTGCTATAGCTCGTAGACAACGGACCGGCACCAAGGACAGCGCAATCCCCGTCGCAGACAATGATTAATCGAATCGACCCCTCTGGTGCTCCATTAAGCTGGTCGCGTTTCGCTTTGAGGGCTTTGTATAGCGGGTTCTTCTCAATCGAAGCGGCCACGTTATAGCTCGTATAACTGCCAGAGTGGTATCGCTGCGCTTGGTCGTATTCAATCGTGAACTTCTTTCCATCCTGGTTGTATTCGTATGTCGCTTTAGTCAAGCCTTGCGACCGTATCGATACCAGCCACGCCTTCACAGGACCGTTCACCACCTCGATGAGGCGACCCTTGGCGGGAAGTTGAAGCTTGACGCGTTGATCGCCATGACGCCCAGTCCAGTCACCGTCCACTCGGTAGCCGAGGTGGTCCGGGTTGAGCCCAACCCTTCGTGCGATACGCGGGCCCTCCTCAAACAGAACCTGTATAGGATTCTGTTCGTCCAGCCCGGCGTCAGACACAGTAATGACATCTCCAACGACAACTAAGGTCTCACTCGAGGAAGGGCGGAAGGTCACCTCGAAATCAGGTTTGCGACCAGACGGTAGTGCGACCTCGTGTCGCAAGTCGGCTACGCGTGCTAATGCATCAATCAGCACAAGCTCCCACATCGCCGGGAGACGATTCTTGTCTTGGGCGTTAAGCCGCTTGACTAGGTCCGAGATCTGGCTCGCGTCCAGCACCTTGGACAAGCGGTCGATGCACGGCTGAAGATCCCGCCGGGAAAAGATGAAGTTGGTCATCGGGCCGTCATCTGCTCGAGTGCTGTCCCTAAGACCGAAGGCTAGCTGGAACGCAACCGCTCGCCAACTCACTAAGGATAGAACTTCGCCCACGCCCCTAACGCTCCCTTGAACTGTCCCTGCTTGTAGACGGGCAGGTCGACCGGCGGCCTGTAGCTCTCCAGCACTCGGGTCTGCTTGGTTCTAGCCACGGCAGGCTTCTTGTGGAAGTAAGCCTCATGTAGGACCGGCACCTTCTTGCTCACCGAGTGCCCGGTGACCAAGGCGATGTCCTCGTCCGCTATGCCTTGATGATGAAGTTCAGTTGCGAAGGTATGCCGGAAAGCATGGAAGCCTACGCCCTTGGCGAAGCCTAGGCCCTTGAGGTAGACGCCGAACTGGGCGAGCAACCCCTGACTGTATCTCGCGTTGGTTTGGCCCGTTTTCTTGTTGACGCCGGCAGACAAGTGCGGAAATAGGCGCGGATGGCCGCACTCTTTCATATCGGCCAGGAAATCCAGGAAACCAGCATCAAGCAGTGGTTGTGGGATGGGGATGGTGCGCACTGCGGCGCGTCCTTTGAGACTCTGCCGGCTCCTCACGCGCGTGTTGTGTGCCAAGTCCGCATCCACCGTCTTCCGGAACGCAATGCACCACATGCCGCACTCTTGCAGGATGTCGGCAACCTTGAGTTGAGACACTTCGTTGATTCGCGCCCCCGTGTAAAGTCCGATCATAGGGGCCCACCATCGGTGCGGATGTTGGCGCGCCCACGCCATGTAGCGTTCGTGGGCGAAGATGCGCTGCAGGTCTTGCTCGTCGAAAAGGCGCTCGGGCTTGTTGGGGTCGACTACCAAGTCCTTCTTGATTTCCGAGAACGCGTCCATGGGTGACGCGGGGATCGCACGAGTGCGCACCATCTGATTGAAAAAGGACACCAGGAAGCGCCGATGTTTCTCCAGGGTTGCCGGTGCAGGTGGTGGGACGTCGAGTCGCTTGCCGTCAGCGATAACGTCCGTGTAGCAGAGGGTAGTGAAGTCAGGCGAGGCGGTGAGCCCAGGTGGAGCCCAGCGCAGCAGGTCCCACAGTTGATACATGTGCTTGTGGTCAATGCGGGACACTGGGATATTGCCGCACGTCATCTTGAGTAGCTTCAGGGTGCGCGCGGTGGACTCAATGGTGTCCGGTTGCAGGCACCGGCGCTCCATGTCGCCCAGGTGGTCTTTGATCTCCACTGAGAGTAGTCGGGCAGGAGTGGCGACCGGCAGTGGCTCGGGATAGCGGGTGCCGTTTTTGCCAGTGCTGATGCGGCGAGTGCGCTCGAATGCGGTGCCGAGGATCTCTTGTGTATTGATGGCTGCTTCTCGTCCGCAGACGATGAGTTCATCGATAGTCATGCGGCCAATACGCACGCCTTTCAGATGCAGCGTGCCGAAAGGGTTGTTGACGTAATCTTCTAGTGCTTCGTTTGCGGGATCGCTCATCTCGTTGCTTCCATCGTTCCGATGGAAGTAGGGATAAAACAGTGCGGAGATTCGTCAACCTACGATTTGCAGAATCTATTTGGATAGATCGTCGCCTTAGGCGTTGAACGTCTGGTGCTTATTCTGCGCATTTAAATGCAGCGCTGTTCTTGCTTTATATAGGGATAAAGATCTAAGCGGATCAGTCGCTTGCGTGAGTGTGAGCACGATTACGCGCACGTGTTTTGGAGTCATGTGTGTACTGTTTAAATGACGCCTAAGGCATTGATTTTTAGCCAACTGCCAGCTGTACGGATGTCTTTAGCCAAGCCCGATAACGTCACAATAGCGTTTCATCACTTTCGCCGTGCTTGCGTGCTGAACTGGTCCTCGGGGATTGGCGAGGGCTTCTTCGTTTTAAGAGAAGTCGTTTCCACCAACGGCGTTAATCGCTTGACATGACAATGCAAGTGCATTACCATGTGGATGTCCACCCGTAAGGAGCCAGCATGAACGCCATCTTGGAAGCCGACTCAACCCTGACAGACCGCTATCAGACGACGGTCCCGGAGCCGGTGCGGCGCGCGCTTGGTCTGCAAAAGCGCGATTCGATTCACTACGAAGTGCTTGCGGACGGCCAAGTGCGATTGTCTCGTGCGGCCCAGCACAAGTCCGACCCAGTGGTGGTGTCATTCTTGGCCTTGCTGGACAAGGATTTGGTGCGCGGTGGGAGCGTCACACGAGCCAACACAGACTTAGTGACCAGCATTCAACGGTTGGTCAATGGAGTCGACATCGATCTTGACGCGGCGCTGTCGCCGGATGATGAGTGATCGATAGATGGTCATCCACGGATGGAACATTTACTTTCATTCATGCTTCGAGACTCAACTAAACCACCTGCTCGTCGATGTCCAAGATGCGGTCCTGCGCAGGCCCGAGGATTACCGAGGAACGAACGCGTTCAAGCGATTAGCGGCGGTGGCGACCCTGGCCTTCGACCAGATCCCACGTGACCCCACGGATTCAAGATACCGCCAGGGCGACACGCTTGGCAGCAATCGCAAGCATTGGTTTCGTGCCAAGTTCTTTCAGCAGTATCGGTTATTCTTCCGATACAGCGAAGCACAACGCGTCATCGTTTACGGATGGGTAAACGATGACGACACGCTCCGGGCTCGCGGCTCGAAGACAGACGCTTATGCCACATTTGCCAGAATGCTCGCGAACGGCGAGCCCCCTGACGGCTGGAAGCAGCTGCTTGCAGCGGTTATTGAGGAAAATGAAACCCAAGCTTTGACAGATCAAGTCAACGCCATACGCGAAAATCCATGAAAGCTGAAATGCGGCAGGGCTGAGGCAAGCACTTCGATGTCAAAACCAAAGCTTGCGGCTCATTAGTGGATCTTGAAGCGTCAGGAACTGGCTACTGCAACTGCTCATCCAGAACGCCGAAGTGTCCAGCCGCCGACCAAAGCTCCCGATTGCCCACAACGTAAACGGCTTCTTTCGCTCGGGTGACCGCGACATTGAGCAAGTTAGGCAAGCGGCCTGCCCATTGACGGGCACCGTTCTGGCCAGGCAACGGGGCGCCCAGAACCATAATCACGGCCTCGGCCTCACGACCTTGGACGGTGTGCACGGTGCCAATCCGTTCGCGAGTCCATGCGGCGGTATCCGTCACCCAGCCGTTGAGCACGCCGCTAGAGGCGATTAGCTGACGCAGCCCGTCCTGCACGACCACGAAGGGCGTCACCACATACACATCCGGCACAACGCCAGCACGCCGCATCTCTCGCAGTAGCGTCAGCAGTTCCTCCCCTTCCTCGGGGCAATACTTGTCCCGACCCGTCCCGCGCACATCTATCCAGCGCGATGGCCCTAACACCGCTCGAATGGCAGACTCCGCTGGCTGCTTGGCTTGGACCATCAAACCGCCATAGGCGATGGTGTTGGACACCTCAAACATCGGAGACGAGCAACGCCGATGCACCAACAGCGGGGTGCCAACCGTGCGCGTTCCCGCGGCGGTTTGGAACGTTGCACAGTGATCACTGGCTTCATCGGCTAACGTCTGAACGGATGAGGCAGGCGCGGCAAACCAGTCCGCGTCGGTGTTGAACTCGCGCATGACGGCCGTCGTCAGCATGTCGGGCAGAAGAACCACAGGTTCTATCTGCTGTGGGTCTCCGACGACGACCGCGCGTTGGCAGCGCATCAAAGCTCCCACAGCAGATTGCGGCGAGGCTTGGCCAGCCTCATCGACCAAGAGCCAGCCGAGCGTCTCAGGTGGCAACTTACCGAGCATCCGCTCCACGGAAGCAAAGGTCGTCGACACCACGGGAACAACGAGAAACAGGCTGCTCCACAGATCTCCTGCCAGGTGCGTTCGGTCCGACGGGATGTTTCCGAAGAATGCATCCATCATCGCTTTGAGATTGCGTTGCAAGGGCAGCGCGGCGGCATCAATGAATGCTTTGTGGACTTGGATGGCAGCAGAAAACATCCCTGACCTTAAGCGCTGCACGTCAGCATCCAGCCAAGGCAGCGCTAACTGCTTTTGCGTGTGGGGCAACGCATCAAACGCCTCGTCCATCATCCAAGCATTGCTGCCGACGTGGATCGTTTCGCACAGCAACTGCGCTGTCTTCAGGGCGCTCTGTGCACTGGAAAGCTCCAGTTCCAGAATGTGCGCCGTGCGTGATGAGGCTTGAACAGCGCGCTCAGCATCAGCGTGCGCTGACGCTGCGGTGAGCTCGTCGCGACGCGCAGCCTCATGCTGCGTTTGAATAGCCCGTAGAGAAGCTGTCCACGCTTTGGCTTCAGCGGAGCGAATCAATCGCTTCAGCCAGTTTGGACGAGTTCCATGGTGATCAACCATGGACATGTGTTTGCCTGAGACGACCCCTTGCGCTTGCTTCAAATCATGTTCGCGCTCCCGTAGCTTCGCCTCGTCGCTGCTGGCGACGTCTCGTGCCTCCGCATGTTGCCGCAATGCGAGGGCCTCCTCGGCGCGTAAGTCGGGCAAGGCTAGTAACGCCCTGCGAAGTGACTCCAGTTCTGCAAGACGCTCCTCAGTCGAGGCGGCGAGCTTTTGAAAGCGTTGTCGCACACTGTGCCAGCGTGTGAGGGCCTCTTGAGGGCCGGAGGGTGCATCGCACTGGTCGGCAAGTTCAGACGAAGAGTCGCTTGCTGCGAGGCCTGCTGCGCGCTCCAGGTAGCGTTTAAAAGACAGCGGAGACTCGGTCCAGAAAGCCTTGCGGAAGCGCGATCGGTTGGTCGCATTGCCCATGACGGCGGCAACCATGCCCCAGGCCTCGCGCCCGAGCAGTTCCTGCGCCAGCGGAGCGAAGTAGCGAAGGTCCGAGTCGGCCGGCAAAGCGGCCATGCCGGGCATCTCGACACTGATGTTCTCAACAGCTTTGTTGTTAGAGCTTGCGACGATCATCTCGAAGCCGCGCAGGCTTGGATCCAAACTGTAGAGCTCTTGCGTCTCACCACGCACCCGCTTCGTCCAGCCGATTTTGAACGCCTTGGTGGGCTCAGCAAAAGCGCACATGGCCTTCGCTCGCCGAGTGACAACATCGGCCACAATGTCACGCAGCAATGTGCTCTTACCTGTGCCCGGTGGACCGTTGACTGCTGCTATCCCTCGCTTTCCATGCAAGCGGCCAGCCAAGTTCACAGCGGACTGCTGCAGCAGTGAAGGGATGTGGTGGGGCGAGGTTGGCCAGCGGCCGAGGGGTGCGGTGGCCGGCGCTTGTGACGCTTCCAAGGCTGCCGCGTCGGTCAGTAGGTCGCGACGCTCCCGTGGCTTTCGTTCTCCCAAATACGCGGTCAATGTGGCGGGCAGACGCCCAGATTTGGCGGCCTCTTTGGCTCGAGCCAGGTCTCGCAGGAAGAAGCTGTTCAACAGCAATGGGTCGGGCACGATCTTGCTGGTGAAATGAAGGTAAGTCCGCACCGCAAAGCTAGGGCCCACAACTTGGTCGACCGGCAAGCTCAATGTGTCTACCAGCCACGCAAAGGCTCGCTGCAAGTCCTCCGCTGAGATGGGGGCTAGCTTTGTGTCGCCGTCCACGCGAGGCAGCTGCTTGGTCAGCCCCTCAATCAAGCGTGATTCCTGGCTCGTCCATGCTGCCAGTTCCTTCAGCGAGCCTCGGAGGGCAAGTGGAAAGCCCCAACCGAACGCGGATAGCGAGACTGGAGCATCGCCGGCGGGAACGCCGTTCTTGTCGACCAGAATCGAGGCCAACACGATGTTTCCAGAGGCAGAAGGACGTTCCTCGCGCGTATCTTTGAATCTTTGGACTAGCGCGTCATACACGGGACCTGCGGCAATCGTTCCCAAGACGATGTGGAAATAGACCTTGGAGTTGGGTCGAGATGGGGCGGGTCCGCCGTCCCACGGAAGTCGCCCATTGGAGATGGGGACGATGTTGCCGGGTATTCCGCTCGCGAGATCAGCCTCACGTCGATACGTTTGAGGCGATAGAACTTCCAGGGCCGTCCAAGCATCCAGCAGGTCGACAGGGCGGTTTGCATAGTCTTGATGCGTCATTCGTTCAGCCGGTGCGGGAAGGACTTCAGCCACGTGCTCAGCATCCGTGGCACGGACAGGAGCTGCTTGCCGCACGCTTCGTGGTGCAGGGGCCTTGAATGGTTCGGTGGTCGACTTACGGTTCACCGCTGCAGCTACGCGTTCCGTTCGGATCGTCTCGGGACGTGCCACTGGTTCCCGGGACATCTTCGACTGGGTTTTTGCGGACAACGAGCGAGCCCGGGGTGTTTTCCGGAATGCAAGTTCTTCTGCGAGCAGTCGCAACGTATGTGAGTCGTGCCCTGACTCGGAGAACAACGCCTCAAGCTGATCGATGGACCTGCTGATCAAGGGTCGGCTCATCCATGCGCTCCTGATCTGGCTCTCTCGGCGGTTCCTCTCATTTGGGAATCCTAGCTCACCTGTCCCAATGACAAGGGCAGGCCTCCTCCACGGGGTTCTACCCCGTTTTCACGGACAGTTGAGTTAAGGCTATGAACTTCTGATCCCGGCTGTCCAGTCGAC
>PPFU01002749.1_pt1 | contig 34684 bp, 33 predicted proteins | sample 1535991 | NCBI WGS metagenome assembly PPFU01 (sample SAMN04901290, study PRJNA319586) | Hypolithon metagenome, whole genome shotgun sequencing project. | isolation source: Antarctic Hypolithon | place: Antarctica: Miers Valley | collected 2014
CCGGCTGCCGAAGGCGCCGACGAGCCGTTCGGCGATTGCCCCCAGATCACCGAACTCACCGTGCTGCTCGGCTCTTCCTCCGGCCGGCAGTTCGACCGGCTGACGCTCTATGCCGGTCCCTACGTGGCCGGCCCCTATGCCGAAGGCCCCTATGCAATCGACCTGCCGATCGACCGGGCAGTGGCCGAGGCGGTCCGCCCCGAATATCGCGGCGCCTTCGCACCCCGCAATTGAGCCACCCCTCGCAATTGACGGCCCGGCCCGCTACATTTGCCGCATGACCCAATACCAGCAAGTCCACGAGGGCGAGACCCTCGTTCGCGATGGCACCATCAAGCTCTATGGCCCCGAGGGGTTCGCGGGCATGCGCCGCGCGGGGCGGCTCGCGGCCGAGATCCTCGACGAGCTGGCCGGCCGGGTGCAGCCCGGGGTCAGCACCGAGACTCTCGACCGACTGGTGCGCGAGATGACGCTCGATGGCGGTGCGGTGCCCGCCACGCTGGGCTATCGCGGCTACACCCACAGCTGCTGCATCTCGATCAACCACGTCGTCTGCCACGGCATCCCCTCGGCCAAGGTGCTGAAGGAAGGGGACATCGTGAACATCGATGTGACCCCGTTGCTGGATGGTTGGCATGGCGATACCAGCCGGATGTATTTCGCCGGGGAGCCCTCGCTCAAGGCCCGCCGGCTGGTCGAGATCACGCATGATTGCCTGATGCTCGGCATCGCCGAGGCGCGCCCCGGCGCACGGCTGGGCAACATCGGTGCGGCAATCCAGCGCCATGCGGAAAGCCAGCGCTACGGCGTGGTGCGCGATTTCTGTGGTCATGGCCTCGGTCGCCTGTTCCACGACGCTCCCGACGTGGTGCATGCGGCCCGTCCCGGCACCGGCCCGGATCTGCGCCCCGGCATGTTCATGACCATCGAACCGATGATCAACCTGGGCAAGCCGGCGGTCAAACTGCTCTCCGACGGCTGGACTGCGGTGACCCGCGACAAGAGCCTCTCCGCCCAGTTCGAACACTCCATCGGCATCACCGAAGACGGCTGCGAGATCTTCACGCTGAGCCCCACGGGCCAACACAGGCCGCCGTATGGCTAACGCTTAGGGAATGGCTGCTTGTGAGAGGATCGGTTACGGTCTGCTCGCGGGAAGCCGGCCCCTGGAAAGGGACATTCACCAAAACCTCGGCCGAGGTCCTGTCAGCCGATGCAGAAATGCATGCTTGTCGTTTCTGAGCCGGGTCGCTCATCACCATCTTTCGAAACACACGCTCTGGGCCCCGCCTCGCCTGACATGCTGCTGCATCGGTAATGTGAGGGATCGTTGCGGGATTATTGCGAGTTGCTGAGAGAACGGCGCATGTCGCTCCGATGGCTCTGGAGTGATACCGCTTGTTCGAGTTTGATCCCTACCACGTCCTGTTAACTGCAGCGGGCTTTTCCATCCTGGCGTCGTACTGGTGGCCGCGGTTCCTCTCGGGCCGAGAGCCGGCAGCATCCGCGCTTCTGGTGGCAACCGGTCTCGTGGCTTTCTCCTGGGTGCCGGGAATGCCCGCCGCGATCAATCCGGTGGAGTCCCCTCGAGTATGGGAGCTGGCGGCGGAACTCTGCGTGATCCTCGGCCTGTTCGGAACAGGTTTGAGGATCGACGGGCTGGTCGGCCTCGGGCTGTGGAAGCCGACGATCAGGCTGCTCACCATCGCCATGCCGGTGACCATTCTGGCGCTGGCCTTCGTGGGTTGGCAAGTGGCCGGGCTGACGCTGGCGGGCAGCCTGCTGCTTGGGGCGATCCTCTCCCCGACCGATCCCGTGTTGGCGGGAGACGTGCAGGTCGGCCCGCCCGGCGAGGGTGGCGAGCATCCAGTGCGCTACGCGCTGACCACGGAGGCGGGGCTCAACGATGGGCTCGCTTTTCCATTCGTGCACCTTGGTGTCTTGATTGCCACGGCAGGGGCACTCACCGCCGGTCTCTTCGCCGAATGGGCTTTCCGAGACGTTGTTTATCGGGTGATCGTGGGGGCGGCAGGAGGAGGCGCGATTGGATGGCTGCTGGGCAAATTGCTGTTCGACTGGCCGCGCAACAATTCTCTCTCACGGACACAGACGGGGGTCGTCGCGTTTGCTGGCGTGATTTTTGCCTACGGGGCTACGGAGCTCATCGAAGGGTATGGCTTTATCGCCGCATTCGTCGCCGGGCTCGTCCTGCGGCGGGAGGAGACTGACAGTCGCTTTCACGAGCGCCTTCACGACTTTTCAGAATCGCTCGAGCATACCCTCACCGCGATCCTGCTGGTTGCCTTGGGGGCGGCGCTGCCGAGCCTGTGGCCGTACTTCGGCTGGCCCGAAGCCGTGATCGGGCTGGCGCTGATCTTCGTCATCCGCCCGGTGGCGGCATGGTTCGCGCTCTCCGGCACGGGCTTCAAATGGCGCCCGCGGGCGGTCGTCTCGTTTTACGGAGTTCGGGGCATTGGATCGATCTACTACCTCGCCTATGCCGGCCATCACGTCGAACTTGTCGACGAAGGCGCCTTATGGGCGACCGTTGCGTTCACGATCGTGCTTTCCACCACCATTCACGGCCTGACCGCTGGCATCGCGGTGGAACGCGCGACCAAGACGGTGTGAGGGCCATTTACGGCACTGATTTCGGCTCGCACAACAGGTCGGAGTCGTTGTTTCGCGAGCAATCGTTCCGCCCGCGAGTCGCCAGTCTTGTCGCACAACCGCAGGTTTAAGCGATCCCCAGCCGGTCGGCAAAAAGCAGGCGCCCGCCGGAAAGGTGCCACAGCGCCTCGCGGAAATCCTCCGGGCCCATCGCGAAACAGCCGTTCGAGCGGCCCAGCTTCCCCCAGCGCGCCACGTGCTCGGGCCTCGCATAGTCCGCCGCATGCATCACGATGTAGCGTTGCAGCGCATTGGAATTGTCCGCATCCAGCCCGCCGAGCCGGATCGAGGTGCCGTAGCGCCCCACATACCATTCCCAGGTCACATAGGCCCCGCGGCTGGTCGCCAGCGAGCCCTCGACATTGGAAAAGCTCTTCAACCAGCCATCATGATCCGGGTCCGATCCAGTACCGTGGGTGACGAGGAAGCTGCGCACCGTCCCGTTCTCGAGATTGGCGAAATGGAACCGGGGCAAAGCCGAATGCACCCCGAAATCGGCAATCGCCGTCAGATCGCGCCGCCACAGCGCATCGCCGGCGCGCGCCACCTCGCGCCGGGCGATGTCGAGGATCGCTACGTCGCGCGTCGAAGCGCCGCTCGCCTGCGCCGCCACGCGCGCCGGGATCGCCACGCCGGCGGTCGCCGCGGCGGCCGTACCGAGAAAGAGGCGCCGGTTCATGCGCTCGCCATCGCAGGCGCTGGCTCAACCTCAGATGAACGGGCGTTCGGCGGGGTCGAATAGCCATGGTGCAGGGCCGTCCCGGCCATCGTCGCCAGCAGGCCGACCACCAGAGTATCGAACGCCATCAGCAGCCAGACCGCCCATTCGCTCGCCCCCATCGCCCATTGGTGGTTCTGCGTATGCAGCCAGGCCAGCGGCGCCCATACCGCGGCCCCGTAGACGAGCACCCGCAGCGCGGTCAGCCAGCCGCTGCGGAACACCGCCTTGAGGCCGATGTCACAATCGCCGGCCAGTCCGGCGATCAGCAGGGCCAGCAGCGGCAGCGTCGCCACGAACAGCGCTATGTCGATCCACCCGGAGAACTCGCTGCCGATGGATGATTGGAGCACCAGTCCCGGAACGCTTGTCAGGCCCATCAGCACGATAGCCAGCAGGAGATTGCGCCACGCCACTCCGCGCGGGTTCCACCATGCTTGTCCGCTGCCCCGGGTTGCCCAGAAGCGGATCGCCGCGAAGATCGCCATCAGCAGGCCGGCAATCTTGAGATAGCCCCACACCATCCGCCGCGGATCGTCCGCCAGCGCCGCGGCCGCTGCGCGGCTTTCGAAAAATCCGAGCCGGATCTCCGCCACGTGCTGGGCCCCCTCGGGCACCACCACCAGCAGCGGGACGAGCGGCGCCAGCCACCAGATGCGCACCCCGTCGCGCAGCACCGCGCCGAACCGGGCCAGCACCGGCTGGATCACTCCGCCGCCTCGGCCGACAGCGCGCTGGCGCCGGGACCGGCGCCCATGTCGGTGCCAGCATCGCCCGCATCGCTCATCTCGGCCTCGATCGCGGCGGCTTTGGCCTCCACCAGCGCCACGATGTGGTCGAGCATCGCCGCGCTTTCCACGTGGTGGTCGGTCACGCCCGAGAGATACACCATGTGCTTGCCTGCACCGCCGCCGGTGATGCCGATGTCGGTCTCGCGCGCCTCGCCCGGCCCATTGACCACGCAGCCCAGCACCGAGAGCGAGAGCGGCGTCTTGATGTGGCCCAGCCGCTCTTCCAGCGCCTGCACGGTGCGGATCACGTCGAAGCCCTGCCGCGCGCAGCTGGGGCAGGAGACGACCCGCACCCCGCGCGTCCGCAGCCCCAGCCCCTTGAGGATCTCGAAGCCGACCCGCACCTCTTCCTCGGGCTCGGCCGAGAGGCTGACGCGGATCGTATCGCCGATCCCCGCCCACAGCAGATTGCCCATGCCGATGGCGCTCTTTACCGTGCCGCCGATCAATCCGCCCGCCTCGGTGATGCCGAGGTGCAGCGGGCAGTCGACCGTCTCCGCCAGCTGCATGTAGGCGGCCACCGCGAGGAACACGTCGCTCGCCTTCACCGCCACCTTGAACTCGTGGAAATCGTGGTCCTGCAACAGCTTGATGTGGTCGAGCGCGCTCTCCACCAGCGCCTCAGGGCAGGGCTCGGCGTATTTTTCGAGCAGATGGCGCTCGAGCGAGCCGGCATTCACCCCGATGCGGATTGCGCAGCCATTGGCCTTTGCCGCCCGCACCACCTCGGCCACCCGCTCGCTGCTGCCGATATTGCCGGGGTTGATCCTGAGGCACGCCGCGCCCGCATCGGCCGCCTCCAGCGCGCGCTTGTAATGGAAGTGGATGTCGGCGACCAGTGGCACCCGCGCCGCGCGGACGATCTCGCCAAAGGCGGCGGTGCTCTCCACATCGGGGCAGGAGACGCGCACGATATCGGCGCCGGCCTCCTCGCAGCGGCGGATCTGGTCGATCGTCGCGCCCGCATCGCTGGTCAGCGTGTTGGTCATGGTCTGCACGGTGATCGGTGCATCCCCGCCGACGGGGACGCTGCCGACCATGATCTGGCGGCTCGGGCGGCGATCGATGGTTCGCCATGGTCGAATTGCGGACATAGCCCTCCTATAGGCGCGTCGGGTGACCGGTTAAAGGCGCAACGCGGCCGCACGTGCCGCATTGCCACAAGGCGCGCGATGCGCGATTGCCAAACAGCAATGTCATACCTCGTCTTAACGCCCCGCTGATGGAAGACCACGGCACCGGCGCGCTGTTGCAGGGCGGCTTCATCCTGCTCGGCTTCGCGCTGGTCTCCGTGCTGCTGTTCCGCCGCGCGGGGCTGGGCGCCACGCTGGGCTATCTGGTTGCCGGCGCGCTGGTGGGCCCGCAGCTGCTCGGCCTGGTGGGCGATGCCGAGACGATGAGCGGCATTGGCGAGCTGGGCATCGTCATGCTGCTGTTCATCGTGGGGCTTGAGCTGAGCCCCGCGCGGCTGTGGCGGATGAAACACGAAATCTTCGGCCTTGGCCTCGCGCAGGTCGTCCTATGCGGCCTGGCGGTGACCGGGCTAATCCTGCTGGCGACCGAATTCTCGCTCGCCGCCGCGCTGGCGATCGGCCTGCCGCTCGGCCTGTCTTCCACCGCGCAGGTGCTGCCGATGCTGCAATCGGCCGGGCGCCTGCGCACGCCCTTCGGCGAGCGGGCCTTTGCCATCCTGCTGTTCCAGGATCTCTCCATCATCCCGCTGATCACCATCGTCGCCGCGCTCAGCCGCAACCCGGCCGATCAGGCAGGGCCGCCCGGCTGGCAGCTGGCGCTGATGGGCCTGGCCGCGGTGTTCGGGCTGATCGCCGCGGGCCGGCTGGTCATCCGCCCGCTGTTCCGGCTGATCGGCGGGCTGGGGGAGCGCGAGATGTTCGTCGTCGCCGCGCTATTCACCGTGGTCGCCTCGGCCGCGCTGATGCAGGCGCTGGGCCTCTCCGCCGCGCTTGGCGCCTTCGTGGCGGGGGTGATGCTGGCCGATACGCCTTATCGCCACGAGCTGGAGGCCGATGTGGAGCCGTTCCGCTCGATCCTGCTGGGCCTGTTCTTCCTCGCGGTGGGGATGATGCTCGATCTGTCCGCCATCGCCGAGCGGCCGCTGTTCGTGTTCGGCATGGCCGCCGCGTTGATCGCCACCAAGGCCGCGATCATCTTCCTGCTCGCGCTGGCGCTCCGGATGGACTGGCGCAGCGCGCTGGGCCTCGGCCTGCTGCTCAGCCAGGGCGGCGAGTTCGCCTTCGTGCTGTTCGCGCAGGCGCAAAGATCGCTGCTGATCGCGCCGGAGGCCGCCAGCTTGTTCGGCGCGGTGGTCACGCTGTCGATGGCGGCAACGCCGTTCCTGATGATGCTCACCCGCCGCTTCCGCCGCGAGGCGGTGGCCGCCCGCGAGGATGACGAGCAGGGCGAGCGCACCGCCCCTCCCTCAGATGGGGCGAGCGCGCTGGTCATCGGCTACGGCCGCTTCGGGCAGACGGTCACCCAGATGCTGCTCTCGGCCGGAATCGCGGTCACCGTGATCGATCGCAACGTGACCGCCATCGACCGGGCGCAATCCTTCGGGATGACGATCTATTTCGGCGATGGCACCCGGCTCGACGTGCTGCGCCAGGCCGGCGGCGAGGCGGCGCGGGCGATCCTGTTCTGCAACGAAGACAGCGGGGTCGACCCTGAGTTCATCAACGCGGTGCACCAGGGCTTCCCCGATACCGCGATCTTCGTGCGCACCTACGATCGGCAGTCGCTGCTGCAATTCATCGAAACGCCAGGGGTGTTCGTGATGCGCGAGATGCTCGAATCGGCGATCGTGTTCGCCCGCGTGGCGCTCGGCAATCTCGGGCTGGGCGAAGAGCAGATCGCCCGCGCCGAAGACCGGTTCCGCCGGCGCGACAGCGAGCGCCTCGTGCGCCAGAGCGAAACCGGCGATCTCCACGCCGCCAGCGACCGGATGCTGACGGTGCCGCACCGCCCGCCGCAGGGCGGCACCTCGGAGGCCGGCTAGCTGTTGCCCAGCGCAAGCTCGTAGAGGAACTCGTCGTCGCGGTGGTTGCCGACCCAGAAGTCGATGTCAGCCACATGCGCGAAGCCGTGCCGCCGGTAGAAGCGCTGCGCCCCCTCGTTGCCGCTGAACACGCTGAGCTGTAGCGCGCCCGCGCCCCACTCGCGCGCCTCTTCGATCGCCCAGCCCAGCAACGCCGCGCCGATCCCGCGCTCGCTCATCCCCCGCGCACAATAGAGCTGGCTCAGATAGACTGGCCGCTTGGGCCGAGGCGCGGGCCGTTCCACAAAGCCATGGCCAAGCACCACCAGCGCATAGGCGGCGAGCGCGCCGTCCACCTCGGCCAGCTGCACGCGCACCGTCGGGTCGGCAAGCTGCGCGGCATAACGCGCCGGGCTGCGCTCGGCGGCCATGAAGGCGGCAAGGTCCTCGGGCGCATAAAGGTGCCCGAACGCCGCATCGAACGCCGCCTTCGCGAACACCGCCAGCGCCGCCGCATCGCCCGGGCCGGCTGGTCGCAACACCAGCGCTCCCGCCTCCACCGCTAGAGATCCCGCGCCATGCACAGCGAGAAATCGTCCGAGACATAGTCGCCGAACGCCGGCACCTCGACGAAACCGTACTTGCGATAAAGCGTACCCGCGGGTTCGAATGGCCCGGGCCGGCCGGTCTCCAGCCCCAGCCAGGAATAGTGCCGCGCCCGCGCCTCGCTCATCAGATGCAGCAGGATCGCCTCGCCCGCGCCTCTGCCGCGAAACACGGGCGCCGCGCGCATCGACTTGATCTCGCCGCGCCCTGCCGCCAGGTGCTTGAGCGCGCCCACTGCCGCCAGCTCGCCCCCCGCCCAGGCGCTGTAGAACGCCACGTCGGGCGCGCGCAGCCGCTCCACCGGGAAGGCGTGCACCTTGCAGGCGGGCGACCAGCGATGCATCTCCGTCAGATGCATCGCCAGCAGCGCCACCACCGCCGCGCCGGTGAGGTCGTCAGGCACGATCGAATAGGAAAGCCGCTCTTGAGCCACCGCCCGGCTGTGCTACGCACCGGGGCGTGCTGACAAGCCCCGTTGAGCCCCGCCGGTCTCGGAGGGTCGATCCGCACCAGCGAGGAAAGCAGCGACAGCGTTGCGCCACTGCCGAAGCCGATTTCCAGAACTCCGCCCGCGAGCCGCCTGCTAAGTATGATCGCCCAGCCAGGTGACTGTAATAGCTCCGGAATGGACCAACTCCCCGAACCTGTGTTAGAGTTGGAAGCTTTTTCCGTGAATAGAGTGCGGCCGAGGCACCGTTGCCGGCATGCTCGGGGTGGGATGATGATGGACCGGTCTATGTTGGTTGGAACCCGCCTGGGCGTAATCGCCCAGCGCATTCGCGAGAAAGCAGGATTGTTTAGCGCGTTCGGTGAGAAACTGGAGAACCTGGGCACTTACGCGAACGACGCAGTTGCCCGGCAGCTCATACAGGGGCTGTGTTTGCCGGGAAAAGCGTTTGTCGATGTTGGTGCGCATATCGGCTCGGTGGTTGATGGTGTCTTGCGCAACAGTCGCCCGTCGATCGTTATTGCTGTCGAAGCGATCCCCGCCAAAGCCGAGGCTCTCCGCCGGCGATTTCCGTCGGCGCTCATTCACTCATGTGCGGTGGGTGCTGAAGAAGGGGAGTTGCCATTCTTTATTGACCTGCGAGAGTCCGGCTATTCGTCCCTTTGCCCACCCGAAGGCGATAAACATATCGAGAAGATCGTGGTGCCGGTTCGCCGATTGGACGATCTCATCGGTGTTGAGACGATCGACATCATTAAAATCGACGTTGAAGGTTTCGAACTGGCGGCGTTGCGCGGTACAGAGGCCATCGTTGCCCGGTGTCGGCCAACAATCATGTTCGAGAGCGGGCCGGGCGAGGTGGGCGGCCATTCCAAGATCGCACTTTGGGAATGGCTGGACAGGGCCGGCTATGCCGTGCTCGTGCCCAATCGCGTAGCGCATGATGATCCGGGTTTATCGCGCGATGGCTTCCTCGAGGCGCATCTCTATCCGCGTCGCACCACCAACTTCTTTGCAGTGTCGCGCACGCGTCGCGAGGAAATCAGGGCGCGCGCGCGATCGGTTCAGCGCTTTGCATAGCCGCATTCAGCCGGCTCAAGTCGCGACCTCCATCAACCGAGAACCCTCTTAAAGACCTCGGGCATCAGCCGCTCTTGAGCCACCGCCCGGCTGTGCTCCGCATGGGGGCGTGCTGACAAGACCCTTCTAGCGCCGCTCGCCGTTCACGGAAACCGATCCGCGCCCCCGTTCCCTGGCCGGGCGACAAGGCGAAGCGAATCGTACTTCCACCGCCGGCCCGCCAATGCGGTCCGGAAAAGAAAGGTCCAATAGGCCGTTTCAGCCACCCGGCGATCCCGCTCGCGGCCGAAGATCCGGGCAATCCGCCGCTGCACGGATTGCCAACCGGGCGCGAACTGCCGGCAATATCCGTGATGATCGATGCTCATCACCTCCAGCTCCAGCGATTGGAACAGCGTGCGCAAGCTCTTCTCGGTGAAGAAATTGAGGTGGCGGGGTGCGTCGAGCCAGAACCAGAACTCCCCGAACCGCTCCCGGGCCAGGCAATCGTTGTTGGGTACCTCGCACACGAGAATCCCGCCCGGGGCCAGCAGCCGCAGCGCGTTGCGCAAAGCCTGGGTAGGGTGAACGACATGCTCGAGCACGTGCATGAAGATGACGGCGTCGAATTGCTCGCCCGCAAGCTCCTCGGGGAGCGCCTCGCCGGTCCCGGGCAGAACCCTGAGGCCGCGGGATCGGGAAGCCTGCACCGCAGAAGGGTCGGGCTCCACCCCGGTAACACGATGCCCCAGCGAGGACAGCAGCTCCAGCGTCCAGCCACTGCCACAGCCGATTTCCAGCACCCGCCGCGGCGCCGGGCCCATCGCCTGCTGCCACCACGCCCGGTCGGCTTCGACGCCGCGATCCGCAAGCCACGACAATTTGGTCAACACACGCTGCGGGAGACTATGCTCGGTGCCCGCCGCGCTCGATCCGGCCGAATGGGTGTAATAGGGCACCCGGTAAAATTCGGCGATCTCGCTGGCATCGGGTCTCGGCCACACCTGCCCATAGCCGCGCTGCGCATCCCACAGGATCGGATATTGCTCCGGGACGGCGGGACGCCGCCAGTCACCGGGAACAGTGAGCCAATGTTCAGATGTCGCCGGGTCGATGTTGTCGAATAGAGCCATTGAAGATTTGATAGAACACGACATTTTGCTGTCAAGTACAAGTAACCAAGGGATAATCACTTGTACTGTTTCGGTACACTCCGGCTGCCCGCACAGCGGGAAGCACGCCCTTGATCATCGCGTACACTGTGGTAGGCAAGCTGCCGTGCTGACCAGAATTCTCCTCGCTGCGCTCGCGCTCCTCCCGCTTCCCGCCCTTGCCCAAGACGCTGCACAGGACGCATCGATGACCTCTCCCCAATGGAGCATCGCCATTCACGGCGGCGCGGGCACCATGGCGCGCGAGCGGATGAGCGATGAGCAGCAGGCCGAATACCGCGCCGCGCTCGCCACGGCGCTGGATGCCGGCTCCGCCGTGCTCGCAGGCGGCGGCAGCGCGCTTGATGCGGTGGAGGCGGCGATCGTGCTGCTGGAGGACGATCCGCGCTTCAACGCCGGCCGCGGAGCGGTGTTCACCTATGAGGGCGTCAACGAGCTGGACGCCTCGATCATGGACGGGCGCGATCGCTTGGCCGGCGCCGCCACCGGCGTTACCACGGTCAAGAACCCGATCCGCCTCGCCCGCGCGGTCATGGAGCACAGCCCGCACGTCTTCCTCAGCCGCGAGGGCGCGGAGACTTTCGCCCGCGAGCAGGAGCTGGAGCAGGCCGGCCCCGAATGGTTCGCGACGCCCGAACGCCGCCGCCAGCTGGAAGAGCTGAAGGCGCGCCAGACGGAGGGCGGAGGGCTCGGTTGGTTCGATGCGGACCTCAAATACGGCACCGTCGGCGCGGTCGCGCTCGACCAGGTGGGCCACCTTGCCGCGGGCACTTCCACCGGCGGGCTCACCGGCAAGCGCTGGGGACGGATTGGCGATTCGCCGATCATCGGCGCGGGCAATTATGCGGACGACCGCTCCTGCGCGGTCAGCGCCACGGGGGCGGGCGAGGTGTTCATCCGCGTGAACGTCGCCGCGCAGATCTGCACCCGCATGCACCTGCTGGGCGAAAGCGCGCAGGTCGCGGCGGACCATGTGATCGGCGAGGTCGGCCAGCTGGGTGGTGATGGCGGGGTGATCGTCGCCGCGCCCGATGGCAGCGCCACCTTCTCCTTCAACACCCCCGGCATGTACCGCGGCCGCGCCGATGCCGGCGGGCTGCGCGAAGTGGCGATCTTCGCCGACGAGTGAACCGGCGGGGGAGGGCACCCGCGCCCGCACCCATGCCGAACTAGCCGAACTTGTCGCGCCGCCTCCGCCCGAAGCGAAGGCCTCGCTCGAGATGCGCGCGCAGCGCCGCGTAGAACGCCTCGAGAAACAGCCGCTCGTCGCCCGTTCCCGGCTCCCAGCCGATCTTCCGGCAGATCGCCTCCATCACCTGCCGCATCGCCACCGGGTCGCCCGCGCGCAGCACGCCCTCCAGCACCGTCAACTCGCGCTCACCATAGACCGCCAGCTCGGCCGGACCGAAGCGGTAAGTGGCCGAGCGGTCCTCCACCAGCGAGAGCGCCGCGGGCAGCGCCACGCGCGGCGCCTCCACCACGCAGGTGCCCGCCACCAGATCCCCGGCGCGCAGGGCGTCGCGGTTGAAGAACGGGAACAGCACGAATACGGCGAGCCACACGAAGGTGGCCGCGCCCGTCACACCTGCTTCCGCGCCACCGGTCAGCAGGAACCCCGCAGGCAGAAACACCTCCACATCGCGCATCAAATTGCGCGCGATCACCGCCTCGGCGGTCAGCCGCCGCCCGCTGCCGCCCGGCCCCGGCCGCGCCGCCACCCGGATGCCGAGCGCCCGCTTGCCCGGCGTCGCCCCGCGCGGCCCCAGCTCGAACAGCAGAAAATAGCCGAACCGGGCGAGGAACAGCACCAGAATTCCCAGCACCGCCAGCAGCTCCAGCGCGGGCCGCGCACGCGTCAGATCGACGGCGAACAGGCCGTGGCCGATCAGCACTGCCAACGCAGCGAGAGCGAACAAAACCCCTCCCACCAGCAACAAATCGAGCAGCAGCGCCCCGGCCCGAGCCCCCCGGCTGGCGAGCGTCAGTGGCAAGTCCACCCCCTCGGGCGTCACCAGCGTACGGCTGCGGCGGTCCAGCGGGAGAGCGGCGGCCGCGGTGCTCAAGCGCGGTCCTCGCGCGAAGGTTTGCCTGGCGTTCGGCGCAGCAGGCCGAAATAGACCAGCCAGAACAGCGCCATCGCCCCGCCGATCGCCGCGCGGGCGCCGGGGTCAGTCACCAGCTGGCGGGCATAGCCTTCCAGCAGGCCCGCAATTGCCAGCATCAGCACCACCCCCACCATCACCAGAGCCGCGCGCCGCCCGGCCTCGGCCGCCGCCGCCAGCACCGGCCGCTCGCCGGGGAAGGCCATCGCCCGCCCCACATGCAGCCCCGCCGCCCCGGCGAGCGCGATCGCGCCGATCTCGGTCGTGCCGTGCACCGAAAGCCAGGCAAGGAACTCCGGCGCCAGCCCGGCCTCGGCGAACACCCACAGCATCGCTCCCAGCAGCGCCATGTTGAACACCAGCAGCAGCAGGGTGGGGATGCCGAAGGCAAAGCCGGTGGCAAAGGCCAGCACCGCCACCGCCGTGTTGTTGGAAAACAGATAGGTGGCGAACACCGCCAGCGAATTGCCCTCCGCGCCGCCCAGCGTTCCCGCCAGCGCCTCGCGCGTGGCGCCGGGCTGGCGCACATCGGCAAAATCGCCCGGCACCAGCGCGTAGAACCACTCCGTATCCGCCGCCACCAGCAGCCAGCCGACCGCCACCCCCGCCAGCATCACCGCCACCGCAATGGCGATCTCGGCCGAAAGCGCCCGCACAACCGCGCTCCACTCCCCGCCCAGGAACCGCCGTGCCCAGGCGAACAGCCCGGTGCGCGGTCCATAGACCTGGAACCACGCCCGCCGCACCAGCGCCTCAAGATAGGCCAGCGTGCCCGAATCGAGCGTGGTCTCGCGCGCCACCGAGAGGCTGGAGGCAGCCTGCCGATAGAGCACCGGCAGAGCCAGCAGATCAGTATCGGAGATGCGCCGCACCCGCCCCCGCTCCAGTGCGGAGACGATGGCCTCCAGCCGCCGCCAGTCGGTCTCGCGCGCCAGCCGGAAGCGATCGGACCGCAAGCTGGCGGCCTCCACCTCGGGGGGCGGGGCCGGCTCCGGCGCGCGGAAGAAGGGCAACGAGGGCATCAGCGCCATTAGCCGATCGCCTCCGCCCGGCGCATCGCCAGATAGCGGTCGATCAGCCGGTAGCCCACCGCCTGCCACGGCGCCTCGATCACATCCACCCCCATCCGCCGCAGCCGCGTGAGCACCAGCGCGCGTTGCTGCGCCAGCGCATCGGCCGCCACCGCCGCGGCGATATCGGCACTGCTGCGCGGCTCGGCCCCGGTCAGCCCGGCAAGCTCGCTATCGGCCAGCGCCACGAACACCACCAGATGGTGCCGCAACAGCCGCCCGAGGCTCTCCACCATCAGCTCGGCCGCGGTGGCATCGGCGAAATCGGAGAACAGCACGATCAAGGATCGGCGCCGCAGCCGCGCGGTCAGCGTCGCCAGCGCCAGCGTGAAATTGGCCTCCCGCGGTACGTAATCGAGCGCGGCGGCCGCCTGCTGCAACCGATAGAACGCCCGCGCCTCGGAAACGAACGGCGTCGCCGCCAGCGGCCGGTCGGCAAATCCGAACAACGCCACCCGGTCGCCCCCCTTCAGCGCCACATAGCCGCAGGTCAGCGCAGCCGAGATCGCCCGGTCGAGCCGCGGCAGCCCGTCCACCGGGCCGCTCATCGCCGCCCCGCAATCGAGCGCCAGCACGATCTGGTTGTCCCGCTCCGCCTCGTTCTCGCGCGCCAGCAGATGCGTGTGCCGGGCGCTCGCCTTCCAGTCGATCCGCCGCCGGTCCATCCCAGGCTCGTAATCGGAGAGCGCCTCGAATTGCGAACCCTCGCCGCGCAGCCGCCGGGCGAGCAGGCCGAAGCGCGCGTCGCGCAAGCTCGCCTGCAACACCGGCGAGCGCACCGGCGAGAGATCGGGCCACACCCGCACCGGCCGCTCGAGCACGCGCCTCACCTGCCGATGCGCCAGCCCCAGCGGTCCCGGCCAGCGGAGCCACAGCGAACCCAACGTGCCGGTCCCCCGCCGCCCGGGCACCAGCGTGATCGCCCCGCTCCACACACCCTCCGCCCCCTCCGCCGCGAGCGTACAACCCGCGCGTCCTCCAGCCCCCAGCAGCGCATCGAAGCCGATCGCCGCCACCGGCGCACCGCCGGGCGCGCGGGCGAACTCCGCCAGCACGGCCAACCGCAATTGCTCGCCGATCTCGCCATCCGCCGGCGCCGCTAAATTCACGTCGCGCAACTCCCCCGCCGCCAGCCCATCGAGCAGCACCGCCGCCAGCAGCGCCAGCGCCGCCGCCGGCGCAAGCAGCCATGCCCCCGGCGCCAGCGCGCCGATCACCACTGCCACCGGCGCGAACAGCGCCAGCAGCAGCAACGCGCGACCCGAGGGGACCAGCGAGGCGCTCACCGCCTCAACATCACCGCGGCGCTTCGGTCCGCTCGATCAGCCCGGCCACCAGCTCCTCCACCTGCCGCCCTTCGATCTCCGCTGCGGGAGAGAGCAGCAGCCGGTGGCGCAAAGTAGCGGTGGCGAGCGCCTTCACATCGTCGGGCAGCACGTAATCGCGCCCCTCCAGCGCCGCCCGCGCCCGCGCCGCCCCGGCCAGCAGCACCGCCGCGCGGGGCGAGGCGCCGCTCGCCAGATCGGCGCTCTCGCGCGTCCCCCGCACCAGCGCCACGATATAGCCGATCACCTCGGGCGAGAGCGTAACGCCCCGCACCGCCGCCTGCGCCCCGGCCAGCACGCCCGTATCCGCCACCGCGCCGATGCCGAACTCCCCCGGCCGCGGCGCCCCGCCGCGCTGGCTGAAGCGCTCCACGATCGCCGCCTCCTCGTCGGCGCCGGGATAGCCCACCTGCAGCTTGAACAGGAACCGGTCGAGCTGCGCCTCGGGCAGCGGATAGACGCCGTGGCTCTCGATCGGGTTCTGCGTCGCTACCACCATGAACTGAGCAGGCAGCGCGTGGGCCGTGCCATCGAGCGTCACCTGCCGCTCCTGCATCGCCTCCAGCAGCGCGGCCTGCGTCTTGGGCGGGGTGCGGTTGATCTCGTCGGCCAGCAGCAGCTCGCGGAAAATCGGTCCGCGGGTCAGGGTGAACTGGCTGGTCTGGAAGTTGAACAGGTTCGAGCCGAGAATATCGCCCGGCAGCAGGTCAGGGGTGAACTGGATCCGCCCGAACTGCATTCCCGTCGCGGCGGCGAAGCATTGGGCGAGGAAGGTCTTGGCGGTGCCCGGCGGACCCTCCAGCAGCACGTGGCCCTGCGCCACCAGCGCCACCAGCAGGCCCTCGATCGTCTCCTCCTGCCCCACGATCGCCTTGCCGATCTCGGCGCGGATCGCGGCGGCGAGGGCGCGTGTGTCCTCAAGGTTCATCGGGCAATCGTCCTTTCGAGCTGGGCCAGCGCACGCGCCGCCGAAATCAGGTCCCTTGGCCGCCGCGCCGCGCGCAGCGCAGCCATCCGCGCGGTGAAATCCTCGGCAAAGCCCCGCAACGCGAGCAGCCGGGCAATCGCCGCCTCGTCATGCTCACGGGCGCCCAGCCGCGCGCCGATCCGCCGCGCCATCAGCGCCGCATAGGGTGGGCCGAGCAGGTGCAGCCGCCCGGATCGCTCTACCAGCGCGGCGCCGTTGCGGGCGAGCTGCCGCTTGCCCATCGCCCCATCCGCCTCCGCCCCGTCCGGCACACCAGCCACCACCGGCCCGAACCGGCGAAAGCCCCGCCAGCCGACCACGATCGCCGCCAGCATCAGGCACAAAGTCGCGGCCAGAAACGGCGGGCGGAAGGTCAGCGTCAGCAGATTGTCCGAAGCACCCAGCCCCGGCAATGTGAGATCGAAGAGGATCGGCAGATCCTCCCCGTCCAGCGCCCGCTCCACCAGCGCCAGTGCCAGCGCGGCGCGCTCCTGGTCGGCGAGGCCATAATTGTTCAGCAGGTCCGGCTCGGCCACGATCATCAGCGGCCAGTCCGCCCCTTCCAGCGAGCCCGCCAGCAGCGCGCCGCGCGTGGCGCTCACCAGCGGCTCGAGCCCCTCGGCGCTTACCGCCTGCACCACGTCGGGCCGCGCCAGCCCGCCGGTGCGGCCGAGTCCGCGCCAGCCTTGCGTGCGGCCGATCCGCGCCTCGATCGCCACCAACCCGTCCAGCTCCTCCAGCCACGCGGGCGAGCCGCCATTCCCCAGCTGCACCCACCCCTGCGGCGGAAGCTCGTCGAAGCCCTCTTCCGGCAGCTCGATGGCGAACCACTTCGGCAGGATCAGCAGCGTTGGCCCCTGCCAGCGTCGCTCCGCCAGCACTTCGGCCAGCGCTTCGCCATCGGCGAAATGCGGCGGAGTCAGCACCAGCAGCGCCGGATCGCCCAGCCGCCCGCGATTGCGCGAAAGCGAAACCGCATGCCCGCGCCGCTCCAGCAGCGCCGCCAACCCGGCGAAACCGTTGAGCCCGTTGGCCGCCGCATGGGCACCCCCATCGCGCTCGCTGCGCCCATCCCACCCGGCGCCGACCGCGTAGAGGAACAGCAGCAGCGCACCAGCGCCCACCAGCAGCAGGCCGAGCACCACGCGCGGGTCGAACGGGGCCGCACCCTGTTTCATGACTGTCTCACGGGCGGCTCACGCGCGATCAGCCCCAGCGAGCGCGAAATCCGCATAGGCCCCGCGCGCCGCCTGCCAGTCCTCGGCCGAAAGCGGGCGCAAGGCGAACAGCGCGCGCTCCACTCGTGCGGCGATGGCGGCAAAGGCGCCCCGCGCCGCCTCGGGCAGCGAGGGCAGGGCGGCGATCTCGCGCGCGGTGGTGGATGGCACCAACAGCCCCGGCCGCGCCGCATCGATCTGGCCGATGCTGCGCACCAGCAGCAGCCGCGTCGCCGCATCGAACCGCCCCTCGGCGGCCAGCCGGTCGGCCTCCTCCAGCAGCGCGAGGCTAGCCCCGGCCTCGGGCCGCCATTCCTCCACCGGCTCCGAAGCCGCGGCCTGTCGCCGCGCGGCGATCAGCGGCAGCGAACGCCACAGAACCCAGCCGAGCACCGCCAGCCCCAGCGCCCCCGCCAGCCAGGGGATCGCCTGCGCGGACACACCCAGCGCCCGCCCGATCGGCGCCAGCACCGCGCCGAGCGCCTCCAGCGCAGCCCCAATTGCCTCGCGCACCGCGCTCCACCAGCCGGGTTGCTCCGGGTCAGGCGCAATCTCGACCGGTGCGAACTGGATTTCGGCATCGGCGCGCACGGCCTGCCAGTCGCGCGCGAAACTGGCCTCTGCCGCCATATTTCCCGCGCCCTCGCTCACCGGCTTAATGGTTGCATGCGGCGCAGCCCTGCGCAATCGCGGAAAGAACCGCGCCTCAGCCGCCCCTGCTCAACCCCGCGCGCGCGCCTGCCGATAACTGCCCAGCACGCGCAGTTCCTTGCAGTGGAACGCCAGCTCCTCCAGCGCGCGGTCCACCGCCGGGTCGTCCGGCGCGCCGATGATGTCCGCATAGAAGGTGGTCGCGGCAAAGCTCGCGCCCTGCTGATAGCTTTCCAGCTTGGTCATGTTGACCCCGTTGGTGGCAAAGCCTCCCAGCGCCTTGTACAGTGCCGCCGGCACGTTCTTCACCTCGAACACGAATGTGGTCATCGCCACCTCGCCCACCAGTCTCGCCGGGTCGAGCGGCTCGCGCGCCAGCACCACGAAGCGGGTCATGTTGTCCTCGGCATCCTCCACCCGGTCCTCGACCACGTCGAGCCCGTACAGCTCGGCCGCCAGCCGTGGGGCGATCGCCGCGATGGAAGGGTCGCGCCGCTCGGCCACATAGGCCGCCGCGCCCGCGGTATCGGCATGGCTCAGCGGCACGATGCCTCGGGCCCGCAGGAACGCGCGCGACTGGCCGAGCGCCTGCGGATGGCTGTAGGCCGCCTCGAACGGCCCCTGTCCTACCGCCATCAGCGCGTGGTGGATGGCCATGAAATGCTCGGCCACGATGGCCAACCCGCTGCCGGGCAGCAGGAAGTGAATGTCGGCAACGCGGCCATGCCGGCTGTTCTCGATCGGGATGATTGCGCTGCCTGCTCTGCCGGCGCTCACCGCCTCGAGCGCATCCTCGAAGGCGAAGCAGGGGAGTGGCAGGCAGCCGGGCTCCCACTCGATTGCCGCGCGGTGCGAATTGGCACCCGGCGCGCCCTGGAAGGCTATCGCCGTGTCGGGCTCGCTCGCAGCGGCGGCGCGCATCCGCTCGACCAGTGCGAGCGCGGGGGCAGCAAAGCTCTCCATAGAATCATCCGCGCTAGTCGGGTGCGGGCGGGCGGACAAGCCCTCGCTTGCGGGCGCGATGCAGTCCGTTGCAGGCCCTCTGGAAGACGCTTGGGCGCGCCTTGCACCCCCCTTGCGCCCCCGTTCTGCCCTGCGTGCATTGCCCGATCAGACAGGGTTGCACGCCGCCCGCCGCCCGCCTAGAGCGGCGCGCAAATGACCGACCGCTTCAACACCATCGCCGGCTGGGTGCTTTTCGCCGGCATCGTCGCACTTGGCCTCTCCATCGTCTCCAGCATGTACTTCTCTGCCGACCAGCCCGAGCGGCCCGAGCAGCTGGGCTACGTGATCGAAGGTGTGGAAGTGGAGGGCGAGGCCGATGCCGGTCCCGCACTGGCCACGCTGCTTGCCAGCGGCTCGGTGGAAGCGGGGCAGGCGACGTTTGCCAAGTGCATCTCGTGCCATTCGATCGAGCAGGGTGGCGCCAATGGCATCGGCCCCAACATCTACGCCTCGCTCGGCAAGCCGATCGGCCGCGTGGCAGCGGGTTACGCCTATTCGGCCGCACTGGCCGAAAAGGGTGGCGATTGGACTTACGAGGCAATGGACGAGTGGCTCGCCAGCCCGCGCGGCTTCGCGCCGGGCACCAAGATGAGCTTCGCCGGCCTGTCCAATCCGGAGGAACGCGCGAACGTCATTCTCTACCTGCATTCCAACGGCGGCGGCCCGCCCTTCCCGCAGCCCCCGGCCGAAGTGGAAGAGCCGGCCGCTGGCGATGCGGCGGCAGGCTCCAGCCCGGTCGAGCAGCCGAGCCCGGCCGCGGCCGGCGCCATGTCCGCCCAGCAGCCCACGGCCGACACCGCACAGACCAACCCCGTCGGGAATTGATTAAGCCTCGGCCTAACTGAATCTCGCCGGGGGCACTGCCTAGCGGCGAGCGGAAAGTCGTGCTGCAGCGCTAGGCGGTTTTCAAGCAGGGCGGGACAGGAACGCCCTGCCTCCAAGCTTCCATCGCCGAGCAAACTCAGCCCACAGCGTTGCCGCCGCTCGGCCACCCCGACTCCACGCGCAGCTCAGCCGGCCTCCGGCGCTCCATCGTTATCAGCCGATTCGCCCCGCGCCTTGAAGCCCTGCGCCACCACGTACCATTCGGAACTGTCCTTGCGGCTCGCCGGTGGCTTGGCGTGCTTCACCGTGGCGAAATGCCGCTTCAGCAGCGCCAACAGCGCGGCATCGGTGCCGCCCGCCAGCACCTTGGAAACAAACGCTCCTCCGGGCGCCAGCGTGTGGATCGCAAAATCCGCCGCCGCCTCCACCAGCCCCATCGTGCGCAAATGGTCAGTCTGCTTGTGGCCCACCGTATTCGCCGCCATGTCCGAGAGGACGAGATCGGGCGGCCCATCGAGCGCATCGGTCAGCAGGCCGGGCGCGGTCTCGTCCATAAAATCCATCTGCAGGATCGTCACGCCTTCGAGCGGCTCGGTCTCGAGCAAGTCGATGCCCACGATCCCCGCCTTAGGCGCCCGGCGCCGCACCACCTGGCTCCAGCCACCGGGTGCAATGCCGAGATCGACCACTCGGCTGGCCTGCCGCAGCAGATTGAACCGCTCGTCCAACTCGGTCAGCTTGAAGGCGGCGCGGCTGCGATAACCGGCCGCCCTGGCCTGCCGCACATAGGGATCGGTCAGCTGCCGCTCCAGCCAGCGCGAGGACGAGGCCGTGCGCTTGCGGGTGCTCTTCAGTCGCCGGTCGGAATCGCTGCCCGATCGGCTCATGGCCGCTGCGCCAGCCGCCGCAGTGCCGCCTGCGCCTGCACGCCCTCGACATCGGCGCTCATCAGGCTGCGCAGAATGCCTTCGCGAATGCCGCGGTCGGCCACGCCGAGCTGGGGCGCGGGCCAGATGTCGAGGATCGAATCGAGGATCGCGCAGCCCGCCACCACCAGATCCGCGCGGTCGTTGCCGATGCACGGCAGCTTGCGCCGCTCCTCGGGCGACAGGGTGGAGAGCCGGCCGGTGATCGCGCGCATCGCGGGCGTGGGCATGATCAGCCCGTCGACCGCCTTACGATCATATTGCGGCAGGTCGAGATGCAGGCTTGCCAGCGTCGTCACCGTGCCGCTGGTGCCCAGCAGGCGAAGGTCGGGCGTGCGCTGCGGCGCGATCCGTTCGGCAAATTCGGCGAAGCTGTCATGCACCAATTGCCGCATTCGCGCATAGCGGGCGATCCGCGCCGGCTCGTCGCCCGGCTCATCGCCCACCGTCTCGCTGAGCGAGACCACGCCCCAGGGTACGCTCTGCCAGTCCAGAATACGCGGCACCGGGGCACCGGGCTCGATCAGCACCAGCTCGGTGGAGCCGCCGCCGATGTCGAAGATCACCGCCGGGCCGATCCCGTCCTCGAGCAGGATGTGGCAGCCCAACACCGCCAGCCGCGCCTCCTCCTGCGCCGAGATCACGTCGAGCAGAATGCCGGTCTCCTGGCGCACCCGCTCGATGAAGGCCTCGCCATTGCCGGCCCGACGACAGGCCTCGGTGGCGACCGAGCGGGCGAGCCGCACATTGCGCCGCCGCAGCTTGTCGGCGCATACCTTCAGCGCGGCCACCGCGCGATCCATCGCCGCATCGCTCAGCTGCCCTGTCTGCGCGAGGCCTTCGCCCAGCCGTACCACCCGGCTGAAGGCGTCGATCACCACGAAGTTCTCGTCCGCCGGGCGGGCGATCAGCAGCCGGCAGTTGTTGGTGCCCAGGTCAATCGCCGCATAGGCCTGCTTGTGCGGCTTGCGGGGGGAGGGCTGTTCGGCGCAGGGGAGGGCCCCCCAAGAGGCGCCGGCGTGCGGTCCTGCCAACTCTGTCTCGCCGGGCGCGGCGGCGGGGGCTTCGACCGGCTCAGCGGCCAGCGCCGTTTCGGGCTGGCGCACCATTGCGGCTCCCCGCCGTGCGTCTGGCGGATTGTCTTCCGCCATTCGAACCTTAGCTCACTTATCGTTCTTATGTTCTCAACCCGCCCGATGGAGCGGCGACTGCGGCGAAGGCTAGCGAATTGCCCCGCCCCCGGCAAGGCGACGCGCGAAATCGCGCCGGTCCGCTGCTGACGGACGCGGCATTATGGAGCATGCGCACGAAGCCAGGGCTGGTTGTCTGCACGAGCGACGGCGACTGCCATCGCTTGCGATGCAATGCATGATTAGCCTCTTGCGTTCTGTGGCATTAGGTCACGGTGTTTCCTGTGTGCCACAGCCCGGCAGACGCGACATCACCAGGGCCACTGCGGGGCCCTCGATCCAATTAAGAGGAAAACTGAACACAAGGTGGTAGTCGGTTCGGTGAGTTTCATCGAACACATCATCGTACGTGAAGTACCCGGAAACATGTACTGCCAACTTCCCCGAAGGAAGATCCGCGGAGAGCTTTTTCATAATATCGTGGTCTGGATCAATGATGCCGAATGGAAATTACCCGTCCAAGAACATCTCTTCGGGAAGCACAGGAGCTGGAGAACTATCGAAGTGCCGTTTGGGTTTGGAAAGCTTTACGGGTTGTCCTTGATCAATGTGATTTACGGACATGAAGTTGACAACATTCAGCGCTGGCGTTTGTCCATAATTATTTGCATAAATGCAATGTAATACTTACCAGAGCGAAAGTCACTTACTATAAGTCGACGAACATAGAGAAAAGCCAGGAGTTTCTTTTTGGTACCTTACTTAGCGAAGATTGCCTGATCTACAGTAGCCTCGTTTTCTTTTTCCGATGTCTTGAGGTATCGTGCGCGATACTGTTGGACCTGACCATCTCTGCATTAGCCTCGCGAGCTCGGCCGGCCATTTCTGCGGTTTTTCTGAAAGTGTCTCGGAGGTAGCGAAGAGCGATCCAGGAGATGATCGTAGTCAGAGCGGAGATAAACGTGAGAATTGCCGCCCAGCGCACCATCCATTGCTGGGCATCCAGATCCTGCTCGTCTTTGGATTGCTCGCGGGCGGAGCTAATTTCGTCATAGACACAATCCGCGATAGTACTCGCTTCACGATCTCGGCAGGCGATCACCGCATTCCGCTTGGCGGCTTGCGCATATTCGTAGGTGCGGTTTTGACGAGCTTCGCTTTGATACCCTTCTCGGGGTGCGATGAATCCGACAAGCAAGCTGGACAAAACGATTGCGGCGAGGACGCCAAATTTGTCGCCGAGAGTCTGATCTTGTTCGCGCCGATTGCCGTCAGACATCAAACGAGAAACACCGCCCCTAAATTTGCCCCGGCTGATCTTGTTGCGGATGCTCGGCCCGGTGTCCATCACGCAGGCAAGACCATCGCGATTGGTCGTGCTTGCCGCCTCCTCACCGCAGGTGCGGGTGCACCGCCCGTGACGAGAGCCGGGCCGACTCGCCGTGCTGCCGCTCTGCCGGGGGCGAAGCGGTTGCAGCCGACGCGAAGCGATCGTGCGCTACGGCATCGCCTCACTGGCGCGGTCCATCTCCGCACCGCGGCGCGGCCCGAATGACGAGCGATTGCCCTCGCCAGCCTTCCGTTCGCCCGCCCCTTGCCCGCAATCACCAATCGTCCGTGTCAGGATCGCCAATCACGGCGCCGCAGGTGCCACTAGTCAGTCCCGCCCTACAGCGGCTCGCGCCCCCGCACATTACCGGGCACGCTGTAGCGGCAGACGAGAATCTCCTCCTCTCCGGCACGGCTCAGCGCGCAACCGACCTGCGCGGTTCGCCGCCAGACCAGCTGGGTATAGTGGCTCACGTCCTCCACCCGGCCGGTTTTGCTGTTATTGGGGAAGGTGCCGGGGACGAAATGAGCCTTCTCCGCGATCCACAGATTGACCATCGCCTCGGGCGTGAATGCGCCTGGCCTCCCGCCCCAGATGTTCTCGCCCTCGCGCGGGGTGCCGGGAAGTTTGGGCGAATGTTCGAAGCGGCCGGTCTGCGAGAGGTGCTCGGCCCATTGGGCAGCGCCGCGGGCAAGGCTCGGATCCCATTGCAGCGGCGCCACACCGAGCGCCGCCCGTTCGCGATTGTGGCTGGCCAGCAGCCGATCCTCCAGCCCCGTAGTGCGGCCCTGCGCTCCCGAAAGGAGCAACCCCGCCAGCAACAGCATCGGCACCCTTGCCAGCGCACCCGATGCGATCGCCATACCCACCCCTCCGCTTGAAGGAGGCATGGTGCCGGAAGGAGCCTAAGAGAGGGTGTCCGGTTAGGGTTAACGCAGATTCAGGATTGCGGGAGCAAGGCGAGCTGCCGCTCCAGCGCCGGGTCGGAGCTCACGATGGAGACCCGGTCGCCGCGCTCAGCCGCCCCGAACAGCAGCCGGGCGAACTCGGGCGGCAGCCCCACGCAGCCATGAGTCGCCCGCCCCAGCGCCACGTTGCTGCCGTGCAGGGCGACACCGTCATCGGTCAGGAACATCGCATGGGGCATGGGCGCATCGTAGGTGCGCGAGTGGTAATCCTCATGCTTGCTGAGGATCGGAAAGGTGCCCATGGGCGTTTCGTGCCCATCGGTCCCATAGAGGATCACCGCGGTCCCGATTTCGTGCCCGTTGCGGAAGGCGGAGACCAGCTGGCGGCGAAGATCGACCCACACGGTCAGCGGGCCGGGCGGAACACCCCCGGCATTCCACACATAACCGCCATGGCTCAGCGGCTCCTCGACCGGCAGCAGCGATCGCGTGCCGGCCGGCAGGTAATCGTGCTTGCTGGCCACCGCGGCCTGCGCCGCGGTGAGCGGGCGGCGACCGGCCAAATCGGTCGGCGCCACACCAACGGGCAAAGGTGCCGCTGCTGTGCGTATCGGAGCCATGGAGGCCTGCTGCACCACAGGCTCGTCCTGCGGGCGTGCGGAAAAGTAGAGCGCCGTCGCCCCGGCGATCACCGACAGCGCGGCGGCAGCAGTCTCGATCCGGCTAGCCATTCCCGCCAGCTGTGGCCGGCTGCCCCAGGCGAAGCAAGGCTGCGTTGCGCCGCCGCAATGCATAGCCGCAGAAACCGAAACCGATGATCATCATCAGCCAGCTTTCCGGCTCGGGGATCGGGGAGATCACCGTTGGCGGCACGACAACATTATCGCCTGGCACAGGCGGCGGCACGGGCGGTGGCACTACAATGACATCGCCGGGCACGGGTGGCACCACGGCATCGTCGCCCGGCACTTGCGGAACGAAGGGTACGAGCACCCCAGGCGCGAAGCCGCCTCCGCCACCAAAGCCGCCGCCGCCCCCACCGAAGCCGCCGCCAGGACCAGAGCCGCCCGGCGAGAACAACCCCACCGGCCCGCCCCCGATGGACTGGAACGGTGCGCCCGCAAGCGGGGGGGCAGCGAACGCCACTGGCTCACCAAAGCCAAGCCCGCTCGCCCAATTGTCATCCTCCGGATCGAAAGTCTGACCCAAGGCACGCTGCTGCGGCTCGCCCGGGCGGCCGGATGGTCCGGGGCGGGAAGCAAATTGCACGCCCGCGCCCTTGCCCTTCTCGAGCTCGACTTCGCCCCGATCGCCGGGAGTGCGCGCGATGAGGTTGCGCAGCACGCCGGCCACACCCATCGCCGCCGCGATCTCGTCTCCCGCGATCGCCTGAACGATTTCGTTATTGGCGAGGGATCCGGCCAGGTCGCCGTCTGCGAACAGTCGGGAAAACCCGCTGTCGGGCGAAGACGCCAGGTACAGCGGAACCGCGACGAGAACAGCGAGAGCCGCACCGGCCCCGGCCTTGCGCAAAGGGGTCGAGAGGAGTTCAGGGAGTTTCATCATCGCGTGATACTCTCGTTTCGGTGCAGATCATACAGTCGGTCTGCACCCGTTTCGTTTCGACACATTCCGCGAGTTCTATGATCGATCTTTTGATCGGGACCCCGCGAGCATGAGACATATGGCGCAAGACGGCTTCCGCGGTCCGTTTGCCATCGACCATCACGCCATTATGCATGCCCGTGTCGAAGCTGCATTGTGAACCATAGCTCGGGAAAAAGCCAGCGATTGCAACCTGAGGCGCAGAGCAGCGCGTCGTGCCGCCGGTAATTTGCGTGGAGGAGAGGTTCCGGTCCCCCGGTTCTCGAGCCAAAGTGCAAAGCCAGCCGTCCCCCGTGTGGGCGGCCTTCAGCACCATCTCCCGCGCGAGCCGCGCCACTGCTTCGCCAGTCCCTCGCGCACCAGCACCGCGCCCAGGCTCTCACCGCCGCGCGAGACCGTACGCAGCAGGCGGCCATAGCGGTCCCGGTCGCGGTCGCCCGCCTGCAGCCGAAAAGCGCCGCCGTTCAGCAGCACCAGCAGCCGCGCGCTCGCCCGTGCGCCCAGCTCGGCCTCGCGCTGGCACTGCGGCTCGTTCACCTCGGGCGCATCGATGTCGCTGAGGCGGATCTTCTCGCCCTGGAACCAGAACGTATCGCCATCCACCACGCAGTTCTCCCGCACCGGCCCGCTGCACATGGCGAATCTCACACTCTGGGCCCCGGATGCGGCGCGCGCGGAGCCGGCGCCGAGCACCGGCCCGTCGCAGGTGAACACGATGGCGAACACGGCCAGCGCCAGCGCCACCAGCGCGGCCGGGAACCAGCGCTCCCCAAGATGCGGGCCGCGCCGGCTGCGGAAGCGGAGGCCGGTGCGGCGTTTCGTGAAGCCCATGCGGCGCCCATGCCTCGCACTTGTTTGACATTCCGTTACCAGGTCCGTTCAGGGCCCGCCCCCGCGTGCCTTTCGGGCCGCGCCAAGCCCGCTAGGCAGCACCGGCCGCAGCCGCTAGAGCCCGCCGCATGAGCCCGGAGCAGGACCAGATGCTCGCCAAAGCGGAGACGCTGATCGAGGCGCTGCCGTTCTTCCAGCGCTATGCCGGTCGCAGCTTTGTCGTCAAATATGGCGGCCACGCAATGGGCGATCCCACCGCCGCGCGCGATTTCGCGCATGATATCGTGCTGCTGAAGGCCGTCGGCATCGATCCGGTGGTGGTCCATGGCGGCGGGCCGCAGATCGGCGCGATGTTGAAGACCCTGGGGGTCGAGAGCACCTTCGTCGACGGCCTGCGCGTCACCGACAAGCGCACTGCCGAGATCGCCGAGATGGTCCTCTCGGGCGGGATCAACAAGGAACTGGTCGGCTGGATCGCGCAGGCCGGCGGCAAGGCGATCGGCATCTCCGGCAAGGACGGCGGGCTCGTCACCGCCACCAAGCTGACCCGCACGGTGCGTGATCCCGACAGCCGGATCGAGCAGGAGATCGACCTGGGCTTCGTCGGCGAGCCGGAAACGGTCGATACCACCATCCTCGAAACCGTCAGCCGCGCCGGCATGATCCCGGTGGTCGCTCCGATCGCCGCTGGCCGGAAGGGCGAAACCTACAACATCAACGCCGATACGATGGCGGGCGCACTCGCCGCAGCGCTGGGCGCCGCGCGGCTGTTCCTGCTGACCGACGTGCCCGGCGTGCTCGATGCGAGCGGCCAGTTGCTCGCCGAACTCACCCCCGCAGACATCGCCCGGCTGCACGAGGAGGGCGCGATCAGCGGCGGCATGATCCCCAAGCTGGAAACCTGCGTGAAAGCGGTGGAAGCGGGATGCGAGGCCGCGGTGGTGCTCGATGGGCGGGTGGCCCATGCGATGCTACTCGAATTCTTCACCCGCGGCGGCGCGGGCACCCTGATCAGGGCCGATTGACCATGCGTGCAGGCCTGTTGCTCGCCGGATGCATCCTCGTTGCAAGCTGCGGGAGCGAGGCACCGCCCCCTGAGCAAACCAGCGATTTCAGCCCCGATCCGCTGGCCGATCCTTTGGCTGCCCCGGCCCGCCTTCCGCTGCAGGCGAGCGCCTTCCCGGCGCTGCAGAGTGAGGATTGCGCAATGGTCACCAGCTTCTACCGCGAGGCGATCGAGGCGCGCGATTTCCCCCGGGCCGCGCTGGTGTGGGACGATCCGGTGGTCGACGGCGCCCGGCTGGAGGCGCTCTTCTCGGGGTACCGACAGCCCCGCCTCATCCTGGGCGAGCCGCTGGAGGGCGCCGGCCCCGCAGGTGCGCTCACCTGCACGTTCACCGGCGGGCTGACCGACGCCGCCGACCCGGCCCGCCCACCACGCCAGGGCACGCTCACCCTGCGCCGACCCGCCGATCTGCCGGCCGATCTGCCCCCCGATCTGCCTGGCGCCACCCCTGACCAGCTGCGCTGGACGGTGCAATCCAGCACCTTCGTCGAGCCGATGGAGCGCGCCGGTCGCGGCGAGCCCGCTTGATGCAGGGGCACCCCCTCGGCTAGGCGAGACGCCTCGCTCAACAAAGGTCGCCCATCCCGTGCTTTTCCAGACCCTGTCGCAGATCGTCGGCTATCTCATCTCCGTGATCATCGTGCTGGTGATCGTCCAGTTCGTCCTCAGCCTGCTGATCAGCTTCAATGTGGTCAGCATGCAGAACCGCTGGGTGGCGGCGATCTGGACCTCGGTGGGAGCGCTGCTCGATCCGCTGCTACGGCCGATCCGCCGGATCATGCCCGAGACCGGCGCGATCGATTTCTCGCCGCTGGTGCTGATCGTGCTGCTGAATATCATCGACATCGTGCTTCAGAACCTCGCCCGCAGCGGCCTTGCATGAGGCACACCGCTGCCATTGCCGCGCTGCTGCTGGCCGGCTGCTCGGCTCCACAGGGTCAGTACGGGCCGGGCGGGCGCTTCGCCCTGCCGCTGAAGGCCGATCCGAGCCAGCTGGTCGCCACCGAGATCGCCTTCGCCCGCGCGGCGCAGGAGAATGGCCAATGGACCGCCTTTGCCAATTATGCTGCGGCGAATGCGGTGATGTTCGTGCCGCAGGGAGTCGCTGCGCCGGCCTGGCTGAGGGGGCAGGCAAACCCTACCCAGGCGGTACGCTGGCAGGTGCACGAGGTGTGGTCCAGCTGCGACGGCTCGCTCGCGGTGACCCGCAGCGCCGCGCAATGGCCCGATGGTGCGCCCGGCCGGTTCGTCACAGTCTGGGAACGGCAGCGCAATGACCGCTATCGCTGGGTGGCGCACCAGGGCGAGCGACTGGCCCAGCCGCTCGCCGCGCCCGAGCTGATCGCCACCTCGGTCGCCGCCTGCGACCCGGTGCCGGCAGCGCAGGCGACCATGCCCGCTTCCGCCGCTCCAAACCGGCCGCAAGGCAGCAGCACGGACGGTACGCTGCACTGGAGCATACAGGTCGATCCCTCATGCCGCCGAACCACCACCATATCGCTGTGGCGCGGGGCAGAGGCAGGGCGGGGGCGCGTCCTGGAGAGCACGGTCGAACCGCCACGCGCGGAAGATGGCGCCGCCCCGCCTGCCTGCGGGTAACATGCTCGAACTGTTCCTTTCGGCGTTCATCACCCTGTTCGTGGTGATCGACCCGCCGGGCTGCGCGCCGATCTACGCAGGGCTGACCGCCCGTGCCACGCCCGAGGCGCGCCGCGCCATGGCGATTCGCGCCTGCGTGATCGCCGCCCTGATCCTGCTGTTCTTCCTTGCGGTGGGGCAGGGCCTGCTGGCCGCGCTCCATATCGAGCTGGACGCCTTCCGCATCGCCGGCGGCATCATGCTGTTCCTGATCGCGCTCGATATGGTGTTCGAGAAGCGCACCGAACGCCGCGAACAGCGGGCCGAAAAGGTGCGCGACGATCCCGAGATCGAGGATGTCTCGGTGTTCCCGATGGCCATGCCCATGCTGGCCGGGCCGGGCGCGATCGCCTCGGTGATGCTGCTGCAGAGCACGGCGGAGGGCATGACCGGCTCGCTGGTGGTGGTGGCGGCGCTGCTTTCGGTGCTGCTGCTGACCCTGCTGGCGCTGCTGGCCGCAAGCCCGCTGATGCGGCTGTTCGGCTCACGGGTGGAGGCGGTGCTGACACGGCTGCTGGGCGTGCTCCTGGCGGCGCTCGCCGCGCAATATGTGATCGACGGCCTGCGCGGCAGCTTCCTCTGAGCGAGTGATTCCCCAAGCTCTTCCATACGAGGGTGAGGCACTGCACAGCCGCGCTTCGCGCAATTGTGTGGGGTATCGCTTTCGCCGCATCTGTCCACTTCGGCGTTTGGAGCGAGTTTCCGCATTCCTACCCATTGCATACAGTTCCAGTATTATGAACCGGTGACAACTTAGCCTTCGGCGGCAATTCGCGCCCGACGCAAGTTGGAGGGGGGGTTGAATTGGTGTTGGGGCAAACAGTTCGGGCGCGCTTAGGCATTGCCAAGAACTTGAAGCTATGAAACATTTCTCATCGGAGCTCGGCGGGGAAGCGGGCCGGGGGAATAAACAAGATGGTCCGGACAACCTTGCTTTTGGCGACGGCGCTCGCCCTTTCTCCTCCTGCATGGGCGGGGGATGAACCGCTCTACGAGCCCGCGCCAGCCTGGGTGCTCGAGGCTGTGCCGCAAGTTGAACCTTCCGGCCCCCCAATCATCCTGTTCGACGACCAGCGCCGGATAGAGCAGGGTCGGCTTTGGACCTATGTCGACCGGGCCATGCGGATCGACAATCCACAGATGCTGACTGCCGCCGGAACGCTGCAGGCCGCTTGGCTGCCGGACAAGGGCGATTTGATCATCCACCGGGTGACCATCTTGCGTGGCGGGGAAGAGATTGATCTGCTCGCCCAAGGCGCTCGGTTCGAAGTCTTGCGGCGCGAACGCGGGCTGGAGCAACGCATGCTCGATGGCGCCCACACCGCAACCTTGCCGGTGCCGGGCCTGCGCGTCGGTGATGTCCTGCGACTGAGCTTTACTACCACCGTCGCCGATCAGGCGCTGGACAAGGAAGTGCAGACGATTGCCGTCCTTCCGCCCGAGCCCTTTCAAGCCGGTTTTGGGCGCGTACGATTGTCCTGGCCGCAGGGCTCTGACGTGCGCTGGCAGGCAAACGGGGTGGAGATGCCCCAGCCTATCGTGGAGAATGGTTTTGCCACGCTCGAGGCGAAGCTGCCCTTGGCCAAGCTGCCGGATATGCCGGAGGATGCCCCTGCTCGCTATAGCATGCCTCCGCTGCTGCAGGCGGGCACCTTTGCTGACTGGCAGGAGGTCAGCCAGGTGATGGCACCGCTTTATTCCACTGAGGGCACGATTGCTCCGGGTAGCGCCGTTGCGGGCAAAGTGACTGCCATTAAGGCCGCGCATGCTGGTTCACTCGACCGGGCGGTCGCCGCTCTCAGGCTGGTCCAGGACGAAGTCGCTTATCTCGCCAACGGCATGAACGGCGGCAATTACATTCCGCAATCGCCGGCCGAAACATGGGAGATGCGCTACGGCGACTGCAAGGCCAAGACCTTGCTGCTTCTGGCGATGTTGCGCGACATGGGCATCGAGGCGGAAGCAGCGCTCGTCACCACGAGCACCGGTGACAGCCTGCCCTCTATTCTGCCCATGGCCGCCGCCTTTGACCACGTCATCGTACGCACGGTGATCGACGGCACCGAACATTGGCTCGACGGGACCAATGCCGGCACCAGCACCGCAGTCGTGTTCGAGGTCCCGCCGTTCCATCACGCCCTGCCGTTGCGTGCCGATGGAGCGGGGCTGATCGCCATGGCGCAACGGCCGCAGAGCGCATTTGATCGCGAGAGCGCCCTGACCTTCGATCATCGAGCGGGGCTCGACGTGCCCATGCTTTACACGGCCGAATGGCACCTCAACGGCCCCGCCGGCGCGCCGGTGCGGGCAGTGATCGGTCAAGCGTCGGAAGACCAGATCGACGAGTTCGTTCAAAATTTTGCAACCGCTCAACTGGGCGATAGCAGGGTCATCAGCGGCACTTTGTCCTTCGACTCAGCCAGCAACAGCGCAACGGTGCGCGCGACCGGCCTGATGACTTCACCCTGGCGGTGGGAGCGCGGAACGGGCACGCGGGACTTCGGTCTGCCAAGCGGCAACTTTACCTTTCGGCCCGACCGTTCGCGTGCCGCCTGGCGCGACATACCCGTCGCCCTGCCGGGACCGTACTCGGAGCGGGTGGAAATCACCGTCCTGCTGCCGGATGCCGCGGAGGGCTACCAACTGGAAGGTCGCGAAGGTTTTGCGGAGGAGATTGCCGGTGTTCGCCTAGAGCGGACGGCCCGCAAGGAGGCGGAGCGGCTGGTAATCGTCGATAGCGCCGCGTGGCCGGGCGGGGAGCTGTCTCCCGGCGATGCCGTCGCGGAGCGGGCACGCGCTGTTCGCTTTGGCTCCACCGAGCTGAAGCTGCGTGCACCGGCCAACGTCACGCGCCGCTACGCCGCCGCCCGTTCGGCCGATCGTTCGCGGTTTGCGGCTGTGGAGGCGGCCTATGCCGAACTGATCGCCAAGGACTCGGAAGACAACGAAAATTACCGCAACCGCGCCAACTTCCGCGCCGGCACGTTCGACCGCGCAGGAGCGCTGGAGGATCTCTCGATCGTGCTGGAGCGTGAACCCGATGCCGATACCTACTTCCAGCGATCACAGCTCAATGCCGATTTGAACCGTCTGGAAGATGCGCTCGCCGACGCGGAAGCCGCTTTCGAACTCGCTCCATCCGTCTCAGCCGCCAGGCAGCGGGCCGAGCTTCTGCGCTATTTCGGGCGCCAGGAGGAGGCAATTGCGCTGCTGGAAGACCAGGACGCGACTGGCGAGGAGCGCCGGACGCTGTCGATTGCAATCAGCGACTTGAATGCCGAGATCGGGCGCAAGGATCAGGGGCTGCAACGCATTGTTGAGTTGCTGGAGCAGCGTCCGGGCGATCCCGACCTCCTCAATGCACGTTGCTGGTATCAAGCAACCTGGAACTATCAGCCCGAAGACCTGGTAACCATCTGCACCGAAGCCGTCGAGCAGGCCGACTGGTCGGCGCCGGTGCTCGATAGCCGGGCCATGGGTTATTATCGGCTCGGCCGCCATCCGGAAGCACTCAAGGACCTTGAGGCGGCTCTGGCGGCAAGCCCCGACCAGAGCGCCTCGCTGTTCATGCGCGGTATCGTGCGACGCGCGATGGGTGATGGCGATGGCCAAAGGGACATCAGCGAGGCGCTGGCCCGGACCCCATCGCTGGAGCGGCACTACGCGCTGTTCGGCATTACTGCCGAATAGCCGCTCGCGTATTCAAATGTAATGGCTGCACTGAGATTAAACTGCAGTCAGATTGCGGGCAGCGGCATAGCAGCGATGATCGTCTGAGAATGGGTCCTCACCGCCGCGAAGCGGCCGGTCGAGAGCCCTGTGGACTTTCTTGCACCTGCCGACGCCCAGGTCTCCACTTTAAAACGGCCTTACCGCTTCTTCGACACCGCGATCGCCGCCGCTCGACAACTTGCCCGCGCGCACATATGCTTGACCGGCTGATCAATCGGCTAGGGGGCGAGGGCAATGAAGCGCAGAGCGGTTCTGGGTGGAGTTGGGATGACGATCGGCTTCCTGGCGGCGAGCGGGGCGCAGGCGCAACTCGGCGGCCTCAGGCGCAGGCTTAACGATATGGTGGGCGAGGTGCCCATCCCGGATTTCCTCTCTGGTCCACAGCCGGTCTCCACCAATATCGCGGATGCCATCTACGGCGATGCTGCTCGTGATGCTTTCATGCCGGGCGAGGCGCTGGAGCTCACCAGCCTTGCGCGTGACGAACGGGGCGGCTTTGTGCTGGCTCCCGGCTATTACACCATGGTCGCACAGAGCTACTGCCTGCATGCTGGCACTCACGGACCGAGCGGCGGGGAGGGCTATCTGTATGCCCCGGTGAAGGGTTCAGCTGACGATGCGGTGATCGCGATCCTGCAGAACTCGGTAGGCCACCCCGACATTCCCCAGCGCGACATCCAGCAATTGCTGTGGGCCATCGTTGCCCGGGCCAAGTTCGACAATTTGAACCACCGGCTTCAGCCTGTCGCTGCGCAATTACTGACTCAGCGACAGCTTGCCTCGCTCAACCGCAGTGCGCTGGACGTGCTCAACAACCGCCAGCTATCGCGCCTCACCGGCGGCTTGCCCGCCCCCTTGCGGGCGATTGCGCAAGCGGAATCGCAGCTACGCAGCATGCTCACGACGACCGGTTCCAGCTATGCGGACATGGAAGCCGTCGCCGTGCTCACCGGGATCGCTCCGCTCGGCGAGGGAAGCGTCGACGTTCCCGCCGCCCGGTGGAGCCGTCACCCCGTCGGCTGCTGGGTCCGCTATCGGCCCAATGGTTACTCCAACACGCAGGTGGAACTCCTCGTGGAACCGGCCAGCGAAGCGGTCGGGCGGGTTTATGACCCAGGTCAGGCCATCGCCGTCCCCGGCAACACCGCACGCCAGCGCCTGGCACAATCCGCACGAACCTTTCCTGGGTAAGCGCAGGCTCCGGTCGAGCCTCGATTACAGCCAGAGGCGACGGCTGCCGCCAGCATGTCGGCTGAGAGGTAGTTTCAAGCAAGTTCAGTGTCGCGGGTCGCGATGCGGTGGAGGTCCTTGGGCGGGCAGAACACGGCCTCGATCGGCCGCGATAGCGGCGCTCATCATGCTGGATCCGCCGCTTACGATTGCGCCAATGCGGCGCGCAGCCGCTTGGCGTCCTGGGCCCTGTCGGCGCTCAGACGCATCCTGCCAATCGGCTCCGGTATCTAGAGCGGGCGAGTATAAGCATCTGCAATCAGCGACGGTCACCTGAGCAAGGGGCTCGCGAAGATTGCCGCAGCTTGAAGCACAGCCGAGTGGCAGTTTACCTTCTTCTCCCGACGCATACCTGCCAAGCCGCCAGCGGCCCAGACCAAGCCAAAGATCGGCACATAAATAAGCGTCTGGTCGAACGCCGTTATCGATCTGCGCTGGGCCGAAAGCGGGCTCGACTATCCGCGCTTTGCGCGCCAAAGCCGGCCGACACTCTTGCAAGCAATGTAGGCCAGTTCAGGCCACGTGGCCGGCACGCCAAGAACATACCGCGAGCCTGCCCCCGTGCGCTGCGGGCCTCAAGATTAGTCGAGCCGATAGATGTTTGGTCCCGGGGCTTGATGGTGCGGGTTATTGATGAAGCGTTGGGGTTCGTTGCCCCATGCTTTGC
>PPFU01006514.1_pt1 | contig 34678 bp, 35 predicted proteins | sample 1535991 | NCBI WGS metagenome assembly PPFU01 (sample SAMN04901290, study PRJNA319586) | Hypolithon metagenome, whole genome shotgun sequencing project. | isolation source: Antarctic Hypolithon | place: Antarctica: Miers Valley | collected 2014
TTAGTGCTGCCATTATGCCGCCTCTCCCCCGCCGGATGTGGATGCGTACGCCCGCACGTGCTGTGGAAAGTGCTTTTCGTACAACTCAGCAGGTGAGGGGTACCATTCAATACAGGATGAATCTCCTTATTCTTGGAGCGTCGGGGGAATGCGGCCGGCGGCTACGGGCTGCTCCTGTCACTCAATTACGAGCGCATGTTGCCGGGGCCGGTTGCCCTCCAAGGTGGTATAACCGAATGGGAGGTGTGCAACTGGGTAGGAGACTGGCAGCACACTACCGCTGTACCGCTCGGCGTCAGCTATCTCATTGGGGGCATACCGGCGCTGCTGGGTGGAACGCCGAGCCAATGGGTGGAGATAGGCACAGGCGCGGTGGTAAGCCGAAAGGGCGAAGGGGACAATGATGGCACCAGAACAAACCAGAGCGGGTTTGTCTCGCTTGCAGCCACTGTGGGCCTGCGCCATCAGCCCACCGGACGAGGCATCATGTACCGGATCGCGTTTACGCCGCTGCTGACGTTTGGAGGGAAAGAAGGGTTTGCCGATCAAGGCCTCATGCCGTTTGCCGGAATAAGTGTGGGATACGCCTTCTGAGCAGCAGCCTGCGTGTTGAATACCATAGGGGTTACGAGAAGTCTTGCGCAGGGTCTTAAGGGCGAAACCCGCCTCCCGATGCCACGCGACCTGCTGCCCGCCCCCACACACGAACCCGAGATCAATTACAACGCCTCTATCAAAAACTGGAGCGAGGACGAGCGGCCTCGCGAAAAGCTGATGCAGCGTGGGGCGCAGGCGCTCTCCGACGCCGAGTTGCTCGGGCTCATTTTCGGCTCGGGTGCTATCACGAAAAAAGGGCCGATATCGGCCGTAGCGCTCGGGCAGGCGCTCACGCGGGCGTACGGGTCGCTCTACAAACTGTCGCAGCGCGATCTCAAAGAACTGATGCGGGTGACGGGCATCGGCCCGGCAAAGGCCGTGCAGTTGGTCGCGGCCTTCGAGATCGGGCGGCGTGCCGAGGCGTCACGGGGCGGCACGCGCATCCAGGTGTGCTCGCCCGCCGACGTGGCGGCGCACTACGGCCCGCGCATGCGCGACCTTCAGCAGGAGATTTTTAAGATCGTCATCCTCAACACCGCCAACGTCATCACAGGCGATTACGACCTGACCACAGGCGGGCTCAGCGCATCCATTGTAGAGCCCCGGCAGGTGTTCAAGAAAGCGCTGCTCGACAATGCCGCGGCCATTATCTGCTTGCACAACCACCCCAGCGGAAACCCCGAGCCCAGCAAAGAGGACATCCGCGTGACCAAGCAGCTTGTAGAGGCGGGGCGCATCATGGGTGTGCCTGTGCATGACCATCTCATCATCGCTGGCAAGAGTTACACGAGCCTGGCCGAGCGCGGACTGATGTAAAAAGCCCCGGCAGTCTGGCAACCGCCGGGGCTTTTACGGGGTGGCTACGCGGATTCAGCGCACCGGCTTGGGAGCCAGATAAATGTTGCGGCTGCTCGACGACGCACCGTCAGAGCCGTCGCCATCGCTCTGCGGCATAGGGGCGGCGGTGAGCTTGCTCCCTGTTTGCGCCTGCTTGCGCGGATCGGCTGTTTCGAGGCGGCGCAGGCCGCGAGCGGTCAGGTCGCGCAGGTCGAATTCGTAGCGCTTGACGGCCTCGTTCTGAAACAGATCGAACGACTGCGAAAAGTGCCCTGCAAGGTGTTCTACAATGCCTTTGCGTTCGTTGTAGTTGTCCTTGTACGTTTTGAACGTGTTGACCTCGTTCCACTGGTCGTTAAGCCGAACTTTGTAGAAGTTGCTTTCAAACTCCTCGTTCTGCCGCAGCACCGATTCAATCTGGGCGAGGCGGTCCTCGGTGCGGCGGTACGCCTGGGTGGTTTTGAAGACATCCACAAAGCGCATCGCATCCCAGCGGATGGCACCGGCCACTGCAGGCATGATGAGGGCGAAGCCGATAAAGCCGATGTAGAGAAGCCCGTTGCCCGTTTGTGCCGACAGGATAGAGGCGCGCACCGACGAAAGCCCCAGCAGCGCAAACTCAACGGCGATAAGCACCACGGCCCACACCAGCGCCACCGACTGCCGTGGCTCGGTGTCGGTCTCGGCCTTGAAGCGGCGACGTGGAATCAGCGTTTCGAGCAGGCGCTCGGTCGAGACGATGCCCATGCCCGTGAGAACGACGGCAAAAACGCCTGCCACGATCCACTGAAGCGTGGTGCTGAAACCGTCTGAGACCTGCAGAAACGCCGTGAGCGAGAAAAACGTCAGCAGGATGCTGGCGGCAATGGCGAACGTGATGATGATGCTGTTGGCGACGAGGCGGCGGCGCACGCTGAAATACTCGCTGGCGTCGAGCATCCGCTGCTCGCCCAACTCGGTGGCGCGCATGCGCAGGCTGGCTTTCTCCACGAGCATGTTCTCATTCATCTCGCGGTAGTAGCCCGAGCGCTTGGCTACCCGGCCGAGCAGCTGCACCATCGCGTTCTCGGCAAATTTCTTGATGCCCTGCTCGTTGCGGAGGTAGGCACCGTACTTCATACGGTATTTAAGCCCGGTAAACATAGAGGTTGTATCGGTAAGAGAGGAGAGTCAGTGTAAGTCGCTTGCGTAGATGTCTTTCTCCAGCGCGTCGGCCACGCCTGCCACTTTTTCGACCATCTCCCAGATCTCCTCGAAGTCGGCGGTGTGCACGAGATGCGAGGCCCGCAGCGTGAAATAGCTGACGGTTTCGTTGAGTTCGTTGCGGAAGTCGGCAATACAGATCGCGCCCACGTCGAGGTCGGCGTTCATGCGCAGCAGGCGCTCAAAGTCGTAGCGCTGCGGAATGGGCCCGATGGGGCTGTCGGCGATAATGCGCGACACGTCCTGCCCCTGCGTTTCCCGCTGCCGCAGGATAAGGTGGACCACCTGCGAGCGCTGATCCGCCGTGGGGACTTCAAACATCCAGTGGCCGGGCTCCAGCTCGCGCGCGTTTTCTCCGTAGCGCGCTTGAAGCTGATCCGTGAGGGCGCTGAACTGCATACGGCTGCGGGATACGGGGAGAGATTGACGGGCGAGCATAAAAGTAAATGATGGGCAAGTAGCCAGTCAGCTACCTGTAGGTGGAACATATTGTGCGTCTTGATAGGCGTTTCCCAAAGGCTGTGCCGTAGTTGTAATAGGCCGTCAGATAAAGAATCACGTTACATAAATAGTGGCGTCGGCGCGCCCAAACTGGTGGTGAAAGGGTGCCAGAAGGGGGCCAGCAGTATTCCGGGCACCCTCAGCGGTACGCCACGAAAAGCACCCCGTATTCACCGCAGGGCGTAGCAGGCGCGCGGGCGCGGTGATAGCTTTACAGCATCTATCACCTGCCTGACCCAACTCCTATGAGCGCTCCGCTCGACGCCATCATCTCGCTCGCCAAGCGCCGCGGTTTCATCTTCCCGTCCTCAGAAATATACGGTGGCCTCTCGGCTACGTACGACTACGGCCCGCTCGGGGTCGAGCTCAAGCGCAACGTGCAGGCCCGCTGGTGGGGCGCGATGGTGCACGCGCGCGGCGACGTCGAGGGCCTCGACGCGGCCATCCTGATGCATCCCACCGTCTGGAAAGCCTCGGGCCATGTGGATGCGTTCAACGATCCGCTCATCGACGACAAGGCGTCGAAGATGCGCTACCGGGCCGACCAGCTTATCGAAGGCTATATCGAAAAGCTGCGCAACAAAGGCAAAAGCGTCGATGCCGACCGGGTGCAGGAGGCGTTCGTGGCCGCCCTCAACGCAGACGATATGCCCAGGGCGCTCCACGCGCTCATAATGGCCGAAGAGATCAAGTCGCCCGATTCGGGCGCGTTCGACTGGACAGAGGTGCGCCAGTTCAACCTCATGTTTTCTACGTATATAGGTCCGGCCTCCGATAGCGAGAGCAAGGTGTACCTGCGGCCCGAAACGGCGCAGGGCATTTTCGTCAACTTCCACAACGTGCGCGAGACGACGCGCCAGAGTATCCCTTTTGGGATTGCGCAGATCGGCAAGGCGTTTCGAAATGAGATTGTCGCGCGCCAGTTCATCTTCCGCATGCGCGAGTTCGAGCAGATGGAGATGCAGTACTTCGTAGAGCCCGGCACGCAGCAAGAGTGGTTCGAGACGTGGCGGCAGGCGCGCTTCCAGTGGCACCTCGACAACGGCGTGCGCGCCGACCGACTGCGCTGGCACGAGCACGAAAAGCTGGCCCATTACGCCGACGCCGCGCAGGACATCCAGTACCAGTACCCGATGGGGTGGCAGGAGATCGAGGGCATCCACAGCCGCACCGATTATGACCTCAGCCGCCACCAGGAGTACAGCGGCAAAAAGATGGAGTACTTCGACCCGCAGACAAACAATCGCTACATCCCGTACGTCGTCGAAACGTCGGTCGGGCTCGACCGCACGGTGTTGATGCTGCTGTGCGAGGCGTACGACGAGGACGAAGTAGGCGGCGAGACGCGCACGGTGCTGCGCTTCCACCCACGCATCGCGCCGGTAAAAGCCGCCGTGCTGCCGCTCGTCAAGAAAGACGGGATGCCCGAGGTGGCACATGCCATCGAGGAAGACCTGCGCGAGCAGGGGCTGACCGTCTTCTACGACGAGAAAGGCGCGGTAGGCCGCCGCTACCGCCGCATGGACGAGATCGGCACGCCGTTTTGCATAACGGTAGATGGGCAGACGCTGGAGGACGGCACGGTGACCGTGCGCGACCGCGACACGACCGCGCAGGATCGCATCCCCAAAGAAAACGCAGGTACATACGTGCGCGACAAGATGAAAGCGTGGACGCGCGGATAAGGCGCAGCGATAAAAGCGCGTCGGCCTCTGAATTCGCTTTATGGTAGACCCAGGCTTGCTGGCATATTTCCAACGTGCTTTCCGCTACGACGCGTGGGCCACCGGCACGGCGCTGGCGGCGTGTGTGGCTGCGGGGGCCGCGCTGCCCGAGGCTGCGCTGAAACGCATGGCGCACATTGCGGCGGCGCATCAGCTGTGGCAGGCACGGCTGAAAGGCGAAGTCTCCCCCGTGCCGGTGTGGCCAGACTGGTCGCTGCATGAGGTGGCGCTACAGCTGGAAAAAGCAGCGTTCGGCTGGTCGGCATGGCTCGAAACCTTGCCCGATTCGGGTCTGGAGGCAGCTGTTGGGTACACCAACTCGAAGGGTGAATTCCATACAAGCCGCGCCGAGGATGTGCTGACGCATGTGCTGCTGCACGCGGCCTACCACCGGGGACAGGTGGCCGCCGACCTGCGCGCTGCCGGAGCCGAGCCCGCCTATACCGACTTTATCCACGCCGCCCGTACGGGTCAGGTATAACAAAAAAGAGATTCGATTTAAGAGATGCCGTGCTTGTGCCGAAACAGAGAGCGTACAAATCCTGGCTCCCATGCGCTGCTCCGTTCTGCTGTCTTCTCTGGTGCTGATGTCTGCTTTCGGGCTGGACGCGCGGGCGCAGTATGCCTCGAACGCGGTAGCATTGGCCCGTGCAAAATCCGCTGTGGTCGGTAAGCCGGTCATTGCGAGCACGCCCGCCATTGCAGGGCCGCAGATGGCTGCCGGTGTGCAGGGGCAGGTTCTTGACGGTGCGGCCGAGCAGCACCGGCTCAAGGCGCTTGCCTATCTGGGCCTGGGCAGAGCGCAGGAGGCGCAGCGGGAGGCGCGCCGCCTGGTGGCCCTCGTGCCCGGCTACGCGCCGCATCTGCACGACCCCGCCGCTTTCGCTGCACTGATTGAAGAGGTGCGCCCGCCGGTCATCACTGGTTCGATAGCGCAGCGGCGGGAAGGCGACAAATAGCGTCTGAGCGTCTGTTTGTTCTGCTCACTCAGCGGCCCGGGGCTCAGCGGCGATCTTTGGCGGCAGCAGCCTTTTCCAGCGTCAGCAGCGCTGCTTTGCGTTCCGGCCCCCAGCGGTAGCCGCCCGCCGCGCCGCTCTTTTGCACGATGCGGTGGCACGGCACGACGAGTCCAACCCGGTTGGATGCGCACGCCTGCGCCACGGCCCGAGTAGCGGCAGGCTGCCCTATCGACGCGGCGAGTTCGCTGTAGGTGCGGGTTTCTCCCAGCGGGATCTCCCGCAGCGCCTGCCACACGCGCCGCTGAAAATCTGTCCCCTGCACATCCACCGGCACCTCGGGGTGCACGCCCTCGCCCTCCAGATAGCGCAGGATGGGGGCCGCCCAGCTTTCTATCGCGTGTGGCGCAGCCTGTAGCGTAGCTTGGGGAAATTCGGCGCGCAAGCCGTCCAGCAGCAGCGCGTCTTCGTCGCCAAGCGCGACGGCACACACGCCTTTTTCCGTGGCGGCTACGAGGAGACGGCCCAGGCTACACGAAAGCAGGGCATACGAGATGCAGAGGCCGGCACCGCCACGCCGGTAGGTGGCGGGCGTCATGCCCAGACCAGCGCCCGCCTGCGCGTAGAGGCCCCGGCTGGAGCCGTAGCCGGCGGCATAGGCCGCGCCGAGCACGGTGTCGTTACCGCGCACTGCCGTCTTGAAACGGCGCAGCTTTTCGGCCTGCTGATATGCATGGGGAGACACGCCGACGAGCCTTTTGAACGCGCGCTGCAGATGTGACGGGCTCATGCCTGCGTGTGCAGCCAGGGTTTTCAGGGTTACAGGCGTATCCGGGTGCGCATCGAGAAAAGCACGGGCGCGCGTGATAACTGCCCTGGTGGTGCCTATGCCGCCCGGACGGCACCGTTTGCACGCGCGCATACCCGCCTGCTGCGCCTCGTCAGGATCAGCAAAAAATACCACCCGATCCCGGCGGGGACGGCGCGCAGGGCAGGTAGACAGGCAGTAGATGTGCGTCGTCGTGACGCCGTAGACGAACGCCTGCGCATACCGGGGGTCGCGGTTCTGGATGGCTGCCCAGGCCTCTGCTTGCGCGGCTGGCAAAGCGGCGCGCAGACGCTCGGCAAGGGCATCGAGAGGTAAGAGAAAAGGTGGGTTCATGGTGAGCAGTCATGGCTGATAGGGGCGCAGCCAACGTAGCACGCGCACCGCGCGCCATGCTACCCGATTGTTGCGGTCAAAGCGGAATGCCCCTATTACCCGAACACACGCTGCGCCTCTCGGTGGCAGATGGCATGCCTGCGGGCTGTTTCTTCGGGCGTAGCCGCATAGCCACCGCTGAGCAAAAGCGTCACCGGCACGCCCGCCGCGTGCAGCGTCTCCAACACGTAATGGTCGCGGACAACCAGACCAGCAGAGGTGAGCGCGAGCCGCCCAAAGCGGTCGTCTGCGAGCACGTCGATACCGGCAAGATAAAAGACGAGATCAGGCTTGGCCCGGGCGAGCACGTCGGGCAGGTGCGCGCGGAGGAGGGCGAGATAGGCGTCGTCGTCCGTGTTGTCGGGAAGGGCTACATCGCGCGACGAGGCCACTTTGTGAAAAGGGTAGTTTTTAGCGCCGTGCATCGAAAAGGTGAACACGTCCGGATCGTCCGCAAAAATGGCCGCGGTACCGTTGCCCTGGTGCACGTCGAGGTCGATGATGAGCACGCGCCGCAGCCATGCCGAGCGTTGCAGCACGCGGATGGCCACGGCGACATCGTTGAACAGGCAGAAGCCCTCGCCGTGGCCGGGAAACGCGTGGTGCGTGCCTCCGGCGAGGTTGGCCGCTATGCCGTCTTCAAGCGCCATCAGGGCGGCGTTGGTGGTGCCCTGTACGGCCAGCCGCGAGCGCCGCACCAGCGCAGGCGACCACGGCAACCCCTGCCGGCGCTCTTCCTGGCGGGTAAGCGTGCCCGCAGCAAAGCGCGACAGGTACGCATCGGTGTGCACCAGCAGCAGGTCGGCCCAGTCGGCTTCGCGGGGTGCCACTACGTTTTCAGGATGGAGCAGGCCTTCGGCGAGTAGGATGCGGTGCAGAGCAGGGAATTTCCCCATCGGGAACGGGTGCCGGGGCGGGAGGGCCACGTAGTATCCGTCGCAGTACGAGGCGCGCATACAGCTACCGGGGGCAGCATGTCGCTACCGGAAAGGCCTGTATCAGCGTCCACCCGAGGGCCGCTTGACCTCCCCGAGAAACTCGTCGAAAGACTTGCTCTGATACGCGTCAGAGGCGATATAGCGCAGCACGTAGATAAAGTCTTCGGCTCCTGTAAAGCCGGGCAGCCGCGTCAGATACTTGCCGTCAGGCCCCAGGAAAACCGTTGTCGGGTAGCCGGTGGCACCCAGCCCCTGCGCGAGTTCGCTCGAGGAAAGCGTGTATTCCATGTAGCTGTGTGCGTCGTCGGTTATTTCGCCGTTGAGACGTACGACCTCGAAATGCTCGCGCAGGTATGCCTGGATGGTTTCAGAGGCATAAACCTCTTCCTGAAGGCGGCGGCACCAGGGGCACCACGGCGCATAGATATCTATGAGCACCTTTTTGCTGGTGCCTTTTGCAGCCACGAGCGCATCGCCAAACGTGTCGTGCCAGTCTGGGGTGGAAAGAGGAGCCGGGGCTGCTGCCTGCGGCTGCTGTGCCACCAGAAGCGGGACGGCGAAAAGGGCGATTAAGAGCAGAAAGGGCCGTTTCATGAGGGCGGTAACAAGCTAGTCGGCAAGCAGTGAGGTATAGGCCAGCGTCAGACGTGCGGAAGCCTCCGAGGGGTCATATGTTTCAAAAACACGGGGGATACGGGCTGCACACGCGGCCCGCAGCGCGGAGTCGGAGGTGAGCCGTGTAAGCGTGTCAGAAAGGGCGGCCACATCACCCGGTGGGCTCAGCAGCCCCACGCCGTGGCCCTCTACCACGCGGCGCAGCTCGGGCAGATCGGTAGCTGCCACGGGCAGCCGCGCCATGAGATACTCGAAAAGCTTGTTAGGCAGGGCAAAGCGGTAGCTCAGGCAGGCATCGTCGAGCGTGACAGCGCCTACATCGGCAGAAGCGGTGACAGCGAGCAGTCCGTCTGGCGGAACGGGGTCGAGCACGAACGCGCGCCCGGCGAGTCCACCTGCCTTGATCTGCGTTTCGAGCGCGCCCCGCAGCGGTCCCTCGCCCATCAGCACGAGGGCGGCCCCAGGCACCTGCGCCATTGCGTCTACGAGCACCGGCAATCCTCGGTGTGGGAAAAGCGCGCCCTGGTAGAGCACGATAGGAACGCCCGGCAGAACGCCTGTCTGCTCGCGCAGCACATCAGTAACAGGCACGGGCGCTGCGTCGGGCACGTTGAAAAGCACCGTCGGCCGCGTGATGGCGTAGCGGCGCGCCATCGCGTCGGCAATAGAATCGTTGACGGTGAAAACGACATGGGCACGCGGCGCGAAAAACCCTTCGAGGCGTGCCCACACCCACGAGGCCCACGGCTTGCCGACAGTGCCGAAAACATGCGGGTAGAGCTCGCGCGCGTCGTAGGCGAGGCGGCCGTGGTGCTGCCGCGCAGCGGCGTAAAGCGCAGGCAGTACGAACAGGTCGCTGGCGTGGTAGACGCGGGCGCGCACCCGTCGCGCCGCTTGCAGCATGGCGCGGTGGTTGCGCCAGAAAAAAGGAGGGCCGCCCCCCGCAGGGCGGTCGATGACGCAGAGGGTGGCCCCATCGGGCAGCGCCTCACCCGGCTCGGGGGGGCCGTAGCCCAGCACGCAGGTGCGTAGCCCCATCCGGGCGAAAGCGCGAAGCTGCCGTAGCGTGCGCGAGTTGCGTCGCGCATCGCCCGTCATCGCGTAGCACACATCAAAGAGACCGTCGATGGAACCGGGGGTAGGAGGAACAGGACACGCCGGGTCGTATGTTCAGGCCCCGGCGCTCGCAAAGCTACAAACTACCCGCGCTGCGCATGTTTCATGTCAGATCTGTGGCTGGCGGCGGGATAGGCACCGGTGCTCTACTTGCACAGATCGGCAGCACCTGCGGCGCTGAATGTTGAAGTAGCTGTGAGGCTGGGAGCACACATACGGCGTACTCCTATCTTCGTCACGCGCTTTCTCTGCCCCCCATGAATCCTGTTTCCATCGCGCGATCACTGATTGAAATCCCCTCGCCTACTGGTGAGGAAGCGGCTGTAGGGCGGTACGTTGCTGGCGTGCTGCGCAACCTCGACCTCCGCGTTGATCAGCAGCAGGTGGCACCCGAGCGGTTTAACCTTATCGCCACCTCTACCGCACCGCCGCGGGTTGTCTTTTCCACCCACCTCGACACTGTGCCACCGGTGTTGCCGTTGCACGAGGACGAGACGTACCTCTACGGGCGAGGCGCGTGCGATGCCAAAGGCATTCTGGCGGTCCAGCTCAGCGCGGCGGCGCGCCTGCTGGAGTCGGGTGAGCGCCGCATCGGGCTGCTTTTTACGGTAGATGAGGAGATGGGCGGGCTGGGCGCGCAGCACGCCAACAAGCACCCGCTGGCCGAGCAGTGCCGCTATCTCATCAACGGCGAGCCGACAAGCAACAAGCTGGCCACGGCGACAAAAGGATCGCTGCGCCTCCGCCTGCACACGATGGGACGCGAGGCCCACTCGGCGTACCCTGAAAAAGGCGAGTCGGCCATCGAAACCCTGCTCGACGTGCTGGCCGACATCCGGCAGGCCCGCTGGCCTACCGACGACACCCTGGGCGAGACGACTGTCAACATCGGCGTTATCAGCGGCGGCACGCGTCCCAACGTGGTGCCGGGGGCGGGACATGCAGATCTGCAGATACGCCTTGTCACCGACGCGGCGGCAGTGCTCGAAAAGCTCGAGGAGGTGCTCAGAGGCCGCGCGCGCGTTGAGGTGCTTTCTACAGCGCCGCCCATGCAACTTTACGCAGTCGAAGGCTTCGAGACCGATGTGGTTCGGTTTACCACCGACCTGCCACACCTCTCCAACTGGGGCACGCCGCTGCTGCTGGGCCCTGGCACGATACTCGTCGCGCATACGCCTGAAGAGCGTGTTGCCAAGGCCGAATTGCAAGAAGGCGTAGACCTGTACGTGCGCCTCGCGCAGACACTGCTGAGCATGCTGGAAAAATAGCGCGGCTGGTGCTTGGGTCAGCAGAAGCGCCAGTGCCTTCTGGATCGGCGCAGCGGTGCAGGCGTTGGGGGCGCTTTCGCCTTTCTCAACATGTGGCTTTCTCGTCCTCCGCGTTTCGTGGCTGCCCTTTTTCGCAACACGTGGCGTACCCACCGGCTGGCACGCAACGCTGCAGGAGACCATGAACTTCGCCTCCGCGCTACAGCCCAGCAGCAGGGGGCGCAGGAAGTGCTGCAGGCGCTGGGCGTCCGGATAGAAGTGCAGGGCGCGCTGCCCGACCAGGCCGTGCTCATCGCCCCCAACCACACCAGCTGGCTCGACAGCTTCGTGCTTGCCGCAGCCTTCCGGACGGCTATGGCGGGACGCGCCGACGTGCTCGACTGGCCTTTTTTTGGCCGGGTGGCGCGCACGATGGGCGTGGTGCCTGTGCACCGGGATCGCGCCTCGGCAACAGCGGATTTCGTGGACGAGGTGCGGCGGCGCCTGGCAGCGGGGGTGAATGTGCTGGCCTTTCCCGAGGGCACCACTACACACGGATTGTCGCTGCTACCCTTTAAAACGGGCATGTTTGAAGCCGTCGCGGGGACGCCGTACGCCGTGCTGCCGGTCTACCACCAGATCGTGCGCGCAAAAGGGCAACGCGTCACGCCCGCCACCCTCGCTCCGTTGACATGGGCAGGCGAAGAGGCCTCGATTGCCCGCTCGTTTCGCCAGGTGATACAACGCGCACCCCTCAATGTCATCGTGCGCGTGGGCCACCCCCTTGCTGCAGCGCAAGAGAGCCGCAAGACGCTGGCCGCCCACGCGCACGCCGCGGTAGAGGCGCTGCGCGCCGACGTGCTGGCCGCTGCCGAGGAAAGGGACGGCGCGGAGCATATAAATTAGCTGAAACGATTTGCACACAAGACGTTAGAGCCAGGAGAAACGCCCGGTAGGCCATCGTACTTTGGCAGTCGCTCTGCCAGGTACGCAGCAGCGTTTTTCCATCCTCTCTGCACTGCCGCTCTACCGCATGTTGCTCACGAACCGCCGCTTTGCACTGCTGGCTGCCCTCGGGCTGCTGCTGGTCGGCCTGCTGGCCGGGGTGCTGGCCACGCTGTGGCTACGCCCTGCCGCAAACGGCTCGCTCGTCGTAGCCGACCGCATGGTGCCACGCACCGTAGCCGCGCGCGAAGACTCGGTGGCACCAGGCATTGCACCTGACCTTGCCACACTGAACGTGCGGTTTAAGCAGGTAGCAGACATAGCCCGCTCGGCGGTCGTGTTTGTCGAGATCGAGAGCCGGCAGACGCACCTCGACTGGCTCCGGCGCTTTGGAGGCGGGACGCACCCGGCGGTGCCGCAGCGGCAGAGCATCGGCAGCGGCGTGCTTATCTCGCGCGACGGATACATCCTCACCAACAACCACGTGGTAGAAGACGCGGGCCGGGTCACCGTCACCCTGTCCGACAGGCGCCAGTTTGAGGCAGATGTTGTAGGCGTGGATAGGGCTACCGACCTGGCCGTGCTCCGCATAGCAGGCGGGGACGCGTTGCCCGCCATCACAATCGGCGATTCCGACGTGCTGGAAGTGGGGGAATGGGTGCTGGCCGTGGGCAACCCGTTTCGTCTTACAAGCACGGTCACCGCAGGGATCGTGAGCGCGCTCGGCCGCCAGGTGCACATTATCGACGATGCGTATTCGGTCGAGGACTTTATCCAGACAGATGCTGCCATCAACCCGGGCAACTCGGGCGGCGCGCTGGTCAACCTGCGGGGCGAACTCATCGGCATCTCGACGGCCATAGCTACCGAGGGCGGAAGCTACGAAGGCTATGGCTTTGCAGTGCCTTCCAACCTGGCCCTGCGCGTGGCCACCGACCTTATCACAGAAGGACGGGTGCAGCGCGGATTCATGGGGGTAGAATTAGGTGAGGTGAGTCCCCGCATGGCTACCCGGCTGGGACTGACCCGCGTTGGCGGGGTGCTGCTGCGCCGCGTACCTGCCGATGGAGCCGCCTACCGCGCCGGGCTGCGGCCCGGGGACGTGGTGACGCATGTGGGGGTGCGCGCCGTTGACGCGCCTAACGAGTTGCAGAGCGCCATTCTGCGCTACCGACCCGGCGACGAGGTGCCGGTTTCAATCCTGCGCGGCGGCGAGCAGCGCCGCTACACCGTGGCGCTGGTGTCGCCCGAGGATCCTGCCTACCGCGCGTGGTTCAGCCGCGGGCAGCAGCAGGCAGCACCTTTATTGGAGGAAGAAGTTGCCGAACACGACGGCAACGTGATGCTGCCCGAAGGCTGGGGCGTAGCCGTGCGCGACCTTAGCGCGCGCGACCGGGATGCCTTCGACGTGGAGGAAGGGGCGTACATCGTGTACATAGAGCGGGGTAGCGTGGCCGACTTTGCCGGACTTCCCCGCGATGGCGTGCTCGTAGGCATCGAGAACACCGACGTTGAATCGGCGCAGGAAGCGGCCTACCTGCTCGACGGCATCAGCGGCTCCGATCCTGTCCTGCTCCGTGTGCGGCGGCGCGGCGGGGTGACGGTGTTCTACGAACTCACGCCGCCCCAACGCTGACCCCTCAAGCTGGGCAAGCCTGCTACGCCTGCCCGCGCAGTACAGGTAGCAAGTCGGTGACGTCTTCCGGGGTAGGCATTCTAACCGCCGGCCCGATCTCGGCTACGGCATCGTTGTAAAACGCGGCCAGCGCGGCACGGCTCTCGGCATCGAGACCGGCGGCATCGTACGTGGTGGCAAACGCCTGCCACTGCCCCTCGGCAATCTGGCCGGCTACGTAGCGGGCAAACAAGAGGGAGAGGGCGCGGCGGTGCGCGGCGGGTGTAATAGCATGCATGGCAGGAGAGAAGATTAAGGTGAAACGTTCCGCACGCTATCTTCAAACTCCGCGCCAGAGCAGTGGAAAGGCGATAAGGCCGCCAAGAGCCACCAGACGCTACCAGGCCTTCATAAAAGCGGAAAAAGGTTCATGCCGAGCGGGGTAAAACCAGAAAAGGCCGTCTGTGCACTTTGCACAGACGGCCTCGATATACGGCAACTACAGCGCGTTTTAGCCTTCGAAAATATCCGCGCTGATGTTGGTCGCTACGCGCTCTGCAATCTGGCGCGCTACTTCAGGCGTGTTGTAGTAGTCCTGCGTGATGCGCTGGAGGATCTCGGCTACCCGCTCCTGAGACAGGGGCGGGATGTTTTCGAGCGCCTTCTGCGCAAACGCGAGTTCAGGCGTAGCGGCAGGCTTGGATTCCCGTGCGGAAGCCGAAAGCTCGACGCGGTCTGACGGTGAAACCGGTGCGGCTGCGTCAGCCGCGCGCGCGGCATCATCGCCTGTTGCCCGTTCCGTTCCGTTTGCCCGAACGCCCTGTGGCGATACCGAGCGACCCTGGAGATTGTTGATGTTCATGACAGTATTGGATTATCGACCTGCTGAGAGAGGCAGGGGCTTGATTTCGGTTATCGTCGGCAACAACTGTTCCTTAAACGGACCGCCCTGTTCTTTAAACGTTCAAACGGGACGGTAACACCTGCCGGCTCTGCGGGGTTGCATACTGCGCCTGCGCGTTCTCGAGCTTGTCGAGCCGCTGCATCTCGGTGGTTACCCGGCCCGACCACGTCTCCAGCAGCGTATCGAGGCGGCGGTGCTGTTCCAGCAGCAGCGCGCGTAACTCGGCTGGGGCCTTTTCAGGGCTGCGCTTCACGGCGTTGAAAAACACCTCGCGTGCTGCCAGCAGCTCTGCGAGATCGGTGCCGTCGGGCAGATCATCGGTTGCACCTTCGAGCGCGCCGATAAGGCGTGCGTTGAGCGAAAGCAGGTGATCAAAGGCAGGCATAGGCGAGGCGTTAGAAGCCGCTGTAGAAGGAGAGGAAGCTGGCCTGCTGCGTTTGCAGGCGTGCCAGTGTTTCCTGCAGGCGTCCGTATTCGGTGCGGAGTTGCGTTTCTCGGCGCTCCATGCGCACGTCCCAGTCGCTGATCTTGCGGTCGAGCTGTTTCATCTGGCTGTCCATCGACGTTTCACGGCGCTTGATGAGGCCGTCAGAGCCGACGTACGAGGCTACCTGCTTCTGGAGGCGATTTGCCAGGCCGTCTTCGCTGTCGAACAGGCGGGCGAGGGCGGCCGGGTCGCGCTCGGAAGCTTTCTGGAGCTTGGAAACGTCGGAGAGCTCGAGCGTGCCGTCGCGGCTGATGCTGATGCCGAGGTCCTGCAGCGAGGAGAATCCTGCAGGCTGCCCGTCTACCCGGCTCGCAATGCTGGTGCGGAAGCGGCTGCGCAGGCCCACAATGGCCGAGTCGCCTGCGAGCGATCCGCGCTCGCCCGTCGTGCCGTCAACGCGCGTCTTGGTGTCGAGGAATTTCATCACGTCGTTGTACTTCGCGATAAAGTCCTTGACCTTTTTCTCTGTCGTCTCGGTGTCGGCCTGGACGGTAAACGTGGTAGGGGCCGCCGTCGTTTTGTTCAGCTGAAGGGTCAGGCCCGGGAGCGCGTCGGCGACGCTGTTGGCGCTGCGGTACATCTTAACGCCATCGAGGGTAAAGGTGGCCGTTAGATCAGACGACGTTTCGTCGGTGCCCACGGCGTAGACCTGCCCGCCGCCGGTTCCCGCGTGCACCGCGTTGGTATCGAGTTCGAGCAGGGCGAGCAGGCCATTCCCCGAGTCGGTAAACGAGAGCCGACCCTGGTAGCCCGTCTCGGCGCTGCGCAGCGAGAGGCGCGACGTCGTGCTCGTTTCGTTGAGAAGAGAGGCCGACGGGCGCTGCGCGCGTGAGATAAGGTCGGAATCCGCGGCACTCGTCATGGCAGACGTGATGGCCGTGCGGATCTCGTCGAGAATCTCCTGATCGGTCGCACCCGACGGGTTAACCGATACCGACACGTCTACCCGGTTGTTTGGGTCGGCGCTGGTAGGCGAGGCCACGCCGATGCTGAACGTCTGCGCGCCGTTGGCATCGAAAAAGGTGCGGAGGTCGGTGCCGGTGCGCGTCATCTGCTTGGACAGGCGCGTGTCTGAGGCGGCAAGCCGGTGGATTTCGAGCGTGTGCCCGCCGGGCGGCGTTTTGTCAGAGGCGCTCAGCGTGTAAGCGTCGCTGCCGCCTGTGGCCTTGCGGCTCGCGAACGGCGTGCTGAAAGGGTCGGTAAACGACTTGAGCAGGGTGTTGAGGGCCGACAGGTTGCTGTCGAAATCCTTCAGTATGGCACGTGAAACCTCAACGGCATCCTTCTGCGCGCGCAGCTTAAACTGCGGCACCCGCTCGTACTGGATCGTCGCTGCGATGATCGGGTCGTACGGGCTGGCCGCGCGGATAGGAGAGTTTGCCATAGAAAGAGAGATAAAGAGCGCGTGAGCAGGCTACGCCTGTAAAGGCTCAGGCAGCCTGGCGCGTCATCACGCCATCACGCCAGGCCTCGCGGAGGCCGCTCATGATTTCGCCAACAACGGCGAGGTCGCCGGCGGCGCTTTCGGTGAGGCAGTATTCATACAGGGTATACAGGCGCGAGGCAAGCTCGCCGCCCTGCTCGAAGTTGAGGCTGGAGATGAGTTCAACAAGAACCATGCGAAGCTTGGCACGGTCGCCACGGAGGCAGGCCTGCACGCCGAAGTCGTAAAGCTTCAGCACAAGCTGCTCGGGCGAGGATGACAGAATCGCCTGGCGCTGGTACTGCTGAAGGTGATAGGTTGCCGACATAAAAAGGGGCCGTTAAAGCAGAGGGTGAGAAACGTAGGGGCAATCCTTTCCCTGCCTGCCTGATAACCAGGCGGAAAAGCCTACCCGCCACACCATCGGGGGCAAAAGGACAATCTCTCCAGATGTCCTGCTGAAGCCGTTATCGGATTTATGGGGGGCACCTTAACGGAAAGAGGCGCAAATATTCCCGCGCAGCGGCACGAAGCATGCACGCCGGCAAAGCCCCGCCCTTACCAGACCAGCTACCGCACCCATGCGCCAGGCCGACCTCCACGAGCAGCCGTACGACGTTCTCCGCGATCAGGTACGCACCTACTACGACAATTTCCTCTCGTACCTCGAACAAGATCTCACCCACACCAACCCGCGCCATGCCCGGGTGCTGGCCGCCCTGGAAAAGCTCGCACGGCCCGGAAGCCGCGTGCTCGACCTCGGCTGCGGCATCGGCATCACCACGCGGGCGCTGCGCGAGATGACGCAGCAAGCCGAAGTGGTAGGGGTAGACCTCTCGCCTGCACTTATCGGCAAGGCGCAGACGCTATCCGACGCCACTTTTCTCGTGGCCGACGTGACCGAGCTCGCGCTGGATCGCCACTTTGACCTGTTGTGCATGGTGGATGCCCTCGAGCACATTTCGCCCCGGCGCTACGAGGCGCTCTGGGATGTGTTTGCCGCGCACGCCGCGCCCGGCGCGCTGCTCTACCTCAACCTGCCCAACCCCAAGCTGCTCGAGACGCTGCAAGAGGAAAGCCCGGAGGCGCTGCAGATCCTGGACGAGAGCGTCCCCATCGAGGAGATGATCAGGCTGGCGTACGCGCGCGGCTTCCAGCTGCTCGCGCTCAACACGTACGCGCTGTGGCGGCCCGAGGAATACCTGGAGCTCGTGTTTCGCGCCCCCGGTGTGGCTGAAGTCACAGTAGCCCCACCTGCCGCGCAGTCCGCCGCAGCGCCGCCTGCAGGTGGCGACGGCCTGCCGGGTAGCGCGCCTGCGGTGCACACCGCCTCCCTTTCCGACGCACCGCTGCGGCTGGGCGTGTGGGCAGGCGACGGCAACAACACGCATTTTCTGGAGCCTATCCTGGAGCGCCTGCCTGCCCGCTACGAGGTGGTGCGGATGGGCGAAGGCGGCACGCCCGACGAAATCGGGCGCGGGCTCAAATCGGTAGACGCGGCGTGGTTCGAGTGGGCCACCGGCCCGGCGCTGGCGGGCTCGGCGCGCGCGCAACACGTGCCCACCGTCGTGCGGCTGCACCGCTACGAAGCCTACACCGAGACGCCGCGCCACATCCAGTGGGGCAACATCGACGACCTCGTTTTCATCTCGGAAGGCGTTCGGCGCTCGTTCGGCGAGATGCATCCCGATGCGCTGGCGTCGGCAAAGACGCGCGTGCACGTAGTGCCCAACGGCATCGACGTGGATACGTATCCGTTCGAGGCGGAAAAGGTGCGCAACCACCGCATCGCCTTTGTGGGACGCCTGCATCTCGTCAAAAACCCGATGCTGCTCGTTCAGCTCATGGGTGCGCTCGTAAAACGCGAGCCCCGCTTTGAACTCCATATTGCCGGAGCCACGCAGCACCCCGAGGTGGCGCGCTACCTGCGCTACCACGCCGAGCAGACCGGGCTGGACAAGCACATGCACCACTACGGGCATCTCGACGCCGACGAGCTGCGCAACCTGCTCAAACAGTGCACCTATCTCGTCACCACCAGCGTGATCGAAGGTCACCCGGTGGGCGTGATGGAAGGCATGGCAATGGGCCTCAAGCCTGTGATCCACGACTTCTACGGCGCGCGCGACCTTTTCGAGGCGGGGATGCTTTACAACACCGTTGACGAGGCAGTGCGCATTATCACCCGCGGATCGTACGAGCCCGAAACGTACCGCCGCTTTGTCGCCGACCGCTACAGCCTCGACGCGCAGGTCAGCGGCATCACAAGCGTGCTCGACCGGGCCGTGACGGCGTACCAGCCTGCGCGCATGGCACGCCTGCTCGAAGCGCCGCCGACGGTTTTCGGCGAGGATGCGCAGGCCGCACTGAATCGGGCGCAGCTGTACGCCGAGGCCGGCAACTTCAAGCAAGCCCTCGCGGCCTGCGACGGGGTCGACTTTGCCTCGCTCGGTGCTGCTGATCAGGTGCCTGCCCGCGTGGTGGCGCTGCAACTCGCCCTCGCGTGCGGTGCGCCTACCGAGGCGCTGCGCCACGCCGACGCCGCCACCGACCTGGCCCCTGCCGAGCCGCTGCTGCTCAACCTCGCGGGGCGGGCGCTATGGGCCGCCGGCCAGAAGCAGAGCGCCCTCGAAACCCTCGTCTATGCCGCCGAGCAGGCCGAAACCACCGGGCCGCACCTGCTCGACTTCGACGCCGTGCAGATCCGGCAGGATGCTTTCGATGCGTGCTCGCTGCTGGGCATGAACCAGATCGCCCACCGCTTCGCCGCGCCCGTAACGGCCTGATACCGAGGGCCATCCAAGGCGTCTGATCCGCCTCTAAATCCGTACGGGCGCAGCGCGCTGCGCCCCTTCCGCGATCTCCAATCCGAAATTCCATGCGCCCCTACCAGCCACTCAAGAAAACGCCCCGCCTCTCGCTCTGCATGATCGTCAAGAACGAGGCCGCTACGCTCGAAAAATGCCTCTCGCTGGCGCGCCCGCATGTTGACGAAATCGTGATTATCGACACCGGCTCTACCGACGGCACGCAGGCTATCGCGCAGCGGTTTGCCGATGTCTACGACGAGATCGAATGGCCGGGTTCTTTCTCTGAGGCGCGCAACTACAGCCTCGACAAAGCCTCGGGCGATTTCATCGTCATCCTCGACGGCGACGAATGGATCGAAAACCCGCAGGACTGGGCGCTGATCAAAAAGGCCGTGCGGCAGCCGGGTGTTTTTCTGCTCAACCTGCCGGTGCGCAACCTGCTCACGCAGGACGGGCTGGTGCAGAGCGACCGCTTTTACCAGGAGCGCGTCTACCGCAACCACCCGCTGATCCGCTATGCCGGGCGCGTTCACAACCAGATCGTGGACGGTCTGGAAGCCTACCGGGCGCGTTTTGGCGGTCAGCACTATGTTATCGAGGCCGAGGTCACGCATGTGGGCTACTCGTACGGCGGGGCGCGCATGAAAGAAAAGTATGCGCCCCGCGTGGCCCTGCTCGAAGCCGAACTCGCTCAGGCCCCCACCGACGCGCTGCGGGCGTACTACCTGTTTCAGCTTGCCGTGGTGCGCGTGCTGCTGGAAGAACACGCTGCCGTGCTGACCCTCGCCGATCAGCTCGATTTTAGCCTGCTCACGCCCGACAACGCCTTTTATGCCCACCAGATTGCGGCCGAGGCTGCTTTTGCAACCCGGCAGCCCGAGCGCGCCGCCCGGCACGGAGACGCCATGCTGGCTCTCAAGCGCACCGAGCCTGTCGGCTACTACATCACGGGCATTGCCCTGTTGATGCTGGAGCGGCCCCTCGAAGGCACGCTCATGGTGGCCGAGGCGGGGCGCGTCAACGAGGTGCACGGCGCGCAGGCGCGCTTCAAGCTTAACACCGCCTTTGTGCTGGGTCGCCTTGCCGAACTGTTCAGCACGCTGGGTCTCGAACGGCAGGCACTGCTGTTTCGCAAAGTGGCCCTGTCGCCCGAGCACACCGCGCAACTCGGCGGCGCGCTGCTCGAGATGCTCCAGCGCGAACTCCTCCTCGACGGCTCCGCAAGCTGAGAGGCGGACTGCGAAGAATCATTCCTTTGAGAAAGGTGCCCACAGGAGCCTGCGCCGAGCGCCCTATCTTCCCGGCCAATCTTTCTGACCCGCCCTCCCGATGCGCGCACCTGCCCTGCTCGTTCTCCTCCTGGTGCCTTTTTTCGTGCAGGCGCAACCTGTACGCGGCACCCTGCCCGACAGCATCGTGGTCACGGCCTCGCGCGAGGCTGAGTCGGTTCGCCAGACCGGGCGGCGGGTGACGGTGCTGACCGCCGCCGACATTGCCCGGCTGCCCGTGGCCTCGTTTGACGAGTTGTTGCGCACGGCGGCAGGGGTAGAGGTGTTCAGCCGGGGTACTTTTGGCACGCAGAGCGATCTCACCGTGCGCGGCTCCACCTTTGGGGGCGTGCTCGTGCTCGTGGACGGCGTCCGCTTCAACGACCCGATGACAGGGCACTTCCTCAGCGATTTCCCCCTGCCGCTGGCCGAGATCGCGCGGATCGAGGTGCTGCGCGGCCCGGCGTCGGCGCTGTACGGGCCGGATGCCGTCGGCGGCGTGATACAGGTGTTCACCTTTACCGCCTTGGGCGCCGCGCAGCGCGAAGCGTCGCTGTCGGTGGCAGGCGGCTCGCACGCGCTGCTGCTGGCTGATGGGGCGCTGCGCGTCCCGCAGGGCGGCGCCACGCTGGGCGCTGCCGCGGCGTCTGGCTATTCAGACGGGCACCGCATCGCCAACCTCGACGGCACGCAGGGGCCGCTCCGCGCGGGCTTCAGCAGGCAGGCCGCCACGATAGCCCTGCGCCACCCCATGCGCGGCCTGGAGCTTTTCGCCCGCGCCGCCTTGGACACGCGCGACTTTGATGCGGTGCGCTTTTACACCCCTTTCGCCTCTGACACCGCCCGCGAAGCCACCGAAACGTACTGGGCGCAGCTTGGCCTTGCTACGGCTGAGCCAGCGCAGACGCGCTTCACCCTCAGCCTCGGCGCGCGCCGCCACGACGACCGGTACGTTTACAACCCCCGCACGCCTGCCAACAAACACACCAGCCAGCAGCTTACCGCCCTTGCCGCGTTGCACCACACGCTTCGCACCGGCGTCACCGCCACGATGGGCATCACGGGCAGCCTGCGCGACATCGACTCGAACAACCTCGGCGCGCACGCAGACGCGGGGGGCGGCGCGTATGTGGGCCTCCGTACCAGCGCTGCAAGCGGCCTGGCCACCAGCAGCAGCCTCCGGCTCGACTACGACCCGACGTATGGGGCTGAAGTCACACCTCAGCTTGCGGCCTCGTTTTCACGCGGGCCGGTGACGCTGCGTGCCGCCGGGGGCCGCTCTGTCCGTGCGCCCTCATACGTGGAGCGCTACTTCAACACCGAGCTAGCCCGCCCACGCGGGCGCGACCTCGGCAACCCCGATCTCAGGGCCGAGCGGGCCTGGACCGCCGAGGGCGGCGCGGATCTGTACGGCCCGCGCGGGCTGTCGCTGCACGCCACCCTTTTCCACCGCAACGTGGACAACCTGATCGACTTTGTCAAGCTCGCCCCTGCCGACACCGTTTTTCGCGCGCGCAACCTGCTGCGCGTGCGCACAACGGGCCTGGAAACGGAGATAAACGCCAGCCGCGAAATAGGCAGCGCACGGCTGCGGCTCGCCCTGGGCTACACGTATCTCCATACGGCACTCGGTGACCTCGCAGCGGGCGTGCAGACCAAGTACGCCCTCACGACGGCGCGGCACCTGGGGCAGGCCACGCTCACCCTCGACGCCGGGCCTTTCACGCTCGGCGTGCAGTCGCTCGTCAAAGAGCCGCAGCAAGGGCAGGCCTACAGCGTTCACAACGCCCGCGCTGCGTACCGGCTGCCTGTCTCCGGCATCCGCCTGCACGCCACCGGCGAGGTACGCAACGTGTTCGACGCGCACTACACCGAGGTTTTCGCCTCGATGCCGGGCCGCTGGTTTGTGGCTGGCCTGCGCGCCGCCTTGTAGCTGCGGCTACGCCTCTTTCTCGTAGGCCGCCACGAAATAGTCGTACGCGTCCAGGTCTATCGAATGCGACACGGCCTGTTGTAGCCGCGCCACCTCGGATTTCTCGACCTCGTATGGCAGAAACATGTCCGGGTCCTCTTCTTCGTCGGGTGAGAAGAGGGCTTTGAGTTCATCGAGAGACAACCCTGTGAGCACCTCTTCGCCTACGAGGGCTTCGCCGGGGTCTTTCTCGTACCATTCGAGCACGCGCTCGACCTGGTCTTCGGATGCAGGTTCCATGGAAAGGGGGTGTTCAGGTAGTGGCCGGCAGGTGCTGTTCAAGCCAGCGTTTGAGTTGCGGCTCAGGCAGCGCGCCGGTAAACTCGGCGGCCACTTTGCCATCTACGAACAGCTTCACGGCGGGGATGCCGCGCACCTGGTACTGCTGGGCGAGGGCGGGGTGGGCATCGACGTTGATCTTGACGAGGCGCCACGCACCCTCGCTGCTGCGCGCCAGCTTTTCGAGGGTGGGGCCGAGCACGCGGCACGGACCGCACCACGGCGCCCAGAAATCCACGAGCACCGGCTTGCGGCGGCTTACGTCGAGCACGTCGGTTTCAAAAGAGGCCATGGCAGAATCAGGGTTTAGCGGCTGTTCTCGGCTCCCGCGGCGACGAGCGGCTCGTATCCGCCGATGTTGTGCACCGCCTTGAAGCCCATCGCCTGCATGCGCTGCCGGGCCTGCCCGCTGCGGTTGCCCGAGCGGCAGTAAACGTAGTACGTCGCGTCGCGGTCGAGGCCGTCCACGTGGTCCGCGAAGTCGGGCGACATCACGTCGATGTTTTCAGCGCCATCGAGATGCCCTTCGGCGTACTCGGCAGGCGTGCGCACGTCGATCACCGGCGCATCTGCGTCGCGCTGCGCGAGGAAATCCTGGGGCGACAGCGAATAGTTGTTGTCCATGAGCATGCTAACATGTTGGAGGGCTGGAAAAAGCCGGGCTTCGCTGTGCGGCGAGGCCCTGCGTGCGTTACGCAACACGAATCGGCCCCGGCGGGTTCAACGTCCTCCCCACCCCGCTGCGCCGCATGAAGATCGCCCTTGCCCAGATCAACACCATCGTCGGCGACCTCGCTGGCAACTGCCAGAAAATCCGCGACTACGCGCAGCAGGCCGCCCGGGCAGGCGCCGACCTGGTGGTATTCCCCGAGTTGTGCGTGACCGGATACCCACCCCAGGACCTGCTCGACAGCGCGCTCTTTCTCGACCAGACCGAGCAGGCGATGGCCGACCTGTGCCGGGCGCTGCCGCCAGACGTGGGCGTGATCGTGGGCGCGCCTGCACGCAACCCAGGCCGGGTGGGCAAACGCCTTTTCAACGGCGCGTTCCTGTACGAGAACGGTGTGGAGGTAGGCGCGGTGTACAAGCGGCTGCTGCCCACCTACGACGTGTTCGACGAGCACCGTTACTTTGAGTCGGGCCCGCCGCAGGAGGTGGTGGTGTGGCGCGGCCTCCGGCTGGGCCTGCACGTGTGCGAGGATATGTGGAATAACGAGGATACCGCGCCCTACCACCTCTACGCTGCCAACCCCGTCGATGCGCTGGCCGCGCAGGGGATCGACCTGTTCGTCAACATCAGCGCGTCGCCGTTCTCGGTGGGCAAGCACGCCCGCCGCACCCGCGTGGTGGAAGGCATCTGCCGCGAGCACGGCGTGCCGTTCGTGCTCGTCAACCAGGTCGGCGCCAATACTGAGATCATCTTCGACGGCGACAGCCGCGTGCACGGCGCGGATGGCAAGATGCTCGCCTGCGCGCCGTCGTTCGAGGAGGCGCTGGTCTTCTGGGATACCGGTGATGCCGCCCCGTGCGCCGATCCCGAGCACGACGACATAGCCGACCTGCACGACGCGCTGGTGCTCGGCATCCGCGACTACATGCACAAGTCGCCTTTCTTCACGAAAGCACTCGTCGGCCTCTCGGGCGGCATCGACTCGGCGCTGACGGCGGCCCTTGCCGCTGCCGCACTCGGCCCCGACCGCGTCGTGGGCGTGACGATGCCGTCGCGCTACTCGTCCCAAGGGTCGGTGAGCGATTCGCGTGCGCTTGCCCAGAACCTCGGCATCCACTTTCAGGAGATCCCCATCGCGCCCGCCGTCGAAGCGTTCGACGCCATGCTGGAGCCCGCCTTCGAAGGCACCACGCCCGGCGTGGCCGAGGAAAACATCCAGAGCCGCGCGCGCGGCGTCACGCTGATGGCGCTGTCCAACAAGTTCGGCTACTTGCTCCTGTCCACGGGCAACAAAAGCGAACTCGCCGTCGGCTACTGCACCCTCTACGGCGACACCAACGGCGGGCTTGCGGTGCTCTCGGACGTCTTCAAAACCGACGTCTACCGCCTCTCCCACTATATCAACGACAAGGCAGGGCGCGCGCTGATTCCCGAGAACACCATCACCAAGCCCCCTTCCGCCGAGCTGCGTCCCGACCAGAAAGACGAGGACTCGCTGCCGCCTTACAGCCTGCTCGACCGCATCCTGCAGCTGTACGTCGAAGAGCACCGCGGCCTCGACGCCATCATCCGCGCCACCAACGCCGGCCCCGATCTCGTCCGCGACATCCTCGACAAGGTGGACCGCAACGAGTACAAGCGCCGCCAGGTACCGCCGGGCCTACGGGTTACTATGAAGGCCTTCGGGACGGGGCGGCGCATGCCCATCGTGATGCAGTGGCAGCGGGAAAGCGCGCAGCGCGTCCGCCAGGAGGCCGGTGACGAGGGGATCGAGGCGGGCTGAGAGTGCCCCACCGCTGTCACCCCGCACGCCTATTTTAACCGGCTCTCTCTGACCTGCTTTCGCAATGATTGCCTACGTATCCGGCACCCTCGCCGAGAAAAAGCCTACCCACGTCGTCATCGACGTCAACGGGCTGGGCTACGCGCTTTTTATCCCCACCTCTACCTTCGAGACGCTGCCCGATGCGGGCGCGCCGGTAAAGCTGCTCACGCATTTCGCCGTGCGCGAGGACGCGCAGCTACTCTACGGCTTCGCCACCGCTGCCGAGCGCGAGCTGTTTGAGGCGCTCATCAGCGTGTCGGGCGTCGGGCCCAAGCTGGCGCTCGCGGCGCTGTCGGCGCTGCCGCCTGCCGAACTCCAGCGCCGCATCCTCGAAGGCGAGGCGGGCCTGCTCACGCAGATTCCCGGCATAGGACGCAAAACCGCCGAGCGGCTCGTGATCGACCTGCGCGACCGCGTCTCGCGCCTCGAAATAGGCGGCGACGCGCTGGGCGGAGCCGACGATGGCCGCACGCAGGCCCGTCAGGACGCCCTCGCCGCGCTCGAAGCGCTTGGCCTCGCCCGCGCCACGGCCGAGCGCAACCTGCGCAAAGTCCTCCGCGCCCACCCGGGCATCCAGACCGCCGAAGAACTCATCCGCCTCGCCCTGCGTGAAGGGTGACCTTATCCTCAGAACCTCGGCGCCCGATCAGCCCGCAGGTTTAACCTTTCTGCTATGACCTCTTTTCTCGACCTGCCTGCCGACACCCTTTTCCCGCTCGAAAACCTGCCCTACGGCGCCATTCGCACCAGCGGAAGCACGCGCCCTGCTGTCCGCATCGGCGATCACGCGCTCGACCTGCGGGTGATTGAAGAAGCAGGATTGCTCGACGACGCGCTGGGCAGCGAGCGGCCTTTCCAGCACGACACGCTCAACACGTTCATGGCGCTGGGGCAGCCTGTCTGGAAAAGGGTGCGCCGCGCGCTCCAGCGCCTGCTATCGGGCGAGGACGCGCGCCTCAAAGACGACGCCGCGCTGCTGAAAAAGGCGCTGCGCCCGCTCGCTGAGGTCGAGGTGGTGCTGCCCGTCGAGATTGGCGACTACACCGACTTCTACTCGTCGCGCGAGCATGCCACGAACGTAGGCACCATGTTTCGCGGGCCGGAAAACGCGCTCATGCCCAACTGGCGGCACCTGCCCGTCGGCTACCACGGGCGCGCCTCCAGCATCGTGGTGAGCCCGCGCGACGTGATCCGCCCGCATGGGCAGCGCAAGCCCGCCGATGCCGACGCGCCCGTTTTTGGCCCTACGCAGCGGCTCGACTTCGAGCTGGAGATGGGCTTTTTCGTCGGGCCGGGCAACGTGCTCGGCTCGCCTATAGGCGTGGACGAAGCCGAGGCACACATCTTCGGGCTCGTGATTGTCAACGACTGGAGCGCGCGCGACATTCAGGCGTGGGAGTACGTGCCGCTCGGGCCATTTCTGGGCAAAAACTTCCTGACGACAGTCTCGCCGTGGATCGTGCCCCTCGAAGCCCTCGAACCCTTCCGCACGGCAGCGCCGGATCAGGATCCGCAGCCGTTGCCCTATCTCCGCCAGAACAAGACCGGCGCGTTCGACATCCAACTCGAAGTCTCTATCCAGACCTCCCGGATGGACGCGCCGCACCCTATCTGCCGCTCCAACACGCGCTACCTGTACTGGACGATGGCGCAGCAGCTGGCCCACCACAGCGTGAACGGCTGCAACATGCGCCCCGGCGATTTGCTGGCGAGCGGCACCATCAGCGGCCCCACGCCCGACGCCTACGGCTCGATGCTGGAGCTGTCATGGAAAGGGGAGAAGCCCATCACGCTGCCCTCGGGCGAGACGCGCGCATTTTTGCAGGACGGTGACCGCCTCACGCTCTCGGCCTACGCGGAGAAAGATGGCCTGCGCATAGGCTTCGGCGAGGCGATGGGCGTGGTGCTACCGGCTCGAAGCGCGGCCTCCACAGGCTGAAACAGCGCCGGAATCACCTTTTCACGTTTCGTGATTTCCGGGCTCTGGAAGCTTCTATGCCGCCGCGTCTGCCGGTGCAAGGGCAGCCGCGCGCTTCCCGGAGCCTGTGCTGCGGGAGGCACTCTTCAGGTGTATTAGATTGGAAAGGCCCTTTCCGATCTCTATGCCCCGTTTCGCCGCATGAACGCCTTCTACCTGTTTCTTGGCACTTTCCTGCTGCTGCTGGGAATTGTTGACCTGCTGTGGACTACGCTGTGGGTAGACGGCGGCGCGGGGCCGCTTTCCAGTAGAATGACGATGTGGCTGTGGCGCGGCCTCCGCAAACTCGGTGGGCAGCGCTCGCGCACGCTCAGCCTCGCCGGGCCGCTCATCCTCACCACCACCCTTTTCGTGTGGGTCGCGCTGATCTGGGCGGGATGGGTGTTCCTCTTTGCCGGAGACACGGGCTCGATCTTCGACACCCGCGACGACGAGCCGGTGACGTGGGTGGGCCGGATCTACTTTGTCGCCTTTTCCATGTTTACAATGGGCAATGGCGACTTTGCCCCCCGCGACGGCTTCTGGCAGATCGCTACCTCGTTCACGACGGCCAGCGGCATGCTCTTCGTCACGATGGGCGTTTCGTACGTGCTCTCCATTCTCAGCGCAGTAAACGTGAAGCGTGCGTTTGCCAGCGGCGTGACCGGGCTGGGCCAGCGTGGCGAGGCATTCGTCAGGGCGGGGTGGGACGGCGAAAGTATTTCTTCGCTCAACCTGCCCTTGAGCACGCTCGCTTCGCAACTCGGCCTGCTCGCCGAGCAGCACAAGGCCTACTCCATTCTGCACTACTACCACAGCGAAGAAATCGCGGACGCTTCGGCGGTGGCGGTGGCTGCTTTCGACGAGGCCCTCACGATTATCGTTTTCGGCCTGCCTGAGACTATCCGTCCGGGTGCGGCACTCGTCAAGGGGGCGCGGTCGAGTGTCGAGAGCTACCTCAACACCGCGTTTATCAACCCCGCCCCGCACGCGCCGCCGCCGCCGCGGCTCGGTTATCTCCGCGACGCGGGCATCCCGACGGTTTCGGACGAGGTGTTCAACCAGGCACTCCTTGCGCACGACAAGCGCCGCCGCAAGCTGCTCGGCATGCTCGAAGCCGACGCGTGGCAGTGGCCTGAACCCCCGTCGAACCAGCACGCGGCGTAAAAGGTGTATCCGCCCTGCTCATCCCACATCCTGCGCTATGCCTGACGCTACGAATGCCCCCTCCGCCCGCTACGATGACCTCCGGGCGCTGTTTGTCAACTGCACGCTCAAACCTTCTCTGCAGCACTCCCACACCGAGACGCTGATGCGCGTCTCGCAGACCATTATGGACAAGCAGGGCGTGACAACTGAGATGGTACGCGCTGTAGACCTCGACCTTGCGCCCGGCGTGCAGCCCGACATGACCGAGCACGGTTTCGCGAAAGACGACTGGCCTGCGCTCTACGAAAAAGTGCAGGCGTCAGACATGCTCGTTATCGGCACGCCGATCTGGCTGGGCGAGCGCTCGAGCGTGTGCACGCGGCTGATCGAGCGGCTCTACGCCATGAGCGGCCTGCTCAACGAGAAAGGGCAGTACGTGTACTACGGCAAAACCGGCGGCTGCATTGTCACAGGCAACGAAGACGGCGTCAAGCACGTCGCGATGGGCGTGCTTTACAGCCTGCAGCACCTCGGCTACACTATTCCCCCGCAGGCCGACGCGGGCTGGATAGGTGAGGCCGGGCCAGGCCCGAGCTACGGCGACGAAGCCGAGGACGGCTCGCGCGTCGGTTTCGACAATGCCTTTACGCAGCGCAACACGACGTTCATGACGTGGAACCTGCTCCACCTCGCGCGCCTGCTCAAAGACGCCGGGGGCGTGCCTGCCTACGGCAACCAGAAGCCCGCGTGGGACGATGGCGCGCGCTTCGGCTACGAGAACCCGGAGTACCGCTGACCCCTGCTAACAAGGGCGCCCACCGGCAGCCACGCCTGCATGGATATGCTTATCGCTTTGCTGATCGCTGTGGCACTTGCGGGTATTCACCTGTTTGCCGGGCGGATTCGCTTTCTCACCACCGTGCCCCGGTCGGCGTGGCTCTCGGGCGCGGGCGGCGCGAGCGTAGCGTACGTCTTTCTGCACCTGCTGCCCGAACTCGCCGCCGGTCAGGAGGCCATCGCGGCGGTGGCACCGCTGGCGTTTCTGGAGACGCACGTGTGGCTCGTGGCCCTGCTCGGGCTCGCCGTGTTCTACGGCCTCGACCAGCTCGCGCTCAGGTCGGGCCAAGAGACTTCCGACGACAATCCCGGGCAAGGCGTGTTCTGGCTGCACATAGGCTCTTTCGGGTTTTACAACACGCTGGTGGGCTACCTGCTGCTCCACAGCGAAGAATCTTCTCGGGCCTCGCTGCTGCTGTTCGGGCTGGCGATGGCGCTCCACTTTTTCGTCAACGACAACGGGCTGCACCGCCACTATGAAAGCCGCTACCGCCACGCCGGGCGGTGGGTGCTGGCCGCTGCCGTGCTGGCCGGGTGGGGGCTGGGGATGGTGGCATCGGTAGGAGACGCCGTGATAGCCGCACTGCTGGCTTTTCTGGGCGGCGGCATCATCCTCAACGTGCTCAAAGAGGAACTGCCCGCGGAGCGGGAGAGTCGGTTCTGGGCATTCGCCGTTGGCGTGGCAGCGTACACGGCGCTGTTGCTGGCGGTGCGGAGCGTGTAGCGCCGCGCCTTTTCTGCCTCTAATCTCTTCCATGCGCCATGCTCCTGCTCGCCCTCGGCATCGCCGTGCTGCTCTTTACCGCCTTCGACGCGCTCTGGACGACGCTGTGGGTAAACGGCGGCAGCGGCCCGCTTTCGTCGCGGTTGGCTGCCGGTCTATGGTGGGCGCTGCGGGCAGTCACGCTGCAAGGCCGGACGTGGCCCCTCAGCCTCGCCGGGCCGGTTGTTGTTATTGCTGTCATGCTGAGCTGGGTGGCGCTGCTCTGGGGCGGGTGGGTACTCGTGTTCTCTTCTGATCCGTTAGCGCTTTCGTACACGAGCACAGGAGAGCACCCCGGCTGGATAGGCCGTGTGTACTTTGCGGGCTACACCCTCTTTACGCTGGGGGTTGGCAACGTGGTGCCCCGGCGCGGCGTGTGGGAAATCGTCACGGTTGTGGCTTCCGGCAGCGGGATGCTTTTCATCACGCTGGGCATCTCGTACGTCATCTCTGTGCTGGGCGCCGTGGTGAGCAGCCGGGCTTTCGCCGCCTCGGTAGGCGGACTGGGCGATAGCGCCGAGGAGATTGTGCGGCGGGCGTGGGACGGCGAGCGGTATGGCGGGCTGACGCTGCCGCTGAACGCGCTCAGTACGCAGCTCAGCGTGCTGACGCAGCAGCACCTTGCCTACCCTGTGCTCCACTACTACCACGCCCGCGATCCCCGTGCTGCGCCCGCCGCGGCTGTCGCCGTGCTCGACGAAGCGCTCAGCATTATCCGCTTTGGCGTCCCGCCCGAGTGCCGGCCTCCTGAGAGCATCCTCGAAGGGGCGCGGGCGAGCATACACAGCTACCTCGACACGCTGGGAAGCGCTTATGTGGATCCTGCTGATCGCAGCCCGCGCCTGCCGGACCTTAGCGCTATCCGCGATGCCGGTCTTCCTACCCTTACCGACCACGCCTTTATCCAGGCGCTGACCAGAATCGACGAGCGCCGCCGGAAACTGCTCGGCATGGTCGAGGCTGATGCCTGGCAGTGGCCTCCCCAACAACCATGAACGATCTCGTCTACTTTTTCAACGGGTGGCCCGCGTTGGGCCGCATCCTTGTCGTAGGCACGCTTACCTACGTCACCCTTATCGTGCTGCTGCGCCTTTCCGGCAGCCGGTCGCTGGCGAGCATGAACGCGTTCGACTTTGTGGTCACCGTTGCCATCGGCGCGGTTTTCGGGCGGACGCTCACCGCGAAGGGCGTGGCGCTTGCCGAGGCGGTGACTGCGTTGGCGCTGCTGCTCGGGCTTCAGTTTTGCGTGGCATGGGTGCAGAAGCGCTCAACCGCTTTCGAAGACTTAATCACGAATGCCCCCACACTCCTTTACTTCCGTGGACGGTTTATCCGCCCCTCTATGCGCCGGGCACGTGTGACAGAGGCCGATCTCCAGGGGGCGGTTCGGAAAAAGCAGATAGGCTCAATGAAAGAGGTAGAAGCTATCGTGCTGGAACCGACCGGGCAGTTTTCCATCATCAAATCCATTGGCGACGGGTCTGCATTTGGACATAGGATTCAAGAGCAGATCCGTGGCGCGGACGGGCGGTGAGCGCGGTCAACGGCGGCGCACTTGAACTTCGGAAATGGTTTCGCCGGGCAGCGGGGTGATGTGGACCGGATAGCGCACCTCCATCGATTCCAGCCAGAGCGGCGCGAGGCCATAGAGGTCAGCCACGCGCGGCGCCGGGATGCCTGCGCCGCGCGTGCGCGCGTGCCACAGGTAAAAATCGCCCGCGCCGAAGCCCGAAAACCATACGTCACCGCCGATCTCGGCGCGCAGCGCGCGGATAACGGTGGCCAGCGTGGCAGTGCCGGGTGCGTCGATCTCGACCCGCTCGCCCGCCGGAATCGGCTTCACGTAGGGTGAGTCTTGCCCCTCGGCGACCAGCCGGTACGTGCCTGCCTCGCCCTGGCCTTCAAGGGGTTCGTCGGCTCGGGCAGGGTAGCGGAGCATAACCGTCAGCCCCGCCGCCTCGACGGTTTGCTTGATGCTCGTGATCTGCTGGGCACGCCGCGACGCGACAACCGCAACGAGCGCCTCCATCAGGGCAGTCAGAAAAGGCAGCGGGAACGACACTCTGGAGAGGCCCTCTGGCGTATATCGAACCGGAAGGGGATACAGGTTGCCGTCTATGGGTGCGATGCCGAGCGTGTGGAGAAACGCGGCGTCCTCGGGCAGAAGCGTCGAGAGCGGGAAAAGCGTGATCCCTTCGAGAGCGCCGGCGGCTTCGAGTTGGGCCGTCTGGCTCATCCCCATTGCGAGGTCGAAAAAGGTGGGCTCGTTATGGATAAAGCGGCACAGGCGAAGCCACGAGTCGAACAGGCTCAGCCCGGGCTCTTCTTCTATCTGGCCCATGACGTTTGCGTAGAACCACAGCCCCTCGCCAACACGGAAGGCGATGTAGCGGTCGCCCCGGAGCCGCTGCCAGGGACGGGCGCGGTAGAACCGCCGCGCTGCCTTGAAATAGGCCCGTACCTCGGCCTGATCCCAGGGCTGAAAAAAGGGGGCAGCCAGCGGCGGACCGAGGTGCTCGATGGTGCTGCCAAGCGCCTCGTCGGCCTGTGGGGTGGCGGCGTGCTCCACGGTGATCCCGGCGGGTGCGAGCGCCTCGGCGAGGGCATCTGCGAGGGCGACATCTGCGATCTGGAGCGTGCGGGGGCGGCCTTCTCGGATGCCGGAGTCTGGTTCCGCGCGCGTGGCGGCGCGCACGGCGGCGGCGAGTGCACCAGCATTGTGCGCCTCGCCGACGCAGATATGGCTGTGGCGGATGCGCCCGGTGTCGTCAACAACGAGGGCGAGAAAAGAGGGCCGTGGAGGCTCCTCGTCATGAATCCAGCCTATGCCGCGCGCCGCCACCTGCCACGTTTCTTGGAGCATGGAGAGGCGGCGCACAGCCTCTGGCGGCGGCGGTGGTTCGCTGGCCCGTCCGCGCGCCCGCGCCGTCCGCGCGCAGAAATCAGCCCAGCGCATGGCGCGGTGCGAGGCCTCATCCCAGAGCGCCACCTCTACAGGCTGCCCGTCGATCTCAAAGCCTGCAACGTCGTCCGGCCCCCAGCCTTCTTCAACCATCTTCTCTATAAGAGCCGGCATGATGGCGTACCACCGCGCCGTGCTGCGGCCCAGCACGATGCTAAACTCCACGGGCTCCGGGCCGAGAAGCGTCATCTCCGCCTGAACCGCGTGGATAGGCTCGCCGGTAAACGGGCAGGCAGCGAGAGGCTCGTGCAGCAGGAGCAGGTCGGGCAGAGGCTGTGTTTCCATCAGGCTGATAGGGGTGTAGAAAGCGAAGAAAGGGTCACCGCTTGCCGGATTCATCGGAGTCAGCCCTGCCCGTCTCCTTTCCATACCACTTCATGAACGGCGTGGAGGTCGCGCCGTGGACGATGATAGAGGAGAGAACGACAAAGCTGCTGATGACCCACACATCGGGGTGGTGCGATTTTGAGGCGGCCATCGTGGCGTAGAAAATGGCGGCTACGCCAATGGCCAAACCACCCGTGGAACGAGGTGTCTGCCGTTCGGCGGAGCGGCTTGAGGAGGCGGTTGAGTGCGAAGACGACAGGAATCCGGCGGAAAAGGAGGAGTAGACGGGCCAGGAGAAAAAGCTTGCCCCAGCCAAAGCGGGCATAGTCGGCCCACGGGATAGGCATCCCGAAGAAAACAAAAACAGGCGGGCGGAGAACGTCGAAAACGGCTGGCCGGCGAGCGCGCCCAGCAACGTCGCCATCATAGCTTCAGAGACGAGGTAGAGCCGCGAGCGGACAAGGCCGACGAAAAGGCTGCTCAGCAGCGTGAGCGAGCCGATGAGAAAGAGGGCCAGGTTGAGCTGCGACATAGTAAGGGTATGGAAATGCCAACGGTGCGCGCTACCTCTCGCCGCCCTACTCGAAAAGCCTGGAAAAGCGGTGCCGCTGATCTGCATTGCCCAGCATCGCAAGCTCGCCACCGACGGGGAGCACCGTGGAAGGTGATGGAGGCGAAACCACCTCGCCGTTGTACTGGACACCGATGACGAGCAGGCCCGTCTGCGCGCCGATCCCGCTCCTGGCAAGCTGCTTTCCCGCCAGCGCCCGGGGCACCGGAACAGTAAATAGGTCGAGCCCCTCGCCCAGCACGACAAGGTCTTTTCCCTGTAGCAGCGAGAACACCGCCGAGACGCCGAGCGAGGCGTAGCTCAGCACAAGGTCAGCCCCGGCGCGATGAATCGACTCGATGTTGCGGTCGTGGGTGATGCGGCTGACAATGTGGAGGAGAGGGTTGAGGCGGCGGCAGTACGAGGCGAGGTATATGTTCATCGCATCGTCGTGGGTGGTGAGCAGCACGGAAGGGGCCTCTTTCACGCCCGCGCTCTCCAGCAGGGCGTAGTCGGCGGCGTCTCCCTCGAACACATGGTCGCAGACGCGGCGGGCCTTGACGCAGATGGCCGGATCCTTTTCCACGACGTGGACGAGCGTCCCGTTTGCCTTGAGCGCCCGCGCTGCCGCCCGGCCCACGCGTCCGCCGCCGATTAAGAGGACGGGGTGCGTGTTGACATTGCAGATGAGCAGCATCTCGTCGAGAAGGTCGAACTGCTCTGCCGTCCCGGCGATAACGGGAACGCTGGCATCGGTCAAGAGCAACTCGGGGCGCGCCGGCTGGAAACGCCCCCGCTCCCAGACCCCGACCACGCTGACGCCGCTGCGCTCGCGGAGCCCGGAGTCCCGGATGGTCTTTCCCGAAAACGGCGTGTACCGCACGGGAAGCTCTGCCAGCAGCAGGTCGCGGTACCGCCCGATAATGTGGGCGCGGGTGTGGCCGGTGCTGACGCGGTTGGCCAGGTGCTCACCCAGTTGACGCTTGAGGGGGAGCACATG
>PPFU01000399.1_pt1 | contig 34248 bp, 29 predicted proteins | sample 1535991 | NCBI WGS metagenome assembly PPFU01 (sample SAMN04901290, study PRJNA319586) | Hypolithon metagenome, whole genome shotgun sequencing project. | isolation source: Antarctic Hypolithon | place: Antarctica: Miers Valley | collected 2014
CTTAAGGCGTAAGCCCCGAACCCACTTGTGCCCGTGCTCGTGGATGTAGGGTCATTATCACGGAACCGGCCGCGGTGGTTGCCTGTCAGCCGCGGCTTAACCAGAACAGGCTTGTCCCGGGGTGCGCTTAGCACGCCGTGCTGCCACGGGACGAAACCCAACGGTGAGCTAAGCATGTAGTGCCGGGGATGGAGTGCCTTCGGACGGGGGTTCGATTCCCCCCACCTCCACCATCTTCAAGCGGTAGGCGACGCAAAAAGGGCCGGCCCCCGTGCATGGGGTCCGGCCCTTTGCATTCCCGCGACGCTCAGCGCTTGGTCGTTTTCTTTGCCGGCGCCCGGCGACCCGGCTCTTCCGCGGCTTCCGGGTTGGCTTCCTGCTCCGCGAGCAGCGTGAGCTTTTCATCCGTGGCCTTCTCCTCGGCGAGCGTGGCCTCGATCAGCTCCAGCGCCGATGCGTCGTAGCCCAGTTGGCGGCCGAGCGCGCGCAGCGTGCCGTAGCTGGCGATCTCGTAGTGCTCGACCTTCTGCGCGGCGTTGATCAGTCCCGCATCGCGCACCGGACCCTCCTTGATCTCCTCGATCGCCTCGGCGCCCTCCTCGACGAGGCCTTCCATGGCGGCGCATTTGATGCGCTTGAGCTTGATACCGAGGATTTCGACCACCTGGTCGATGCGTTCGATCTGGCCTTCGGTTTCTTCCTGGTGCATGCGGAAGGCCTCCGCCAGCGCCGGGTTGTGCGCGGCCCGCGCCAGCTTGGGCAGCGCCTTTGTCAGCTGTTTTTCAGCACTGTAGATGTCGGATAGCGCGTGTACGAACAGATCTTCAAGCGTCTTGACGGTCATGCGAGAGCTCCGGTAACGGGGGAATGGAAAACGGCGACGGGCGTGGACGAACGGTACAAGGCGAAGCGTGGCGTCGATGCATGCGCCGATCCACTTCTCTGGACACCCGGTGACGTCACCCGCGGTGACGCTATCGAGGAGGATGGGAGTGATCCCGTGAAACGCTCGGGAACTTCTGCACAAGCTGCTCACGCGACATCACGCGCGCGGCGGCGGCCGGCGCAAGGCGTGCATGGTCGGCGCAAGGCTTGCACGCATTCAGCCGACGGTCCTCTCACTGCACGTCGCGGACCATACGAAGGTAGGCATCGCCAAGCGCCTCTTTTGGCCGAAGCTCGGTGACGCTGCGCAAGATGTCCAGACGCTACGTCCAGTAGCGCTTTACTTCCCCCCTTTATTCAACAGGAGCACGACCGTGAACAGTTCCACGCAAGAACCGACACGTGCGTCGACCGCGGAGAGCGGTGGAGTCGCCGACAATGCCGCGCTTGGCGATGCGGCACGGGACATGGCGCGACGGGCTGGCGCCGAGGGGAGCGAAAAGGTCGGCGAATACCGCGCCCAGGCGGCGGATACCGTGGATCAGCTGGCCGACAGCGTCGACAAAGTGGCCGCCGACCTCGCGGACGGGGACGATGCACTGCACCTGTCGCGGCACCTTGCCGAGCTTGCGGGGAGCATGCACGCCGTCTCGCGCAGCGTGAAAGAGAAGAGTGCCGACGCGCTCCTTGGCGACGTGACCCGCATCGCGCGCGAGAGCCCGGCACTGTTCCTCGGAGGTGCCGCCGCACTGGGCTTCGCGCTGACGCGGCTGCTCAAGGCTTCGGCGCACGGTAGCAGCCAAGGCACGTCCAGCCACGCGACGGGTACACCCGATGACTCGCAGGATGATGGAGATGCCTCAGGGCAGCCGTCGTCAGGCCGTAGCTTCAGTTCAGGCACTGCGGGCGCGGGTACGGGTGCAGCGACATACGGGTCTCCAAGCCCCGCCTCCGCCGCCCCGACTGACGAAGACGCCGCTTCCCGTGACGGGTCGGGCGGGAATACTGCGCGGCAAGGGTCGTCGCCCGGCGCGGCGGGCGTCTACGGCGCACCGCAGACCGGTGGCGCCGCCGCGATATCGTCTTCGCTCACTGGACATGCCGGACCGGGTGGCGATGCGCCCGGGAGGTCGCCGCCATGAGTGCGCATGACAGCCGCCTGCCCGGCGACGGTGGAGCTAATTCAGGTGACGACGTATCGTCCGCCCACCACCCCGCGGTCGACGCCAGCTCTGCGACGGGGCTGCTGCGTCAGCTTGCGCACGAGGTCCCGACCCTGCTGGCCGCCGAGCTGGCTCTGCTCAAGGCCGAAGCCCAGTCCGCGCTGCGCACCACGCAGGCCGGTGTAGGTGCAGTCGCGACCGGCGGCGCGGTCATGCTGGCGGGCCTGCTGTTCGTGCTGCTCGCCGCGGTGTACGCCCTGTCCACCGTCGTCGCCCCCTGGCTTGCGGCGCTGATCGTGGGAGTCGTCGCTCTATTGGTCGGTTGGGGCATGGTCAAGGCCGGGAAGCACAAGTTCGACGCCGATGCCCTGCGGCCTGACCGCACCATCGACAACCTCAACAAAGACAAAGACGCCCTGCGCGGGAGAAACCCATGAACACCATGAGTGACCAGTTGCACGCTGACAGCCAGAAGGATCCCCGCCACCTGGAGCGCGAACTCGACGCTCGCCGGGACCACATCGCGGACCTCGTGCGCGCCCTGGAACAACGGCTGTCCCCCGGTGACATGATCGACCGCGTGCTGCGTTCGGGCGGCAGCGGCGGTGGAGAGTTCGCGCGCCAGTTGGGCCAGACGGTGCGGGACAATCCGGTGCCCACGCTCCTGGCGTCGGCAGGTCTACTGTGGCTGTTCGCCAGCCGCAACGACTCCCCCGGAGGAGCGACCGGCGCGAACGTATCCGGAATGACATATACGGGTGATCCGGCTGACAAGAGCAACGGAGCCCCGTCTTCCGGCGGGCGCATGGCAGCCATGGGCGAGCATGCACGTCATGCGGGGGCCGATGTCCGGGCCACCCTGCACGACGTGCGCGATGGCGCCGGCCACAAGCTGGACAAGGCGCGTGACTCCGTCCAGACCCAGGTGGCGCGGACGCGGACGGGCTTCGAGCATCTGCTGCACGACAACCCCATGGCGGTTGGTGCGCTGGCTGTAGCCGTCGGCGCCCTGATGGGCGCAGTGGTGCCGACGACCCGTCGCGAAGACGAGTTGATGGGCGGCGTCGGCACCCGGCTGCGCGAGGGCGCGGACGCCGTGATGGAGGAAGCCCGCGGGATCTCGCGCGACGTCGTGCAGGAGGCGAAGGCGGCACAGGACGGGAGCAAGGGCAACAAGGCGTCCGACGCATCCGCTTCCAGGGATGGAACACATGAGCAGGGCGACCCGCCGTCCGCGAGAACCTTCGCCGGCGACACCCACGTGTGAACAGCCGCGGTGCCGAACAGCAGCATCTGGCGCGTGCATGCGTGCAAGTGCGGCACTTGCCAGGGTCCGTCCTGGTCGTGCTGCTGTGCTCCATGGTTGCCGGATGCAATGGCGACGTTGCCTCCAGACCGGGCGTGACTCCGCCGGGCGAGAGCGCGCGACCAGCGACCCGGGCGCTGGAAGCCGGCGCGCGGGCGCTGCAGGCGCAGCGCCCGCCCGGTGCGCTGGACATCCACCTGGTTGGCTTTCATCCCCTGAAGGACGCGCCGCACCATCAGATGGAGGCGCACCACTTCTGTCGTCAGGTGAACGAGGATTTCGCGCAGTGCGCGCTGTTCGATGGCGAGGGGCCCACGGCCAACCTCAATGGCGTGGAATACATCGTGTCTGCCCGGCTGCATGCCACCTTGCCCGCCTCCGAGCAGCCATACTGGCATCCGCACAACGGCGAGATCCTCAGCGGCCAGCTGCTGGCACCCGGGCTGCCGGACGCGGCCGAAGAAGCGCTGATGCGCCGCAAGATCAACAGCTATGGCAAGACCTGGCACACGTGGCGGTCGCGCCATGGCCAGACACAGGGTGATGCACTGCCGATGGGTCCTGCCGAGCTGGCGTGGTCGTTCAATCGCGACGGTGAGATCGACCCCGCGCTGGTGGCTGCGCGCGACGCGCGCCTCGGCGTCGACACCGCAAGCAGGCGCGCCGCGCGGCAGGACCTTGTGGACGATGCCAGTCCCCAGCGCGGGGTCGATGCCCTGCGGGAGGCATTTCCCCGGTCCACCCCGATCCCGGGCGTCGTTGAGACCCAGGTGTCGAAGGGGACTCCGCAGGAACCCTCCGCCACGCCTGACAGCACGGGCGCTTCCAGCGTCACCCGGACCGCTCCTGTCGATGGCGCGAATCGATCTCCGGCGGTGCCCCATCGGTGAGGCGCTCGGGGGCTCACGTTCCTCGCGCCAGCCCCCGTCCCATGTCCCTACCCCACCCCACCCCACACGAGGTTCCCATGCGCAATATCCTCACCACGCTGAAAAGCGAACACGACGCCCTGCGAGGCCTGTTCGAGCAGATCAACGCCACGACCGACCGGGCCGAGAAAGGCCGCACCGCGCTGCTGCAGAAGATCGAAGCCGAGCTGATCCCCCATGCCAAGTGGGAGGAACTCGTGTTCTATCCGGCCTTCGCCAAGCGAGCGTCGCACGACGAGCTGCTGCAGCATGCCGAAGCCATCCAGGAACATCGCGCCGTCGAGCTCACCGTGCTCCCCGACCTGCACGCCGCCGATCCCACCTCCCGCCAGTTCGCCGGCTCGGTCAAGGTGCTTTCGGAGTTCATCGAGCATCATGCGGAAGAAGAGGAGCGCGAGATGTTCGCCGCGGCGCGGCGCATCTTCTCTGCAGAAGAACTGGCCGAACTCGACGAGCAGTACGAAGACTGGAAGGCATCGCCTGTTGCGACGGCGCTCACCGCGCACGCCAAGATCAAGACTGCCCTGAAGTCCGTGTTGCGCAATCCCAAGGCGCCGGGCTGAAAGCCTCCGCGGTCCGGATCGTCATTGGACCGTGGGCTGGACCGGGGCCGCGGTCCGCTTTTCAAAGGGCCATGCCGCCTCCGCCCCTGCATCGATATCGACCTCCATGGGGGTCCTGCGACCCCCATGGCGCGTCCGTCAGCGTGACCGCTGTACGTCGCCCTTTGTCGATCCTGCGCCTGGACCCGCCCCGAGGTCCGCGCCGGTCGTGGGGTCGAGGTCGGTCGCCGATGCGGTCCGTGCCGCCATGGCCGTGACCTGCGCGATTTCGTCGTCGGTCATGCCGACCTCCGCATCGCCGCTGCCGCCATCCACGGCACCCTGCTGCTCGCGGTCATCGACGTACTGCCACTGGTCGCCCTCGTTCCAGGGGCCGCGCTGGTTGCCGTCGCCCTGCGACATGTCGTAGTACACGTCGGCGTAGCGCGGGTCGCCCGGCAGCTTGCCGGCCGGGAAGTTGGGCTCGATGGCGTACAGCGCCTTCTCGAACGACTTCTGGTGCGCGACCTCGCGCGTCATCAGGAAGTTCAGCGCGTCCTTGATGCCCGGGTCCGTGGTGATGTTGATCAGCCGCTCGTAGACGATCTTGGCGCGCGACTCGGCGGCGATGTTGGAGCGCAGGTCTGCCGTCGGGTCGCCAATGGTGTCGATATAGCCGGCGTTCCACGGCGCGCCGCCCGAGTTGATGAGTGCGGCGCCGCCGCCGTACAGCAGGTTGTGGGTATGGCTCTCGCCGCCCTGCGCGATCGTGCGCAGCAGCTCTGCTTCTTCCTCGGCACCTTCGCTGAGGCGGCCGCGCGTGCCGCGGTTGAGCATGCAGATGATCGTGCCGATGATCTCGAGGTGGCTCAGCTCCTCGGTCGCGATGTCGAGCAGCAGATCCTTGCGCCCCGCATCCTCTTCGGCGAGGCCCTGGGTGAAGTAGCGCATCGCCGCAGCGAGTTCGCCCTGCGGTCCACCGAACTGTTCCAGCATCAGGCTGGCGAGCGCGGGATCGGAATGCGACACGCGGACGGTGTACTGCAGGCGCTTGTTGTGCATGAACATCTGGGGGCTCCTCGGCCGTCGGGGGTCGCGGCGTCTACGGTCCTAACGCAAACGGCGTACCAAAGTGAGGACGACATGGGGGGCGGCGGCGTGCCACCCGACGCGGCGGCCAACGGCGCAGCACCTGCATGGCTCCGAAGTTTCTGCAGCCCGATCGCCCCGGTTTACTCCCATGACAGCCGAGGCTGCTGCCGCGACTCTCCGGGCTCTTGGCACGTCGAAGTGTGGACGACCGAGTCGTTTCGACGTTAGCGCCGCCCCGCGGATGATCGCGGCAACGACCCGCGCCGGCTGGCATGCGAATTGCAGCGCCTTCGGCAAGGCCGCGCTCGCGGACGATCCCGGAGAGATCCACATGCAAGATCACCGCGCGGACAGCGCGCTCGGCGCGCTTGAGGCGAACCTGCCCCATCTCAGGCTGCGGTTCACGCCCGACGATTTCGCTCGGGAGCTGGAGGAGTTCCAGCTCGATGTGCTCGAGCTTGCCGACCGCTTTGGTGGTCGTGCGGAAGTCGAGGCACGTCTATCCGACATGGCCCAGCAGTTCGACCTCCCCGAGACCCGCTACGTCCAGCCTTCGCTTCTGGCGCGTTGAGGACAGCGTGCTTCGCGCCGGCAGCGCTCGCCGCCGCCGGCGCTGCGGCGACACGCGCGATCGCACGCCTTGGTAAAAGACGGGCACACCTTGCAGAGTGTTGATGCAACCAAGCGCCTGCGGCTCCTGCCCGGTTTCAGGCAACGCAACCGCCGCCAGCACGGTGCTTGCCCGCAAGGGCGTGATGGGATGGATCCGGAACCCGGCACGCAACGACCGCTTGCGATCCTCGGGCCCGCTGCGTGCACCCATGGCCAGCAGCGCCGGGGTCCCGTCTCTCCGGTCTCGTGTCGAAGCGCCTCGGCAAGTTCCCAGCCGCTGCCATCAGCCAGGTCGAGAGCGAGCAGCGCGATGTCCGGCGGCCATCGGCGACACAGGGCCAGGGCGTCGCCAACGCCCTCAGCCACGCGTACGTCATGACCGTGCGTTTCCAGCAGGGCTGCCAGCGCTCGTCGACCCAGCATGTCGTCGTCCACGACCGGAATATGCATGCGGTGCCCCACCAGTAGCGCCCTGATGCAGGTACGGCGGCAGCGGCGCCGCGGACGCCTTTACGTGGCGGGACACTTCAGCGCATCTTTGCGCCGGGCCGGTGGGACGTCACGGGGGAGCCGACCGAAGTGACGCTGCGATCTCGGGGGGCGACGCCGGTTTGACAAGATGGACATCGAATCCGGCTTCCCTGGAGCGCTGCCGGTCCCCTGGGCTCGATCTCCCCGTGAGAGCCACCAGTCTCATGGCCCGGATCGTCACATCGTGCCGCAATCGCCAGGCCACCGACCATCCATCCAACCCCGGCATGTCGATGTCGAGGATGGCGACATCGAACGCGCCAAGGCGCGCGGCGGCGATGGCGGCGGCGCCATCTGCGGCCGTCTGGACCGCGTGGCCCTGCTCGAGCAGCAGGTTCCTGAGCGTGTGGCGTGCTGCCTGGTCGTCGTCGGCAATGAGAATCTGCATGGCAGGTGAAACCACGATGGGTATCCCGGAACGGCAGCAAGCGTCATGCCATGCGAGATACGGTGCGTGCCAAACGGAAGCCTGCTGTTCATCTGCACGCCCGGCGGCCTGCCCTGCGTCATCGTCGGATTGGGCGTCCGCGCCGTCGTGTGCTGCCTCACCTCAACCTTAACGGCGGAGGATGCAATATGTGCATCCCCGAGCAGTAATTCAGGATCGTAGTGTCGAGCAGACGCGGCCACGTGGAGTCAGACGAGGACGGCGCCAATCCTGGCGACGGAGGCGCACCGGCATTTGCCGTCTTCGCGCTCGGCGCGTCCGCGGGCGGACAAGGAGCGCTACAGCGGTTCATCGCCCACCTGCCACCTGCCCCCGGCATGGCGTTCGTCGCCGTGCTGCACCTGTCGCCACGGCACGAAAGCAATCTTGATCGGAGCCTGCAGCGATGCACCACCCTCAAGGTTGTGCAGGTGCGCGAGCGGACCCTCGTCGAGCCAGACCAGGTGTACGTAATGGTGCTCTGCCTAGTACCGACCGAGGCCGGCAGGCAATTATCCGGTAGTTCCTGGTGCCCCTTGAGTCAGGTAGTTAGCCGCAGCTGCGTTCGAGCAGATCGAAGTGACCAATAGCCCTTATTGTGCCGATTCAGTGGGGATCGATGAATTGGTGGTGCACCAGCTCGAGCGGGAGCTGCAGGACGCACGTGCCACCCTCGAGGCGATCATCGAGCACTCAGAGACCGCGGCCGAGGACGGTAGGGCTTCCCAGGAGGAGCTGCGCGCCATCAACCAGAAGCTACGCTCAGCAACCGAGAAACTGCTGAACAGCGCCGGCAAACTGCAGTCGGTCAACGAGAAGCTGGTGACCGCGAACGCCGAGCTCATGGCGAACGTCGACGAGGCGGAGCTGGCCAAAAACGACCTCAGCACTCTCATCGCGTCGACCGATATTCCACTGGTGCGTGTTGACAACGACCTGCATATCCGCTGTTTCACGCCTCGTGCGGAGGACATCTTCTGCATCCTTCCTGGCGATATCGGCCGCAGCCTGCTCGACCTGACGCACCGGCTCGATTATCCGCAGCTTGCGAACGACCTGGGCGACGTTGTGCGCTCGCCGCAATTACGTGAACGCGAGGTTCAAGCCCACGACGGCCGCAGCTTTTTCGTCCGGCTGCTGCCCTATCAGATCGGGAACGGCCAAGTTGAAGGCGCCACGTTGACCTTCTTCGATGTCTCAAGGTTACGCGAGGCCGAGAGTCGCGCTCCCGAGGGCGAGGACACCATGCTGACGGCCATGCAGCGCTCGAGCGACTTCGCGGTCATCGCCACGGACCCAGGCGGCGCCATTATCGGCTGGAACAGTGGTGCCGAGGCAATTTTCGGCTACACCCAGGACGAGATCGCCGGTCTGATGCTGAGCGTGCTCTTCACGCCCGAGGACCGCGCAAAGGGTGCCGATCTCCAGGAGATGGAGACGGCACGGCGGACAGGTCGCGCCGAGGACAACCGGTGGCACCTGCGGCGCAACGGCAGCCGCGTGTTCTGCAGTGGCGTGACCACCGCGACCAACGTCGATGGCCTGCGCGGCTATGTCAAGATCGCGCGCGACGTCACTTCGCGGCAGGTGACCGAGCAGCAGCGCGAGCGGCAGTTGGCGCAGGCCCGGTTGCGTCGTGCCAACGCCGAAGCGGCGATGGCGCTGAAGGATGAGTTCCTTGCCGTGATGTCGCACGAGCTGAAGCACCCGCTGAACCTGATCCACGTCAATACCGAGATCCTCTCGCGGACGGCTGGCGCGCGACTGCAGCAGATCCCCCACGCCGTCCGCGCGATGGAGACCCTGAAGCACGCGATCCGCACGCAGGGCAAGATCATCGACGACCTGCTCGACCTGTCGCGCGTCCGCACGGGCAAGCTGACCCTCGACCTGGTCGCCGTGGATCTGGTCACGCTGGTGGGAGCAGCGGTCGAGGCCATCGCCAGCGACGGCCGCGCGGCCGAGATCGATATCGCCTTCGAGGCGTCTGGGCCCAGCGTGCTGGTGACTGGGGACGTCGCCCGCCTCAACCAGATCGTGTGGAACCTGCTCAGCAACGCCACCAAGTTCACGCCGCCTGGCGGTCGGATCAGCGCCAGCGTCGCCATCGACGACGGCTACGGACGCATCGACGTCGCCGATTCGGGCCAAGGGATCGATCCCACGTTCCTGCCGCGGGTGTTCGACATGTTCGGCCAGGCGCATGCGCACGCGACCACGTCGCAGACCGGCCTCGGCATTGGACTGGCGCTGGTCAAGCAGCTCGCCGAACATCACGGTGGCCGCGTCGAGGGGGCGTCGGATGGCCTCGGCAAGGGTGCGCGCTTCAGTGTCTGGTTGCCCCTCTACTCGCGGCAGCTCGCCGTGGTGCCGCAGTCCGGTGACGTGGCGCCGACCTGCGCCGGGCGTCACGTGCTGGTCGTGGACGATGACCCGCTGACGGTCGACTCGCTGCGCGTCCTGCTGGAACTGGACGGGGCGCGGGTGACGACGGCGACCAGTGGCATGGAGGCGCTGGACGCGGTGCAGCGCGAGGCGCCGGAACTGGTGCTGACGGATCTCGGGATGCCGCACATGGATGGCTTCCAGCTGTTGGCGGCCGTCCGCGCGCTGCCCGGACTGGAGTCGCTGCCTGTCATCGCGTTGACTGGCCTCGGACAAGGCAACGCCGTCAAGCGTGCGCATGACGCGGGCTTCTCTGCCCACATCAGCAAGCCGGTGCGACTGGGCGAGCTGTGGCAGCGGCTGGCAGACGTGCTGGAGCCACCCACCTCGAGGCGGCCGGCCGCGCCGGAATGAACCCTTCAGGGCCTACTCCCCTCATTCGAGGCTGGACCCCGGGATTCGACACGGTCTTTACGGCGCGCTGGCTAATGTCTCCAGCGGCAACAGGAGCCCCCCGTGCAGCTGAATGCGTTGGTACTTGATGATGACCGCGGTTTCGCACGCGCGGCTGGCGAGGTCGCTTCCGAGGCAGGATTCCATGTGCATCTGGCGCACAGCGTCGGTCAGGCGCGGGAAGCGATGCAGGGGACCCGCATGGACCTCTCGCTTCTCGACCTTTCCTTGCCGGATGGCTCGGGGATGGACCTGCTTGTCGACATCGACTTCGCCGAACACGGACTGGTCGCCTTGGTCACGGGCAATCCCACGGTGGAGTCCGCGGCCCGGGCAGTGGCCTCCCCAGTCATCGACTACCTGATCAAGCCGCTGCAGCCGCTGCAGTTGACGAAACTGCTGCAACGGGCCCGCCGTTTCCACCATCAGGCCGATGGTCATGACGCGGCACCGATCGATGGTCTGCTGGGACATTCGGTCGCGATCCGCCGCATCGTGGACACCATCCGCCGCATTGGTCCCTCGGACGCGAGCGTGCTGCTGGAAGGAGAGAGCGGTACGGGCAAGGAGGTCGTCGCTCGCGCGCTGCACGACATCTCGGGGCGCGTGGGTCCCTTCGTCGCGATCAACTGCGGCGCCGTGCCGCCCGACCTGCTGGCCAGCCAACTGTTCGGTCACGAGAAAGGCAGCTTCACCGGCGCCCACGCCCGCCACATGGGTCTGTTTGAACAGGCGGCCCACGGCACACTGCTTCTCGACGAAGTCACGGAGATGCCGATCGCGCTGCAGGTGTACCTGCTGCGCATCCTGGAGACCGGCACGGTGACCCGCGTGGGAGGAACAGACGCGATTTCTGCCCCGGTGCGCATCGTGGCGGCGACCAACCGCAATCCTCTGGCGGCAGTGGCCGAGGGTCGGCTTCGGGAGGACCTGTACTACCGTCTGGCGGACATCCCTGTGGTCCTCCCGCCCCTTCGCGACCGCGGGCAGGACGTGGTGCTGCTCGCGCGGATGTTCATCGACCGCCTCAACAGCCGCTACGGGCTGCGCAAGCATCTGACAGCCGGCGCTGAAGCCGCCCTCTTGCGACACCGCTGGCCCGGCAACGTGCGGGAGCTTCGCAGTGCGGTCCAGCGCGCATATCTGCTGCAGGCAGACGACGCGCTGCACGTGCGACCAGCGTATGCGCCGGCCTCCATCCAGCAGGAGGACCAGTCCTCCATCCTGTTTTCCGTCGGCATGACCCTCGAGGACATGGAGCGACGGGCCCTGCTGAAGACGCTGGCTTATTACGACAACGACAAGACGGCTGCGGCCAGGGCCCTGGGCATCAGCGTCCGCACCGTCCACAACCACTTGGCCCGGCTGGCCCAGCCGGTGGATGGCGATCCTTCCCCCTCCCGACGCGGCGCCGCCGCATGACGACAGAGATGACGGACCGTGAGCGCTGGCTGCACGACCTGCGCAATGCGGTCAACACCACCGGGATGGCGCTGGCGGTCACGAAGAGGCTGCTGGCGGCGGGTGATACAGCGCGAGCGGCGTTCTTTCTCTCAGATGCCGAGACCGGATGTGAGACGTGCCGCGTGTTGCTGCATTCGAGTGCTGATCCATCCCCGCAAACACCTGATGGACGCGTGCGGGAGGAGTGACTCGTCTGGCCAGGCTGGACCCGCGTGGAGGTAGGTCTGGCCTGCGCCTTCCGCGGCTCGTTCCTGCGGATTCCGCTACGTGCGTCCCGCATCGCCAGCGTCCTGACTCGTGGCCATGCGGCCAGCCGTCAGCGTGTCGTCCATGACAGACCGCCGTCGTCGCCTCTGACGGCTATCCCGACACGTCAACGCTTAGGGGCGCTCCCTGGCTTCGTCTGCTGCCTCGCGGCGCCGCGCGTTGGCCTCCGCGCCGGTCGTTGGAGTATCGGTTGCCGGCGCGCCGGCGCGGGCACCAGTGGCGTCCACGTCGGTCGCCTCCGCACTCATGCGCGCCTCGTCTGCTACATCCTCCTGCACCGCGCGCGGCGCGGCCCGGATGTCGCGCGGTCCCGGCCCGCCAGCCGCGCGACTGGCCGCGCCCACTGCCACCTCCGGATCGTCCCCGGTCGCCGCATCGGGGATGGTGCCGGTGGCTTCACTGCTGACATCGAGCCCGGGCGTGCCGTTGCTGATGCCTGCGACGTCAGGTGCCGTGCCGCCATCGACAGCAGCCTCCGGGACCGTGCGATCAGCACCGCGGTCGCAGCCTGCCGTGGCCAGCAACAGCGACGCCACCGCTGCCGCGACCAACCCGGCTCCCATCGACTTCCCGCTATCCGCATCGCCTCGCATCGTCGTGCTCCTTCCTGGGTCTGGCCTGATCAACTGCAAAGTTCGTGCCACGACGGCGACCCCGCCCGACTCGTGCCTGATGACCCGCCTCACGGTCAGGGCGCGGCGCCAACGCCGCAGAAATTTCGCGCATGTGTAATGCGTACCCTCCTTGGCGTCTCGTGCTCATCCCGACACTCCGCAGCTGCCGCCGCAACGGTTGGCACGGCGTTTGCGTCCAACCAGTTGGTCGATCCCTACCTGCCGCGCGACAGCTCTGGCCAATGACGGGCGCAGAGCCGGGTGTGACACCATTTTTTTCCCAACCAGGAGTGACATCTTGCGACCCAATATCGCTACCCTCATCACGTTCATCCTCGTCGTCATCGGCGCCCTCAACTGGGGCCTCGTCGGTGCCTTCAACTTCGACCTCGTTGCCGCCCTGCTGGGCGACATGACGATCGCTTCACGCGTCGTCTACGGCCTTGTCGGCCTTGCGGGCCTGTACATGCTGATCGTCCGGCCCGGCCTGCGCACGCACGATGCGCACGACGTCCGCCCCGGCGCCCGCTGATTCGACGGATCAGGCTTGCCGCGCCGCGGAAAGCCTGATCCTTTCCCCGGGTACCGGCCATCGCGGCCGATGATTGCAGTCACCTGGCGCACTTTTCAACCAGGCCGGCCCCGGCCTTCTCCAACCTTCCGGATTGTTGCGTGCAACCTCCGCGCGATCCCATGTACGGATGCGGCAGATGGATCGCGTGCCCGTCTAGGACGCAGGCGACAGCGCGCGGTTCGGCGAAGATGCCGGGGTCCGCGCCGGTCGTGGCGCCCGCTGCACGTGCATGCGCTGGAAGCGCGCCGCATCGCGGCACATCTCGTCGATGCCGCGGGTTGCACGCCAGTCGAGCAGCTGCCCGGCCAGCGTTGCATCCGCCAGGTACCGCGGCACGTCACCGGAACGCCGGGGAACGATCTCGTAGGGGACGCGCACGTCGTTGGCGTGTTCGTACGCGCGTATGACCTCGAGCACCGAATAGCCGCGGCCACTGCCGAGGTTGATGACCTCGTTTCCGGGTCTTGACAACATGCGCGCGACCGCCGCGACGTGGGCGGAGGCAAGGTCCATCACGTGCACGTAGTCGCGCACGCCAGTGCCGTCAGGCGTCGGGTAATCGTCGCCAAACACGCGCAGCGCCGGGCGCTCGCCGTTGGCGACCTGGGCAATGTAGGGCACCAGGTTGTTGGGCACGCCCTGCGGCCGCTCGCCGATCGTCCCCGACGGGTGGGCGCCAGCCGGGTTGAAGTAGCGCAGGCTGATCGCGCCCCAGCGCGGATCGGACGCGCACAGGTCGGCCAGCAGCTCCTCCGCATCGCGCTTGCTGCGCCCGTACGGGTTGGCCGGCGCCAGCGGATGGGTCTCCGGCGTCGGCGCCACCGCCGGGTCCCCGTAGACAGTCGCCGATGAACTGAACACCACGCGGCGCACGCCCGCGGCCTCGAGGGCGCGCGCCAGCGTCAGCGTGCCGTTGACGTTGACGTCGTAATACTCGAGCGGCATCCGTACCGAGTCGCCGACAGCCTTCAGCCCGGCGAAGTGGACTGCACAGGCCACGGGATTGCGCCCGAGCACCGTGGCCAGGAACTCGCGGTCGCGGACGTCGCCGCAGTAGGTCGCGACCGAGGTGCCGCACAGCGCCTCCACCGGGGCCAGCACGTCGATGCTGCTGTTGCTCAGGTCGTCGACCACCACCACCCGATACCCGTGCCCGGCCAGCGCCACCACCGTATGCGACCCGATGTACCCCAACCCGCCGGTCACCAGCACACAGGGGGCCGCGCGGGGGGGTGTCACGCGCTGCGCCCCTGCACCGCTTCGTCGGCACCGATGGCCTGCGCCGCGCGGCGACCGGCGACGAAGGCATGGTCGGAGTTGTAGTACTCCCACTCGCTGTAACGTCCCGCCAGCTGGATGCCGCGACTTGCCAGCCACGTGCGGATGCGGGCGACGTTCTCGGCCCGCGCGTGGTCGTAGATCACGTACGCATACGGCATGTCGACCAGGTTGGCCACCTCGACCAAGTCGTCCTCGCGCAGCATGCCGACCTCGCGGCACTCGGCGATGCAGCGGTCGATCAGCGCCTGCCCGTCGCAGGGCAGCGGCTTGGTCGGCGAGTAGGTGATCTCGCAGGTGAGGCCGAAGCCACCGTCGGGATTGTTGTGCGGGCTGGCGTTGCCCTGGACGAAGATGCGGTGGAACACGGTCTGCTCCGGATAGTAGATCCAGTGCTTGTCGGTGATGCCCGCGCGCGCGACACCGAGGTTGACGCAGCGCACGGAGACGTGTCGAAGCGCACTGGCGGCACGCCGCACGTGCTCCGGTGCCTGGTCACCCAGCATCCGCACCAGGTCCGGCAACGGTACCGTGCTCAGCAGGGTGTCGTAGCGCACGGTGGCGCCGTCGTCGAAGCTGGCGATTCGCGCGGCGATGTCCACCCCGACCAGGCGGGTGCCCAGCCGCAGGTCGCCGTGCAGGTGCGGCAGGAACCCGTCCATCAGCGCCTGGAACCCGCCACGCAATGGATAGCCGAAGCGCGCGTTGGGCCCGACCGGCTTCGACACCGGACGCAGCGCGCCGTCGATCATCTCTTCCAGGTTGGGCAGGGGCACGCGACCGCCCAGCCAGGAGGTTTCCATCTCCTGCAGCGGCACGGTCCACAGCTTGCGGTTGTAGGGCACGGCGAAGTGCTTCGCGACCCCGGCGCCCCAGACCTGGTAGATGAACTCCTCGAAATTGCGTGGCGCACGACGGGTGGCAAAGCCGGTGACGCCACCGTCGACGTGGTCCTTGACGTCCCCTTCGAGGGGCGCGTCCGGCACCGCGCCATCGGCGCAGCAGTCGGTCTTCGGCGGCTCCCGCCGCGCGTCGGTCACGGGCGCTGCGGCGGGCGGGGACCCGGCGTCGCCTCGCGCCCTGGGTGCATCCTCGATCGATCCGAAGCGCGCCTCGATGGCGCCCACGATGCACTCCTTCAGCACGTCCACGGGAAGGCCGTGCAGCGCGCCCTGGAACGGGTAACGGGTGTGCACGCCCTTGCTGTAGACCCACGCCTCGCGGTTCTGCCAGTGCAGGTTGTCGCCCAGCAGCGTCTGGTACAGCGCCAGCACGTCCGGATCGTTGGAAAACATGATGTGGCCAGCATAGTCGAAGGTGAAACCGCCCTCCTCGATCGACCGGCACCAGCCGCCGACCGCCTGGTTGGCATCCACCAGCAGGCTGCGATTGCCCAGGTGATAGGCCGCGGCAAGGCCCGTGGGTCCTGCGCCGACGATCAGGCACTCGATGCTGGCCCGCGTACCACCATCCTTCGACAGCGTGGCCTGGGCCGCACGGCGACCGGAGGCCGCCATGTCGACGACGTGGTCGTCGGCTGCGGAACGCTGGCCCACTGCTGCGGAGGCGCCGCCGGGGAGCGTGTCGTCGCCGTCCCGGCCCACGTTTTCTTCGCGTCCGCTCGCTGCCTCGCCGGTCCTGCGTCCGCGCGCCACCCCGCCGACGGCGGCTTCCAGGCACGCGTCGATTGCCGTCACCATGCGTTCGGCGGTGCGGTCCCAGGACGTCGCCTCGACCAGCTGCGCCTGTGTTTCGCGGCGATGTACTACGGCATCGGCGCCCTCGGCCAGCGCGGCCCTGCAGCCGGCAACGAAGGCGACGTGGTCGTCGGCGATCGTCACGCCGGTGCCGTAGAGGCGACGCACGTCGGCGATCGCGGTGCTGACCACGGGCTTCGCGGCGCACATGTACTCGAGGGTCTTCGTCGGGCTGATGAAGCGCGTCGACGCGTTGAGCGCGAACGGCATCAGGCAGGCGTCCCATCCGGCGAGCAGCGCCGGGAGGTCGGCGTAGTCCTGCTGGCCGAGGTAGTGCACATTGGTGCGGCGAGGCAGCGTGGCGGGGTCGATCTTCACCACCGGCCCGACGACGACGACCTGCCAGGTCGGGTCGGCATCCGCCACCGCCGCCAGCAGCGCCAGATCGAGGCGTTCGTCGACGACACCGAAATACCCCAGCCGCGGCCGCGGGAGGTCGGCCAGCAGCGGGCTCGCGATGGCCGCGTCCCGACCCTGGCCGAAGTGGGCGGCGTCGACGCTGCTTGGCAGGCAGTGGACGTCGTGGTGACGCTCGCGCTTGGCGTCGTACAGCGACGGACCACCGGTGAACACCACGTCGGCTGCGCGGAACAGCATCTCCTCGCGCGCCAGCAGCGCCGGCGGCGCGTGGTCGAACGCGCTCAGCTCGTCCATGCAGTCATAGACCACCAGCTGCGGCTGCAGCCCGTGCATCATCGGCAGCGCCATCGGCGTGTAGAACCAGATGCCGTAGCGCGTGATCCCATGGCGATCGAGGTGGCACTTGACCATCGTCGCCACCGCGTCGAGCTGGTCGCCGTCGAAGCCCGCGCCGTCGACCGGCGTATGCGGACGCAGCACGGTCACGCCGGGCGCGGGCTGCGACACCTCCAGGCGCGACGCGCCGTGCACCGGCTCCTCGACGTAGAGGACCTGCCAGCGGGAGGCAATGCGCGACAGCACGTGCTGCGGCCGCTGGTGGACGAAGTTCCAGCGCAGGTGGGAGAAGACGATCAGGGTATCCATGGGGCTCCGGGGGATGGGGAGGGACGTGGGGGTGGAGGCAGGTGCCGCGCGCGCCAGGGGCGCGACGTCGGCATCGAGGTAATCGCGCATCCGCGCCAGGGCCTTGCCGTAGGCCGGCTCCAGGCGCCTGGCCAGGCTGTCCGGGCATACGTGCCAGAGGCCGCTGCGATGCCAGTCGTGCGGCCGTTCCCAGTCGGGACGGTCGAGCAGCGGATACAGGCAGATGCCCCGGACGTCGACACCGGCGTCACGCGCGCGGCCGACCTCGACCGCGACGTCCTCCAGCCACGCGGCACGCAGGCCGTCGACGTGGCTGGTCTCGCTGATGGCCAATGGCCGCCGGTAGCGGAGGTGCAGCTCGCGCAGCAGCAACGACAGCGGCCGCCGCAGCGGATCGTGGGGCCAGGTCAGCGGCTGCCCGCTGTGGAACTCCCACTGGTTGTACGGGTAGTAGTTGACGCCGATCAGGTCCAGGGCGCCGTCATGTCCGCCAAGCTCGGGCTCCGTGCGGCCGCACAGCATGTCGAAGGCCTGGAACTGGTGGCCATTGCGGGCCGCGGCGGCGTCGCTGTGCGCGGGGTCGGCGCTCGTGATGTGCACCAGCGGCTCGACGCCAAGCATCAGCGCCGTCGGTTCCTCGGAGCGGATCGCCGCGGCCGCGAGGATCGCCGCACGCACCAGCCGACGCTTCAGTGCATACGACTCCGCGGCGCGGTCGCCGCGGTAGGGATGGATCAGCCCGGTCTCGCTCGCTGCCCAGCACAGGAACGAGATCTCGTTGACCGGCGTGTACACCGGGGGCTCGGGCTGGTCATCATGGTACGGACGCAGCGCGCGCGCCAACGCGGCACAGTGCGCGGCAAGCCGCTGCGGGAAGTCATCGGCGAACAGGTCCACCTCCGGCGGCGTGCCGTAGTGGAAGCAGGTCCACAGGATCTGCACGCCGGCCTCGCGCGCGGCCTCGGCGCGCCGCCGGACCGATGACAGGTCGGTGCCGTCCGGGCCGGAGAGGCCGCGCCAGCCGGCGCTCTCGCGCACCGTCCGCAGTCCCAGCGCCGCGGCACCGGCATAGTCGTCCCCGGCCCGCGCCACGTGGTCGGTCAACGAGTTGAGGCACAGCGCGGTGCCGCTGCCATTGACGTGGTCGGCACCCTCGAAGCCGCCCTGCCAGAAGCTGCGGTACGGGGCCGGGGTCCGGAAGGTCGAGGCGGAGGCGTGGGGACCAGGCGTGCAAAGTTCGACCGCGCCCGTCCGGGCGGCAGTCGAAACGGGGGATCGCGCGCGCTCGGCCATGCAGGTGTCCTGCCAAGGCGCCACCGCCTCGTCCGCTTCTATCTGCGCAAGTGGCGTGCCAGCGTCCACGCCAGCTCCCATGCGGCCCGGAGCCCCCGTGACCGGGCTCTCCACCACAGAACATGCGTCCCGCGGAAAAAAATGCCGGAGCCCGATGCGGGGCTTGCCCGCTCCGTCAGACCTTGGGAAGGGCGTCAGCCCACGATCGCGTGCGGTACGAAGCGCGAGGTGTCCTGGGTGATGCGCGTGGCGTCCTCGCGCAGGCCGATGCCGCTGGCGCGGTCGGCAACGATCCAGCTGCCGACCAGCGGGTAGTGCCCGTCCATGCACGGCAACGGATGGTAGGCCTGCACGATCGTCGGGCCGTCGCCATACGGGCCGGGCGTGCCGAAGCGCTCGCCGTCGGCGGTGGCGACCTCGATGTTCGCGCCCTCGCGGGAGAACAGCGGCTTGCGGACGAACCCTGGCCGCAGCGGCGCCGCCCGGGTCGCGTCGAAGTGCGCCTCCAGCAGGTTGGGATGCCCGCGATGGCGCTCCCACAGCAGCGGCAGCACGCCCTTGTTGCTCAGGATCGCCTTCCACGGCGGCTCCAGCAGCTGCATGCCGCTGCCGGCGAGGTGCGGGCCGAACGCCTCCTCCATCATGAACTCGAGCGGATACAGCTTGAACAGCGTGCGGATGACCGCGTCGTCGCCATCGGTGAACCAGCCCTCCGCGCTCAGCCCGATGTCCTCGATCGCGACCAGCGCGGTGTCGATGCCCGCCTGGTGGGCGCAGTCGCGCAGGTACAGCACCGTGGCCTGGTCCTCCTCGGAGTCGCGCACCGCGGCGAAGTGCACGCGCGCGCCGATGCGCTGCGCCTTGGCCAGCACCGCGAAGGCCTCGACCAGGTGCTCCTGGATCGCGTTGAACTGGTCGCTGCCGGCCGGCAGCGCGCCAGCGGCCGCCTGCTGCTCCAGCCACAGCCACTGGAAGTACGCTGACTCGTACAGCGACGTCGGCGTGTCGTAGTTGAGCTCCAGCAGCTTTGCCGGGCCGGTGCCGTCGTACGCGAGGTCCAGACGGCCGTACAGGTGCGGCTCGCCGCTGCGCCAGGAATCGGCGATCCAGCCGCGGTAGGCATGCGGGATGTGCAGCCGGTCGAGGAGCTCCTCGCTGCCGACGACCTCGTCCACCAGCGCCATCGCCATGTCGTGCAGGTCCTGGCTGGGCTGTTCGAGGTCATCCTCGACCTGGCGCAGGGTGAACGCGTAGTACGCCGACTCGTCCCAGTAGGTCGCGCCGTCGATGGTGTGGAAGCGGAAGCCGAGCGCCTCCGCCTGCGCCTGCCAGTCGCCGCGCGCGGCGATCGCGATCCGTCGCACCCGGTCAGCCGCCGTAGCCGCGCGAACCGAACGAGCTGCGCGCGGCCGCACTGGAGCCGAAGCCCGCGCGCGAGACGGTGACCGCGCGCGCTGGCGTGGCGATGCTGCCGCGGGCCCCGGTGACCGCGCCGGGCTGGCGGCTGACGGCGTCGCCGCCGGCGTTGAGGTAGCCACCGCCGCGCACGTCGCGGTACAGCGGCGCGCCGCCGGCGACGTCACGGTAGCCGCCACCACCCATCGCCCCGCCCAGCACGTAGCCGAGCAGGAACCCGCCCATCGGCGGCACGTAGCTGGTGCGGCCTTCTTCCTGGATCGCCTCGCAGCGCCCGAAGTCGGCGTCGCACTGCACCGCGCTGTCGAAGCGCGGCGCGACGCGTTCGTGCTTGGCGCGCGCGTCCTCGTACGCGGCCTGGCACTGGGCCACGTCGACCTGCTGGGTGCGGCAGTCGTCGACCGAGGACAGCACCACGCCGGTGGGCTCGCCGCCGTCGCACGCCAGCAGCCCGGCGGGCACGGCGACCGCCATCAGGGTCAGGCGCAAATGACTGGAACGCTTCATGTCGTGCCTCCTATGGCGTCATCGCAGCGGCGTTGACCAGCCCGACGCTGACCGCGACGGCGGCGCTGAAGATGCCCGCCGACAGCACGCCCTCGTCGATCTGCTTCGACAGCGTGCCGCTGGCGAAATCGGCGATGAAATACGCCAGCACCTGCACCACGGCCGCGACCATGCCCCAGATCAGCGCGTCGAGGAGACTCACCGAATGGCGGATTGCCGAGTGGATCGGCAATGCCAGCCCCAGCAGGGTGCCGGCGAACGCGACCGCGGCCGCGGCGTTGCCGGCGCGGATCAGCCGGATCTCGCTGTGCGGGGTGATCAGCAGCACGATCGCGACCGCGGCGAACAGCACGCCCACGCCCACGCCGAAATAGGTGAGGAACGCGAGGAAGCTCTGCAGGGTGATGGCCTGTGCCATGGAAGTGGTCCTTGTCGAAAGGGGACGACCGCGCGCCGCGGACGATGCATCAGGTGATGTCGATGTCCACCGTGGTCAGGTCGATGCCGACGGAATAGGTGATGCTGAACTGGCTGGGGCCGGAGTCCTCGGCGGACACCAGCAGCAGCTCCTGTCGGTCGAGCGCGGGCACGTCGCGGGCGTAGACCATCGCATAGTGGGTCAGGTCGTCGTCGCGCCGCGGCGGCTGGTGCCGGTACAGCACCTCGTCGTAGGCCATCGGCGGGATGCGCGCGTCGCCGGCATCCGCCGAGGTGACGCGCCGCCACTGGTGCCCGGCGTAATCGATGCAGCCGGCGCCGAGGTGCGGCGCCTCGGCGACGAAGCGCAGGAACGCGGCCTTGTCCGGCGGGTTGACCGTCTCGTGGAACACGAAGCCCTGGATGCCGTCGACGTCGCCGCCGACGGTGCTGACCTGCAGGAAGGCGTCATCGTCGAGGTAGAACCGGTGCAGCGCATAGCCGTCGCCGAGGTCGACATGACCGTAACAAGGTATGCCCTGGTAGCCAGCCGGCAGCTCGCCGGTCATCGCGCCGGGCGCGACCGCGTACAGCGTGCGGTCGAACTGGATCCGCGAACCGATGCCCAGCCCGAGCGGCAGCGCGTGCGACAGCGCACCGGCGGCAGCCGGCACCGGCACGCCACGCGCCGGGCCGCGTCCCAGCAGCCGGTCCAGCAGGCCCATGCGCGCTACTTGCGCTCGCCGAACAGCGACTCGGCCGCAAGCAGCTTCTGGCGCTCGGCGGTATCGGTGGCGTCGACCAGCACCGCGTTGCGCGGACCGCGCAGGCGCTCGAGGATGCCGTCGACGTTGCTGGCGTCCTTGACCAGCCCGGCGCTCGCCAGCCGCGACTGCAGGTCGCCGTCGCCGGCCTCGTGCTCGAGCTGCTGCGCGGCCTCGAAGCGCGCGCCCTGCTCTTCCTGGCGCTGCTTGATGCGCTCCAGCGAGTCCAGCGCGGTGCCGATCTTGCTGCTGGCGCCGGAGTGGCGCGCGCTGACCGCCGACTGCGCGCGCTGCACCGCCTCGGTCGCCTTCACCGTGTCGATCTGCTGCTTGAGCCGGGTCAGCTGGGTCTCGGTGCTGCGGATCGCGGTCTTCAGCGAGCCGATGCTGGCGTCCATCTGCTGCACGCTGGCGGCCTCGGCCTGCAGGTCGCGCTCCACGTCCGACAGCTTGACCGCGACCTCGCGGGCGAGGTCCTCGTCGCCCTTGGCCAGCGCGCCCTGCACGTAGCCCTCGTATTCGCGGCGCTTGGCCAGCAGCGCGCTGCCGCGGTTGGCCGCCAGCTGCCGCTGCGCCATCACCTTGGTCAGCTCGCCCCTGGACTTGGTCAGCTCCGACGCGCTGTCGCGCAGCTCCTGGTCCAGGATGCGGATCGCGTTCTTGTCGACCACCGCCTGCCCGGCCTCGTTGGCCGTGCCGCGGAACAGCGTCAGGATCTTGTTGAAGATGCTCATGGGCGCACCAGGTAGGTGTGGAGGGCTTCGATCGCGTCGATCGCGTTGACGCCGAGGGTGCGGATCTCGTGCACCACCTGGACGTCGGTGGAGTCCGCCGACAGCTCGCCGAAGACGACGTAGACGTCCTCGCCGTCGACCGTCGCCAGGCCGAGGTTGGACAGCGGGTTGATCGGGTTCAGGCGCAGGCAGGCGTCGTTGAACGCCGCGCGGTCGCGGACCTCGGCGGCGGTGACCAGCGGCGTCGAACAATAGATGTGGTGTTCGCTGGCGACCAGCGTCACCTCGAGGTCGCCGCTGTCGGGCAGCACCACCTGGAACGTGATCTCGGCATCGTCGATCGCGGCGACCTGCCCGGCGCCGAAGGCCTCGGTGAGGACGGCCTGGAGACGGGCGTGCGTCCAGTGGGACATGCGGGGGGCCTGCCTCTTGGTGGGGACCCGCATTATGGCGCATGGCCCGCGTCACGCGCTTGTTCACGGCGGCCGCGCGCGGCGACACCCGCGGTGACGATGGTCACTTGACGCCCCTGCCACGTCGCCGCAGAGTCGGGACGGTCCACGCCGTCACCCGCCGCTGCGCCGCAGCGCCGTGCACCGACGGCCCGCACCGGAGCACCGCATGCAGCGTCGCGACTTCCTCGCCGTCACCGGCATCGGCCTGGCGGGGCTCGCACTGCCCTTCGGCAGCCGCGCGATCGCCGCGGAGCAGCTGCAGTCCACCCTCGACGTCGCGATGAAGAAGTCGCTCGCCGACACTGGCCTCGCCGCCGCACGGGCCGCGGGCGCCAGCTACTGCGACGTGCGCATCGGCCGCTACCTGCAGCAGTCTGTGGTGACCCGCGAGGACAAGGTGGAGAACGTCGCCAGCACCGAGTCCACCGGCGTCGGCATCCGCGTGATCGTCGACGGTGCCTGGGGGTTCGCGGCCACCAACAGTCTGACACCGGATGCGGTGGCCGGCGCCGCGCGCCAGGCCGCCGCCATCGCGCGCGCCAATGCCGGCGCGCAGGCCGCGCGGGTGCAGCTGGCGGCCGCGCCGGCGCTCGGCGAGGTGTCGTGGCGCACGCCACTGCGCCGCAACGGCATGGACGTGCCGATCAGGGAGAAGGTCGACCTGCTGCTGGGGGTCAACGCCGATGCCATCAACGCCGGCGCCAGCTTCATCAACGCCACGCTGTTCCTGGTCAACGAGCAGAAGTACTTCGCCTCCAGCGACGGCTCCTACATCGACCAGGACGTGCACCGGATCTGGACGCCGTTCACGGTCACCGCGATCGACAAGGCCAGCGGCCGCTTCCGCACCCGGCAGGGGCTCTCGGCGCCGATGGGCATGGGCTACGAGTACCTGGCGGCCGACCCGGCGGACAAGGTGGTGACTCCAGCCGGGGTCGTGCACTACCGGCGCGCCTACGACATGCGCGCCGATGCGGTCGCTGCTGCGCGCCAGGCGCGCGAGAAGCTCTCGGCGCCCTCGGTCACGCCCGGCAAGTACACGCTGGTCACCGACCCGTCCAACCTGTTCCTCACCATCCACGAGAACGTCGGTCACCCGCTCGAGCTCGATCGTGTGCTCGGCTACGAGGCCAACTACGCCGGCACCAGCTTCGCGACGCTGGACAAGCGCGAGGAAGGCTTCCGCTGGGGCAGCGACCTGGTGACGCTGTACGCCGACAAGACCGAACCGGGCAGCCTCGGCGCCGTCGGCTACGACGACGAGGGCGTGGCCACCCGGCGCTGGGACCTGGTGCGTGACGGCGTGCTGGTGAACTACCAGGCGACGCGCGACCAGGTGCACCTGCTCGGCGAGGACGCCTCGCACGGCTGCAGCTACGCCGACTCGTGGTCGTCGGTGCAGTTCCAGCGGATGCCCAACGTGTCGCTGGCGCCGGGCGAGGCCCCGCTGTCGGTCGCCGACATGATCAGGGACGTCGAACGCGGCATCTACATCCATGGCCGCGGCTCGTACTCGATCGACCAGCAGCGCTACAACGCGCAGTTCGGCGGCCAGCTGACTTACGAGATCAGGGACGGCGCGATCGCCGGCATGGTCGAGGACGTGGCCTACCAGATCCGCACGCCCGAGTTCTGGAACGCCTGCAGCGCGATCTGCGACGCCCGCGACTTCCGCCTCGGCGGCTCGTTCTTCGACGGCAAGGGCCAGCCGTCGCAGGTGTCGGCGGTGTCGCATGGCGCCAGCACCGCGCGCTTCGACGGCGTCAACATCATCAATACCGCGCGCAGCCTCGGCTGACGACGCGCGGTGGCGGGCATGCGTGCCGCCACCGCCCCACCCCTGCCATCAGTTTGTTGACCCTGTCTCGTCAACGCGGCAAGAATCGGGAGTGCCACCGTCCTGCGGCGAGCCCTTTCCGGCGTCGCGTCCCGACCGAACCCGTTGCCATCCGCGCAACCCCTGCTGGAGACCCGCAGTGCACAGACGTGACTTCCTGACGATCGGTGGCATTGGCCTTGGTGGCCTGGTGCTGCCGTCGGTGTTCGGCCGCGCCATCGCCGCCGGACAGCTGGCCGAGACCATCGACGTGGCGCTGAAGAAGTCGCTGTCGGACACCGCGCTGACCGCCGCGCGCGAGTCCGGCGCCAGCTACTGCGACGTGCGCGTCGGCCGCTACCTGCGCCAGTTCGTGATCACCCGCGAGGACAAGGTGCAGAACGTCGTCAACACCGAGTCCACCGGCGTCGGCGTGCGCGTGATTGCCAACGGTGCGTGGGGCTTCGCGGCGACCAACAGCCTGAGCGCGGACAGCGTCGCCAACGCAGCGCGCCAGGCCACCACCATCGCCAAGGCCAACGCCCGCGTGCAGGCGGCCGAGGTGCAGTTCGCAAAGGCGCCGGGCGTCGGCGAGGTGTCGTGGCGCACGCCGATGCGCAAGAACGCGATGCAGGTGCCGCTGAAGGAGAAGGTCGACCTGCTGCTGGGCGTCAACGCCGCGGCGACCAACGCCGGCGCCAGCTTCGTCAACTCGACGCTGTTCATCGTCAACGAGCAGAAGTACTTCGCCTCGACCGACGGCTCCTACATCGACCAGGACGTGCACCGCATCTGGGCGCCGCTGACGGTTACCGCGATCGACAAGGCCAGCGGCAAGTTCCGCACCCGCGAGGGCCTGTCGGCGCCGATGGGCATGGGCTTCGAGTACCTCGACGGCGCTGCGTCCGGCAAGGTCACCACGCCCAACGGTGTCGTCAACTACGGCAATTCGTACGACATGGTCGCCGACGCCGTCGCCGCGGCCCGCCAGGCGCAGGAGAAGCTGAAGGCGCCGTCGGTCAAGCCGGGCAAGTACGACCTGGTGCTCGACCCGTCGCACACCTGGCTGACCATCCACGAGTCCGTCGGCCATCCACTCGAGCTCGACCGCGTGCTCGGCTACGAGGCCAACTTCGCCGGTACCAGCTTCGCGACACTCGACAAGCGCCGCGACCGCTTCCAGTACGGCAGCGACCTGGTGACGCTGTTCGCCGACAAGACCCAGCCCGGCAGCCTCGGCGCCGTCGCCTACGACGACGAGGGCGTGGCCGCGAAACGCTGGGACCTGGTCAGCGACGGCGTGCTGGTCGACTACCAGACGATCCGCGACCAGGCCCACATCCTCGGCAAGACCGCGTCGGACGGCTGCTGCTATGCCGACTCGTGGTCGTCGGTGCAGTTCCAGCGCATGCCCAACGTGTCGCTGGCTGCGGGCAAGACGCCGCTGTCGGTGGCGGACATGATCAAGGACGTCGAGAACGGCATCTACATCATCGGTGACGGCTCGTTCTCGATCGACCAGCAGCGCTACAACGCGCAGTTCGGCGGCCAGCTGTACTACCAGATCAAGGACGGCGAGATCACCGGCATGGTCGAGGACGTGGCCTACCAGATGCGCACGCCGGAATTCTGGAACGCCTGCGTCGCGATCTGCGACGAGAGCGACTACCGCCTCGGCGGCTCGTTCTTCGACGGCAAGGGCCAGCCGGGCCAGGTGTCCGCGGTCTCGCACGGCTCCAGCACGGCGCGCTTCAATGGCGTCAACGTCATCAACACCGCCCGCAACCTCGCTTGAGCCCAGGAGACGACACCCCGATGAGCATCCTCACGCAGGCGCAGGCCAAGGCCATCCTCGACAAGGTGGTGGCGCTGTCCACCGCCGACGAGTGCACCGCGACGCTGACCGGTTCGGTCCGCGGCAACATCCGCTTCGCCCTCAACGACGTCTCCACCAGCGGCATCGTGGAAGACACCGAGCTGGGCGTCGAGGTCGCGTTCGGCCGCCGCGTCGGCATTGCCACGATCAACGAGTTCGATGACGCCGCGCTCGCCCGCGTGGTCAAGCGCGCCGAGGACCTGGCCAGGTTGGCGCCCGAGAACCCGGAATTCATGCCCGCCATCGGCAAGCAGGAATACCGGCCGACCAATACCTTCAGCCAGGCCACCGCCGACATCACCCCGGAGTACCGGGCCAAGGTCGCCGCCGACTCGATCACGCCCTGCCGCGCTGCGGACCTGGTCGCGGCCGGCTTCCTGGAGGACGGCCAGAGCTTCACCGCGTTCGCCAACAGCAACGGCAACTTCGGTTACCAGACCGCGACCAGCGCCGACTACACCTGCACCGTGCGCACCGCCGACGGCCGCGGCTCCGGCTGGGTCGGCCGCAACGTCGGCGACATCGCCACCTTCGACGCCAACCGCGACATCCGCACCGCGATCCGCAAGGCGCAGGATTCGGCCGAGGCGCGCGCGCTGGAGCCGGGCAAGTACACGGTGATCCTGGAGCCGCACGCCGCCGCGGGGCTGATCTCGTTCATGATGAACTTCTTCGACGCCCGCCAGGCCGACGAAGGCCGCAGTTTCCTGTCCAAGAAGGGCGGCGGCAACAAGCTCGGCGAGCAGGTCTACGACCCGCGCGTCAGCATCACCGCCGACCCCTGGGACACGGAGGCCCCGGTGATGCCGTGGGACGGCAACGGCCTGCCGCGGCAGAAGATGTCGATCGTCGACAAGGGCAAGGTGACCGCACTGAACTACTCGCGCTTCTGGGCCAAGCAGCAGGGCCGCCCGGAGCAGGCGACGCCGGGCAACCTGCTGATGGCCGGCGGCGACAAGTCCACCGCGGACCTGGTGCGCGGCACCGAGAAGGGCATCCTGGTCACGCGCACCTGGTACATCCGGCTGGTCGATCCGCAGACCGTGCTGCTCACAGGCCTGACCCGCGACGGCACCTTCTACATCGAGAACGGCGAGATCAGATACCCGCTCAAGAACTTCCGCTTCAACGAGTCGCCGGTGATCATGCTCAACAACATCGAAGAGCTGGGGCGCCCGATCCGCGTCAGTGGTGACGAGTCGCGCTTCACGATGATGATCCCGCCGATGAAGCTGCGCGACTTCACCTTCACTTCGCTCTCGGACGCGGTCTGAGCGCCCGCGCCGCCAGTACGCCGCCACGGTCGTCGCGTGCGCGTCGCGTGGCCGTGGCGCGCCGGTCGTGAACCGGGCGACGTTCCTGCGGCTGGCGTTGGCCTCGGCGGCCGGGGCGGTGCTGGGCGCACCAATGCGCGCTGCGCTGGCTGCGCCCGCGGACTACGACTTCTGGTTCACCCGACTGCGCTACGACTCCGGCAACTGGGACGTGGACCAGCGCATGCCGGCCAACGTGCTCACTTCGCTGATCGACTACACCGGGCTGCGCGTGGATCCCGTCGAGCGTGTGGTCGCGCTGGCTGACGAGGCGATGCTGCAGGCGCCGTTCTGCTACCTCGCCGGGCACAAGCTGGTGGAGTTCAGCCCTGCCGAGCGCCGCAACTTCGAGCGCTACGTGCGCAACGGCGGCTTCGTGTTCGTCGACGACTGCAACCACGACATCGACGGGCTGTTCGCGAAGTCGTTCGAACGGCAGATGGCGGCGATCTTCGGCGACCGCGCGTTGCATCGGCTGCCGAATAACCACGCGCTCTACAGCAGCTTTTTCTCGTTCCCCGACGGCCCTCCCGCCACCGGCTTCGAGCTCAACGGCTGGGGCGACGACCTGGTGCACGACTACCTCAGGGGCATCGAAGTCGGCGGCCGGCTGGGCGTGCTCTACAGCAACAAGGACTACGGCTGCGAATGGGACTACGACTGGCGCAACAAGCGCTTCCTCGCCGTCGACAACACCCGCTTCGCGGTCAACATCGTGATGTATGCGCTGACGGCGTGACGCGCCGGCCCCCTCCCCGCACCACAGGATCGCCATGACCGACCCCACCGACACCGCGCTGCAGCGGCAGGTCGCGCAGCTCGGCACGCTGCGCGCCGCGCTTGCCCAGGCCATCGTCGGCCAGGACGAGGTGGTCGAGCAGCTGCTGATCGGCCTGCTGGCCGGCGGCCACTGCCTGCTCGAGGGCGTCCCCGGCCTCGGCAAGACGCTGCTGGTGCGCTCGCTCGGGCAGGCGCTCGAGCTCGGCTTCCGCCGCGTGCAGTTCACCCCCGACCTGATGCCCAGCGACATCCTCGGCACCGAGATCCTGGAAGAAGACCATGGCACCGGCAAGCGCCGCTTCCAGTTCCAGCCCGGCCCGGTGTTCACGCACCTGCTGCTGGCCGACGAGCTCAACCGCACCCCGCCCAAGACCCAGGCCGCGCTGCTCGAGGCGATGCAGGAGCACACCGTCAGCTACGGCGGCGTCACCCACGCCCTGCCGGAGCCGTTCTTCGTGCTGGCCACGCAGAACCCGCTGGAGCAGGCCGGCACCTACCCGCTGCCCGAGGCGCAGCTGGACCGGTTCCTGCTGCACGTGCGCGTCGACTATCCCAGCGAAGACGAGGAGCGCGAGATCCTGGCGCAGACCACCGGCACGCGCGTCGGCCGCGTGCCGAAGGTGCTCGACGGCGCCGCGGTCCTCGCGCTGCAGGCGCGCGTGCGCGAGGTGCACCTCGGAGACGACCTGCTGGCGTGGATCACGCGGCTGGTGCGTGCGAGTCGCCCGTCGCCGACCTCGCCCGACGAAGTCCGCCAGTGGGTGCGCTGGGGCGCCGGGCCGCGCGCCGGGCAGTCGCTGGTGCTGACGTCGAAGGCGCGCGCGCTTCTGCACGGCCGCTATGCCGTCACCCGCGAGGACGTGCGCGCGCTGGCGGCGCCGGTGATGCGCCACCGGCTGCTGCTGTCGTTCACCGCCGAGGCCGAGCGCCGCAGCGCCGACGACGTGGTCGCCGTGCTGCTGCGCGACGTCCGCGCGCCCGGCGAGTGACCCAGCGCCCACCGTGGCCGCGTCGCTGATCCCCCACCCATGAAGCCGGTGCCCGATCCCGTCGTGTCGACTACCGAGATCACCCGACCGGCAGACCTGCTGCCAGCCGACGTGCGTGCGCGCCTGCGCGCGATCCCGATCGCGGCGCGGTTGGCGAGCGGGCGACACGGCTTTGGCCAGCACGCCAGCCGCAGCCGCGGCAGCGGGCTGGAGTTCGCGCAGTATCGCGCCTACGAGCCCGGCGACGAGCCGCGCCTTGTCGACTGGAAGCTGTACGCACGCTCCGACCGCTACTTCGTCCGCGAGGCCGAGCGCGACAGCCCGCTGACGCTGTGGCTGCTGGTCGACGCCACCGCGTCGATGGCCCAGGTAGACGACGCCAGGCCCGGCTGGTCGCGACTCGACGCCGCGTGCGGCATCGCGATGGCCGCGACCGAGATCGCGCTGCGCCAGGGCGACCGCTTCGGGCTGGCGACGTTCGCCGACGGCGCGCTGCGCGTGCACGGCGCCGACGCCGGGCCGCGCCAGCGCGACCGCTGCCTGCTGGCGCTGCGCGCGCTGCGCGCTGGCGGCGGCTGGCCGGCGGAGACGGCGCTGCAGCCACTGTGGGACCGCATCGGCGGCGGCAGCCTGCTGCTGGTGCTCAGTGACGGCTTCGACGAGGCTGGCCTGCGCATGGCGGAGCGTTTCGCCGCGGCGCGTCGCGAAGTGGTCGGCATCCGCGTGCTGACGGTCGGCGAGCGCGACTTCGCGTTCCGCGGCGGCCACCGCTTCGAGGATCCGGAGAGCGGCGAGGCGCTGCTCGGCGACGCCGAGGCGATCCGCACCGGCTTCCTGCAGCGCTTCGGCGACGCGCGCGTCGCACAGCGCAACCGGCTCGCGGCGGCGGGCATCCGCCAGGTCGAGCACGTACTGGACGAACCGCTGGACGCGCCGCTGCGCGCGCTGTTCGCAGGCCCCGCCGCGACGGGCAACGCGTGAACCTCGCGCTGCTGCTGCCGGCGGGACTCGCGGCGCTGGCCGCGATGCTGCTTCCGCTGCTGGTCCATCTGGCGCGGCGCAGCGAGCGCCGGCCGACGCCGTTCGCGGCGCTGCGCTATCTCACCGCGCATGCGCGTCCTCGACGCCACGTGCGCGTCGACGAATGGCTGCTGCTGGCGCTACGCCTGCTGCTGGTCGCCGCGCTGGCGCTGCTGCTGGCACGCCCGGCGCTGCCCGGGGATGCGGCCGCGACGTCGTGGACGCTGGTCGTGCCCGGGGTCGATCCGGCGCGCGTACTGCCCGCCCCCGACGGCGACCGGACTGCGGCACCGGACGGCGAGCGCCGCTGGCTGGCGCCGGGCTTCCCGTCGCTGTCCGACCGGCCTCCCACGGGCCGCATGCCGGTGTCGAGCCTGCTGCGCGAACTCGACGCCACGCTGCCGGAGGGCGCCGCGCTGACCGTGCACGTGCCTGTGCTGCTTGCCGGCGTCGACGCCGAGCGCCCGCGACTGTCGCGCACGGTGCGCTGGGTGGTCGCACTACCGGACGCGGTGCGCGGCGATGGCACACCGCACGTCGTCGAAGCCGCGCCACCGATGCCGACGCTGGTCGTGCGCCACGCGCCGGAACGGGCGCCCGCGCTGCGCTACCTGCGCGCGAGCGTTGCCGCGTGGGAGGCGATGGACGCCGCCGACGCCGAAGCCATTGCGCGCGTGGCGCCCGCAGACGGCGAACCACGCGACGGCGACGACGACGAGGCGGACGCCAGGTCCGGCGTCGCGCAGCCCATTGGTGGCGGCGCGGAGGAGCCAGCCGCGGATCCCCCGCGCGGGACCGCTATCGACGTGGCGCCAGTCGACGCCCCGCTGCCGACCGACACGGCGCTGCTCGCATGGCTGGCGCCCGGCCCGCTGCCGCTGGCCGTGCTCGACCGCGTCGAGCGTGGGACGGTCGCCCTGGTCGACGGTGACGCCACGTGGCCCGGCAGTGATCCCACAGGCGCGGTCGACGCGTGGCGCACCGCGACCGGTGACCTGCTGCTGCGCGAACAGGCGCTCGGGCGCGGGCGCATCCTGCAGTGGACGCGACCGCTGCACCCCGATGCCCTGCCCGCGCTGCTGGACCCCGATTTCCCCGCGCGGCTGCGCGCCGCGCTCGCGCCTGCAGCCCCCGCGCCTGCGCTGGCCGCCGCGGCGGCGCATGCGCCGCTGCCCGGCGCCGCGGCGTGGCGTCCCCCGCCGCGCGAGCTGGCGCCCTGGCTGCTGTGGCTGGTCGCCGGGCTGTTCGCGTTCGAGCGCTGGTGCGCGACCAGCCCGCGTCGCCGGAGCCTGGCGTGAGCCGCGCGATCGCGATCGGCGTGCTCGACGCCGCGCGCGCTCGACGCCGTGGCATCGCGCTAGCGTGGGCGCTGCCGTGGCTGGTCGCGCTGGTGGTGGCCGCAGGGTGGCAGCTCGACGGCGTAGCGCCGGCGATGGCGCTGTCCATCGTCGCGGCTGGGGCGCTTGCGGCGCTGGTCTGGCATTCGGCTCGGTCGCTCGACAGCGCCTGGCTGGTGCGACGGCTGGATGCATCGCGCCCCGACCTGGAGGACAGCAGCGCGCTGCTGTTCGCGGACGACGCCGCGCTTGCCGAACTGCCGCGCCTGCAGCGCGACCGCATCGCGACGCGGCTGGCCGCGGCGGGCGCGCCGGACCTGCGGGCCGCCTGGCCGACGCGCCCGCTGGTCGCGTCCGGCGTGCTCGCACTGGTGGTCGCGACTGGTGCCGCTGTTTGGCCGACGGGCCCGCTGCCCCCCGCTGGCCCGTCGCCGGCGGCAGCCCCGCTCACGGCAGCCGCGATGGAGACGACGCTCGTCGCCGCCGTGCTGACGGTGACCCCGCCCGCCTACACCCGCCTGCCCGGGCGCCGCGTCGAGGGCCTCGACGCGAGTGTTCCCGCCGGAACACGGCTGGCATGGCGGCTGCGCGTGTCCCCGATGCCCGTCGGGGCGCAGATCGCGTTCCACGACGGACGCCGCGCGGCGCTGGCGCGCGACGGCGACGACTGGGTCGCCAGTGCCGTCGTCGACCAGGCGACCCTGTACCGCATCGAGCCGAGGGACGCGCTGCCGCTGCGGCCCGACCCCCTGCACCGCATCGACGTCGTCGCCGACCAGCCGCCGCGCATCGTCGTCACCGCCCCGGCCGCCAACCTGACGCTGCGCGACGACGGCCAGTCACGTTGGCTGCTTGACGCGGAGGCCAGCGACGACTACGGACTCGCCGCCGAGGCCGTGCTGCGCATCACCACCGCGCAGGGCACCGGCGAAGTGATCACCTTCCACGAGCAGTCGCGCACGCTGCGCGGCAGCGGCGGACGCACGCGCCTGCGCTTTCGCCACGCGCTGGACCTTGCCGCGCTGGGACTGTCGCCCGGCGACGACGTGGTGATCCAGCTCGAGGTGCGCGACAACCGCCCCGGATCGGCGCAGGCCACGCGCAGCCCCAGCTACATCCTGCGCTGGCCGCTGCGCGCGGCGGCGCTTGAGAGCGGACTCGACGGACTGGTCAAGACCACGCTGCCCGCCTACTTCCGGAGCCAGCGCCAGATCATCGTCGACGCAGAGGCGCTGCTGAAGCTCCGCGCGGGGCTGTCGGACGATGCGTTCCTGGCGCGCTCGGACGCCATCGGCGTCGACCAGCGGCTGCTGCGCTTGCGCTACGGCCAATTCCTTGGCGAAGAGACCGAGGGCGCGCCGCGTCGACCGCTGATGCCGACCAACGACGCCGAGGATGAAGCCGCCGCGCGCGACCTACGCGAGGCCGCGGCGCTGGCGGCGCTGCCCGGTGCCAATGCGGATCCGGATCCGGACGCGGGCGTCGGCGAAGGCAGCAGGGCAGCCGCCGCAACGGGGACGGGTGCACATGACGCTCGCTATGGCAGCGCCCATGGACACGGCGGCACGCAACCCCCTGAAGGCGGCGCCGTGCACAGCGACGAACACGATCACGCCGATCACGAGGACCACGACGGCCACGACGACCGCGGTCACGACCACGGCGGCAGCGATGACCGCGCCAGAGGGTCCGACAACGCACGGGCCGGGTTCGGCAACGCCGAGGCCGTGCTCGAGGACTGGGGCCACACCCACGACATCGCCGAGGCCGCGACGCTGCTCGACCCTGCGACCCGGGAAACCCTGCGTGCGGCGCTGTCGGAGATGTGGCAATCGGAGCTGCAGCTGCGCCAGGGCCAGCCGCAGGCCGCGCTGCCCTACGCCAACCGCGCGCTCGCATACATCAAGGAAGTGCAGCAGGCCGATCGTATCTACCTCGCGCGCGTCGGCTACGAGCAGGCACCAGTCGACGCGTCGCGGCGCATGACCGGCGTCCGCGACGGTATCGCCAGCCGCCGCCTTGCCGTCCCCGCACTGCCCGCGCCCGACCCCGCCCCAGCGACGCTGTGGCGCGCGCTCGGCGACGCCGGCACGGGCAGTACGGGCACCGCGGCGGCGCTCGACGACTTCGACGTCTGGCTGCGGACCGCGGGCGACGTGGTGGCCGACCCGCTGGCGCTGGTCGCCGCCATCGACGCGCTGCGCCGCGACCCGGCCTGCCGCAACTGCCGCCAGCGGCTGCGCGCGC